>Ga0182030_10028131_pt1 | contig 10066 bp, 8 predicted proteins | sample 812S3MmetaG_FD_121299 | JGI IMG/M metagenome (GOLD analysis project Ga0182030, IMG submission 121299) | Permafrost microbial communities from Stordalen Mire, Sweden - 812S3M metaG (Illumina Assembly) | ecosystem: Environmental > Terrestrial > Soil > Wetlands > Permafrost | place: Sweden... | reverse complement strand
TATTTATTTATTAAAATATGTGTTATATATATATAATATTCAAATTAAATGAGTAATTCATATAATGACAAAAATGTTTTAAGATATAAAATGAATAAATATAAACACAAGTATTTATTGGAAAAACAAAAAACAACGTGGTGGCGTTTGTGTAACTCCAGGCTATCAACCAAATAATCAAGGTAAATGTGTAGGTCCTAGTGGCATCATAGAATCTTCATTACCTGTTCCTATAGAGGATGCAGTTATACATATCCCCAAAGAAGCTGGAGACATTTGTGAAAATAAAAAATTTATAGATATATTGGAATATGAAATAGTATCATTTTCTGCTGGACTAGTAAATTTTCCAATAATAGGATCTGACACTATTAATGCGTACAAATATGTTATTTTAAAAAAGAAAGATAATGAAAAAATTCAATATACTTTTGAAACTAATCAAGATTGGGGAAGAATAGCATGTGGAACTTTCGGTTGTGTCATAAAATATGTATGCAAAAATAATGATAGTAATCTTCCATTTTATATATCAATTAAATATGGAGTAACTGAAACGGATATAAAAGCAGATATTGATGTTGTTAAATTACTTTCTACTAAAAATTTGTTTGAATTATATGTTCCATCTTTAATTATTGAACAAAAAGCAGGAGTAAAGAAACCGAGTGCTGTCGTGATGGAATATATTGATGGAACATTAGATAATATTAAACCAGAAATGTTAGCAATGAACAATTTCATTGCTTTGTTCGATATATTACTTCAAATAGCTGATACATTCGATGCATTCAAAAAAGTTGGATTGTGGTACACGGATTATAAACCTGGCAATATATTTTATAGATGTAATAATGATAAAAAAATTCAAGTTGTTTTCGGAGATCTTGGATCATTAACTGCTAATGATTATGAGTATCCACATCCGTATACATATAAGGCTTTATATGTTCCTATTTACGGTCCAAGACAAGATTCAGAACTTGTCTGGGGAGTAGCTATAATGATGTTTTTATTATTGGTAAATAAATTAGAATTAAAAAACTCTCTAGATGCGACAGTATACGAAATGGATAGTTTACAAGAAGTCGCGGATGGAGATGCATATGTTGAAATAAATAATGATAATAAACAAGCAATAAAAAATTACGTTGTAATCAACAATCATAAAAACAAAGATGAAATAAATAAACAAATAAGTAAATTAGTTGATGATATATTTGAAGCGGTAAGTATAAGAGACACTGAAGGTAATCCAAAACAAATTATTAAACTCGATGATGTAATTGTGAGTTTAAAGAATATAATATCAATGATAAAAAATACTTAATTTTATTTAAACATTTAATCTCATAAATATCTATTAAATATGATTAATAGATATTGTAAAAAATGTCACAAGTGTAGTAAATGGTATGATCTCCTTAAAAAACAAGATTTATGTAGGGAATGTTTTTTAAAAGATACAAAACCTTATGAAAAAACACTTTATGACATTCATATTGAAGACGGATATGGCGATGTACAAATTTTCACAATAGTACCAAAAAATGGTAAAGATAATAAAGATAATAAAGACATCAGATTACATAATATTTTACATTACGAAAGGAACGATAAATTTTATTACGATAATACAAATTTTAAACCAATAGACAAATGGAATGATATATGGGAATTTTGTGGAGGATGTCATAATCCAAGATGGGAAAATAACGATAGATTCAAAGGAATATTAAAACGTGGGATAATAGAATACGATGGAAATGGTATAACTGCATGTGTTGAAAGTTCAGATAATACAATATATTACATAAATGGTGGATGGAGTTAATTTTTTTATAAAATTTTAAACATATTGTGAAGTAACAAAAACAATCTTTATTTTTAAATATAACATGTTTTATAATTAAAAATTTGTCTGGTATTTGTGTATTAATTATATTCTATATATTTTATATATATTGCAGAATCGAATAATTCAATGAGTCTAAATAACGATCCGTTGGATGAATTAAATAATAGAATTGATGAATTACGTAACGATGTTGTGGAACTTATAAACTATTTCGTAAGGCAACCACAAGCCGATACTATTGGACCGTCCGGACCTGCTGGACATATCGGTCCACGAGGTTTTCCTGGATTATCCGCAGTAGGTTTACGGGGTCCATCTGGTACATTAGGTCCATCAGGTCCATCAGGTCAAATAGGTCAATCTGGTTTAAGTATAACAGGTCCATCAGGTCCATCAGGTCCATCAGGTCCATCAGGTCCATCAGGTCCATCAGGTCAATCAGGTCCATCAGGTCAATCAGGTCCATCAGGTCCATCAGGTCCATCAGGTCCATCAGGTCCATCAGGTCCATCAGGTCCCGGGTCTACAAATGTGTTTGGTTATGCCTATAATGTTGGAATACAAACAGTTTCTGGTGGATCAGCACCACCACTAGCGTCTTCGTTTATTAAATTTAGTAACACTGGTCCATCCGGAGGAGGAGTTGGTATCAATGGAAGTAATGATGCTCTAGTTCTTCCAATAACAGGTACATATGAATCTATATATACAGTTGAAGCTGCGACACCCGCTTTTGGTTCGTTTAAATTAGTTCAAACAAGCGGGTCTACTTTGACAACAATACCCGGATCTGTTTCATCTGGTTCCGCTGGATCGGTTTATACTGGAAATAGTATATTCACTGCATTAAGTGGTGACCAAGTTAGTATAGCCAATAATTCGATTATTACATCAAAGTTATCTTCCGCTCAGATCATAATAGGTACTTCAACAGGAAAAAATACTTTGGGAGCATCTCTAAACGTGCCACTAACTATTCCTACTTCTACTTCGAGTAATTCAGTTTATGTTGCAGTTCAAACAGATAACGGTAATACAATTTCAACTATCCAAGATTCCGCATCATCAACAAATTATATTTTTATTAATTCTGTAACTTCAAATACACAAACTGTTTATTTATATTATTTAGATAATCTTGCAGCTGGTTCAACACACATTCAAATCATAACAACAGGTTCTTTAAATCCACTTTGTGCAGAATATGTAATATTATCAAATACTGCAACACCTTCTTATTTAGCATCAAGTTCAGCAGTCAATTCTGGAAGTTCAATAACACCATCTGTAACTGTTGCAACTACATCAATTAATCAAATTATAATTGCGGCTACATTAAATAATAGCACACCATCTAATGGTTCACTTAATATACTTACTCGAGAAAATAATACTAGTTTTTGGGGTACTATTTGTGATGCTCAACCAAATGCTATAGGATCATTTACAGGAACTATAACATCAACTAGTTCTGGTAATTGGGGAGCTGTGGCGGCTGTTGTCCAGAGTCCTGTAGCTGGTAGTTTTGCTGAAGTCTCGGATAATGCATCATTGAGTGTTCAATTAATTTCATAATTCTATTTTGTATAAATTTATATACTACATGATTTGTAATTATATCACACAATGATATACATACAAAAACTTTAAAATATGACGTAATCAATGTTCTTTGTATTATTAGAAAACCAAGATTTACAATCAATATTGCAAAAATCATTTTTAGAAATGCTCGTCGAAACCGGAACACTAATGACTTGACTGATTATCACGGAATAAATATTACAGCAGGCATGAATGATACAACACATTTCTCATATCTCGAATATTTGTTGACATCAGGAGATGCTGTACAAATTAAAAGGTTATGACAATCCAAAATATCCTCCGATTACAGGGTTTATTAAAAAATAATTTGTCTCGAGATTTTAAAATATTGTTGTTATCTATAATAACTACATAAATGAATAAATTACATATATACCTAAGTACATATGAAATCAAAATATGAACAAATAAAATTTTTAGACACAATATTGTTACCAATTTTTGGCCTCACTGACCTGTGCGATTATAATACAACTATAAAATTGTCAGATATCGATGATAACAAATTAATAAAAATAAATGGCGTCATTCCGACATTTAAGGAAACTTTTCCTGTTAAAGATTTTTGTCTTCATAAAACAAAAAATAAGATATTGAGTGCTGAACAAGCCTTTTCTGTTTTGAAACGATGTTTGGACATGACTAACATTTCGTATGAAATGAACAAATCAGGGCCCAAATCATTGCGTTTAATATCAATAAATAATATATTAACAGAATATATAAAAACGAAAAAAATGTCGGAAATCCGAACTTTTGAAGAAATTAATAATGGTCAAAAATTTCATTCAATAGAGGAATTAGTGAAGCCGGAAAAAAAAAATTACAAAGAAGAAGATATCATTAAAAACTACAATGACATGGTTAAAAGTATTAAAAATCATGTTGAACATAAAGTTAAATTAAATATTGATAGAATCATTAATGCTGTTTCATTAAAAGTGAGGTTCGAATATGATTTTTTATTACTAAAAACGTTTTCCCACATAAGCATTAACGTTTTATCAAAAAAAATGAATGATGTCGATTTACTTAATAATATGTTGATAAATAAATTGTTTAATAATAAAACATACAGAATAGAAATAGGTGCACAATTAATTTATGAAGATACATTTCACTTAGGGCAAAATCTACTCCCAGATAATATAATATTACCTATGGATCAAGCAAAATATCACACATTGGAAATTATTATTGTGACACCAACTGATGATATACTAGCATTAAAAAATTTATTAGAAATTGAATTGACTGTTAAAACATGTGAATTTTACAAAACATCATACGATAAGATCGATAAAAGTGGTTTATCGGTACCGATGCGGGCGCCACATAAAACCTCAAAACCTAATTATTTGAGGTTTTTTGCGGGAATGTGTGGATTAGCTTATTTGCGTGATACAAAAACAAGTGAGGAAATAACAGACGATACAAAAAAAAATATCATTGATAATATACTCGTAAATGATGATGGAGATGAAATTAAATACGGTCTATGGAAGGGTGAACGAGAAAATGTTATATTTTCATTGGTATTAGGCTACGAAATGGTTAAAATGGAAAATGTAGAGAGCAATATATGGGAATATTATTCGGAAACTGATAATGACATTACATTATCTTTTTGTATTGACAGAGTGCAAGATATCATAACAGATATTAAAGTTCTGCACAAAAGAACTCTAAATCATAATTTTGAATATAAAATGTTTGTTTTGGGAAAAGAGATAACAAAGGATAGTTACATTAATACATTGTATAATCGACATTTCATAAAAATGACAATTGAAGTTAGAATTAAAAAAAGTTATGGCCTAGATATAAATGATGTACGACTAATTTTTTCAGACATCTTTATTGATTCCTCACAAAGAAGATGTCTTGGAGAGCATTTCATACATGATCCTGTTGTCGATCTGTTTGATATATTTCGTAAAGCAAAAGAAATGAAAATTAAAGATAAAATAAAAATGGAAATAAAAGATGTGATGATAAACCACATGGAGGAAGGTGATAAGTATATGGCATCTGAATGGAAACAATTTGAAAATATTGATTTTTAAAAAAATAAGCAATTATTTAAATATACCAAATAAATATACTAAAATAAATACATATAATACTAATGGAAATGGACATGCCACGAGTTGTAAGTGAAAATATATCACTTTTCGATGCAAAAAGATTACTATCAAAACATTCATTAATTTTCATAATTAATGAATTAGATAAAATTATTGATGATCCTGAATTTATTAATTTTTATCCTACTAAAACAAAAGAAAAAATAATTGAGAAGCTAAGGAGCCTTGATAGTGATTTCACAAACAAATATACTGGACTTATGTTTAATATATGTGGGACACGTAATTTGTTAATTTTATTTGATAAAAACAACGACAACAATATTGATTATTCTGATTCGACTAATACGACTAAATCAATCCATGTTATATATTTATATAATGATGAAGTTTATACACGACCAGAATATTTCATGAATAATTTAACTAATAACATTATTAGTGTGTTTAGGACATTAATAAATAAAATTACTTCATTATTGTGGAAATAAATCAAAATTTTAAGAATAAATATTTTATTGTTTTGGTATTACCGAGATATTGGTTGAATCTCCTATATACTTCACTACCGTTGGGTTCCCGAACGGGTTTAACTAAATTGTTATCACTAACAAAGTGATCCAAATTTACTGACCCTGGTCCGTGCACAAAGGCAGGTTTTTTTATTTTCCATCGTATTTTACCATCAGCAAATTTGTAATATTTATTGTCTGAACTCATAATTCCTCGATAAATTATTTTTTCATTTGTTCTCAGGGTTAAAAAGAGATTATTATTTTTATCAAGCGATACATTTTTTATAATAAATGGATCTTTTGATGATCTTGACATGACGACTTGATCATCGTTGCAATTATTACGATATTTATCCATGACGTCATACATTTCTAATAAATTTTTAACATAACCCATATATGATCCACAATTACAATAACCATCTTTGAATTTAGAAAATATGTCTTTGTAACCAAAATCTATCATATAATTTGAAAATTTTTCTTCACTCGAGATGACGATCGGACTGTTAAATGATAAAAATCTTTCCATAATATCTTTTTCTGGTGCGAGCGGAATGACATCAAATGCATCAATGAAGACAACTATTTCATTGGGATCAAGAGATTTTAAATATTCTCTCATTAGATTGAACCTCCAATAAAAATCTTTCCATTTTTCTCCCCATCCTAAAGCTTTCACTTCAAGACCTAATTTTTCACAAGAACTAATCATCGATCGATAATAGTAGTCATCATGAGTTACGACGGTACATATTTTCATTTTATTAAGTATGTATATTATATGTTATTCACTTGTTTATATTTACTACTAAATAGATATATTCAATAGTATTATTTAAATTCCTTTTTCATTTTTTTTTATCCACTTGCTGCAAAATGTGAATCTTTTCTAGCCAGGACCAATTCAATCTTGACTATATCTGATGGTTTTTTTTGGCCTACTGCATATTGTAAAGATGCACCCACCATCATACCAGCTATAGCAGTAGGATCAATAGTGGTAACATACTCGGCAACATCTAATGCAAAATCACTAGGTAAAGGTAAAGCCAAAACATCAATTAGTGCAAGCCCGCGACGTAAATACGGTCCAACTTCGGCTTGTTGTGCATATGGAGTTACTCCATCAAATTGTAATGTCACTTTCAATTGATTATCTCTAACCATTGCCACTACTTCGGGAGTTATGTCCACACCTAAGGAATCATAGAAAGTAGCTTCTCCTTGTAAATCTACTAAAGAAGCCTGGTAAGTACCCAATTCAAATGGTGTAGCTGCTGATGCAAAAACATCACCAAAACCGGCTGGTACATCAACTGGCACAATTCCTGTTAGCTCAAGGATTTTAGGAGGAGTTGCTTTTGCCAATTGTGCTGTTTGTACCGTGGAATTTGATATAATAGGAATTGGTTCTTTTTTATATGTTACGTTCAATCTACCGGATACTACTAATTCTACTAAATTAAAATAATCAATACTAAGAGGTGATGGTCCTATATTAAGTAATTCAACTGTATATTCTCCGCTCAAATTATTGTCATAGACATCGAATAAACTGTTTATTCCAACAGAAGGAGACAATGATAAGAATGGTACTTGTCCATCAATAATCGATTTACCATTTCTTTTAACATCAGCAAGTAAGAAATGTTCACCGATGATAAAATCAGTATTAACATTAGTCAATAACTTGAATCTTCTTAAATTTCCAGATTTACTTTCTAAATTACAATTGAATACATGACTACCAGAGGGAGGTATAACGATTGCGGCTGGTTGGTTTAAAATGGGGAAATTACTTTGGACACTAACATCAGAATTGTTACTTATAAAACCGGTGAATGAAAAGTAATCGAGAGTAATAATATTTGTTAATAGATTTGAAGTACCATCTTGGTTGAAAAATAAAGGTGTACTATTTTTAAGATGAAGTTTGTACGGACCTTTAGTTTTAAAGTCGACAACATTAAGATTTATATTAACCTCATAACTTTGTGTATTCGTATTTATGTAAATATTAGTTAAATCTTGTAAACCACCTGTGAGAGAATTACCATTCCCGTCGATTATTTCTGCTTGTGCCGACGAACCATTAGTAATTACGAAGTTAGTGCATGCATTAAGCGATACATTAGTACCTTCGCATTTTTTATTATTATTTTTATTATTTTTTATGGCAGGTAAATCTATAAACTTTTCTTCTTGTGGTGCTAAAACGAATACATCGGTTGGAATGCGCGGTATTCCTTGGACTGATGTCATATCTTTGTCACTCACAATTCTTGCAATAAACGTTCCTTGTAAAATAGTAATTGGTGACGATGATGAACTAATTACGAATGAATATTCATTACATAATTTATCAGGATTATCTGATACGACAAAGGTTGATGTAAAATTACCCATTGGATATTGATTACCTGGATCCATTGTTGTGCTAAATAAATTTTGTGTACCATTAGTGATAGTATTACCGTTACGTTGGACATCTATTAATATTTTGTCGTTAATAAAATATTGGAAATTAATATTGGATGTGATAATAGCAGATTCATTAGATCTGACTTTTACGTTACTTATTTTGAATACGTGTGGAGTACCCGGATTAATGGTAATAACAGATGTGCCGGCTTTACTGACATACTGTTCGACATAGGAGAAAGACATTATATTATATGTAAATAGTATATAAATAAAATGTCATTCGGGATGGAACAATAAAAGTTGAATATTAATCAACTAAACATTTTTAATAATTCATATAATCCATCATACAAATCATTAAAATTATTTAAAATTTAAATGCAAAAATCTCATCTTAAAAATTTAAAAAGAAAAGTAGACCAAGAGTTTAATGAAATTTCTGAAAAGAAAAAAAGAGTTGATCTTGATCTAGAAAAATTTACTGAAATTAAAAAACAACTCGATGAATTATTTGTTAAAAACGAACAAGCGCTAAAATCTGAAGAGAAGGATGTTGTAATCACGTCTGTCCCTTACGAAAAAGACTGTGATAGATATGCATGTAGTTGCACTAGCGGTTATTATACCGGATTTTTAGGTGCATTGTTTTCACACAAATCAGAAAATTTAAATTTAGTAACTGAAATTAGTGATTATCTCGATACGATTGCACAAATTAAATATAATCGTCTTTGTAAAAAAATCTACAAAGATGATCCAAAGGGCGAAAAATATAGTAGATTCGGTATCTTACATCAATATGACATAGTTTTTACTCTTGAAAAAAATGACAAACTCGCCGAATCTGTTTAATTTATTCAATTTATTTAATTTATTCAATTTGTAATAATTGGTTAACAACATTTTTATTATTATAGAGAGTATAAGCTAAGCGAGTAAATCCATAATATTGAGTTGGTAAAATAAAGTTATCACCTAATGCCAAAATCATAAGATCATAAATTGTCTCAATGATGACTAGCGTATCATTGTTTTTTACGGTTAAATGAATTGGTCTATTTGTCTCATTTAGGCATGTTATGAATGTAAATATCTTAATGTCAAGGTTTTTATAATAATCTAAGACTTCTTTACTATCTGTAGCCAAAAAAACGTTACGGTCATCTAGATTGGATTTATTTTTATTGTAGAAATCTATATAATTTGTCTGATAATCAGTATTTCTAATATGTACTGATGTATACGGTTTTTCTATTTTATTATGTCTATTGTTGATTTCATCGATTAACCATTTATTTATTTTTAATAATTTTAAAATATTAAAAGATCCCAATCCACCACCACATTCGTTATGTACAATTATATCTTCATCATATTCTTGCATAAAATTAATGTTGGATGGTATATTAGTAGTTTTATCACCTTGGGTATCGACAATACGATGACATCTTTCTCTAAATTCTACTCTATAGTTAAATAATTTATTAGTTAAAATAGATGGAAAAACAGTAAAATCCCTACCATTTATTAATTCTTTAATCGTATTACTGTCATAAATAATATCTATTTTT
>Ga0182030_10028130_pt1 | contig 10066 bp, 8 predicted proteins | sample 812S3MmetaG_FD_121299 | JGI IMG/M metagenome (GOLD analysis project Ga0182030, IMG submission 121299) | Permafrost microbial communities from Stordalen Mire, Sweden - 812S3M metaG (Illumina Assembly) | ecosystem: Environmental > Terrestrial > Soil > Wetlands > Permafrost | place: Sweden... | reverse complement strand
ATCGGAGCGCCGCGCGCCCAGGGCCTTGCGAATGCCGATCTCGTAGGTCCGCTCGGTCACCGATACCAGCATGATGTTCATCACCCCGATGCCGCCCACCAGCAATCCGATGGAGCTGAGCACCACCATCACCAGGAAGGTGACGGCGGTGATCTGGCGGAAATCGTCCACCATCTGCTCGGCGGTGGAGAGGGCGAAATTGTCGGGCTTGGCGTAAGGCACGCGGCGGTCCACGCGCAAGACCGTGCGCACCTCGTCGAGCGCCTGCGGCAGTTTGCCGGCGAGCGCCGTCACCACGATGGCGTTCTCGCGGGCGTTGGGATACATCTTTTGCATGGCGCCATAGGGCAGCAGAACCCGCGTGTCGGTGTCGCCGAAGAACGAGGCGGCCGGCCGCACCATGGTGCCGATCACCTGGAACTCGTGGCCGTTCACCAGGATGTACTTGCCGATGGGGTCCACGTGCGCGAAGAGGCCCTTTTCGACGTCCTGGCCCACCACCGCCACCGGCATGCGATGGCGGCTCTCCTCGTCGGTGAAGAAACGGCCGAGATGGATATCCACCTGGCCGCCGCGCGCGTAAGCTTCTTCCACGCCCATCAGATTTACGTCGTAGAGGTCGTTGCCCTTGTAATGGAGGTTGACCATGCCGTTGGCGAACAGCATGGAGGAGACGTCTTCCACCGATTTGCAGCGCTCGCGGATGTCCACGGCGTTCTGATAGGTGAGGTCCTTGCGGGTCCGTTCCTCGGGCGTGAGATTGCTGGTGCGCGGCCCCACCGGGAACTTGAAAACGATGATGGAATTCGGCCCGAAGCTGCGCAACACGGCGGTGACGTTGGCGTCGAAACCGGTCAGAATGGCCGCCACCCCGATGATGGTGCCAGTCCCGATAATCACCCCCAGGACGGTGAGGAAGGCGCGCAGTTTGTGCGTGCGGATGGTCTGTAGCGCCAGCGCCAGCCCGTTGAGGAATGCCAGTCTCGACATGGGATTACCGCTCCACCCGCAGGGCTTCGATGGGATCGAGCCGGGAAGCCTGGCGCGCGGGATAGATGCCGAAAAACAGCCCCACGGTGCTCGAAAGGCCCACCCCGATCATTACCGACGACCAGGGCAGCGCCATGGGCACGGACGTAAGAGTACGCACCAGCAGCGCCACGCACCACGCCACGGCCACACCCACCAGGCCTCCCGCGCCGGCCAGCACGGACGACTCCACCAGGTATTGATTGAGGATGTCCCGCCGGCGCGCGCCCAACGATTTGCGGATGCCGATTTCGTGGGTGCGCTCGGTGACCACCGCCAGCATGATGTTCATGATGACGATGCCGCCTACGATCATGAAAACCGAAACGATGCCCACGGCCATGCCGGCAATGGTGGCGGTCAGGCGTTCCCACAGGCTGACGATGGTGTCCGAGGCGAAGATGCTGAAATTGTCGTCCTGGCCGGGGCGTAGATGGCGGTAGGAACGCAGCAGCACGCGCACTTCGTCTTCCGCCTCCATCAGGTGCGGCTGATCGATGGCCTTGGCCACCAGGCGGATTCCGGAGTGGCTGCCGTAGGTCTTGAAGTAGCTTTCGATGGGAATCATGACGAAGTTGTCCTGCGAGTTGCCGAATACGCTGCCCAGCGATTTGGCCACGCCGATAACCTGGTAGGGAGTGCCTTCGATGGCGATGGTCTTGCCCATGGGGTCGACGCCCTCGAAGAAGCGTGTGCGGATGTCGTTCCCGATGAAAACCACGGAGGCGTGGCGGCGGACCTCTTCATAGGTGATGCTGCGGCCGCTGTCCACCTGCACGTCGTTGATGGCCGGGATGGTGTCGGTGATTCCCTGGATGTTGACGGCTTCCTGGGAGGCGCCTTTATAGGTGACGCGCGCCTGGCGGGAGATCGTCATGCCGAGATCTTTGAGGAGTGTGGCATGGCTCTTGACGAACTGGTACTCGTCCGGGCGGAACTCGGGATTGCGTTTCTGCATTTCGAGGAATTTTTTGGGGTCGAAATCGCCGAAAAACGCCATGCGCACCACGCGGAAGCCGTCGGAGCCCATGTTGGACACCTTCTCGGCGATATATAGGTTCATGCCATGGATCAGCGCCGTGACAGCGATGAGGGTGGTGGTGGCGAGAATAATGCCGAGCAGCGTGAGGAAACTGCGCAGCTTGTTCTTGCGCAAGGAATCGAGGGCGATCCGGGCGGCCTCCCAGAAGGAGGCGCTGAGGCGGAATTGACGAGATCTCGACACGGTATGGGTCTATCGGAAAGACGCGGAACGGGGGTGGTTTGTTCCGCGGTCCCCTTTTATATGGACGGAGAAGGGGGCGAAGGCTTACAGTCTTGGCTCGCGGAGGGCGCTGGCCGCCTGGCCGGGCGCCGTCCGGCGTAGTTACCTATTTGTAGTTATACTGGACTTTGGATGCTTCGGTTCGAGTGGGACCCGGTGAAGGCGCGGAGCAACCGCCGGAAGCATGGCGTTACGTTCGAAGAAGCGATGCACGTGTTCGACGATCCGCACGCCCATTTTGAGCAGGACCGTAGCGCCGGTGGAGAACTGCGCTGGCAGGCTATCGGGCTTGTCGGCGGTGTAGTTCTTCTGCTAGTGGCTCATACCGTTCGAGAAGAAGGCCGGGATGAAGTGATCCGGTTGATTTCCGCACGGCGAGCTACCGGGAAGGAGCGACGGCAATATGGCGAAACTTGTACGTAAGACGCTGGCAGACAGCCCCGTCACGCCCGCCCGCCGGCGCGAGTTGGCGCAACTGGCGGAGCGGCCCGATTCGGAGATCGACCTCTCTGACATTCCGGAGCTGAACGAGAAATTCTGGGCGAACGCCGTTCGCAATCCCTTCTATCGCCCACTGAAGCAACAGCTCACGGTACGGCTGGACGCCGATGTGGTAGCCTGGCTGCGCCGGCAAGGGAAGGGCTACCAGACAAGGCTCAACAGCGTGCTCCGGGACGCCATGCTCGCAGAGCACGGGGAGCGCAAGACTCCGACCTCCTGAAGTCTACCCCGGGGTATTGCCGCCGCCGAGGAATCGGATTGAGCCACCCATCGGCAAACTTGCTCGTCGCGTTCCGCGGAAGACTGAACGGCGTGGCGGCAAGCAAACGGCATTTGGGCCGCCGATGAACGCCGATAAACACCGATAAAGCGGAATTCTCCGATCGGCGTGTATCGGCGTGCATCGGCGGCCAATACTGTTCTTGCCTCGACGCGAGATGAGTTCACCGGATTCCACGACGTCAGGATTTCGGCGGACTGGATGAGATTGAAGTGCCGCGGACAGGGGATATGAGGACGCAGGCTCAAGCATGAGGGTGCCAACGTTGGCCACAAGTGCGAGTTGCGGACGTAGGGGAGTTAGTTTGCTATGGGAACTGACTCGACATGGTCGACGACGAATATCTCGATCATGGCTTTCTTGGATTCCAGCTTAAGTCCGAGTTGCGATTGAACGGCGCCGGCGAACGTGGGCCCCGCATCGGTTGCCGCTAGCGCCGGGCCTCCGTTGCGGCTCAATTCTTCCACGTAATGCAGCGTGATGTCGTACCTCCCTTCGAGCCCGGTGGCATCGATCACCGGGCGTTCCAGATGGCCTGACAGGTCGTGGACGAACTCTCCCATGGTTGTCTTGGTCCAAACTTGGGTGATGCGGCCACCCCGAACCGCCATGTGCGTTTTCACACCCGGTGGAATGATGGGGTAGCCCTCGGCATCGAAGGTAATTTTCGCGGCGGCTGCCGCCGGCTTGGCATCGGGCGGCGCTCCATCCGCGGTTGGAAGTGTTTCGACCGACTCGGTGAGCCTGGGACCGCTTTTAGCGACCGTCAATTCGTACACTGGCTGCTCTTTGCTCTCTCTATGCATCGACAGTTTGAAACGTTCCTCCAACAGCCGTTGGATCATCAGCGCGAACTGTTCCTTGGTAGTGCCTTCCGGAACTTTGGCGGCGATGTTGTAGAGTTGGGAGTCGATCGACGTGGGGCCTCTCACCTGATAGCGCTTGAGGCCGTAAGCCCGCTGAATTAACGAAACGAGCGGAACGCCATTGCCCGTGAACCGGCCCGGCTCGCTGGTCCCAGGGCCGCCGTTCATGCCAAAGCGTACGCCCTGGCGGACCGAAGCCGCCAGTTCCTGAATTGACGTCACCTTCACCGACGCCACTTCAAACGCCGGCCTGAGATCGGCCGGTTGCGCGAGAAGCGAGCAGCCAAACGCCGAAAGCAGAAAACTAAGGCGCAATATGCGGCGCATATGCCTTCAACTGTAACGCGGCTTCGTGACAGCGTTAGCTCAAGTCTTGGTCAGTGCCGCCCGAGAAGCTTCGGTCTAAGTCGAAATTCCCCGCCGACACGCTCTTCCCGTTCGTGGTCCTGGTAACCGGCGACTCGCGTGCCGGTGAAGGCGAGCCTAATGCCCGGAAGCCGTTCAGAGTCACGGCGGCCGCTGGGGATTTCCTGAGAAGCCCGGCCGCGCGCGCCACGGCCACGCTGCGCATTGCGTTATGATGCGTTTGTCACACCTGACTTGAAGTTGGCCTCCCGAAATGACCGTAAACGAACCAAAAACGTCCGGCGCCAGGCGCCGCTTTCTGCCCGTATTGCTGGTGCTGTTCGCCGGCAGCGGGTGCTCCGCGTTGATCTACGAAATCGTCTGGTATCAGTTGCTGCAACTGGTCATCGGGTCCACGGCGGTCTCTCTCGGTGTTCTGCTGGCCACCTTCATGGGCGGTCTGTGCATCGGCAGCCTGGCGCTTCCCCGCTTGGCTCGCGCGCGCGCCATGCACCCGCTAAAGGTGTACGCGTTCCTGGAACTGGGCATCGGCGCTTGCGGCATCCTGGCGCTGCTCACCATCCCGCTGCTCGATAGCGTCTATGTGGCCGCGGTGGGACACGGCATGCCCGCGATCCTGTTCCGCGCGTTGATCTGCGCCCTCTGCCTGATGCCGCCGACCATCCTGATGGGCGCGTCTCTGCCGGCCGCCGCGCGCTGGGTGGAATCCACCCCGGAAGGCGTCGCCTGGCTCGGGTTCCTCTATGGCGGCAACACCGTGGGCGCGGTCTTCGGCTGCCTGTTCGCGGGCTTCTACCTGCTGCGTGTCTATGACCTGACCACCGCCACGCTGGTTGCCGCAGTCATCAACGGAGTAGTCGGCCTGTCGAGCCTGATGCTGGCGAAGAAAACCGCGGCTTCGGCGGCGGTGGACCAGCCGAAAACGCAACCGGCGCCCGCCATGGGTCCGTGGCCCATCTACGTCACCATCGCCATCTCGGGAGCTACCGCGCTCGGCGCGGAAGTGGTGTGGACGCGCCTGCTCGGCCTGCTGCTGGGCGCCACGGTGTACACCTTCTCGATCATCCTGGCGGTCTTCCTGGTGGGCATCGCGATCGGCAGCGCCGCGGCATCGGCCCTTTTGCGGGGCGCGATGCGGCCGCGCGTAGCCATCGGGGTCTGCCAGTTGCTGCTGGCCGGCGGGATCGCGTGGACGGCCTTCATGCTGTCCGATTCGCTGCCCTACTGGCCGGTGAACCCGCTGCTGTCCATCCATCCGGCTTACACCTTCCAGATCGACCTGGCACGCACCTTGTGGACCGTGCTGCCGGCGACCCTCCTGTGGGGCGCCAGTTTTCCGCTGGCGCTGGCTTCGGTGGCGTCGCGCGGCGAAGACCAGGGGCGCATGGTGGGCGGCATCTACGCGGCCAACACCGGCGGCGCCATCCTGGGCGCGCTGGCCTTCAGCCTGGTGCTCATCCCCTGGATCGGCACCAAGGGCTGCGAACAGGTGTTGATCGTGCTGGCGGCGGTGAGCGCGGTCTTCGCGCTGGGCCAGGTGGTCAAACAATCCCCCGGAATGGCGGGCACCATCGGACTGGCGGCATCGCTGGCGGTGGCGGGCTGGCTGACCGCCAACGTCTCGGCCGTCCCCGGCGAGCTGATCGCATATGGCCGGCGCATCGCCATCTCCGCGGGATCTTCGAAGATTCTCTATACCGGCGAGGGCATCAACTCGTCCATCGCCATTTCGCAGTGGAACGACGGCGCGGTGCAGTTCCACGTCAGCGGCAAGGTGGAAGCGTCCACCGAACCGTACGACATGCGCCTGCAGCGCATGTTGGGCGATATGCCGGCGCTGTTTCACCAGGGCGAACCGCACTCGGTGCTGGTGGTGGGCTTCGGCGCCGGGGTGACGGCGGGCAGTTTCGTGCCCTATCCCGGCATCAAGCGTATCGTGATCTGCGAGATGGAGCCGCTGATTCCGCGCATCGCCACGGAGTATTTCGGCAAGGAGAATTACAACGTGATGCACGATCCGCGGGTCGAGATCGTCTACGACGACGCGCGCCATTTCGTGCTTACCACCAACGAGAAGTTCGACATCATCACGTCGGACCCGATCCATCCCTGGGTGAAAGGCAGCGCCACGCTATACTCCCAGGAGTATTTCGACCTGGTGAAGCAGCACCTCAACCCGGGCGGGGTGGTGACCCAGTGGGTGCCGTTATACGAGACCGACACCGACACCGTAAAAAGCGAAGTGGCCACCTTCTTCAGCGTCTTCCCTCACGGCTCCATCTGGGGCAACGACAACAACGGCGCCGGCTACGACACGGTGCTGCTGGGCCAGGTGGAACAGCCGCAGATCGACGTGGACGCCATCCAGCGGCGGCTGATGAGCCCGGAATACGCCAAGGTCGCGCAATCGCTGCGCGACGTGGGTTTCGGCTCGGTGCTGGACCTGCTGGCCACCTACGCCGGCCAGCGGCAGGACCTGATGCCATGGCTCGAAGGCGCCCAGATCAATCTTGACGGCAACCTGCGGCTGCAATACATGGCGGGGCTGGCGCTGAACGTCAGCATGGAGAGCGCCATCTACGACAAGATTCTGAGTTACCGCCGCTATCCGCAAAATATGCTGGTGGTTTCCGATGCGGCGCGCGACGCGGTGATGAACGCCATGCGCGGGCCGTCGCCGCAGTAGCCTTTCACGGCCAACGGCCGGCCGCGGACGTCGAAAGCGATTGGTTTCCCGGGCGTCTGGTCCAGTTATGGTTGTTCCGGTCGAATAGCCGGTCGATATTCGTCTTCCGTATGCTAAGGGTCTGTCACGAAATAACCACTCCAACCGCTCTCTGACGGGGTGCCCTCTGGGCCCGGCTCAGAACCCGATTCCGAGCCGCGACCGTCAGGGTAATGCCGCATAGTTTTCCCAAGGGTGGGATTCCTGCGGAAGTGAGGTGGGGCACGCCCCCCGGCCTGCGCGGGACGCCCTCGTCCCGCTCCTGCTGCGGATTCATGGGCTTGGCATCGAGAAGAGGCCGACCAGGGGGTCGGCCGCGGACGTGGGCGTCCGCCCCACCATTTATGCAGATGCCCGCAAGTGGGAAAACTATGCGGCATTAACCGTCAGGGAGCGGTCCTGGCGAAAGGGTACGGTTGTTTCTTGACGGGCACTGAGGCGGCGGGCGAGTTCGATATTTTCGGCCGCGGGGTTGGGTGGCTGGCCTCCGCTTCCGTTCATCGAATCAGAAAACCCGCGTGCCGATGAAGAGGACGATTACCGCGCCCACCAGCGCCATGAAGAAGCCCGCCGGGTGGCCTTCGCGGTACATGCCGGTTGCGCGTCCGATGACACCGCCCAGCCATGCGCCCACCAAGCCCAGGAACATCGTCAGGATTAAGCCCATGTGTTGGGCGCCGGGCATTAAGACACGCGCCAGCAAGCCGATGATGAGCCCGAAAATCATGTGTCCGATCATGTGCATCATTGGGGAGTCTCCCGGCGGGTAGCATACCACACAAGCCGCGCGGAGATGGTTGCTAGACTGAGAATTACGATGCGCCGGTGGCTGATTCTGTTGGCTATAAGTTACGGTACCCTGCACGCCCAGACCGTGCTGGCGCTGCCGTTCTTCAACCATGCCGATTCGGCGAATCTCGATTGGATCGGCGAGAGCATCGCCGAGACGCTGCGTGACGCCATGACGCCCGAAGGCGTCCTGGTGCTCGATCGCGGCGACCGCCTGGAGGCCTACCGGCGCCTCTCCCTGCGACCGGGCGCCGAGTTGACCCTCGCTTCGATCGTTAAGGTCGGCGAATCGTTGGATGCATCGCTCGAGATCTACGGCTCCTATGAAGTGCCGTCGAAGGGCACGCTGCGCATCACCGCCCGCATTCTCGATTTACAGCGAACCACCCAGAGCCCCGAGTTGAGCGAATCGGGCGCGATGGAAGACCTGGCAACCCTGGAGTACCGTCTGGGCTGGCAGGCGCTGCGGCAAATGCATTGGAAATCTCTGCCGTCCGAGGACGGGTTTTTGCAGGCGCGCCCTCCGGTGCGGTTGGACGCCGTGGAAAGCTACGTCCGCGGGCTCCTGGCGGCTTCTCCCGACCAGCAGCATCTTTTCTTTACGCGCGCCGCGCGCCTCGACCCAAACTACTCCCAACCCTGTTTCCAACTGGGTAAGATTTTTTGGGGAAAGAAGGATTACAAGATCGCCGCCGGGTGGCTGGCGCGCGTCACCAGCTCCGACCCGCACTACCTGGAGGCGCAATTCTTCCTGGGACTCTGCCGCTACAACATGGCCGATTTCAACGGCGCCGTACAGTGCTTCCGGACGGTTGCCGCGTCGGTGCCGTTGAACGAGGTTTACGACGACCTGGGCGCCGCCGAGTCCCGCCTCAACCAATCGGAGGAGGCTCTGGAGAACTTTCGCAAAGCGCTGGAGGGCGACGGCTCCGACCCGGACTACCATTTCAACGTGGGCTACACGTTGTGGCGGGCGAAGCAGTTCGATGCCGCGGCGGAAAGTTTCCGCGCGGTATTGGAGCGGAATCCGGACGATACCGAAGCCGCGGCGCTGCTCGACCGCGCGCTCAAGCAAGAAGGGCCCCGGCCGGGAGATTCCAGGTTCGAGGCCCGCGAACGATTGAAAACCGACTACGAGGAAATCGCCTACCGCCAACTGCAAGCCGCGTTGGGCAAGTAGCCGCTACTTCTTGACCGCCGGAGGCGCGGATTTCGCAGCCGGGGCTGGCGCACCTTCCGCGGGCATGACTACTGCCGACTTGATGACATCCAGATTGGGGAAATTCTTGTCGAGATAGGCCTTGCCTTCAGCCGTGATGCGGCCCTGCTCCGGCCTTTCCCCGTAACCCGCATAGAGCTTGGTGACCACGTCCATGCCCTCAACGACCGATCCGAAGGCGGTGAACCCTTGGGCGTCGAGGCTCGATCCGTTGTCCCTCAGATTGATGAAGAGTTGCGTGGTTCGCGTGCTCGGTCCCGCCGTGGCGAAAACCAGCGTGCCCATCTTGTTGCTGTTGGCCGGCCTCACTGGATCGTCTTTGATAGTGGCGTTTTGCCACACCGCCCCGACCTTGGGGTCGGCAGGCATGCCGAACTGCACAATGAAATTGGGCACGATGCGGAAGAAGGCGGCGTTGGTGAAGAAGCGGTTTTTTACCAGGTTATAGAAGCGGTCGGCGCCGATCGGCGACCAGTCGCGATGCACATCCACCACGAAGTCCCCTTTGGTAGTGGTGAACTTCACCTTGAAGTTCTCCGGCGCTTTCGCCCTCAGAGATTCCGGGTGCAGCAAGGGATTCACCGCGGGCGCGTTGGGTGCGGGCGCAGCAGATTTCTTGGGGGGCGGAGTTTGAGCCAACATCGCGGCCCCCGTAGCGAGCAAAACAATTAAAGCTTTCATCAGGCCCGATTATAAAACAAAGCACGGGTCCGGATGCACTTCGGTGCGGGCGCTTACACGTTTTCGGGATTTGTGGCGGAAACCGCTCTAACGGTCGGGGCTCGATAACGGTCGCGTTGATTTCGCAGGGCTTACAGAGCCGCGAGCGTAAGCGAGCGGAGTGCGTTCCCGAAAACGCGTAAGCACCCCTTCGGTGCTGCCCGCGCTCCGGGGGCTCTAGACCAAATTGGTCCGGACCAGTTCGCTAATGCCTTTGTTTTCAACAGGGGCAGGGGGCCGTCGGATCATTTTGATCTGGGGGCCGCAAAACCACCGCCAACGACTTCACGTAGCGGATGGCGAAACT
>Ga0182030_10028129_pt1 | contig 10067 bp, 13 predicted proteins | sample 812S3MmetaG_FD_121299 | JGI IMG/M metagenome (GOLD analysis project Ga0182030, IMG submission 121299) | Permafrost microbial communities from Stordalen Mire, Sweden - 812S3M metaG (Illumina Assembly) | ecosystem: Environmental > Terrestrial > Soil > Wetlands > Permafrost | place: Sweden... | reverse complement strand
GCGAACCTCTTACCTCTTCCACGTCTGCCGGCCGGAGCGCTTCGATTTGCCGCTGGAATGCCGACCAATCGCGCGCCGTCAACCTGCTGGGCAGAACGTGCGAGACTTGGCAGCGGCTCACCGCTCCCCCAGAGGACGGCACAATAGTGGAAGCCGCAATCGAAATCGAACAGGGCGCGAGCGCCGTGGAGAACAGCGAATCGGTGACCTCGATGGTGAAGGCAAACGTGCCAGCCGATGTGGGAACCCCCGAAACGATGCCCGTGGAAGCGTTCAGCGAAAGGCCGGGAGGGAGAGCGCCCGATGCAATCGAGAACGTGTAGGGAGGGTCGCCGGAACCAGCCGGAAAAGTGTGAGTGTACGTCTGGCTCACCGTGCCGTTGGGCGGAGACGCACAGGAGATTCCGAGTCCTACCAGCGCTTCAATAGCACTTTGACTGATACGCGTGTTGCCAGGCTGCAACGCCAGCACTTCCGTTGCGGATTGGCTGATACGCGCGGTGTTCGCCATAGATCACGCCGATACGGACGGCCCGGCCAGGAGCGGAAAGTCCGCTACCTGCCAAGGCGCTAAGGTTGCCGGGTTCTCATCGTAGGGCCAGGTGCGAATCACATAACCCGAAGCCAACGGAATCCCCACCGGATTCAGCACGCCCGCGATGTCGCTGGTCACCGAACGCGCACCCGAGTCCACTTCCAAATCCATGCAGTGTTGCACCGCGAAAATCTGAGCGTTGGTGGGAATCGACAGGGGATGCAGGTATTGATCCGCATCGCCAACATTGCCGTCCGAATTGTAGGAGGCATCGCCGTCGGGAGGGATTTCATTCACCTGGGACCAGTTGGTACCCGCCAGAGGCGTCCACTGTAGAGGTGAACCGTTGCCCACCGGCACGCTCGCATAACAGCGCAGAGCGCCCAGATAGCCGTTATGCGGAGGCGTGGTGCAATCGAGCGCGTACACGTCATCGTGAAAACAGGTGGACGCCCCACCGCCCGGCCCCATCAATGCAAAGGCGTCCAGTGTGACACTCGCGGTGACCGGATCGGTAGGCGGTATCGTCAGGACCAATGCCCCGTTCACGTAGACACGTAGTGTCCAAGTCAGGCCACCCGCGTACGTTGCTCTGATGGCAACCGAATTGTAGGCCCCAAAGACCACGAAGCCCGGCCCCGATTGTCCGGTAATCGGCCCGTTCGTCCGTTCTGCGACGCTCACCGAACCATTCACATGGCAGAAGAGACGCCACACCTGAGAGCCACTCTGAAAATTACTATCGCAGAGCCAGATGCAATCCCCCTCCCCCGTCGAATACCACGCGGTCGCCACCAGTAAATCAGTAGTTGGCGAGAAAAACTTTTTCGGGCCGAACGCCCCCGATGTAATTGAGAGGCAGCCTGGGCCGGTACGCGACTGCCCGGGCACCGTGCTGATTGAGCAGCCCGAGCCTGCGCTGTCGTACTTGCCATTGGGACTCAGTAGCGAGCTGTAATGGTCGAAAGAATCGCAGAAAATCAAGCTCATTGTACACCTAACAGAAATCAAAGCGCGAACCTCTCACCTCTTCCACGTCTGCCGGCTGCAACACTTCGATCTGCCGCTGGAATGCCGACCAATCGCGCGCGAGCAGCCTGCTGGGCAGAACGTGGGAAACCTGGCAGCGGCTCACCGCTCCCCCTGCCGGAAAATCACCGCAAAATTCCCCAAAGGGTCGACCGTGAAACTTTGGACCGCGAACCCGTTAGGAAAGTCGATATCTTCGCCGCCACACCAAAGGATGCTCATCGCTTTACCTATTGGCTACTGCGTAGACCCCCAGCCCGAGTACGCCAGCCCAAAGAAGCAGTTGCCAGCCCAAGGAAACGCCGCCGATCTGCGCTGGCGCCGGCCAGCTTGCGGTAGACGGCAAACTTCCCGCATCGCCCCACGCCGCACCCATGCCGCGCCTTCGTCCGGCCAGGCCGCCCATGGTCCAGGACTGCGGACACGTGACTGCGGTGAGATCGGGAGCTTGTGGGATGGCGTCCAAAGTCGTCTGCGGCACGCTGATATGAGGCAAGGTCCCGGCGCGTCTCTGCTGATCGAGCCACAGGGCAACCAGAGGAGGCGGCACGCATGCCCCGGCGTATCCCTGCTGCGAACATCGATACTGAAGCGCCTGAAACTCCGTGGGATCGAATTGGGACGGATCCACCGCCCCGTTGCGCAGCGCCCAGCACAGATTTTTGTACTTGGGCGCTTGCGGCGTTGCGCCCTGTGCGGGCAAAGTTACCGGCAAAGGCGCGCGTTGGGGCATCGTAACAACTTGCGGAGTGGCGACGCGGCGTTGTGGTTGACCTACCGCGCTTCTGGAACAGCACCCACCATACTCCTCCTCGGTGACGTTCAGAGGAACTACGGTAGGCGCCGCCATCATTCCGCTTGGGACTGAAAGGGAAGGGGAGACCGGGGACACCGGCACGCTGGCCGCCGCCATGTCGTTTTGCGACCGCGCCACGTCGATCACCACGGCCGGCCCGAACTGCGCGAAGGAAGACGGCCCCGCTATGGACGCAGACGCCGCTTGCGCATTGGCAATGGACGCGTTCATGCTGGCCACCAGATCGGATGCCCAGGAGGCGCACCCGGTAGCGGTCTGCGAATTCGGCGGTAACGGATCGGTGTCACGAACGTACATGTCAGCCACCCCTTAAGCGCTGGGTTGAATCGAAACGTGGACCGTTTGCACGGCACCCGCCTTGGTGTCCCAGGTATCGAACGAAATGTGCCCGTTGGCGGCAACGTAGACCGTCTTCGCCGGATCAAATGTGCCGAGACATTGGCTGATCGTATCGGCAACCCGCCGTACCGTCTCGCGCTCGCCTTCGTCTGACAACCCCGCGGGAGGTGCTGCAAGCGGATACGAGAACTGCCGCGTCAACTCCGCTTGTGCTTCCGCCGGGGTTCCTTTTGCACTCACGCTCCAACTCATATATGTCAGATCCTTTTCACGCCAGGGAGCGCGTGTGCCGAGGTATTAGCACGCGCACTCCCTAGCACGATTACCACGATTACTACTCTACACCCCGGACGAAGAGCCCTACTGGACCGGGCCGTCGCTGAGGCCGTTCATGAAGGCGATCAGCCAGATGCCGTTACCGCCCTGCCCTGTGGTCAACAGCGTGGGCAGAGCCGCCGCCGACTGGCCGGCCGCCGTCGCCTTGGCACCCAGGGTGCCAGTGTTCGAGCCCGTGAATGCCACACCCACCGTTTCAAAGAACTGAATCGTGCAGGAGAACGTGGTCAAAGGCGGGATGTACTTCGACCATTGGCCGAAGTAATAGATCGCGCCCGGATCGGGTACGCCGTTATTCCAGACCGATTCGGAGGTGTTCGATGTCGCCCCGGTCATGCCGGCGCCCGGAGGATGCCGCCAGATGTGGCCCTTGAAGAAGGTCTTCTCCAGGATCTTGAACTCGAAGTAGCCGTACTTCGAAATCTGGATGATGTCGTAGAGGACGTTGTCCTCCGCGAACTTGAATCCCAAGTTGGTGAGTACCATGTCGTACGGCGAGGAGAACTGTCCTCCCTGCCCCACGATGTTGGTTTCGAGCATGGTCTTCGTGGCCGAGTTGTTGTACTGATCGGCCTGCCCCTGAGCGGTAGCAAACCAGTTGTACGGGGTCGAAACCACCGTAGTGCCCGGCTGCAATTTCAGGGTGTCATACCAGTACCACTTTTTCCGATCCACGATTCCGCCGAGCAAAGAATTGATGTCGGCGTTATTCATGGACACCGAGGCCCCCGCGGCCACCGGCGTTCCCGTTTTCGTTGTGAGAGCTGCCATTGTTATTTTCTCCCGCCCAACCCTTACGCGAGGGATCTAGGACGTTTGACACTACGTTGAAGGTTTGGGGCGCGCCATTCGTTCAACGCGCCCCGAATCCGTTGAAGGGTCTAGCAGGGACGCGCCGAGCGGATATCCGCCATGTCCTGAATGCCCACGCCCGAGGACGTGATCATTCCGCCGCTCGAGCCCGCGCCGCCCCAGGCAGTGCCGGGGGCTTCCGCCATGGCCGAGAACAAGCCGTTATTCATGCGCGGCGGCCCCCAGTTGGCGACCATGTAATCGCCCATGCCCGACATGGACAGGTACGACCCGAAGGGCGTCTGGTCGCTGATGATGCGGCGAATCAGGTTGGCGATGCCTCCAGAAACCACTCCGACGGTGACCGCCTGTTGACGGGGCAACAGGAAATGGGACAGGAACCCCAATCCGATGGCCGCCGCCGCGGTCACAGCGTATCCCGTGGCTCCGGTGTTGCCCGTGCCCAGGATCATTTGCGGGATCGCGGCCGAGCCGACGAACCCGGCCAACACCCCGGCGCCTCCGGTCACCCACGTCATCGGCGATCCGATGGGCGAGGGATTCCGGCGCCTGGAGCGGTTGCGGTGTATCACTCTGGTTGTGGGTCTGCGCCGCCGGGTCCCAGCATTGCTGCGATGGGAGGCGGCGCGTCTCGTTTTCTTTCTGCTTCGTGCCATGCCTTTGGTACTCCTTTTTGCTGGATTCCCGAGCAGGAAACTCACAAGCTCAGGGTTTCTCTTCGTCCTTCGACGGTGAGAGGTGTTGGAGCGCTTGCGCGCCCGGTTGATGACGATTTTGTGATTGCCAGGGTTCCACTTCGCCCTGCGGCGATGCGGATTCATCACGGTGCTACCGTACCCGCTGATTACGCGGCCCCCACCCTTTGGCGGGTTGCGTTTTCGGGCGGGCGCGTGCCGTCTGGCCTTCAGCGCCGCTTTCTGGCGCTTTGTGCCGAAATGCTTGATCTGCTTCGCGCTCATTTTGCGGCGACTTCTTGCCATCGGCTTCCCCCTCCTTGCGGGGTTTTGAATGTGCGTGTCAACTACACTGAAGGCCACGGTTTAGCCTCCTATCGGATGAGCGAGGTCGGCCGCAGTAGCGTCACGATGAAGCTGCCACCCGACCCAACCCCCGCCACTTTCTGGATACCGACGACATTGGTATTCGAAAGGATGAATGTCAGGTTTCCCAGCTGGGTCGAAGGCCCGGTCCCGATGTCACTCTGGCGATACATGACCACCGGAAACAGAAACGTCGGGAACGACGCTGGCAGCCCCCAGTTATGGGTAAACAGGGCGAAGGTTTCAGCATCCCCCATGGCCACCAATGCCTGCTGCATATTCACTTGGCTGGCAGCCGCCGCCGTGGGGTTGGTCGCCGTTGGACCCGATACCCCGCCTGGCCAGCAGTAGCTCACCGAATAGCCGAACTCTTCGTTGAGCGCGCCGAGCAAAAGGTGCAAGGGACGCCGCCAGTCTTCGCGAATGACGTTCCAGTGTTGTTTGTGAGCCAGCGCGGGCAGCAGCATAACGAGCAGCGCCATGAGCGCCGCGCCGATGAAAATAAACAGTTGCATTTCGTCTTTCTCCTTTTTGGCCCGCAGGCCCAAACATTTCAACCGCACAAAACGCGGAAAGGGCCGCCAGCAAGCCATTTCTGACCTGCCAGCGGCCCTTTCTAGAAAGCCGCGTGTTGTGATCCCGACTACATCAACGGACGCGTTGCAACACGCCCGCTGAACGGAAAACCTTTGCTACACCAATTCCAGGACCTCTACCGACTTATCCGCTTTCGGCAGATTGAAAATCGGCTCGATCACCCGCCACTTCACATGCGGGACTTGAACCCGAACGTCTACGGCAAACTTCAACCCGGCCTCGCGCGCTCTCCAAAAGAACGCCGTATCTTCGCCGGTGAACTTGTATTTGACATCTTCACGGAATACCGGAGCGAAGACGCCGGAGCCTAGCATCTCAAGCACCCTGCGCCTCAACAACACGCAAGGGAAGCCGCTCCAAAATCCGTCTGGAGATTCGATCTGATCGGTGCCAAGCAGCGGCCCGTCAGATTTCTTGAAATCCTCCAGGGTGAAACGGTAGCATTCCATGTTGGGACCTTGCCGGCCGACACTCATCGTCCACTTCTGGGCTTCAATGGCTTCCGCCTGATGATTGTCGCACCAGCACCACCCCACCACCCCATCGAGTTCGGGATGTTCATCGAGATCCCGCAAGAGCATGTCAAAATGCGCCGGGGTTAGGGTGTTGTCATCATCGATCCACAAGGAAAAATCACAAGGGATCGGAGAATCGAGAACGCCTTGCGCCAATTCAATGCGCGTGCAGTAGACGTTGGACGAGTGCGCGAAAAACGGCAACGTCATAAGTTGGTGAACCTGTGTCAGGTGCCCGAAAAGCATCGTCCACCGTGACACCCATTCCGAACGAAACTCCTCACCGGGCAAACAGACCGCGAGCGAGCGTTGACGTTTCAACCCCGCCTTTTCAGCAAAGGTATTGTAGCCGTTGAAGTACGCCGCCGGACGATTCTGCAAGGCATAGACCTCATCTAGTGGCGTATTCGTCAACGTTGGATGACGGTGATCGAACTGAATGTCCAACCGCTCGATAACGTTGCACAGGCCCTCTTGTTCATCCCGCCGGGCCTGGAATGCCCTCCAGTTATCGGCGTACATGCTCTCGAAATCAGGGTCCAAAAGGTAACCGTAGCGCTCGAATCGTTTGCGTAAATCGGCGCCCGCTATCATTAATTCCCGGTCACGCTCCGGGGTTGCTCCCGAGGAGCAGACAATCACGTATTCGCCTTCGAAATCGGGGACTTCTACTTCAGGCCAGCCAGCCTTCACGTTGGGTCCGATGATTTTCGGCAGCGCCTCGATAATCAACGTGTCCCAATGGCGAGGCGGATAGAAATCGTCCATCACCCCCATGAGCAACGAGCCTTCGGACGCCTCTGCGGCCGCATTCAATTGATCCACCACACAATCCCGTTTACGATTCTGCACGCCGATGAATCGGAACCAGCCCCCCATGTTGCCCTGCCACGCAACCGCAATCTCATCTGTATATTCTTGCCAGCGCGACTCATGGACGGCAACGATGTACTCGATACGCTCCGGGTGGTCTGCCCGAGACAGCCAAGCATCGTGAGCATCTTTCCAACCCCGTGGAAATGCTTCAGACGGCTTTACCCTTGCCGTCGGATGCAATAGCGAAATGAGAGGCTTCGTCATCACTGATTCACCGCCTGGCCGTAAATCCCCGGCACGCCCAACAGTTTCGCATGATCCCGAGCCCACAGCGCCACTTCCAAGCGGCTGGTGAGCCGCAGTTTGTCGAACAGATGCGAATTCATCACCTTTACCGTGCCCACCGTCAAACCCAACAACCCAGCGATCTCTTTATCCGAGAGCCCGCCGGCCAACAGGCGCGCGACATCCGTTTCGCGCGGAGTCAATTTCAGTGGCTCCCCGAAATGGACACACACCCGGCTCATGCACTGGAGGCATAGGCCGCGCTTGTGCTGGTCTGCTGGAATCCCTGCAAGCGAGATGGGACGTGCTGCCATGCTTACTTGGCCCTCCGCAGCTTGATCGGAATGATCGTAATCGAGCCGCCTTTGTTCCGCTGCATCTTGGCACCCGCGTACTTGCCCGCTGGATTCGCCTTCGTCAAAAAGTTCTTCAGGGCGACCGCCACACGGCGTTTGGCCGATACCTTGCGGGTCTTCTCACGCTTCTGAGCTTTCGTGGGGTTCTTGCGGCGCGATGGGTTGCGGGAATCCGGCAGCACCTGCGCTTCCAGGCCATACTCCACACGTTTACGTGAGGGACTCCCTGAATATCGCTCCACACGACGGAATACGGCAACCGCCTTGCCCGTGCTGTTCGCGCGCCGTTGAGCCCTGTCGATAGCGTCCGCAACGCTCTCCCGAGCAGTTTGATTGATCGCCTTTGTGTAGGCGATGCCTGACAGCCTAGAGCTATGGCGTTGGACTGACATACTTAGTACCCTCCAGATTGGCCGATGAAGTCCCACATGTGATATACTGACTTCATGGCCAAGATTCCATCAATTAAACGGCTTTCCCGCGCCGACTTGCTCATCTTGCGGAAACTGATCGACGACGAACTGCGCACGCCAGAAGCGAAAGATCGAGCGGAGTACCAATCACAGCGAAGGCTTGCCAAACTCCTAAAGGGAGAGTGCTCAAAATGCGCCCGACCTCGACAAGGGATTTCACAGTTTTGCGCCCGACACCTAATCAGCGTCAGGAGCCAGCAACGGCAGCGAAGGAAAGCACAGGGAATGTGAGCATCCGAGCACCCGAGATTCAGGCGTAACGGATGTGCTTCAATCGAGATGGGACGCGCTGCCATTGGTACTACTTGGCCCTCCGCAGTTTAATCGGAATAATCGTAATCGACCCGCCCTTGTTCCGCTGCATCTTGGCGCCTGCGTACTTGCCCGCCGGATTCGCCTTCTTCAGGAAGTTCTTCAGGGCGACCGCGACACGACGCTTGGCAGAGGCCTTACGGGTCTTCTCACGCTTCTGCGCTTTGGTGGGGTTCTTTTTCACCGCGCCACGCCCACGACGTATCGTTGCCTCGTAAGCGTATCCACCGAACTGGTTGCGCCTTCGCTGTGCATCGGCCAGCGTGGCGTGTTCCGAGTCGAGTTTCGCTTTGCTCCCTTGGCTCGCTTTTACGTATACGCGATATACGTTGCTGGGGTTCTTGCGCGTGCCTTCCTCCCTGTAGTCGCTCTTGCTTTTCTGCGCACTCGTCAGGGCACCACCAGCAGCCCGTGTGACTTTAACGGGCATTCCATCACCCCTTAGGTAATATTTCTTTATTGCCGCCGCGGAAGCGCCACGCTGCGTAGAAGATCGCACTTGGCCAGATTGGCCCCCGCTTAACTGCACTCTCCACAGATATACTGGCTTGCTCATTTGTCGATGCCCTCCCGCAGTATTTCGTAACTTCCACCCGAGAACAAAAGCTGTTCATTCCGCACGTCGTAAATCAGATCCGGCTCTCTCGCGATACGAACGATCACATGCCGCCCGTCACGGTTGGTTGACCGGAACTTGTGGACGTACACCGCTTCCCCGCCTTCGTCCCCCAGGTGCGTTTTGTTCGTCTGGTACCCGATATCCGTCACCTTTCCCAACGTCTCAAATTCATGCGCTTGGCGAATTCCGAAATCATCGAGATTAACGGACTGATCGCCGCCTTCCACGAAGAGTTGATTTTTCTGCTCATTGAAGGCCAGTAGCGCTCCTTTGAACCCTTTGATCTGATGGCCCTTGCCATCTACTCCCCACACGTCCAAGTGCGTCAGTTTGCCGGCCGCCGCCAAGTGCTCATGATGGTGGACGTGCTTCGTTACCGTGATTTCTTCAGACGGCTCGAACCCATGGAACTCTTCGAAGACTTCGGCGGCAGCGGAGGCGGGGTTCTTTCGCCCCCTACGGCCACGCGCGGTGCCTTCCGCCTTTGCGCGCATTCCCTCTAGCTTTTCGGCACGCTTCTCTTCGGGCGTTTTGTACATGTGGTCGATATTCTTGCCAGCCATTGGATCGCCCAAGAGATCCGACCAGAAGCCATTCTGTCGTAGCACTTTCACGCGGCTGTCAAACTTCGCTGGATTCATCTCACGAGTGGCGGCCAAGCCCGGATTCTGCGCGAGGATCTCCCGCAAAGAAAGCCCACGCTTGAAACCGGCCTGCAATGTCGCTTCATCCGGTATCGAAGACGCCGCTTTCTTCGCCTTCCCTTTCGGCAGGGACTTCAGGAACTCTGCGTTCCCGTCATCGGCCCGTTTGCGTGATTTCAGCTTGCCCTGATGGTACGCAATCCCTCCGTGTGCTGGGGTAGTCTTTCGCGCGTCGGGACGGGAGAAGGGCCATGGATTCGAACGTGACTTGCCCGCCGCGATCCGCCGCGCGTATTCGATGCGCTTGTGCTTCGGAGTCGCGTGGATGATAGCCCCCGCTTCATCGTGGGCACCAGATACCCAACCTTCACCCCGCACGTACTCTTTGCGCTGCCCTTGCGTCACAGCGAAGGCGTATTGCTCAAACGTCGGTACGCCCTTCGCCGGATTGTACTGATTGGTGGGACGCCCCGCGCCGATCCGCTTGAACGCCGCGGCGAGTTTCTGATTGCAGGAACGGCACCCGTAGGCGAGATTGGCG
>Ga0182030_10028128_pt1 | contig 10067 bp, 8 predicted proteins | sample 812S3MmetaG_FD_121299 | JGI IMG/M metagenome (GOLD analysis project Ga0182030, IMG submission 121299) | Permafrost microbial communities from Stordalen Mire, Sweden - 812S3M metaG (Illumina Assembly) | ecosystem: Environmental > Terrestrial > Soil > Wetlands > Permafrost | place: Sweden... | reverse complement strand
GCCTGTATCTTCTTCGCTGACCTGCCAGAGGTCGAAATAATTGCGCACCACCCAACCACGAAATTCGTCAGAGTTGGTTTTGGTCCAGGTCCAGCCGGCTGAACTGGCCATTGCCAACAGTTCGCCTTTATCGTCGTAGGCAAACGAATAAGTCACTTCAGTATTGGTAAAGCGGAATGTAGAAATTTGTCCAGCTGCGTTAATGGCATAAACATCACCCCGCATATTCAGACGCTTCTGATCTTTTACGGCACTCTTTGGGCTTTGCCGACACTCTGAAACATTTTCTTGATTACTGGCCTGATTGGAACCTTGCATTTTTGTTCTCCTGTGGGGGTAATTCGCCATCATTTGGACTTATAATTTTTTCTTTCGATCACTTTCAGGACAGAACCGGACTTAGTTTCATCAAATGCGCGAGTATTGCGTCGGTCATCTGTACTGTCGTTACTGCCTGAGTCTTTCCAGAAGGATCTAGAGTGAGGATATCTTTAGTTCTCAGTCCCTGTTTTAACGTTAATGAAACGGCGTTTTCGATTGCTTGGGCCGCTGCTTCGTTTTGAAAGGAAAATCTCAGCATTAAAGCGACTGATAAAATCTGGGCAATTGGATTGGCGCAGCCTTTACCGGCAATATCTTGAGCTGAGCCACCGGGCGGCTCATAAAGTCCAAAACCTGCTTCATTTAGGCTGGCTGAAGCCAGCAGTCCAAGTGAGCCAGGTAAAACGGCAGCAGCGTCTGAAAGAATGTCTCCAAACATATTGGTTGTCACGACAACGTCGAACTGAGAAGGGTCACGGATAAGCTGCATGGCGCAATTGTCGACGAGCATATCCTCCAGTTTTACTGTTGGGTATTCCTGCGCCACTTCATGCACCACTGTGCGCCACAATTTAGATGCATCAAGCACATTGGCTTTGTCGACGCTTGTAACTTTGTTGTTCCGCTTCAATGCTGCTTTAAAAGCGGCGTGTGCCACAGAGGCCACCTGATCTTCTGTGTAGATGGAAAGGTCGGTGGCAACGCGCCTTCCCTCTTTTAGGAATGTTTTTTTCTCGCCGAAGTAGGCATCACCAAGCAATTCACGCACAAATAAAATATCGACTCCGCAAGCGATAATTTCTTCGCGTAGTGGGCACAGAGCGGCAAGCTCCGGTATCACTTTGACCGGGCGAAGATTAACGTTGAAATTGAAAGTTTTGCGTAACGAAAGTATCGAATTGGCTTCGCAATTTTTCCATTTTGGCAGATTCATATCGGCCACTGGACCGCCTACTGAACCAAACAAAATGGCATCTGATTCACGGCATAGCTTCAGTGTTTCTTCAGGCATATGACTGCCGAATTTTTCAAAAGCGGCGCCACCAGCGAGTGCATGTTTCGTTTCGAATTTAAGCGAAAAGAGTTCGCTGACGGCTGATAGTACTCGTAATGCTTGAGCCATTACTTCTTCGCCGATTCCGTCTCCAGGCAACACTGCCACTTTCTTTGTCATGATTATTCCTTTTGAATTACCGCTTTAATTTACTGTTTTGAGTTGCGGGTTGATTACTTTTGCGTCAGAGCCGATTTGTCTTTGAACGCTTTGATTTCGTCTTTGAAAGAGAGGATGTAATCGATGTCATCTAAACCATTTAGTAAGCAATGCTTACGGAATGGGTTGTATTCAAAGCTAACTTCGGTGCCATCAGCCAAGCGCACAGTTTGTTTCTCTAAATCAATCGACAATTCGTAGCTGCCAGAGCGTCCCTCGAGCAAAATGCGGTCGATAATTTCTTCAGGTAGCACCACCAACAAGAAACCATTTTTCGCGCTGTTACCAGCAAAAATGTCAGCAAAAGACTTTGCCACCACTGCTTTAAAGCCAGCACCGTCAAGCGCCCAGACCGCATGTTCGCGCGATGAGCCACAACCGAAGTTATGATCGGCAACGATAATTTCGGCACCCTTGTATTTTTCTTGATTACTGGGGAATTGTGGGTCGGCTTGACGCAGACGAACAAATAGATTTTCGCCGTAGCCATCACGACTGATGCTGGTCATGAATTGAGCTGGGATGATCATGTCTGTGTCCACGTCTTTGAGTGGTAACGGCATGACTTTCGACTTGATTGTTTTGTAAGCTTTCATTGTATTTTCCTTGAAATTAAAGACTGATGGTCACTCTTGTCTTCAGGCTTTGGGCAGATAGTCGACAGGCGACGTTAACTTGCCTTCAATTGCACTAGCAGCAACTGTGGCAGGCGACGCTAAATGCGTGACACTGCCTGGCCCCTGTCTTCCCATAAAGTTGCGATTGGAGGAACTGACACAACGTTTTCCCGCGGGCACTTTGTCGTCGTTCATACCTAAACACAACGAGCAACCTGGCATTCTAAATTGAGCACCAGCTTCTGTAAAAATCACATCCAGCCCTTCTTTTTGAGCTTGCGCCATGACCACTTCAGAGCCCGGCACCACATAGAATGTGACATTTGGATTGACTTTGCGACCCTTTAAAATGCCTGCTGCAATGCGCAAATCTTCAATGCGACCGTTTGTGCATGAACCGACAAAAGCCCAGTCGACTGGTGTACCTGTTAATTGTGCACCAGCTTCCAAGCCAACATAATCTAGCGCTTTCTCAGTTGCTACCTTCTTAGCAGGATCTGAAAAGTCTGAGGGAGATGGTACAGCTTGGCTCAATTGAGCCGCCTGCCCTGGATTCGTGCCCCATGTGATCATCGGTCCAAGATTGTCCAGGTCAATCGTCAAATTCTGATCGTAGCAAGCACCCGCATCCGATTTAAAGCTGTTCCAGCGCTCGACGGCTTTATCCCAGATGGAAGCGACTGGAGCATAGCGACGGCCTTTGATGTACGAATAAGCTTTTTCATCTGGAGCAATCAAGCCAGCACGGGCACCACATTCGATGCTCATATTGCAAACGGTCATACGTTCTTCCATGCTCATTGCACGAATTGCGTCCCCTGTATATTCTATAACGTGACCGGTAGCACCACCAATGCCGATTTCGCCAATCAAAGCAAGAATGGCATCTTTGGCGTACACGCCTATTTTGAAATTACCCTTGAACTCCACTTTCATTGTTTTGGGCTTTTCTTGCAGCAAACAGCCGGTAGCAAGAACGTGACCAACCTCAGATGTGCCAATGCCAAATGCCAGAGCACCAAAAGCGCCGTGCGTTGATGTATGCGAATCACCGCAGACGACGGTCATGCCAGGCTGAGTAGCGCCAAGCTCAGGACCAACAACGTGAACGATGCCCTGATTGCCGGAATCAAAATCCATGAATGCGATGCCATGATTTTTGCAATTCTGGCGCAATGTTTCTACTTGCACGCGGGCTGCTTCGTCAAAGATCTCGTGACGATTTTTGCGTGTAGGAATGCTGTGATCGATTGTGGCAAGAAGCGCTGAAGGAGCAAAAACTTTTAGCCCTTTCTGGTCGATGGTCTGAAAAGCCTGAGCGGATGTCACTTCATGAATGAGCATCAAATCGATCGACAAAACAGCCGGGTGACCTTCGAGCTGCTTCACCACATGTGCATTCCAGATTTTGTCGATTATGTTTAAAGCACTATTTTTAGAGGATTCTTTGCTCGACTTCTTCTGTGTATCTGTGTTCGCCATTAGGCTACGACCTCGCGTTTAAATTTTAATTGTTGCTGTTCACGTTCTTTGACTCTTAGGAGATACAGCTCGAGGCTGTCGGAAAGCGCCTGATAGCTGGCCTCAATAATGTTTGGTGAGCATCCAACCGTACTCCAACGTTCATCCAGACAGGTTGCTTCGATGGTCACGCGCGTGGTGGCATCCGTGGCGTTATCGGGATCGAGAATGCGCACTTTATAGTCAGCTAATCGCACATCAGCCAGACACGGAAAATGTGGCAAAAGCGCTTTACGCATGGCTGTGTCCATGGCGTGCACTGGTCCACGTCCTTCGGCTGCTGTATGCACAAGCTCGTCTTCCACAGTCAGTTTGATCATTGCTTCGGCATTCATGCCTTCGCCTGTTCTGTCTGACGCTACAACCATAATATGTTGCAATTTGAATGGCACACGATATGACGGATCTTTACGGCGAAGCATCAACTCGACAGTGCCTTCGGCATTTTCGAATTGAAAGCCGGTGCTTTCCAATTCTTTGATCTGTTCGAGTAATTGCAGTTCTTGTCCGTGCACTTTGATGCCCAGATCGGCAGCTAGCATGCGCACATTGCTGCGACCAGATAATTCGGAAACGAGGATTTGACGGCTATTTCCAACAATCGATGGGTCGATGTGTTCATAGCTTGCAGCGATTTTTTCTACAGCTGCGACGTGGATTCCACCTTTGTGCGCAAATGCCGATGAACCCACATATGCTGCGTGAGTATCAGGGTTTAAATTGGCGATTTCACTAACCGCTCGGGAAAGCTCGGTCAATTTCTTTAAACTTGCGTCGGCGACGCAACTAAAGCCCATTTTCAACTGCAATGTGGGGATGATTGAGATCAAATTAGCGTTGCCGCAGCGTTCACCATAACCATTAATGGTGCCCTGCACTTGCCTCGCCCCAGCTTTTACAGCTGAGAGTGCATTGGCTACTGCCAGTTCTGAGTCGTTATGAGTGTGCACTCCGTATCGTGCATCAACGTGAGCGCGAGCGTCAGCAACAGCTTCGGCAATCTGTTCAGGCAGACTACTGCCATTGGTGTCACACAAAACGAGCCAATCGGCACCAGCATCATGTGCTGCTTTCAAGCAAGAAATTGCATATTCGGAATTGGCACGATAAGCGTCGAAAAAATGCTCTGCGTCGTAAATTACTTCTTTGCCTTTTTGCTTCATGTAACTGACGCTTTCAGCGATCATGCGCAAATTTTCTTCGAGATTGGTTTTTAAAACTTGTTCTACGTGCAGAGGCCAGCTCTTACCAACAAGAGTCACGGCTGGCGTGTACGAATCTAATAAAGCTTGCAAATTGGTGTCGTCTTCGACTTTTATACCAACACGACGAGTCGCTCCAAATGCCACAATTTTGGAATGCTTGGGAGGCGACTGGCGCATGCGCTGAAAATATTCAAGGTCCTTAGGATTCGAACCAGGCCAGCCGCCTTCGATGTAGGGCACGCCGAGTGAATCTAGTAAGCGTGTGATCTTCAGCTTGTCTTCTAATGAGTAGCTGATGCCTTTTCTCTGACTGCCATCACGTAATGTGGTGTCATAGAGAAAGACTCGAGCATCATGCCTGGCTGGTTGCGGCTTGTAAGTGCCTGTAGCCATTTTGTCCTTCCTCCATTGCTTCGACCATTACTGAATGTACGTCGTACAGTTTGCGTATTTGTTTGACTGCGAGTTCAATCGAACGTTCGCTTTTAATTTTGATATGGGCGACCAATGCGCTTTCATCGGCCGATTCGGTGGCGCTGATTGAGCACAGGGTAAAGCCTCTTTGACGCAGGCAGCCAAGAATTCGCTCGAGAACTCCTTCCGAGTTGCTCATCGTGATTTCGATATTGGATTTCATTTGGCTGCAGCCTCCATCATTTGGGAATTCGATTTGCCAGGTGGCACGAGTGGCCATACATTGTCTTTCTGGTCGATTTTTACGTGTACAAAAAGTGGTCCCGCTGTGTCTTTGATACTTTGAATGGCATCGTCTATTTGCTCGTCTTTGTCGATATAAATGCCGGGGATGTTGAATGCGTCCGCCAGTTTTAAAAAATCTGGGTTGTCCCACAAACTGACTTCCGAATATCTTTCGTTAAAAAACAATTCCTGCCACTGTCTGACCATTCCCAGAACCTCATTGTCAATGAGAACGATTTTGACTGGGATGTTGTATCGACGAATTGTTGCTAATTCTTGTATGTTCATCATGATTGAGCCGTCGCCAGACACTATCACAACCGGGCTTTCAGGATTAGCCAGTTTGGCGCCGATGCCTGCTGGTAGTCCGTAGCCCATTGTGCCGAAGGCACCGCTAGAAAGGTGACATTCAGGTCTTTCAAACTGATAATGCTGCGCTACCCACATCTGATGCTGACCGACGTCGCAGCTGATAATTGTGTCGCCGCTCATTGCGTCACTGAGTTTGCGCAAAAATTTGGGGGCATAAACTGTGTCGATTGGTGCGTCATATTTCCAGTCGAATTCTTTTTTGTTTTTCTGGCACAGTTCAACCCATTCTTTGCATTCAGGAGTGACGTGCAGGAAATTCATGGTCGTTCTTATGTCGCCAACCAGGCTGCAATCAGCTGTGCGCAATTTGGACACCTCAGCAGGATCTGCGTCCATGTGCACAACGCGAGCGCCCGGTGCAAAATCTAAAAGCTTGCCCGTAACACGGTCATCAAATCGTGCACCTACTGCTATGAGTAAATCGCAATCCTGTACAGCTAGATTTGCAGCTTTGGTGCCGTGCATTCCTAGCATGCCTAAAAATTGATCGTGCGTTCCGGCAATGGCGCCTAATCCTTGCAGAGTGGCAACGGTCGGAATGCCAGTTGCTTCGACAAAGGCTAATAATTGCTCAGTTGCCTGAGCAATGCGCACCCCGCCGCCTGCATAAATCAAAGGTTTTTTGCTGGCTGCAATCATCTCTTTTGCTTGAGCCAGATGCTTGGCGTCGACACGCGGCAACGTCATTTTTGCTGGTTCTTGCGGTTGATAGCCATCATAGATGTCGGTGGCAATGTCTTTAGGCAAATCGACAAGCACAGGACCAGGACGTCCCGAGCGAGCGATTTCAAAAGCTTTGTGTATGATTGGTCCGATGTCTTCGACTTTTCGGATGATGAAGCTGTGTTTGACGATTGGCATGGAGATGCCGAATATGTCTACTTCTTGAAAGGCATCTGTGCCCATGTTAAAGCTGTGCACCTGACCGGTGATTGCCACCATCGGCACCGAATCGGCAAATGCATTGCCGATGCCGGTGATCAGGTTGGTGGCGCCAGGACCAGAGGTAGCCAGACAAACACCGACGCGACCGCTCGATCGTGCGTAACCGTCGGCAGCAAGGGCCGCTCCCTGTTCGTGGCGCACGAGGATATGCTTTAGCTTTGATTCCAGTAAGGCATCATAGACTGGCATGATGGCGCCGCCAGGATAGCCGAAGACAATGTCGACTCCTTCAGCTTCCAGCGCTCGCGTCAGTATTTGGGCTCCGTTCATGTTATTGCTTACCTGCTGTTGACGCCAATTCTTTAACTGGCGTGGTTGATTTTCCGGCTGCTTTAAGCCAGGACATTTGAGCGCGTAGATTTTTGCCCGTCGCTTCAATTGGATGAGCTTTGGTTTTGTCCCAGTAAGCTTGATAGTTCTTTCTGCCGGACTTGCTTTCAGCGATCCATTCACGAGCAAAAGTGCCGTCCTGGATTTCTGTGAGCACTGTTTTCATATTGTTTTTGACGTGGGCATCAATGACTTTTGGACCACGGCTGAAGTCGCCATATTTGGCTGTTTCAGAGATGAATTCATGCATTTTGGCAAATCCACCTTCATATAGAAGATCAACGATTAGCTTCAATTCGTGCATTACTTCAAAGTAGGCGATTTCTGGTTGATAACCAGCTTCAACCAGTGTTTCAAAGCCCGCTAAAACTAATTCGCGGGTGCCACCGCAAAGGACTGCCTGTTCGCCGAAGAGGTCTGTTTCAGTTTCTTCAGGGAAAGTGGTTTCGATTACACCGCCTTTGGTGCCGCCGATTCCATGAGCATAAGCAAGAGCTGTTTCGAAAGCTTTGCCGGTTGCGTCCTGATGAATAGCAATCAAACAGGGCACTCCGCGTCCTTCTTCGAACTGACGACGAACCAGAGCGCCTGGTCCTTTGGGAGCAATGAGGACAACGTCCATGTCTTTGCGGGGAGTGATTTCTTTGTAGTGAATGTTGAAGCCGTGGGCAAATAGAACTGTTGCGCCCTTTTTCAAATTAGGCTCGACATCAGTTTTGTATGATTCTGGCTGAGCCATATCCGGGCAAAGAAGAGCGACCAGGTCGGCTTGTTTTGCTGCTTCAGCTGGTGAGACGGGTTTGAAGCCATCTTCTGTTGATTGCTTCCAGGCTTTGCCGCCTTCGCGAGCACCAATAACGGTGTTGACGCCGGAATCACGCAAATTCATAGCATGCGCTCTACCCTGGCTGCCATAACCAATTACGGCAACTGTCTTACCTTGAAGAGCGTTCGTATTCGCGTCTTTTTCCCAAAACATCTTCGTCATTTACTTCTCCTTGTCCGAAAGCTGTAATTTCTGTATAACCAGTGACTGCGCCGTTTGATGCCGATGACACCATCAGCCAATATTTTGCGAACACTCCTTTTGTGTAATGTGGTGCAGGCGCCTTCCAGGCAGCCTTGCGACTTTCCAAATCAGCGTCGACATCAAGCGCTCGATTTTCAACGTCGAGTGTGATGATGTCGCCGTTTTCGATTAAGCCTATTGGTCCACCCACTGCCGCTTCCGGGCAAATATGACCGACAACGATGCCGTGGGTGGCACCACTGAAACGCCCGTCAGTTAAAAGAGCAACCTGATCAGAGATGCCTTCGCCAACAAGTGCGCCTGTGATAGCTAGCATTTCGGGCATGCCCGGAGCGCCTTTAGGTCCAACATAACGAATGACGACGACATCGCCTGCTTTGATTTGTTTCTTTTTCAAAGCATCAAATGCAGCTTCTTCAGTGTCGAATACTTTGGCTGGTCCTTTGAAGAATTTGTGGTCTTTGCCTACTACTTTGGTCACGCATCCCTGCGGAGCAAGCGTGCCATCGAGGATGGCCAGCCCGCCTTCAGTTTTTAGGGGCTGGTCGAAATCGAGAATTACTTTTTGGCCGGCATATTCTTTGGCTTGCGCTGCTTCTTCAAAAAGTGACTTGCCACTGCATGTAGGGGTATCGACGATTAAACCAGCACCCTGCAACTTCTGGGCAAATAATCTGCAACCGCCTGCTTTTTCAAAATCTGTAGCGACATAGCGACCGAAAGGTTTGATGTCTACAACCATTGGTGTGCGGCGTGAAATCGTATCGAAATCACCGAGTTTCAATGCCACTCCCGCTTCACGAGCAATGGCCAGCAAATGCAAAACAGCATTCGTTGAGCCACCACTGGCCACTACTGCGGCAATGGCGTTTTCTAAAGAAGTTCTGGTAATTAATTGGCTGGGCAGAATTTGTTCGGCAAAGAGCTTCATTACTAAAACCCCGCAATCTTCCGCCGCTTGCAGTTTGCGGGGATCGGTTGCGGGGATTTCGTTGACACCCATTGGTGAGATGCCCATAAACGAAGCGGCGGTCGACATTGTGTTGGCTGTAAATTGCCCGCCACACGCGCCAGCGCCTGGACACGCTACTGCTTCTAAATCATTTAAATCCTTTTCGGTGATGCGACCGGCCATACAAGCGCCGACTGCTTCAAAGACGTCCTGAATAGTCACGTCTTTGCCGTTATATTGACCCGGTTGAATGGAGCCACCATATATCATGAGCGATGGCAAATTCAATCTGGCAAGGGCCATGATTGTCGCTGGAATGGTTTTATCGCAGCCAGAGATAGCCACGACAGCATCAAATAAATTGCCACGAACAGCAAGCTCAATTGAATCGGCGACGACTTCGCGCGAGACAAGAGACGCCTTCATCGCTTCAGTGCCCATCGAGATGCCGTCCGATACAACGATAGTGTTGAATTCCATCGGCGTGCCACCAGCTTTGCGAACGCCGGCCTTGACGGCTTCGGCGATGGTGCGTAAATGGAAATTACAAGGACCGACTTCGGTCCAGGTATTAGCGATAGCAACTAAGGGCTTACTTAAGTCTTCGTCGGTCAAACCAGTAGCTTTGAACATCGCTCTAGCTGGTGCTCGGTTCATTCCTTTTTTGATGGCGTCGCTTTGCATTTAAAGTTCTCGGTGCGTAAGTGCTGTGAATTTTAGTGATTTAGTGAGATGGGCTGAATCAAAAAGCCCCCGCTCCTTGTGTCAGGTGCGGGGGCTTAAGAAAACTGTTGGCGTTTTACCTATGCTTTTAACCCGCTCCTCGTGTTCAGAATCACGAGCAGTAGCAGGCTAATAATGT
>Ga0182030_10028127_pt1 | contig 10067 bp, 7 predicted proteins | sample 812S3MmetaG_FD_121299 | JGI IMG/M metagenome (GOLD analysis project Ga0182030, IMG submission 121299) | Permafrost microbial communities from Stordalen Mire, Sweden - 812S3M metaG (Illumina Assembly) | ecosystem: Environmental > Terrestrial > Soil > Wetlands > Permafrost | place: Sweden... | reverse complement strand
GATGACAGGGCAGCTTTAGTTCGCGATGACAGGGCAGCTTTAGTTCGCGATGACAGGGCAGCTTTAGTTCGCGATGACAGGGCAGCTTTAGTTCGGGGTGACAGGGCAGCTCGGTTTGCTCAATGTCATCCCGAGCGTAGTCGAGGGACAGCCACTACTCGAGGAGCGTGGGATCCTCGAAGGCGCTGCCGACCGGGGCGCCGGCGGTGGAGTACCAGGATGACACGCGGTTGCGGCCGGCGTTCTTCGCATCGTAGAGCGCTTCGTCGGCTTGACGCAGCAGCGCTTCGCCCGTGCTGCCCGGTAAGCGTGCGGCGACGCCGGCGCTAACTGAGAGCAGGCCGCCGGCCGGCGCGCGAATGCCGGCATCGAGCACGGCGCTGCGGATGCGGTCGGCGACGCCGACGGCTCCGCCGAGGGTCGTGTCCTCGAGGATCACGACGAATTCTTCGCCGCCGTAGCGCGCCGCGAAATCGCCGCTGCGTTCGACGGACTCGGCGATCGCCTGCGCGATCCGCCGCAGCGCTTCATCGCCCGCTTGATGCCCAAAGGCGTCGTTGTAATCCTTAAAGCGATCGATGTCGATGATCGCGACGCCGATCGGAGCCGATCTCCGGATCGCCGAACCGAATGCGCGGGCGAATTCTTCGTCAAAGCGCCGGCGATTCGGCAATCCGCTCAGAATGTCGGTGTGCGCTTGACTCTCGAGAACCGCAGCATGTTCGACGAGCTCGGCGTAAAGGCGGGCCGCTTGCGCGAGCAGTACCGCGAGCACGGCAGACGCCGCGAAAAACACGACGACGCGCGATGCGTACCAGCCCACCGTGAAACGTTCGTCCCCGATCAGCGTCAGGTAGACCTCGACGATGACGCCGAACGCAACGATGGCGATCCAAGCATCGAGGACGTTCGAACGGTTGCGGCGGCGGATCGTTTCGAAGATGGCCGCGGCAGCGAGCAGCATGAGCAGCGGCGCCATGAACCAGGTGAAGAGCGTCGTCCAATGGCCGTCAGCGAATGTCTCGGGTAGACCGCGCAGCCAGATCGCCAGCGGCGTGAGCACGATGTAGGCGATGCCCAACCACAGGATCACGAATCGCCCGTACGCGCGCGCTCGCGGATCGGTACGCTCGAAAAGGCGGAGCCACTGGTAGGCGAGCAACGCGACGAGCAAGCCGGCTTGCCAGAAGAACCAAAGATACTCATGCGCCGTCGACGTGGCACCGATTGCCGCTCCGACTTCGGGGAAGAGACCCTGGTGGAGCAAGGCGTACGGTATCATCGTGGCGCCGGCATACGCAAAGCCCGCGCACAGCACGGCGGTCGGCAGCGAGCGCATCGCGCGGGCCTGCACGAGCAACAAGACGGCCGTAATCGCGGTTCCCATGAACGAGGCAGCCAGCAGCATCGCAAAGATCGTATACGATGGGCCCAGCGAAACGTTGGCCACCGGGGTGAGTAGCAGAGCGGCGAGCACGAGAATGATCCCATAGCGAATCACGCGCCGATATTCACCGCTCGACGCGATCCGCTCGTTTACATCCACCGTATCCAGGGATGTTTTCACTCTTTAACCTTCGGCAAAGAGTAAGCGGCTACTCGCTAAATCGAAAAAAGAGTGAGACAGCCTGGGTGGCATCTCACTCTTTTTGTTACGTTTTTGTAACGAAAAAATGTGTTAAGGATGTGTCATGTCGGCGGGAACCACGAATTTGTCGAACTCAGGGCCCGTGATGTAACCGAGTTCGAGGGCCGTTTCTTTGAGGTTTTTGTTCTCGTGGTTGGCTTTTTTGGCGATCTCCGCGGCCTTGTCGTAACCGATGTGGGGCGCCAGGGCCGTCACCAGCATGAGCGATTCGGCGAGGTACTTTGCGATGACGGCTTCGTTCGGGAGCAGATTCTCGACCAGGTGTTCGCGGAACGAGCGGCAGACGTCGCGGATGAGCGTCGTCGACTGCAAGAAATTCACGATCATCACCGGGTTGAACACGTTGAGTTCGAAGTTACCTTGCGAGCCGCCGAACGAGATCGCGAGATCGTTCGCGAAGACTTGCACGGCGACCATCGTCATCGCCTCGGACTGCGTGGGATTGACCTTGCCGGGCATGATCGAAGAGCCGGGTTCGTTCTCCGGCAGAATCAGCTCGCCGATGCCGGCGCGCGGGCCCGAGCCGAGCCAGCGGATGTCGTTGGCGATCTTCATCAGCGCGCCGGCGAGCGTCTTGAGCGCACCCGAGGCGTAGACCACTTCGTCGTGCGATGCGAGTGCGGCGAACTTGTTCGGATGCGAACGGAACGGCAGACCGGTGAGTTCGGCCAGTTTGCGGGCCGCGCGTTCGGCGAATTCCGGATGCGCGTTGAGGCCCGTGCCGACGGCCGTGCCGCCGATCGCAAGATCGTAGAGTCCGTCGAGCGTTTCGCGGCAGCGCTGAACGCAGCGATCGAGTTGGCTGACGTAGCCGGAGAATTCTTGACCGAGTGTCAGCGGGGTCGCATCTTGCAAGTGCGTGCGGCCGACCTTCACGATCCCCGACCACTCTTGCGCCTTCTTGTCGAGCGCGTCGCGCAGCTTTTCGACCTGTGGGATCATCGCGACCATCGCGGCGGCGGCGGCCATGTGCATCGCGGTCGGGAACGTGTCGTTCGAAGACTGCGACATGTTGACGTGGTCGTTGGGATGGATCGGTTTTTTCGAACCCATCTCGCCGCCGGCCATCTCGATCGCGCGGTTCGAGATCACTTCGTTGACGTTCATGTTCGTCTGCGTGCCGCTGCCGGTTTGCCACACGCGCAGCGGGAAGTGGTCGCCCAGTTTGCCGGCGATCACTTCATCGGCCGCCGCGACGATCAGTTTCTTCTTGTCGTCGTCGAGCTTGCCGAGATCGTGGTTGACGAGAGCCGCAGCCTTTTTGAGGGTGCCCATCGCTTTGATCACTTCGACCGGCATCACGTCGTTGCCGATGTCGAAGTGGATTAGCGAACGGGCCGATTGGGCGCCGTAGTACCGGTCGTTCGGTACCTCGATCTTGCCCATGCTGTCGGTTTCGGTGCGCGTTCCGGCACTATTGAGAGTTGTGCTCATGACGCTCTCTCCGGCATGGGCGCGGCGTTCCCCTCGGCGATTTTTGTCGTTTCTGGGTCAGGGCCGCTTGCGTTGGTTTACCGGATCGTGACGGTCGCGCGGTAGGCCTGGCCGGTATCGCCTCCGCCGTCGACCTGCAGCAGCCACGTTCCGCCCGCCGGCAGCGTGACCGCGACGCCTGGCCGGAGCGCGATCGGGCGGCTCGTCTGATTCGTTAGCTCGTAGTTGAGGCCGGCGGGGCCGGCGATCGTGATGTGCTGGCCGCGCGCGGCAACGAGCGCGTACTCGTCGTACCAGCCTTCTGAGACCGAACCGCTCAGCACCGCCAAGGACGTGCCGGGCGCGAAATGGACCGGGATGGCGTTGGCCTTGCGCGCGCCGGTGTCGGATCGTATGCGCGCCGAAGCGATCGCGACGTATTTACCGTCGCGGAAAGCGTCGATCGTTTCGTCGGAGACGAGTGCGCTATCGTGCGCGATCTCGCGCAGATTGGGAAGCGGCGCCGCGTGCCCGGCCGGCGTGACGCCGTAGGCGTAGGTGTTGAGCAGCACGGCCGGCGTGTTGCCTGCACCGAGCCGTAACACGTAAAAGGGGCAATTCACGTTACCGCAGATGCAACTGGACTCCACGCTCGCCAGCACGACCTTGCGCCCGGCCACCATGCCGAGTGTGGAGATGCTGGCATCGCGCACGGCAGCCCGGAGTTCGTTTGCAGCGCATCCCGGCGAGAAGTCATCGGCCAGCGCGTGAGCGACCGCGACGCGCGCCGGATCGAGCGAACCGGCGGCAACGGCCGCGACCAGCAAGAACGCCGCGGCAGCCGGCAAGGCTAGGTGCCCGCGCTCGCGATCACTTCGATCTCGACGCGCGAGCCGAGCGGTAGCGCGGCGACGCCGATCGTGGAACGCGCCGGCGGGGGCGTGCCCATGCGTTCGCCGTAAATCACGTTGACCGTCGCAAAGTCGTTCATGTCGACGAGGAAAATCGTCGTCTTGACGATCGCGCCGAACGTCAGGCCGGCGGCGGACAACACCGCTGCGATATTATCGAGCACTTGCCGCGTTTGTTCGGCTACGCCGCCCTCGACGATCTTGCCGGTCTTGGGATCGAGGGCGATTTGTCCGCTGCAGAAGAGGAAGCCGTCGCTGCGGATGGCTTGACTGTACGGACCGACCGGCGCCGGAGCGCGCTCGGTGAGAATGGCCGTGGCGTCAGGCATACGCGACGACCGGCTGTGCATCGGGCTGCGTCATCGTACCTTTGTAGCGCATCGGTTCTTCCTCGACGCCGTAGTTCGTCGCCTGAAGTTCCTTGATACGCGCCAATTCGTCGGGGGTGAGCCGCGGCGTGTCCGGCGCCGTTGCGAATTCGCGCAACTGCTCGCGGTCGTAGATGTTCGGTAACACGTTCATCACGCGCGGCTCGGCGAAGAGCCACTGCAGCGCAGCTTGGCCGAGCGTGCGCTGCGGCGTGACGAGGAATTGCAGCGTTTTGACTTTCTCGACGCCGGCGAGCAGCCACGAACGTGGGCGATGACGGCGATGATCGTTCTCGGGGAACACCGTGTCGACCGTGTACTTGCCTTCGAGCATGCCCGATGAGTGCGGCACGCGGATCATGAAGCCCGTTCCCGTGCCGGCCGCGTTCGCGGCGCCGATCATCGCATCGCCGGGGAACGGCTCGAGCATGTTCTGGATCATTTGGATCGAGGTGATGCTGCGCTGCGCGGCTTCCACGCCTTCGTAGAGCCAGCCGATCGCCGGACCGAGCGCGACGCCCCACGCGCGAATTTTCCCCTCGCGTACGAAGTCATCGAGTAGCGCGGCGAGTTCGCCGTCGCGCACTTGTTCGAGATGCGCGTTGTGCATCTGCCAGATATCGATGTAATCGGTCTCGAGCCGCTTGAGCGACTCCTCGAGTGCGAACCGCACGAACTTCGGCGTCCAGTCGTGTTCGATCTCTTGCTGGCCCTTGCGCTCGCCCGAGTGGTTGTACCAGTCGTAACCGAACTTCGTCGCGTAGACGACCTTGTCGCGGCGGTCGCTGAACGCTTTGGCGAGTTGGATCTCGCTGCGTCCGTTGCCATACGTGTCGGCAGCGTCGAAAAGCGTGATGCCGAGCGATTCTGCTTCGCGCATCATGCCGACGGCCTCATCGTCGGTCATGTTGCCCCACCAGCCGGTGGATGTCGTCCAAAGCCCAAACCCAACCGTGCTCACGGTAACGTCGGTGTTCGGATACGTGCGGTAGTCCATGCCCGGGCGTTCGGCTTCCCCATAGGGCCGTCTTGCTACCGGGGCCAAACGCTTCGGGGTGAGCGTGGATGCCGAATTTCGCGACCGTTTCGCGCGGGTCGCCGCCTGGATCGAGGACTACCTGCGTGAGACGCGCCGGTATCCCGTGCTCTCACGCTCGAAGCCGGGCGACCTGATCGCGGCGCTGCCGGCGTCGCCGCCGGATGAGGGCGAATCGTTCGACGCGATCTTTCGCGATTTCGAGCGCCTCATCGTCCCGGGAATCACGCACTGGAACCACCCGCGGTTCTTCGCCTACTTCTCGATCAGCGCGGCCCCGGTGACCATCCTCGCCGAAGCGCTTGCCGCCGCCCTCGACGTGAACGCGATGTTGTGGCGTACCTCGCCGGCCGCGACCGAGTTGGAGGATGTAACGCTGGGCTGGTTGCGCGAGATGCTCGGCCTGCCGTTGGCATTCCACGGCATTATTTACGATACCGCATCGATTAGCGGCTACACCGCGCTTGCGGCAGCGCGTGAATCGCTCGGCCTCGAGATTCGCGAACGTGGAATGGCCGGCCGCAGCGATCTGCCCGTGCTGCGCGTGTACATTACCGATCAAACGCACTCGCACATCGAGAAGGGCGCGATCGCTCTGGGCGTCGGCCGTGAAAACGTCGTCAAGGTTCCAATCGACGACGATTTTCGAATGCGCCCGGAGGCCTTGGAACGAGCCATCGATGACGATCTTGCTCGCGGCCGCAGACCGATGGCGGCGGTCGCAACGGTGGGAACCACGTCGACGACGTCGAGCGATCCGGTCGCGACGATTCGCGAGATAACGCGCCAGCGGAACGTCTGGCTGCACGTCGACGCCGCGTATGCCGGACCCGCCGCGATTTTGCCGGAGTTCCGCTCGCTCCTCGATCCGGCGCACGGCGCGGAATCGCTGGTCGTCAACCCGCACAAGTGGCTGTTCGTTCCGATCGATCTTTCGGTGCTGTTCGTGCGCGACCCGGAGCTCTTGCGACGCACGTTCAGCCTCGCGGCGGACTATCTCGCGACGCCGGAAACCGACGTCCACAACTACATGGATTACGGCCTACAGCTGGGCCGTCGCTTTCGGGCGCTAAAGTTGTGGTTCGCGATTCGCACCTACGGCGTGCACGGACTCCAAGCGCATCTGCGCGGGCACATCGCACTGGCGCAAGAGTTTGCGGGCTGGGTAGCTGCCGAGCCGCAGTGGGAAATTGCCGCTCCGCATCCCCTTTCGGTCGTGTGCTACCGCTTCGTCCCGCCGGGGCATGACGAGGCGGCAACTGACGCGCTCAACGCAGCGATCATGGAAGATGTCAACGCAGATGGGCGAATTTTCATCTCGTCCACCAAATTGCACGGCCGAACCGTTTTGCGCTTAGCGATCGGGAACGAGCGCACCACGCGCGAGGATGTCGTTCTCGCCTGGCAGATTATCCGGGCGGCGGCGGCGCGTTTGCGCTAGCGCTGGCGCGGGTTTCGAGCACGACGCGCGCGTGGCTTCCACCGCCCGGTGCGCGGGCGATCGTGAACTCGCGCGCCAGTTCGGCAACGATGTACAAGCCGCGGCCGCTTTCGGCATAGGCATCGGCCGGCAAGCGCGGATTGTGTTCGAAGCCGGTCCCGCCATCGATGAGGTGTATCACCGGAACGTCGGCGGAATAATCGAGGATGAGGTCGACCCCTCCGGTCGCATAGCGCATGACGTTGCCGAGAAGTTCGGCCACGATCAGCTCGGCGACGAGCACGTTTTCGTCGTTGATGCCGGCTTCGCGCAGTTTCTCGACGAGCGCGTGGCGAGCGCCGGACGCTTCTTCCGCGTTAGTGACGTCGAAGTTCCAGCGCTTGGCGCGCACGTTACCGGCAAACTCGGTCAGCCGTTCGGTGAATTCGACGAGCAATATCGCGACATCGTCGTGAGCGGCCTCGTTCCCAAGCACCGCGTCGCGTAGTTCGCGCGCGGTCGCACGTCGATTGGGCCCCGTGGCCGCGAGTGCTGCAACGAGTATGGCCTCATCGCGGAGTGCATCGCGCGTGCTTTCAATCAAGCCGTCGGTGAAGAGCAGCAGCAGCGAGCCGCGTTCGATGAAGGTCGTGAACGTCGTCCGGCGATGGGCGAGCGATCCGGCTAAGCCAAGCGGAAGCCCCTCGCCTTCGAGCATGCGCACGGTGGAATCGGGATCGCGCACCATCGGCTGCGGATGCCCGGCCGATGCGTAGCGGAGCGAGAAATCGATCGGGTCGACGATGCCGACCCAGGCGGTCGCGTAGCGATCGTCGGTACTATCGGCAAGGATGCGATCGGCGGCGTCGAGCAAGATCGCCGGATCCGGATTGATCGCCGCGGCGCCGCGAATGCTCTGCCGGGCCTCGCCCATGGCAGTGGCCGCGGCCAGGCCACTGCCGATGACGTCGCCGATCGTGATGACGATGCGCCCATCGGCGAGGCGAAACGCATCGAACCAATCGCCGCCGACCAACGCCTCGGTCTTGCCGGGTTCGTAGAGCGCGTCGAACCGCATCCCCGGAATCTCGGGCAAGCGCCGCGGCAGCACCGCGTTTTGGAACGTCTGTGCGATGCGCCGTTCGCGTTCGTAGATTTCCGCGCGCGCAAGTGCCGGGGCAATGCGGCGTGCGATCTCTTGCACGAACGGCAGGTCAGCATCGGAGAAGGCGCCGGCCGCTTCGACCATCGCGAGGGTCAGCACGCCGCGCACGCCGGTTTCGACGACCAGTGGCACCGCGACCGCACTCGTGAAGCCGGCCGCGCCGGCGTCGGGTGACGCGCGGTCGCTGTAGACGATGGCGGGGCGGCCGGTGCGCATTGCTTCATCGCCGACGGCGAGCGTCGTTCCGTCCGCGCTGCGCCGGCCGACGAGTCCGTGGAGTTCGTGGCGTGAGGCGACCGCAGCATGTTCGGCGGCGGCGACGTAGGTATCGCCGTCGTCGTGCAGCTCCACCATCGCCCAATCGGCGAAATTCGGCACGAGCGATTCCACCACGGCGTCGAGCGTCGCGTCGAGCGTGGGCAGCGACGTGAGCCGTTGGCCGAGTTCGGCAAAAAATGCCAGTTGCAGCGTAGCGCGTCGTTCCGCGTCGACGTTCGTCGTGGCGCCGTACCAGCGCGCGATCGTTCCGTTTTCACCGCTCTGCGGAACCACGCGCGTCAGAAACCAGCGGTACACGCCGTCGGTGCCGCGCAGGCGATGCGACATTTCGAACGGCTTGCCGGTGATGAGCGAGCGACGCCATTCGCGCTGGACGTCGGGCAAGTCGCGCGGATGTTGTACCGAATCCCAACCCAGGCCGGCGTCGTCGTCGGGGGTTAGCCCCGTGTACTCATACCAGCGCAGATTGTACCAATCGATGGCACCGCCGGCGTGCGCAGTCCAGAAGATTTGCGGTACGGCGTCGGCGATCGCGGCGGCCCGGCGCTCGTTATCGCGCGAGAGCGCGTAGATGTTGGCGTTTTCAAGCGTCGCTGCGGCGCGCCGCGCAAGTTCTTTCGCGGTGGCGAGATCGTCGCCCGTAAAGGGCGGCGTCGTGCCGGTGCGCCCGAACGTCAGCACGCCGAAGTTGCGGCCGCGCGCAACGAGCGGAACCGCCATGACGGAGTTGATATCAAGGGCGTGCAGCGCGGCGGAATGCGCTTCATCGACCGCGATGCTCCCGATCCACGCGTCGTCGACCGGTGCGACGAAACGTGCGTTGCCCGACGCGAGCTTGGGATCCGGCAGGCGCGGGCGGCGCCACGGCAACTCGTGGGGCCCCGCACTGTCGAAGCGGCGCTGCCAGGCCGGGTCGCGATGCATGGCGGCGCGGCGTGTCAGTTCGCCGTCCTCTTCCGCGCTATCGTAGTAGCAGAACGACGCGAACGTGTCGACTGCGAGCGCAGCCAGATCGGAGATCACGTGAGGCGTTGCGAACGAGCGTTCGAAGATCGTTTCTGCTTCGGCCAGTAGTTCGGCGCGATTCTTCGCACCGGCCAACGTTTCGGCGGCGCGTTTCTGCGTGTCGATGTCGGTGGCGGTGCCGAACCACGCCGCAACGCTACCGTCGAGCGCGGGCAACGGCCGGCCGCGGACCAGAAACCAGCGGTATATGCCGTCGCGCCCGAGCAGGCGGAATTCGGCGTCGTAGGTGGTGCCGCCGTGGATGGCCTCGACCCAGCGTGTCTGCGAGTCGGACTGATCGTCGGGGTGAATCGCCGTCGTCCAACCGGTGCCCCGCGACTGCTCGACCGTTAGCCCGGTGTAGTCATACCAGGTCGCATTGAGATAGTCGTTGAGCCCCTGGGGATCGGCACGCCAAACGACAACGGGGATCGCCTCGGCGAACGCCAGCAAATCGTTCTGCCGAATCGCGGCGCTCGATGCCGTGGGGGTTTGCACGCCCGCCGACGGCTCGGTTCGCTCCACCCGGTCTGCTTCGCAGCGACGGTATGGGCATCCCGGCGCGCCAGGCAATTATATCGCCGGCATCATCGTTTGACGGTGGCAAGTCGCGGTAACGTGGCGTTGGTTAGCGAAAGGTCCTAGGTGCGAGTTCTTATTGCTGGTGCGGGGGCCATCGGCGGATATTTTGGCGGCCGCTTGGCGCAGGCTGGACGCGACGTAACGTTTCTGGTGCGTTCGGCGCGGGCCGAACGGTTGCGCGCTGATGGACTTCAGGTCCTCAGCCCGCACGGCGACTTCACCATCGCGCCGCAACTCGTC
>Ga0182030_10028126_pt1 | contig 10067 bp, 6 predicted proteins | sample 812S3MmetaG_FD_121299 | JGI IMG/M metagenome (GOLD analysis project Ga0182030, IMG submission 121299) | Permafrost microbial communities from Stordalen Mire, Sweden - 812S3M metaG (Illumina Assembly) | ecosystem: Environmental > Terrestrial > Soil > Wetlands > Permafrost | place: Sweden... | reverse complement strand
GCGGGATCCTGTTTTACTTTCCACTTAATCTCTGGACTTGAGAAGCCTAATAGATGAGCAAGAGTAGCTAGTTGCTGCGAACCGTATGCGTTCAGGTCCTTCGAAACTCGGTAAGAGCAGAGCCATAATTGCTGATATGAGAGATTAAAGGGATCCAAGTTGTTTATCGGGACAGTCGTATAAGATGATGTAGTTGTTTGTACTTCGATGGTAACACTGCTTGGCTCTATTCTGGTAAAGTGAAAGTAAAATCGCTCCTGCAGAGTATTTTTTTTCTTATTTTTGCCTTTTCTGGGCTTCGGTGGTAGTAGAGTATTCAGGATTTTGGCTGGTTGCTTCAAATACCTGATGTCGCTAATTAACGTCCAAAGGCTTGGTATGATCTCCTTAGTGGAGAGAAGACGAGCCGTGATTTCCTCCCTCCTTAAGGAGTCTGTTACTCCTGGAAAGAGTTCTCCTCCTGATTTCATTCCCTCTTGTATAAATTGGAAGTCAGAATTTGAAAGAGCGGGAGCTCTTGACTGTATGGATTGGACCGTGTGAGGATCGGTGTTCATCAGTGCAACCATATCACTTCCAAGAATACGCGTCCAAATAATTTTTATGAAATTGATATAGTGTCTAATTTCCTGTGCTATATTAACGACAGTGTTTAAAGGGGTTGAAAATACCCACCTCGTCACACCCCAAAGATATACAGTCGTTTAATGATCCTACATAAAAAGTCCTCCATAAGCCTGTGATATGCAAAACAGAATCCAGGGCGCCGATGAGCATTCTCCTTTGCAATATTATATCTAGATACTTTTCTTGATAAAGACTGAGTCTTGTTCGCCAGCGTTGTTCTCCTAGGGCATCATGGTTGTAGTGGCAGAGCCGTATTTGATGAAATATTTCACCAGATGCATATGGTGCAGAATATGAGTACCCCTCTCGAAGAGCTCGTTTGGTTTCATTTTCGAGATCTTGCATACGTTAGCATAGATAAGAGTAGGATCAAGCATACTGACCAGTACTATAGAGGTCAACAACCCACCATCTCTGAGATGGAACAAGGAATTCTTTGGCTGCCAAGATTCTATGTTGTCCGTGAAGGCATTCCAACATTGTGTCGCGGCCAAGGTGGAGCTGTGGTGGATCTTCTTTAGAACCAACTTTGAACTCCTCAGTACTGATGGCCAGCTTTTCTAACCCTGCCTGGAGTATTGGATCATGGATGATGGCTGGAATCCGGTTGGTTAGTTTTTCTTTGATGCATCCTTCACCTTCAAAGTCCCTCTTCAACTGTTCAATGATCTTCCTGTCCACCTGACGAAATGGGTGTGGGAACTCCAAATGTGCAAATGACACTCGCGCTGTGCCTTTGTACTTGGCGAGCTTATCTTTTGAAATTCTATGCTCTATGGCGACAAATGATTCCCGGTCAGAACTTTCCATACCGAAGTATGCGCTTCTTTGGCCCCAGTGTGGTTGTTTATATCACGTCTTGGGGGATTGAACCCTACTTATTCCATTGGATGGTCGATGACAAACCAGGTGGGAACACAGTAGTGTAAAAACCAGATATTGTGAACAAACTAGGCAGAGTGTAAAAAGCAAGTATTGTGAACAAACTAGTCAGAGTGTACAAACCCAGTAGTGTGTAAAACTAGGTATTGCGCACACAGAAGGTGGAGTGTACAAACCCAATAGTGTGTAAAAACCAAATATTTCGCACGAACCAAATGGTGTGTACAACCTAGGTGGTTTGTACACACTGGGTATTGTGTAATAACCAAATGGATTTGGCTAGCCAGATCATTTCGTTGGATGATCTCCATCAGGATAATACCGAAAATTACGTTTCGATGATTGCCTCGCTTTTTGGATGGTCTTGAAGACGATTGCGAGAAATCAATTAACCCGCACATTAAATCATTCTTATTACTATCAACATCCCCATCTGGAAAACTCGCACTTAACCATGGCAACAAGACCGAAAACTGAGTTCCCAAGCCCAGACGCGTCTGCGAGCCTCGCGGTCCGTGAAAAGAATGTCGGTGGCAGCCGCCATACCAGATTCCCTGCAGGCCTAGGTTTACAGAAACTCTTGATCTCAGAAAAAACTGAGCCACCGATCATAGCGAGCTCAAGCCAAATCACCTCTCCAATACCTTTGAAGGTTAATCCACCTGACGCGATACCGACGAGGCCACCACCAGAAGTAAGGAAGATCACGCTGCAGCGAGAGCAATCCTCCCACCTTCAAATAAAGAGTCCATGGGATTCATATACACCTCTTCGTTCTCTCCAGCGAGGCGGTGAAGTTACAGCAGCTTGTACACGAACAGCCCCAATTAAGATGGTAGTTATTAAAAGCCTCTCCTCTGACCATTTCAAGGAGTTTAGAAGTTGCCAGCATGAAAACTTGCTTGCAGTCATAGAGACCTATCGATTTAAAGGTCAATTCTTCGTCATTACCGATTATACAGCTACTACACTCCAGCACATAATTGCTATCGCTCTTCCACTACAGGAACTCCACGTATCTGCAACTTGTCGGCAGGGGAGTTTTTTCTTTGTCCCGCCCGCACTCATCTTAGTGACATGATACAGGTCTTCAAAGGAATGCAGTACCTGTCCAGATTTGGTATTGCACACCAGAAACTCAATGCCTCTAAGGTTTTATTTTCGTCAGATGGATGCGTTAAGATAGGTATGTCAGATACGGCTCCACCAATATATTATTAACCGAGGATACCAAAGCCCACTTTGATGATTGTCAATCCACAGAATCCGCCTTAGCCCGCTCACTCGGGATCATTGCTATTGAAATGATGCAAAATGGTATCTCTCCTGCGACGGATGAGAAGTTGGTCCTGAAAAACCCTGACAAATGGTCGCCAGAAGCATCTAACTTTATCGAAGTCACTTCCTGGGCCACACTGAAGGAGATCGAAGATGTTAGAGACCCGTTGGCTACTCTAGATAAATCATTTTGACTGACCTCATTCAGCATACGTTTTTAACGTATGTGTCGCCCACAGTTATGATTCCATTTGTGGAATATTCTCATTGGGAGACCCTCGAGAGTCACTACTTGTCAATTGATTCCGCTGGAATTACGGCACCATAAAAGTTTTATCGATCTATTACTCAGTTCGACTTAGAGATGTCGCTTCCTGGAGATTGGATTTGGACGTATCAAAATGACTACTGGGCCTTCATTTGGACGGAGCGGATTGGAGAACTTGCCGTGACCTAATGATCAAAGAGTCCACGCAAGAAACTGTTTTCTCTAAGAGGATCATTCAAAAAGGACCAGACATTCACCTCGAGTATCCCTCTAAACTTGATGGGGAAACGGCCAAAGAAGGGTTGATGTTTAATAATTAACTTACTGTTCTTTAATATCCAATAATAGAAACACACTTCTCTTACCCATATGTACTGCATTAACAGGGGATTCGGCAACTGGATTGCTGCAATACAGAGCAATACCAATAATGGAAGCAATTGGGTCCAGGCTAGCGTTAGCTCAATGTCTTTTCTTTAACGTATCCACATCCTCACCACAAGATGATCCCGAATACCTAGATGATCCCGAACACCCAGATGATCCCGACACCCAAATAATTATCCATACTCCCAGAATTCAACGGTGGCCTTAGCTTCGCTTGGTCAGAAGCTTGATTAGTGGCCACCGGGTATCAATCTATCACACTGCAGGCCGCTGAAAAAAAAAATCCTCCAAACTTCAAACGATTTTAAAGCTATCGAACTTATCTGCAAATTTACTCTACACCCTGAGAATGCTATTCTCATGTTTATTAGGTATGGACATTGGGATGAGGGAATCAGAAGACCAGACCCTTCTTGAACAAGGCTAAAGCTATCACCGGCCCTGCTTTAAGGAATTACTGATACCTTCCTTGTGGGAGATGGTATTATGTGATGAACCCCTAAAACTATCGCCTACCCATAATTGTATGTTCTTTTCACGAGCTGAGTAGTGCACGTTATAAGCGGCAGAATAAAATAAAAATATAGAAAGGCCTTAAAGACACTGACCTAGATAAGTAGCCCAACAAAATCTCTATACCTATCTTCTGGCACGTTTTTCACTCTGACTTTCCGTATCCGAGTCGGTTGCATCCCGGCGAGTTGGTCCAACAGTAATTTCGCTTCTGCTCCTCTTCTTGCCCCGAACTTCTGTATCCGACTCGGTATCCCTATCAGGTATGCCAATCATAGAATTAAGCTCCTCCTTAAGATGTTCATTCTCAATACGTAGCGTTTGGTTAGAAAACTCAAACCGGATCACAGTCTTCTCTAAATCTTTCCATTTCTCTGCATCGAATAAGTGAGGAACAATGTAAGCAGAAGATGAACCTACTATATAGGTCCTGGTTCTCATTCTTAAGCCGCTCAATAAAGCCGTCTGCACCCGCATAGTTGTTTTGGAGCCTCCAGAGGTTTCCTGGGTAGTTAGCCTGGGGTAATCAAATTTTACAAATTGCAAACCTTGAAGCATTACATTCTCCCCTTCTAATAAATTGATTCGTTCTAAATAAACGTAAGAGGCTTTCGTTCAAGGCACCTAATAATATTATAACTCACCTTGCATCTCTTTCTGGATTGTCTCTTGCTGCTTCATATATTCTGTAGGCGATGTAAGCACAGGTTTTGCTAAGAGGAATCAACGGCAGAGTGCTACTTACCCACAATGCCATCCACCATATGAGGTATAATCTCAAGAGTTTCGTGTTGCAGAGTTAGGTTGCGGCTCCGTCGCATTCTCCAAAGTACCGCTCCTAACGCTAAATTTTTTTAATAAACGTAAATATAACTCAGATGGATGAAAACCTTGTAGTTGCGTGACCTGAGTCTTCTGGCCAAAATATGATACTGAATCCTTACTACTATTTAATTTCGACTACTGTTGTTCAAATGAATGACTTACAGGCTCAGCGGTAAGGCCGATTTCCTCGCTAGGATTTGGGCCAAGATCTTGGGGTACGGCCCTGAAAACTGTCAGCCTGTTCAATTCAAGCTTTGGGAGAGGAATCAGTATCGTCGACTCACAGTACCGCCGCGGAGGCATCAACGGTATGTTCCGCTATTGGCTTCACCCCTGAGTCCATCGCTGCGGAAAAATCCTATCCAGTCAGCTTGAACTCTCGAACCGGGGTCTCATCGATCATCTACCCTGACAGAGGATTCCGGTGGAGGGCCACTATTAAGGGTGCTCGCTTCCTGTTGAGTGGGTGTAGCCATAATGCTATGAATTTGTAACGGAGATATCAATTAGGAGAACAAAAGGGGAAACAGAGGAGGTAAGAGGAGGGTGAATAAAGAGCTGCAGTATCACCAGGAAGTTGGCTGCCTTTTATACAGTTGAAACCAACATCCAAGGAGCATCTAGTCTGCCTTGTGCTCTCAGACCGCCCTTTCTGGATCCCCTTCCTTTCCCTAATTCCACGCTTCTCGCCCCAATACACGTACAAGCCTAATAATAGTCCATTTAGACCCACAAAGACCAAGGTGGTCACTCCAGCGCCTCTCAATCCACTGGTGCAGCGTCAGCTTGCAGATGCTACTAAGGCACTCTAGGCCCGAGACTAAAGACTGAATGCCTTTCGTGACCATTCACCTTCCAATTAAGGATTTAGTGCGGGAAAATTGAACGAATATGCCTTGTGCAGTTCCTCAGCTCCATTGCACAGCTCAGACACGCTTGCCAAGGTTGACATTCCCAGCACCGAAGGGAGTTGCCAATAGGAATCTTGATTGAAGCGAACTTGGAGATCTTCTGCCATTGGCGGTTCTGGAGGAGACAGGGGCTTACTTTGCAGAGGTCTGTCCTGTCACAGGTTTTACTATTGGCAATAATATGTTTCCACCAGCTCAATAATTAGGTTAGTATATAGTCCAATATACTGAGCGCCTCTGGCATTATCCACTCGTATTTATGTGCTTGAAGGGCTGAGGTGCAGCACTATAAGTGATCATCAGCGTCGCTTTGCATTTGATTCTTGTTTGTTGGTTCGGTGATTCTCCGGGACTGATCTTTTGGGAAAGACTTTTTTCCTGGTGACCATAAAAGTAGGCCTTCCCAGATAGGGTCGGTCCTTGCTAGGAACAGCTCATGGCGATGGTCTCGTCAATGCATCCAACATGGCCATTGGGTTAAGTCTAGGTGTAAGACCCACCCTGCGGATTGTGATGCATGAACCGGCGGTGCAGACTTGCTTTTTCGGAATGAGTCAACACCTCCGAGCTGGAAGCATCCGATGATAAGTTGCGCTGGTAAAGTGGGCGCTGTAGCCCGTCTCGCAGCTGCGCCATAGGACCCCCGTCCAAGTATAAGAGCTCAGCATTTTCCCCTTCAAGTCAATCTCACACCCGGACCTTTCCATCTTGCCAACATCCCAAAAACTCTAGACCATGAAGATTTCATCTGCCGCATCCGACTTGGTAAAACGCCGCGGCCGTGGAGGCTCACTTCAGATCAGCAATGGTGACGTGAACAAGAATCAGAACACCGGTGACAACTTGACCGTGGCCTCCAAGTTAGGGAAGAGGAAGGTATGCGTTCAAGGAGGCACTCAAGGTAAGAGCTCTAGATACTGTATTATTGGGTGTTGCTCATTGTAGAACGGACCAGCCAATACTGATTGATGATGACCCTATCGACCCACAAGAGGGGTCAGCTTGCGACCAGGGACCAGTCAACAAAAAGATTCGGATTGACAAGACGACCCAAGATAGCCAGAGACTGCGGGCCATCCACGATCTCACAGATGACCTTACCCAATCAAGACGGATGCCTCCTTCGCCCTCATCACCAAACACGCCTCGTCTCTCTCTTCAACGGCTAGGTGCTTACAACGATATACTTACAAGTACCATCATAGACGGTGTAAGTTACTCTTCTACAGATAAACCAACTGTGCATAGACTGAGGCTTACATTTATATAGATATGCTATAAAGGAGTTATTCGGAAGTATTGCGATACCTACAGCTCAATCTCTGGTGATCAGCAGAGTGTGATATCAATCTTACGAGATGTGCTTATTAAGGAAAAGGATCTCCCTGGAGCGGAAAGCCAACTGCTCGCGCTCCCTAGCCTTGAGAGATTCTTAGATAATCTCAAGTCGGCTGGGGAGAAGAAAGATTTCCGGCAGCACATGAGAAGATACCTCAGCATCTATCTACCGGACTGCGCCTTCGAGATTTCTGGTACGAATCGATATAAAATGACTACACACGAGGCGACGATTATTGCACGGAAGCTAATTAAGGCAGGCGAAGATATCAAGTATCTTTGCGGAATACGGGCCATCTTGACAGAGGAGGAAGAAGACGACCTCGACCAGAGGGGGCAAAACTTCAGTATGATAGTGACAACTCGAAATAAGGCCACTTCTTATTTATTCGGACCGGTCGGTTATGCAAATCACGACTGCGAAGCGAATGCTCGATTTACTTCGATTGGAAGAACTGGGATGAAGGCCACAGCCGTGAGGGATATTGGGGTCGGTGAAGAGATTACACTTTTCTATGATGGGGGCTATTTTGAAGAGGATAACTGCAAATGCGTTTGCAAGACTTGTGAAGTTCGCTGCCGAAATGGCTGGATTTCGGAAGATCGGATTGGTTTTCATCGCTCGCTAGAAGCGTCGCTCAAATATGACTCTCAACAGGAGAGGCAGGAGAAATTGGATGACTTGTTATCAACACAAGCTGGAGGCAGCAATCGATCTACGTTAAAGTGCCCTGGCGGCCCCTCTGGAATTCTCACGTCGGTTTCAGACGTCGAACCTGTAGCCTGGGCCCATCTTGACAGATGTTTCGGGGCTGCTCAAGACCAGGTGTCGAGCCACTCTTGCTCAATCTGCGAGAACTATAGGAAGTTATATGGATACAAGTGGCCTAAGAGGAAGCGCAAAGGCAGACGTGATAATGATGAACGGGTCTACTCTCCGATACCCTGATAGAAGAGGGGGAAAGCTAACACACAGGATACTTTTCTTTTCGCCTAAATCAAACTTGATGTACCTGGGTTTCTTTGTCCCTGAACAGACGATTTAGATAAATGTATTTGACTTGGAAAGAATCTATTTACAAAGGCGCTGAGCTCTATTCCTTTCTCGCCTATTCCCCGCCCGGCGTATACTATGCACGGGCCACTATAGCCACGCTGGCCCTAGTGGCCCGTGCGTCAAAAGAGGCTCCCAAGACCAACGTCTATATACACTCGCTGCATAAACATCCTTTTCCCTGTGCCGATAGGAACTTCTTTCCACAATTAACAGTTATTTCACTATTATGTTGAATATCTTGGATTGCGATAAGGACAACCTGCCACTGTCCAGATATTCTCTTTTCGCAGAACTTTGCAGAAGGATTACATGAGTGATTAACCTTCCTGGCGTAATTACCCATTTCTCTCGAGTAGATTTGGGCAACAGGCTCACCGCCGAGATCAGGTCTACAGAATTCCATAGCCCAACCATCATGATAAGTATCCAAAGGCGCGAATTCTCCGAGGTATAAGCTTATAATTTGACCTTTTGCATACGGTATGCCAATCACCCGAAGGCCTTGCCCCTTATCTCCTTCATTCGTAATGCGAGGTTTGTTCTTAGGCAAGCACCTCGTGATGCAATCGCATTTTCCTCCATTGCATAGATCGCATTGAGTGTCGGAAGGAGGAATCCAGCTCGGGTTCTTTGGCCAATCCCAAGTCCAGCAATCGGGTTTAGGCCAATCATATTTCTTAACGTCCCACTCATTCGCAGATATCACGAGGAACTCCTCCATGAAGGGAGTGAGCTTTGCGATAGGCAATCGACTGATTCTTTTGCGATCTTCGCTCTCCCATTTAAATTCAGGAACTTCCGCGTTACTCCATATCGATTCCTGGAAGGTATTCCCAATCTGACACATAGGCTGTATGAACTCACTGGAGTCTAGCAAGGTATGAAACACCTTGATATTTTCATCAGAGAGCTCCAAGTACATACGGCCGGACACCTGTGACTTTTCTTTATCTTCATGGTCCAGAGAAATCTGGCCAGGAGGAATGAGACACAAGAGGCCTTCAAAATTGCCAATTATCCTTTGCCACCGCCGGCCATCCTTAAGGTAGCGATGCAACTTGTTTCGTATTGTTCGACTATCCTCCCATTTAAGGCCCTTGATCAGATTTGTAATAGCCTCTGGATCCGCACGCATACGGCCGTGCTTTCCTTTGTCTATGATTTCTACTAGCTTTACCTTTGCGAAGCGGCTCAAAAATTCGGCGAGCTGTGTTCTTCTTTCTAAACTACCGATGACTTGTACAAGGTGAGCGGGAGTTGTGCGCTTATTAGCCTCGAATAATGGCTTTGAGGAATCTCTCCAACTAAAGATCAAAGAGCATAAGCGTTGGAATGCCTCCTTCCCACAGACTGCATCGAAGAGGCTATCTACTTCGGGAATCACCTTACGCTTCTTCGGGCGACTTTGAATCGGCAAAGCCTTCCTTTTGGCCCCTGTGGTCTGCGGCTGTACGGCTGTCGGCTCGTGCAGCTGATTCTCGGTCGGGATAGGGATCCTTGTATGTTTTCGTGGCGGGGGACATATTACTTTGTTTACTTGAACTTCGGCCAGTGGAAGTTGCTCCTGAACTTGAAGATCGGCTTCCGTTATAGCATCTGGGTCGCAGTTTCGCTGGCAGAAGATGTAACCCTTAGGAAGAGCAAGTGAAGCGCTGCAGAAAATGTTGGTCGAAATAGCATAATTGGCATTTTCGTTCATGACCTGGTGAAGGGCTCTTGGCATCGTAACGATAGCCTCTCCTGGCTTGCAATAGTCAAGGGAATATGGAATTCTCCATTCGTCTAATTTACTTGGGCTAATAAGACGGCTTAGATGGCGGACAGCCTGGGAACAAGTCGCCATTGGGAATAGCCGGCGCATATGGTCCTCTAATCGTTTCTTGTGAGCTGGTTTGACGATGAGCCAAAATTTGTGTGCACCGGATCGGAGCAGATTTATTGAGCTAAATTCGCCATCTTCCCCGTGTATAATTGAACCGCT
>Ga0182030_10028125_pt1 | contig 10067 bp, 6 predicted proteins | sample 812S3MmetaG_FD_121299 | JGI IMG/M metagenome (GOLD analysis project Ga0182030, IMG submission 121299) | Permafrost microbial communities from Stordalen Mire, Sweden - 812S3M metaG (Illumina Assembly) | ecosystem: Environmental > Terrestrial > Soil > Wetlands > Permafrost | place: Sweden... | reverse complement strand
CGTGGCGGCGGTGGCGGCCGCGGCGGTGGCGGCATGCGCATGAGCCAGGGCGGTGGCGGTGGCCGCGGGGGCGCAATGGGCGGCACCTCGGATCGCAAGTACAGCGTGACCGTCGGGGCGAGTTTTACCAACGCGCTGAACCACTTCAACCCGGGCGGATACGAGGGCGTGCTCACTTCCAACCAGTTCGGTCAGCCGACCACCGCCAATACCGGTTTCGGCGGCGGCGGCGCGGGCGGCGGTGGCGGTGGCGGTGGTTTTGCAGGGGGTGGTGGCGGGTCGGCGGCCAACAACCGGCGCATCGATCTGTCGATACGGTTGAGTTTTTAGGCCGGGGGCGGCGCCTCCGGATCTTAACTCTGCGAAAGGCAAAGGGGAAGTCAGACGGCGTAGTTCGTCTGACTTCCCCTTTTTCAATTGCGGAGGGGCCGAAGGGCTCGCCGGCCCTCGAATTCTCTAAGGCTTGAAGACTTCCACTCTTGTCGCGCCGGCCGCCTGCAAGAGGTTTCCATCCGCAGTGGCAAGGGGAAGACCGCGGCGCTGGGCCAATTCCGGATAAGCGGCGTTGTAGGTTGTGAGCTGGCGCCTTTCGGCGAGAGTGAGGAGTTCGTGGAAGGCGCGTTCGAGGGTGCAGTCGAAATCCACCGGCGCACGAAGACGAGCAAGCTGCCGCGCGTAGTCGAAAAGTTCGTACTGTGTAATATGCTTACGGCGTGGCGCCTTCACGAGTGCATTGGTGACTTCCAACGGCCAAATGTGAGGGACATGTGCCGTCGGAAGTACCAGAACTGCTCCGGCATCATCTATGATCGCCAACTTCGAATTACCATCGGTCAGATGGTAGAGGATCTTGAATCGATCGCCAGAGCGGCATCTCAGGGAGAATGGCGGGGAAGGATCGAATACCCGCCGATCGGATGACAGCCTGCCATTCAGTCTTCCCGTTTTCCCGATGGCAACCGATGTCAATCCCGCGGGCCCTTGGCCGCGATCCCCAGTTTGCGCATCTTGGCCTGCAGGGTGGTGCGCTTCATGCCGAGCTTGGCGGCGGCGCCTTGCGGACCGCCTACGCGGCCGCCGGCATCGCGGAGGGCGCGCTCGATAGCTTCGCTTTCGGCATCGGCCAGGGTGACCGCGCCGGAGGCCGAGGCGGCGATCTTGCGGCCTTTGAGCTCGCGCACCGGCGCCTGCAGGGTGGGGCCGGGCGAAACGATCACCGCCCGCTCGATGAAGTTCTGCAGCTCGCGGATGTTGCCGGGCCAGTGGTAGCCGGTCAGCGCCTGCATGGCGGCCGAAGGGATGCTGGTGATGCGCCGGTTCATGCGGCGGGCATACTGCTGCACGAAATAGCGGACCAGCAGCGGAATATCGTCGCGCCGCTCGCGCAGAGGCGGCACGGTGATGGGGAAGACGTTGAGCCGGTAGTAGAGATCGGCGCGGAACTGGCGTTCTTCCACCAGGGCGGCGAGATCGCGGTTGGTGGCGGCCACCAGGCGGGCGTCCGTGCGGATGGTGCGCGAGCTGCCCAGGCGCTCGAATTCGCGCTCCTGCAGGACGCGCAGCAGCTTGGTCTGCAGCTCCAGCGGAATCTCGCCCACTTCGTCGAGGAACATGCTGCCGCGGTGGGCCAGCTCGAACCGCCCGATGCGCTGCGCGATGGCGCCGGTGAACGCGCCCTTCTCGTGGCCGAACATTTCGCTCTCCAGCAGCCCGGTGGGAATGGCGGCGCAGTTGAGCTTCACGAAAGTTCCCTGGCGGCGCGAACTGAGGTCGTGGATGGCGCGCGCCAGCAACTCCTTACCCGTGCCGGTTTCCCCGTAGATCAAAACCGTGGAATCGGTGGGCGCCACGGTCTCCACCTGCTTGAGGACGGCTTTCAAAACGCGGCTTTGGCCGACGATTTCCTCGAAGCGGTTGTCGGTGCGGATTTCGTCCTCCAGGTAGACCTTCTCCTCGGCCAGGCGGGCGTTCAACTCCTCGATGCGTTGGAAGGAAAGCGCGTTTTCGAGCGCGATGGCCACCTGATCGGCGGCTTGCGCGAAGAACTGCAGGTCGCCATCGGTGAAGAAAGCCTCGCGGCGCGAGCCCAGGTTGAGGGTGCCGAGGGCGTTCCCGTGGGAGATGAGAGGCATGCAGCAGATGGAGTGCAAGCCCTCGCGCGCCATGATCGCGCCGGTGGATTGCGAGATGGCGGAAGCTTCCTGCAAGGTGAAGACGCGGCCCTCGCGGGTGCGAAATACGTATCCGGCGACGGTATCGTCCACGGGAACGACGGCGTTTTCGCGGATGGCGCCGACTCCGTTGGGAAGGTCGCAGGTCTCCAGCCGCAGCGCGGAAATGTCAGCATCGTAGATCAGCAGGCTGGCGTAATCGAGGCCGAAAGTGCGGCGCAGGGAAGCGGAAATCGCCTGGTAGAGCGGCTTCGCGGCCAGGCACGCGACCACGGCGTTGTTGATTTCGAGCAGCGCGCTCAAGCGGTCGCGCTCGCGCTTGAGTTGTTCCTCATAGGCGCTGGCGGCTTCGTGGTTGAGGGCGTTATCCACGGCGACGGCCACCTGGCGGGCCACCTGCTGCATGAATTCGATGTCGTCGGCCGAGTAGGCGTTGGGCTGGAGCGAGCCGAAGCTCAATCCGCCCAGGTCGCGCTGCGCGGTGTATAGCGGCAGAACGCAATACGACTGCACGTGGTTCGAGCGCAGCAGATCTTCGAGTACCGGGAACGCGGCCGCGGTGTCCAGGTCGGAGACGTAATACGGCTGGCGGGTGCGCAGCACCAGGCCGCTGGAGCTCAGGTCATAGGGCGTTTCCGGCGGGGCATGGCCGACCAGGTCGTGATCGGTCTGGAGAAGGTGCAGGCGGAAGACGTTGGCCTTGGGATCGAGCAGGGTGAGGTTAATGTAGTCGAAGGAGACCAGGCGCTGGAGGCAGCGGCTCAGATCGGCAAACAGGGTGGCGAGCTGGCGGTGGGCGGCGATGGATTCGGCCACTTCCAGCAGGGCTTCATAACGCGCGCCGGTGGCGTGCGGGTGGATGGGCAGAGGCGAGGACATCGGAACGTTGCGCCGGAGCTTCTTCAACCGTAGCACACCCGGCCGGGTCGATTTCCCGTTCGATTTCCCGTTCGATATCCTGGACGAGTTCGCGGATGAGGGGGGTTACGGCGCGGAGCGCGACGCCGTGCCGGTGCATGTCTCTCAGCAGCGCTTGCCCGTCGCCATCCACATAGTCCACTTCCCCCAAATCCAACGTAGTTTGGCGGCTTCGAATGGTCGATTGCGCGGTCAGCCAGCACTGGCGGAGTTCGCCCACCCACGCCCCCGAGAGGCGGCCTTCCAGGCGGAAGCGGAGCTCCTCGGCGCTGTCGTGCAGGGTGATTTTCAGCATTACCGCTGGCACTGTAAGCACGGCTGTTGCCAATGCGCCGGCGGCGGAAGCAAAGCCGATACGCGCGCCGCCGGGCGAGGCATGACGGCTGGGTGCCCATATTCCGGCAGCGGCGTTTCGTCAGGTCGGCAGGGGCGTTGGGCGTACACTGGAGGTTCCATGACCGGCCGCGGCGGCACTCACCGGGTGGCACTGGCGCTGCTGGCGCTACTGACGGCGCTGGCGTACGCCCCCATGCTGACTATCCCGCTGCTCGAGGACGATTACCCCAACTTATGGCAGGCGCAGCAGTTAGGATCGCCCGCCGACGCGCTGGCGCTGCTCCACAATCCGGTATTCCGATGGCGCGCCACGAGCTTTTGGATCATGTATTTGTTGTGGCGGGTGGGCAAACTGGCGCCCGTGGTTTACCACCTCGCGAGTCTGCTGCTCCACGTGGCCAACACCTGGTTGCTGTACGCCATATGCCTGGCGTGGCCGCGCATGCGCGCCGCGGCCTTCTGGGCGGCAGCCTTTTTCGCCGTGGCCGAGGGTCACCAGGAGGCGGTGATGTGGTTTTCGGCCGTCAACGAACTCCTGCAGTTCCTCTTTGGCATGGGCGCGTTATGGTGTTGGCTGCGGCTGGAGGCGGCCGGCCGGGGTTGGGCCCTGCAACTGGGCGGTGTGGGGTTGTTTGCGCTCGCCTTGCTGTCGAAAGAGTCGGCAGTGGTGATGTTGCCGCTGCTGGTGCTGGCCGGCGGGCAAGGGGAGTGGCGGCGGGCGGTCCGGCTGGTTCCCTACGCGGCGCTGGCGGCGGTGGCGGTGGCAACGGTGGCGGCGTCGCGGAGCATTTCCTTCCGTTTTACCGACGGCAGCTTCAGCCTCCACGCGCCGTTCTGGATCACCTGGCCGCGCAATTACGGGCGGGTATTGTGGATTTGGGGATGGGCGGCGGTGGGGGCCATCCTGCTGGCGCACGACCGGGCGCTCCGCCGGTCGGCCGGGATGGCGCTGGTGTGGATCGGGATCGCGCTGGCGCCCTACAGTTTCCTGACGTATTCGACGCAGATTCCCAGCCGCCAGACGTACCTGGCGAGCGCCGGCCTGGCGATGCTGGTTGGCCTGGCGATGGCGCACTGGCAAGCGCGCGCGGCATCGCGCCGCAGGTGGGTGGCGGCGGTAGCGGCGCTGGTGGTGCTGCACAACGTCGGGTACCTGTGGACGAAGAAGCGGAATCAATTTCTGGAGCGCGCCGCCCCGACGGAGCAACTCATCGCGGCGGCGCGGCGGACCGGGGGGCCGATCTGGGTCCGCTGCTTCCCGCGCAATCATTTCATTGCGGAGGAGGCGGCGCATCTGGGCGCGGGAGTGGCGCCCTCGGACCTGGTGTGGGACCAGGCGGACGCGACGAAGCGGGGGGCGACGCCGTTCTGCTACCAGGAAAAACGGGGGCGGTAGGGGATCGGCGGGGGGAGATGGCGCGCGGACGTTGGCTCTTGGGCGCACTGCAACTTCGAAGGTGATCGAGCGGTGGCGGCGGATGTCAGAAGCGCTGCTGGTAACGCGCGCTGATCCGGGAGAGCGCCGCCGCATAGTCCAAACGGGTTTCGTGGTAGTTGACCCATTCAAACGGGTAGGGTGGCGCGTTGGTCGCCATGAAGAGCAGAACGAGAAACTCGTCAAACTCTGGCGCGGCGGCGGCCCGCAAGCGTCGCGCCGCCTCGGGAGCTTCCTGGTATGGGTGGGGAAAGCCCTGCTTTCCCGTCGTCGGAAAGGGTCGATCTCCCTCGTAACTCACCGTACTCTCAGCCTGGTCAATACCGATAACGGCAACGCAAATCGGATTTCCGCCGCCACGCCGGAACTGAACGACCTGGTTTCGAAGATCGTTGATCACGCGGTCGATCTGCTTGATCATCGCCTTTGCCAGAATCTTCACTTCGATCCCGATTTCAACGGTTGCGATTGGACCTCGCGCCACGAGGTAACCGGGATCGGTAATCGGGGTCTCGCCCGGTATAATCTCCCCAAACGTCCCATCGCCGCGCCGGGCGGAGACGCCGCGGCGTTTGTTCTGGGCATTCAGGACTCTATCCCTTCGATTGATCGATGCCGCGATCAGCTTGGGCGAGCGGTTAATGGCGACAAGGTCTTCGTAGAGATGCATCGCCACGAAGTCCCCCTGGCTTGAATCGCGATGCCTGTAGACCTTGCCTTCAAACAGCCGCCGGAATTCCGTCATTAGCCGGTATTCGAGTGGCGCGGCTATAGTTGTCAACAGTGACCTCGGCTTCTATTGCGCCGGCGAAACGCTGCTGACGGGCCGTTGCGGTAATCCGCCGGCAGGCGATTTCGACATAGGCAGCTTCAACTTCGTTGGCGATTGAATTTCTGCCGGATATGATAGCAGCCTGCGATGTGGAACCGCTGCCCGCAAAGGGGTCCAGGACCGTATCGCCCGCGAAAGAAAACATTTTGATAAGACGTTCGGCTAACTCGACGGGGTAAGGGGCAGGGTGGCCCTCGCGGGTGGAGGCGCCTCGCAGGTCAGACCAAATCGAACGGAACCAGGTTTTCATTTCTTCCTTTGTGAGCATCGACAACGCTTTTTGAAGGGTTGGGGTAGTCCGGTATTCACCACCCTTCCTCAGGAAGAGAATGTACTCGACATCGTTCTTGACGATTCCGCCCGGCTGGTATGGCTTTCCGTAAAATCCCGCGCCGTTGCCCTCGGCCTCCGTAACCCCATTGGCGATCTTATTCCACAGGATCGGCTGAAGGCAATCAAGGCCAAGTTTACGAGCGCGGACCTGAATATCGGAATGCAGCGGAACAACGTAATGCCGGCCGCCGCGTTTCCTGGGAATACAGACGTCGCCTACCACGCAGCAGATTCGGCCTCCCCCCACAAGCACGCGCGCGCATTCCCGCCAAACCCGATCGAGCGCCGAGAGGAAATGCTCGTAATTCTCGAAGTGGCCCATTTGATCGTCGTTCCCGGGAGCATATTCCTTTAGCGTCCAATACGGTGGCGAAGTCACGACGAGATGCACCGAAGAGTCCGGTATCCAAGAGAGGTCGCGGGCGTCTCCGAGTCGAAGACGATGCGCCGTGCGGCGGTAGGGCTCCGGCCAGGGGACTTCGCGGTAATGAGCGTTGGCCGCGAGCAGCGCCCGAAGACCTTCCGTGGTGTTGTCCTCGGACGGAAGGGCCGGCGCCCGCCTCGCGCCTTTTGCCGCTTCGAAAAGGCCGAGCTGTGGCGAGTGGCCGTTGGCTTTTCTCGACCGTGGTTTGTCTTGTGTCGCCATTCCGAAGGCCAACTTCGACTCGTTGAAAGCAATTGTACCTTGGTCTGCAGTTCCATCGCACATTCTTCTGATCTCATCGACCGGGTAGGGCCGGCGCTTGAATCGCCGCTATCGGCACGTTCCCCAACGGAAAAACAGACACGCCCGGCGGGGGACCATAGATCAGCCGGGCCTCGGCCAGCACGCCGGGGCGGATGAGCGGCTTCAGTGCAGGCTTGACGGCCAGATCGACGGCGGCCGAGCAGGGCAGTGAACTCGCGCGTCATTGCCGAAACGCCCAACAGTCCGGGGCGCGCGCCGGGCAGAAAATCGACGAGGAGGTCGATGTCGCTGTCCGGGCGCATCTCGCCGCGGACGGCTGAACCGAACAGGGATAACTCCTTGACCTGATGGCGGCGGCAGATGGCGGCGATCCCGGCTGCGGACAATTCGATGCCGGCAGCGATGCTCATGTGTGCAATTCTCTCCCCCATCATTATGCGTCAACGTGCCCACCGGCGACATTGTCCGGTACGAAGCGCCTCAGAAATGCGCGCGCGGCGGATCGACGGGGAGGCCCGCCTCGATCTTCCTCAGGTTGGAGGTGGCGGCGAAGTCCAGGGGATCGAAGCGCAGGCATTGGCGGTAGCTGGCCGCGGCTTCGTCCCGCCGCCCGAGCCGCGCCAGGGCGTTGCCGCGATTGCGATAAGCCTCGGCATAGGCGGGATAGATGGCGATGGCCTGGTCGTATTCGCCGATGGCGCGGGCATCGTCGCCGCGCGCCGAGAGCAGCACGCCGATGGAGTAATGGGACTTCGCGCTGTGGGGCGAGGTTTCCACCAGCTTGGAATAGAAACGTTCGGGGTTGAGCCAATCGAGGTTGCGGACTGCCGTGCGCACGCCAAAAACGAGCGCCACGGCAATCAGGATGGCCTTCCAGTGGCGGCTGCGCGCCAGCAGCACGGCGAGCAACAGCGCCAGCCCGAGACTGGGCGCGTACGCGAGCCGCTCGCCCATGATCGTTCCGATGGGAAACAGGACGTTCGACGTGGGTGAGAACAAAATGGCGTAGGCCAGCACCGCCGGCCGGAATTTCGGACGGCGGAGGGCCAGAAAAACCGCGCCCCCGGCGCAGGCCAGCCCCATCCACGCGCGCCAGTCGCCGAGCCCCATCACCAGCGGGATCTGTTTGTAGGAGTAGTCGGCCGAAAGCGTGATCGGCGCCACGGTCTTATACAGATACAGGCACTGCACCCAGAGGGCCGTGAGGATGCGTCGGCCGGTATTCACCAGCGCCGCCGGATTGTCGATGGGAGGGATTTGCGAGCTGCGCGAGACGGCGTGGTGCGCCGCCAGAGCCAGGGCGATGACGGCCGCGGCGCCGGCAGCGGTCCAGCGGGGGTGACGGCAAGCGTTTTTGCGCGGGAAAACCAGCGGAAGCGCGGCGAAGGCGGCGGCGCTTTCCTTGGAAAGGACCGCGAACGCGAATAGAATCAGCGCCGGAATCGGCCGGTCGCGATAGTAGAGAAGCAGGGCGCCGAGAGCGAGAGCCGCGGCCAACAGCTCCGCCGAGCCGGTCACCGAGGCTGTCGCGTCGGTGTGGATCGGGAAAAGCGCGAACAGCGCGGCGGCGAGGAACGCGGTCCGCGGCGGCGTTTGTACGGCCAGCAGGAAGCGGTAGAGCAGGAGCACGACGGCCGCGCCCAACGCCAGGCCAAGGGCATGAAACAGCGCCGGGTGCGAGCCTCCCCCAACAGCCCACAGCAGGGCCCAGATTGTCTCCGAGAGCGGGCGATAGAGCTCCAGCCCGCGGTTATCGGGCCAGTAGCCGGATTTCCAGATGTGCGCGAGCTGGCCAAGCGACTGCACGTGCAAGGACTGGTTTTCGACGATGAGAACGCGGTCGTCGAAAACGAAGCCCCCGGCCAGCGTGCCCAGGCTCGGCAGCAGGAAGGCTGCCGCCAGCCACAGTGGGGCGCGGGGCACCGGCGGCTGCGCGGGCGGCGCCGTTTCAGCCGCGGCGGTCTGCTTTCGGGACCGGCGAAGGCGGCGCGCACGGCTCATAGGGTTTGCTCGCGCATCAGGTTGATACTGCGGACACCGCGATCTTAGCACTTCGCCTCCCGAACGGGCGCATGGCGCTTAAACGGTTTCGGGAACGCACTCCGCTCGCTTACTTTACGCTCGCGGCTCGGTAAGCCTTGCGAATTAACGCGATCGTTACCGAGCCACGACCGTTGGGGAGCGGTTTCCGGCACCAATCCCGAAACCGTTTAAGCACCCAGGGGCTCATGGCGCGGAGGCTGTACTCCGCAGGAATCGGCGGCGAGGATCGTCGCAATGTTATAAAGGGGTTGTAAAGTCGTTATTCGCGGCGTGAGACAATGTGGAATGGTATCTCGCTGAAAGCCGCTGAGAGGGATCTGACTCGGGAATGTGGATTGTCCGCATCGCACTGGAACGGCCGTACACCTTTATCGTACTGGCCCTCATGATCTTGATCCTCAGCCCGGTCATCATCCTGCGCACCCCTACCGACATCTTCCCTAACATCGATATCCCGGTGATCGCCGCGGCCTTCAACTACACGGGCCTGAACGCCGAGGAGATGGAGGAGCGCATTACCACCGGATACGAGCGGTCGCTCACCACCACGGTCAACGACATTGAGCACATCGAGTCGCAGTCCATCGACGGCCGCGCCGTCATCAAGGTATTCTTTCAGCCGTCGGTCAACATCGACTCGGCCACCGCGCAGGTGACCGCCATTTCCCAGGCGGTCCTGCGCCAAATGCCTCCGGGCATCACGCCGCCTTTCCTGCTGGTCTACAACGCCTCCAGCGTGCCCATCCTGCAGCTCGGGCTTTCCGGCCCCGGCCTTTCCGAACAGCAGCTCTTCGATTTCGGCGCCAACTTCATCCGCGTCCGGCTGGTGACGGTACCCGGCTGCGCCATCCCGTACCCCTACGGCGGCAAGCAGCGGGAGATCATGGTTGACCTCAACCCCACGCAACTTGAGGCCAAAGGGCTTTCCCCTGCCGATGTGGTCAACGCGGTCAACGCCCAGAACCTGATCATTCCAGCGGGAACTTCCAAGATCGGCCAGTTCGAATACGACGTGGACTTGAACGCCAGTCCCAAAGCCGTCGAGGAGTTCAACGATTTTCCGGTCAAGGTGGTCAACGGAACGCCTATTTACATCCGCGACGTGGCGCACGTGCGCGACGGCTTCGCGCCGCAGACCAACATCGTGCGCCAGGATGGCAGCCGCGCCGCGCTGCTGACGATTCTCAAGGCCGGTAACGCGTCGACGCTGGCGGTGGTGGACGGGGTCAGGAAATTGCTGCCGGTGGTGGCCGCGACTTTGCCGCCGGAGCTGAAGATGCAGCCGGTGGGAGACCAGTCGATTTTCGTGCG
>Ga0182030_10028124_pt1 | contig 10067 bp, 10 predicted proteins | sample 812S3MmetaG_FD_121299 | JGI IMG/M metagenome (GOLD analysis project Ga0182030, IMG submission 121299) | Permafrost microbial communities from Stordalen Mire, Sweden - 812S3M metaG (Illumina Assembly) | ecosystem: Environmental > Terrestrial > Soil > Wetlands > Permafrost | place: Sweden... | reverse complement strand
CGGCCCCGGACAAGGTTAATTCGGCACTTGATTCCCATCAAAAAGCCGCCATTTCTGTGGGCGAGCAGGGAAAACCGCCATGAACGTGAATTTCGACACGAGCCGCATGACACCCGCCGACCATGCCGCGCTGATGGACGCGGTCCGGCGGCTCGAGCAGATCGGCCCGGCGATGCGCCTCTCCCGTTTGGTGGGGCAGAAAATGACCGCGGCGGCGCGCCTCGCGCCGGCCCGGGCAGGGAAACTGATCAATAGCGCGGCGATGGCCGCCATGCGCGTCGCCCTGCGCGCGGCCATAGCCAGCCTCGCCGGCAAGCCGGTGCAGGACCGCAATCGCTCGCACAAGATGATGGCGGCGGCCTCCGGCGCCCTTGGCGGCGCGTTGGGCCTCGCCAGCCTGCCCTTTGAACTGCCGGTGACGACGACAGTGATGCTGCGCGCCATCGCCGACATCGCCCGCGCCGAGGGCGAGGATCTCGCCGATCCCGAAGCGGCCATGGCCTGCCTCGAAGTCTTCGCGCTCGACGGGCGCGAAACCGGCGCCGCTGTTTCGGAATCCGGCTATTTCGCCGTGCGCAGCCTGCTGTCGCGCTCCGTCTCCGAAGCCGCGCGCTACATCGCCAGCAAGGGAATCATCGACGAAACCGCACCGGTCATGCTCAGGCTGATCAGCCAGATCGCCTCGCGCTTCGGCATGGTGGTGAGCCAGAAATTCCTGGCGCAGGCGACGCCGGCCATCGGCGCCTTCGGCGGAGCCGCCGTCAACCTCGCCTTCATCGATCATTTTCAGTCGTTGGCGAAAGGCCATTTCACTGTGCGTCGACTCGAGCGCCTCTATGGCCAACCCTTCGTGCGCGACGAATACCAGCGCATCGCCGCGGCCAAATATCCCGACAAGGTCGAGCCGCCCGCGGCGTGAACCGGCCACAAAAAAAGACCGCCTCGCGGCGGTCGATACGTCACCACGCGCGAAGCAGCACCGGCCTTCAAATCAGTCCATAGCGATCATGATGTCGTTTGGCTTGACCACCGCATAGACCTTGCTGCCGACGACAAGTTCAAGTTCCTCGACGACCTCGTTCGGGACATCGGCGGTCAAGGTCGTGCCGACGATCGAAATCTGGATATGCGAGCTGTTCGGGCCCTTTTCGATCTTGACAACCTTGCCGGAAATCGAATTGCGAGCGGAAATTCTCATTTTTGCACCTCTTAGAGCAGCGGCTTACATTTCCCCGCTCTCCGTATCGGAGTTGAAAGGGAACGGCGCATTAGCAAGCACAACTTGCCAATCGCAATTGATTATCACTGTAAAACAACTTTTGTCTTAACGTAGCCAATCTTTTATATCGTTTTATACATGACGTACGTCAGTATTCCCGCAAGGCGTCGAAACTTTCCGCCAGCGAAGGCGACTGCTCCGTCCCAAGTTGCAGGTCCGCGAAAACGTCGACCCCCGCCTTCCATCGCGCCTCGCATTGCGGGTCCTGCAACACCCGGTCGAGGGCCGCGAGGAATTCATAGGCGCCCCAGCTCAATCCGGCGTCGCGCATCGCCGCCTGAAGGGCGTTCTGAACCAGCGCGCGCACGGTCTTGTGGACTTCGGAGGCCAGCGCCTCGGCGTCCTGGCCCGCGGCGATGGCGATGCAGGCCTCGCGATCGAATGAGACATGCCCACGACAGGCCAGCGGCCTCGCGGCATAGATCGCGCAGGCTGCGCCGATGATCAGCGGACAAGGCGCCCGCGAGACGAAACGCTCCACATCGCTCTTGCCCGAGAGGTGGGCCTGGCTTTGCCTGACCCGCGCCGCGAGATCGACGCCATGTGCGGCAAAAGCTTGCCCCGTTACGCGAATGTAATGCGCGGCGTGAAAAATTTCAGGCGCGGTCGCGGCGACCTGCAGGCAGCAGCAGGTCTCGCAGCCCTTGCCGCAAGCGTGCGGCGGCAGGCCCTCGCTCTGGATCGCGACGTTCCGCTCGTAATTGTCGCCCGCCTGGGCCGCCAGCACGTCGATGAGGCGCGGATCGCCTTTGCCTTGCGCAAGAATGCGCGCGAAATTCTTCCGCATGGCGTTGAAAAATTCGGCAGGGCCCTGCGCCGATTGGCTTTTCGTCACTTCCTCACGCACTGGCAAACTCCCTGCCTGGCATTTTCGGCGGGAACAGGCCCGCCTGGAAACAGATGCTCATATGCTCGACGCGGGCGATGGCCGCCCGCGCCGCCGGCGGTTGCAGATTCGCCTCGGCGGCGGCGCGAAACAGGGCGATCCAGCGGTCGAAGAATTCCGGCTTGAGCGCCATCGAGAGATGCGGGGTGAAGGGGCTGCCGTTGTAGCGCGTCGTGCCGAGCAGCGCGCGCGACCAGAAATCCTGCACGATCTGGAAATGATGATCCCAATCCGCGACATTGCGCGTGAAAACCGGGCCGATGAGCGGGTCTGTAATCGCCTCGCCGTAAAAGGCGCGCACCAAAGCGTGCAATTCGGCTTCACTGGCTTCGACAGGCTCGGCGCCATGCTCCGCCTCGCCTTTGAAAAGGCTTTCCGCCCGATCCGGCGCCAGCGCGGCGATTTCCGACGCGGAGCGACCCTTGCGAAATTCGACATTCATTGGCGGATCATATTTGCCGACGAGTTCGCGCAGAATATGGTCGCGCTGCCGGGCGTTCTCGCGCGCCATCCAGAAAACGCCGTCGGCAAGGCCAGCGGCCAGCGCCGGCTCGTCGCGGCGAAGTTTTTCCAGCGCCGCCGCCATGTCGCCGGCCTCGCCGATCAGCAGGGGATAGAGAAAATCGCCGATTTGCCGGGTCAAAGTAAAAAGTCCCGCTGAAGCGGGCGCCGGGCCCGGCGTAAAGACGAAGCCCGCGAGCAGGACTGGCTCCGCATCGGCGCGCGGCGGCAATGGTCCGGCCCCTTGCGCCAATGGCATGGGGGAGCGGTCGTGAGTGCGGGGAACGTGCTGCATGGACCAATTCCTCCCGGCGACAGGATCATTTTCGTCGCCGGCGAGGAAGCATATTCGGCGCCAGATTATTGGGCGCCCGGAAGTTCTATTTCATATTGAAATCGGCGCATTCCTGACGCGACTGGCGTGATTTCGACACGCCTGTCGCTACGCTCAGGCGGCAAACGGCCTCTTCCTGCGGGCGCCCGAAAGTCCGAGAGCAAGAAAACCCAACCCCATCATCGCCCAAGTCGATGGCTCGGGAACGCCGGTAATCGCGACATTGGTCACTTCATTGCCATAGGAAGCCAGCCAACCTGTTCACAGAAGCGAATGCCAGAGTTTCCGTAGGCGCGGTCGCGACAAAACCCGCCCAATTATTCGTCCATACCCCGTATGAACCTGTATCCACGCCCAGCCACACGCCATTCATGCTCACGCCGAGCTGTTGCACGCCGCCCCCGGGGCGACCGCCATAGGCCCAGTTCAGATTATACGCCTTGCCGACGACGAGGCCGGAGATCGTCTGCGCCACCCCGTCAATGCCATTGTTGTTGACCTCCATGCTCTGGCAGGCCGCATTGTCGCAGGAGAGGCCATAGATTGGACTCGCGCCGACCTCGACATAGGTCTCCGTGAGGTTGGTTCAGCCCGGCACGACCGCCGAATTGGTCCAGCCGCCAGAGACGCCCGGCTCGGAGAAATCGCCATTGACCAGAAGATTGACGGCGGCAATGCTTGGCGTGCAGACGCCCAGAGCCACGCAAACGCCAGCTATAATGGCTCGTTTTTTCAATTTAGCCTCCTGCTTGCCGGGGACCTCCGCGCGATCGGAAACGGCGGAAGTCCGCAACTGTTGTCGCAGGTATAATCACCCCAACAAGTATAATTTCCTTGAAACTCGCCTTTCCCTTTCGTCAATTCATTGCATAGGCTAAAGTATCCGTTAAACAAATAGCTAGACTTCCTGTAATGCGCGAGCCTGTTAGCATCCAAGGCCTCGCCAGGCTCAGGCGCGCGCGGCGAAAGGTCCCTTGGCCCGGAGCCAGATCGAATAGATATCGTCGATTTCAGGCTTTTCTATCGAATTGTCGCTGGTCTTGTAGCCGATGCCGTAGACGACATGGCCCTTGTCCATCAGGACACAGGCCGATTCTATCGCCGCATCCAGGCTTCGATGGTTTTCGACGTGTGTCAGGTCGCCGTTTCTATAGCGAATGAACCAATCCATGGATCGAATGATCTGCCGATTCGGGATCGAATACGAGTTTTCAGCCGTTCACAAATTGGTTATCCCGCGCGTTTTCCACCGGAGGTCGCGTCTGGCCGAATTTCGAACGCTCAACAATTTCGGGAGCTTGTCTTCGAGCCGGCGCCAAGCCCAAGCTCGCAAGCGAGGCCCTTGCGGGCAATACGGACTGATGATTCCGGGGAAAACTTGCTTGAGCCTTGCCTTCAGCATCGCCAACCCCCGGAAAGATCGCGTTAAAAAGCGCCAAGCTGGGCTCTATCTTCGCAAGCCCGGCACGATCTTCGATGAAGATGCTGAGAAATGGAGGCCTCGCCCAGAATCGAACTGGGGTGCAAGGATTTGCAGTCCTCTGCGTAACCACTCCGCCACGAGGCCTCTGTCCGGCGGCGCCCAAGAACGCCATCGACAAATCGCCTATAGCAGCAAGCGACGGCCAGCCGCAAGCGTCCAGGAGGCGTAACGGCCTCATTCTCATGACGTCGTGAAAAAGTCGTTTTCGGGCTTTCCAATCCGAAAATGCGCTGCTATACGCCCTCATCGCAAACGCGTGATCCCTGATAGCTCAGTTGGTAGAGCAAGCGACTGTTAATCGCTTTGTCGCAGGTTCGAGTCCTGCTCAGGGAGCCATCTTCCCCCGCAATGGCTCCAAGCTTCCCCCGCAATGGTTCAGAGGTTATCATCGCGACTCCCGGGGACCCCATGATATTCAGCAATCTCTTTGGCGCGCCGCCGCCGGAGCTCACCGACATAGAATTTGGCGCGCGCCAATTTTCACCGCAGGTGCCTGGCGCCGAAAGCCTTGAGGACTGCGCGCCCGGCGCCTTGAAGGATTTCGCCATGCTGGCACCGCCCGGCGCGATCGAACGCCGCCGGGCCCTGGCGCTCGCGCTACGGGCGCTCGCGCCGGGTGCGCCCTTTCTCGTCCTCGCCCCCAAGGACAAGGGCGGCGGACGCCTGGCGCGGGAATTGGCGGAATTCGGTTGCGCCAGCAATGAAACGAGCAAGCGCCATCATCGTATCTGCGCCGCCGAGGCCGATGGCGACGCTGCGGCTTTCGACGCCGCCATAGATGCGGGTGCGCCGCGCTTTTCCCAGACGCTTGGATTGTGGACCCAGCCGGGCGTCTTCGCCTGGGACCGAATCGACCCCGGCACGGCCCTGCTGATGCGGCATCTGCCGGAGTTTTCAGGCGACGGCGCCGATTTCGGCTGCGGTCTCGGACTTCTGGCCCATGCGATTCTCCACTCGCCGAGGGTCAAGTCACTCGTCATGGTCGATATCGATCGCCGCGCCGTCGATCTTTGCCGGCGCAATGTCTCGGATCCCAGGGCGACGAGCGTCTGGGCCGACGTGCGGAGCCTTGAGGGGCGCGATTCGCTCGATTTCGTCGCCATGAACCCGCCTTTCCATGAAAACGGCGGGGAAAGCCGGGCGCTCGGCGCCGGTTTCATCGAAAAGGCGGCCAAATCCCTGCGCAAGGGCGGCGTCTGCTGGATGGTCGCCAATCGCCACCTGCCCTATGAAGCCGCGCTGACCCGTAATTTTCGCGAAGCGCGCTCGGTGGCGGAGGAAGGCGGCTACAAGATCGTCGAGGCGCGCAAGTGAGCGGGCGCAAGTGAGGGCGAATTCGTGACCACGATGCGTCTCGACCGGCTGCTGGCCAATCTTGGCTATGGCTCGCGGCGCGAAATGCAGATCCTCGCCCGAAACGGCCGAATCAGGCTCGACGGCGCCATCATGCGCGACATCGAGCAGCGCGCCGCGCTTGACCCCGATCTGCCGGATCGGCTGACCATCAATGGCGAGCCTCTCGATCCCCTGCCCGGCCTCGTGATCATGATGCACAAGCCGCTCGGCGTCACCTGTTCGCACAAGGAGGCCGGGCCGCTGGTCTATCGCCTGCTGCCGGACCGCTGGCGCCTGCGCGACCCCGCCATATCCACCGTCGGCAGGCTCGACAAGGAAACCTCCGGCCTGCTGCTGCTGACCGACGACGGCGCCCTGCTGCATCGAATCATTTCGCCGAAGCACAACATCGCGAAAGTCTACCGCGCCGAACTCGAAAGCCCTTTACGCGGCGATGAGGGCGAAGTTTTTGCTTCCGGGAAGCTGCTGCTCGACGGTGAGGAGAAGCCGCTGGCCCCTGCGAAACTTGTGGCTATCAGTCCCCACGAGGCGATTCTGACGCTTCATGAGGGCCGCTACCACCAGGCGCGGCGCATGTTCGCCGCCGTGGGCAATCATGTTGTCATGCTGCATCGCGAAGCCCTTGGCGGACTCACGCTCGACGCGACGCTTGAGCCCGGCGAATTCCGGCTGCTCGACAGCGTCGAAATCAGCACGATTTTCGCTTCATCCGACGCGGGCGTTGAACATGCGGCGAGGCGATCCGTTACCTGATCTCTCGCGTATTGGCGACTCCTGGGGAATCGCGCATGACCAAGCCCAAAGCCCTCCTTTGGTTTCGAAACGATCTTCGGCTTGGCGACAATCCGGCGCTCTACGCCGCCTGCGAGAGCGGGTTCGACCTGCTTTGCGTCTATATTCACGACGTCGAGGACAAGGCGATCCGTCCGCGCGGGGCCGCGAGCCTCTGGCGCCTCGACAAGGCCCTGCGCGCGTTGAAAACCGACCTCGCGCGGCTTGGCGGCGAACTCCATTTGGTGCGCGGGTCGGCGGAAGCCCTGTTGCCTGAACTGGCGGAAGCCTCGGGCGCAGCGAAAATCGTCTGGAATCGCCGCTATGGCTCCGGCGAGATCGCGCAGGACAAGCGCCTGAAGGCGAAGCTGCGCGAAGCCGGGCGCGAGGTCGAAAGTTTCAACGGCGCGCTGCTGATGGAGCCTTGGGAGATCGCGCCGAAAAGCGGCGGCGCCTTCAAGGTGTTCTCGCCGTTCTGGCGCGCGTTCCAGACCCGGTTTTCGCCTCACACCCCCCTGCCCGCGCCCAAACAGGCGCGTTTCGGCGCATGGCCGGCAAAGGGTCCGGCGCGCCTCTCGATCGACCAACTCGGCCTCCTGCCCACACGGCCGGATTGGGCGGCGACATTCAAGCAGGATGTCGGCGGCGAGGCGGCCGCCGTCCATGAGCTCAGCAATTTTCTGGACGAGCGCCTTGAGGATTACGCCATCATGCGCGACCGGCTTGACCAGAGCGGGACCTCTCACCTTTCGGCGGCGCTGCATTTCGGGGAAATCTCGCCGCGCCAGGTCTATGTCGCGGCGGCCGGGCGAAAGGGCGCGGACAAGTTCCTGTCCGAGCTCGGCTGGCGGGAATTTTCCAAACACCTGCTCTTCGCCAATCCCGATCTTGCGACCCGCGATTTCAACGCGCGCTTCAAGACCTTTCCCTGGGGCCACGACGAGAACGCGCTGAAAAGCTGGCAAAGCGGCCGCACCGGCTATCCCGTTGTCGACGCGGGCATGCGCCAGCTCTGGCGGACCGGCACTATGCACAATCGCGCGCGGATGATCACGGCGTCCTTCCTGACCAAGCATTTGCTCATCGACTGGCGCGAGGGCGAAGAATGGTTCTGGGACACGCTTGTCGACGCCGACCTCGCTAACAATGCCGCGAGCTGGCAATGGGTCGCCGGCTGCGGCGCCGACGCCGCGCCCTATTTCCGCATTTTCAATCCCGTGCTGCAGGGCGAGAAATTCGACCCCGAGGGCGCCTATGTCAGGCGCTACTGCCCGGAACTCAAAGGCATGCCCAACAAATACATCCACAAGCCCTGGACGGCGCCCGCCAGCGTGCTCGCCGAGGCGAATCTGCGTTTGGGCGTGGATTATCCCAAGCCGATGGTCGAACATGATTTTGCGCGACGGCGGGCGCTGGAGGCCTTCGCTTCGTTAACCGCTTGAGCGGCGCCGCGCTTGCAGGTCGCGCCCTAGACATCTAGCATCGGGATAAATTCGATAGGAATTGTCATGAAAGTCACGGATTCGGTTCTCGACGCCATAGGCCACACGCCGCTGATCAAATTGCGCAAGGCCTCGGAAGAGACGGGATGCGCCATTTATGGCAAGGCGGAATTCATGAATCCCGGCGGCTCGGTCAAGGATCGCGCGGCGCTGGCGATCATCCGCGACGCCGAGGCGCGCGGCGCGCTGAAGCCCGGCGGCACCATCGTCGAGGGCACGGCTGGCAATACCGGCATCGGCCTGGCCCTGGTCGCCAATGCGCTGGGCTATCGCACGGTGATCGTGATCCCCGAGACGCAGTCGGACGAGAAGAAAAGCATGTTGCGCCTGCAGGGCGCCGAACTCATCGAGGTTCCCGCGGTCCCCTATTCCAACCCTGACAATTACGTCAAATATTCGGGACGGCTGGCCGAGAAACTGGCCAAGGAAAGCCCCAATGGCGCCATCTGGGCCAACCAGTTCGACAATGTCGCCAATCTGCGCGGCCATGAGGAAACCACCGGCCCGGAAATTTACGACCAGCTCGACGGCAAGGTGGACGGTTTCATCTGCGCCGTGGGAACCGGCGGCACGCTCGCCGGAGTCGGCAAGGCGCTGAAGGCGCGCAATCCGAAAATCAAGATCGGCATCGCCGACCCCTTGGGCGCGGCGCTTTACTCCTATTACAAGACCGGTGAGTTGAAATCCTCGGGGTCTTCGATCACCGAGGGCATCGGACAGGGCCGCATCACCGCCAATGTCGCCGAAGCGCCCGTCGACTACGCCTATCAGATCACCGACGAAGAAGCCTTGCCGATCCTGTTCGACCTCGCGGAGCAGGAAGGCCTGCTGCTCGGCGGCTCCTCGGCGATCAATGTCGCCGGCGCGATCCGGCTGGCGCGCGACCTCGGCCCCGGCCATGTGATCGTGACCATCCTCTGCGATTCCGGCGTGCGCTATGCGTCGAAACTTTATGATCCCGCGTTTTTGCGCGAGAAAGGCCTGCCCGTGCCGGGCTGGCTGGATAAGTAGGCGATTTCTTTGCCGTCGTGACTTGTCACGACGGGTAAACGCAAACGTAAGCTCCGCGCTTGGTATCCAACGGAGACGACTGGAATCGGCTCTTTGCTGACCTTCACGGCGAAGCCCGCGACGGTCTCTTCATGACCCTAAGCGGTCCTTCGTCAAACTTGTTGGACACGTCAATCAGCTTCCCAAAGCAGCCATTCGCCTTTCAAGTTTTTCGCGACGTCAGTAGTAACACGGACACGTCGTCCGCAACTTAGAAAACTATCGAATAGAATCAAATGAATATAGAATCCTTGAAGGCCGCTACGTCTTTAGTTTTGTTGGGCCTGTCTTGCGGAAAATGGACGCAAGGCCCAGCTTGGCGGCCACTGAAACCATCGTCGCTTTGCGCGTCGGAGACAGGGTGAGCCGCCATGAAACATTTGATGCACTTGGGACTGGTGATCGGTCTGCTCATTGGCGGCATGGTCGTGACCATGGCTGACGCCAATGCGATGGTTTGCGCCCGCGGGGTTTATCGCGCCGGATGTGTCGGGCGCCATGGGGCTGCTGTCGTGCATCGTGGTCCAGTTTATCACCGGCGCGGCGTGGTCGTTCGTCGTCGCCGTTTCTGAGGCGCGCGCGCTTGTGCGAGCACCGCGGTCCTCTCAGCGAACCCTCTATTCGCGCGATGACGGTGTCAAAAGGCGCCGATTTTTTCGCCAGCAATCGGACGTTTTCGCTGGCGTGACCGCACAGGCAAACGAACTCCATTGGCGAAATTCAATACGCGGAGATTGCCATGCTTTTCTCTCGAACAACCCGGTCACTCCGAACGGCGCTTGTAGTTTTCGCGTTTTCTCCCGCGCTGCTATCCTGGAGTGCGGCAGCTGATGACAAGAAGCCGAACATCCTCATCATTATGGGCGACGATATCGGCATGTGGAACATCAGCGCCTACAGCCATG
>Ga0182030_10028122_pt1 | contig 10068 bp, 16 predicted proteins | sample 812S3MmetaG_FD_121299 | JGI IMG/M metagenome (GOLD analysis project Ga0182030, IMG submission 121299) | Permafrost microbial communities from Stordalen Mire, Sweden - 812S3M metaG (Illumina Assembly) | ecosystem: Environmental > Terrestrial > Soil > Wetlands > Permafrost | place: Sweden... | reverse complement strand
GCAAGCTATTATAAGTAAAACTACGTACAAAGGTAAGTAGTGCGCTAAGATGACCTGGAAGAATACATTAGCTAAGACGACGTATCTGTCGGCGACGATTTGGGTGAGGTTGCGGATGTTGCACCATTGTAATGTTGCAAGGGCGGCGAAACATACATATGTCTTAAAATTGTTCGGCGTAAAATATATTGTACATAAAGTGATAAATAAGGACGATACTCCTTTGAAAAAATCCATATTGAAAGCATACGCATCTATATTCCCTTTCTCATCAACCCCCCACCGGTACAGGCAGTTGTAGTTTGTCCTAGTCATCATCGGGAAAAGCATCTTAAAGAAATAATGACCGTAAGATTTTGTTATCGGGATTAACCGGCGTAAAGAATATTCTTTACGTGCTGATTCGACAATGGAGTTTTCTTTGGTTCTCATTTGACTTGAAATTCTATTCCAATTCACTATACAAAGAACAGCAATAAACGGTATGCTCGGCCAATATAACACTGGGGCGCATAGAACTGTCATGTGGAAGAAAGGAGTTATTGCGTATAATGGTAATGCAAGTATAGACCAATAACCACCAGCATTGATACAGGCCACCATAAGCAATACAATAATAGTATTGATCGCATATCTCCTCCCGTTAAGCCATACTGCTATATGAGTTGTTATTGATGAGCTTGCCCAGAGTAGGACAGCCCATAATGAATGAAAGTCTAAATACATCAAGACTCCTATCACTGCCGTCAAGAAAATTGAGAACGCATGATCAATCTGCACCGATGTAATTGACCAACGTGTTATCTTCTGATTCCATTTAATGCCAAATGTACCACCGGAATATAGACGATTGACAATCCAGCTAGGTAATGTTTTCAATGTTGGCTTATTCTTCCAAGCCCAATGACCTTGCTTGATGGCACCGTACCATCGGACGTCATCGACGATAACTAAACATTTCAAAGCTGGAAAGTACAATACCAGAACAAATAAAATAATAATCAAATAATTCATTTCCTAACCCCCGAATGAGAATAAGTTACTATCGCTTCTTTATCAACAATCTGTCTTAACTTAGTCATCGACCCACCAGCAACTTCTTGGAATTGACGGAACCAAGCGCTATTTTCTCGGCGATCATAAGTATAAACTATAAAAGGAAAATACTTAAATTCAACCCCCCACCGAGCCATCTTGAGCCAAAGTATCCAGTCATGGGCGATACTTCCATTCATCCCGCCGACTTTATCCCAGATAACTTTACGAAAGAAAGCGCCGGCAGGGATATTTGATTGATATGCAATACCTTTTGGTGTCAAGGCATGTTTGTGACCGTACCATCTCCGAGCTATAATTTCTATGCTTTTTTTCATTAAAATAGGAGCAATATATCTATTGATTATTTCTGTTAGTACACTGGCCTTATCTCGCCACGGCGAATATCCGGTTACGAATGTCTTAAACGTACATACCCCACAATCCAATCCGCCAGGACTCCTCAAAACTTCAAGCATCTGTGTTAATCCTTCCTTTTCAAAATAATCATCGTCGCAGAAACAGCACACCCATTCTGTTTCAACGAAATTCTTAACCATCCAGTTATATGCTTCTGGTATTGATAAATGTGCAGGACTATGGACGAACGTAACAAAATGATTGTTTATTTTAGGCATCACCTTGGTCGCTGAATCAATATGAAGAACTATCTTATCAAAGCCATGGGCGCTGTCTAAGAGACGGTTTAATTTCTTCTCGTCAGGATTAAGTGAGGTGATAATTAATGTGATGCCTTCAATTTTATCGCTCATTCAGGCTCCTTAAATTCACCAAATTTACTCCAACGATTTTTAAAAGTTTCTCTATCAGCTTCGACATATTTATTGAAATTCTCTTTATGATGCGAATAGCTCATACCAGCCGGACGGATAATGTCAATATAATTCAATTTATGAATCGCTATTCCATCCTCATGCGCTCGCATGGAGAAGTCTGGGTCTGCGTAGAAGCTCTTATAAATAGGTAAAAACAATCCACCTAATTGCTGAATGATTGACCTATGAACAAAAGGATATGGCGCAAAGTATTTTCCGTAATATTCAAGTTTACTTTCAGGGACGGTGTGCTGAGATATAATAACGGTATCGCGCATTTTCTTTGAATATTCTTCCATTTGTTGTAGACCGTTGTCTGAGATATACGACTGATCGCTTAATACAATAATGTATTCCCCAGACGCCCTTGATTCGGCTTTGCAGATGGCATCTATACATCCAAGACGTTCTGATCGGATACTGACCACCCTATCGGGTAATGGGTAGACTTCAAAGTCTGTAACTGTGACAATCTCGAAGTCAGCGCCTTCTTGACCGGCTAACAGACGGGCGATGGTTTGTTCAAGGTTGATAGGTCGTATTGATGGAATGATAACACTTACCATGTGAACGGCTCCACTGGTTTTAATCGTTTTTTAGATAATTTACCGTCTTTCATCCAGCAGGATTCAAGATATTTACGTCCGGTGATGTAGCCTTTGCTGAAGTCGGTACCTTCGACTCCGCCATGCTTAGTGAAGTGGTCAACCCAGACTTCTGCTTCTTTGACTATACGGACGCAACCGCCGTCTTGCATGGCTCTTAAAACTAAATCGTTCTCATATTGTCCGTGTGTGAAATTCTTATCTATACCGCCGAGCTTGTTGTACCACTCCCTTGACATAAAACCAAACGGGGCCATCAAAGGGCTGAACATTCTACTGTCAAATTTTTGTGTTTCAGTATTGTTCTGCCATCCTTTTCCGTAATTCTCAAAAAACCAAGGCTGAAGTATAATTTTGTGATTAAATTGATGTAATATAGCATCTAATGAACCATTGGAATATGTTGCATCATCCGCGCTCCAATTCACCAAAGTCCCCGTAGCCTCTCTAAACCCTATCGCATAACACTCAGCGGGGCAAGCGTACGACTCAATCCATGTCAACTTATCATTACATCCTTCTTGAATATACGGAGGGTTGGGACCAACGAATATTACCTCGTAGGAACACTTATTTCCTTGAAGGGATTTTAGGAAATTGCCCCAAAGTTTAGGGCGACAAGCACTAGCGACGATTGATATGTCCATTCATCTCCTTAAATACTCTAATCATATTCCGTCCGTAAATATCGACGGTGTAATTTTCTTCGTAGCGTTTGCGATTTTCTAATCCCATCCATTGTCTTAATGACCAATCATCAGCTAACCTCAAAATCTGCGCAACAAATCCCTGCATATTATTCTTCTCAACCAATATGCCATTAGCAAGAATCTCCGGTATACACCCTTCCCTGCTCGCTACTATCGGCAACCCTTCCCGCATAGCCTCAAGCAAGACAAGACCAAAAACATCCCTCTGAGTCGGAAAGAAGAATATATCCGCAATCTTCATCAACGATTCTTTCTCATGTTCGCTATCGATATATCCGACGTAATGAACCCTTTCTGGGTAATCAAAACACAATTCATTCATCATTTTTTCAATTTCATCATTTTCAACAGGTCCTGCAAAAGTAAAATTCACATTCTGATAATTCTTTAAAAGTATTCGGGCGACCTGAAAGGCTATAAGTATGCCTTTATTTATACTGAGATAAGAAAAGTATAAAATCCTAACCGATGATCCTGACCTGGCTCTTACCCCTGCGGTTGGCTTGACGGCTCCAGGCACTACAAAGACTCTTGCCATTGGCATTACGTCTATGTATTGTATTTTTGCCCCTTCCCCTAGAACAATAGCAGCGTGAGCATGATCTAATACCCATTTTAATATTTTTCTCTTTAATCCATGTAAGTGAAAATAAAGCTCTGACACATACTGTCCGTGGTCATGGATCACTAATCGTTGTCTTAATAAAATAGTAGTTACGCAATACAGCATATCCTTCCAGAACGGTCTTAAGTACCAACTTTCGTTGTATAGGACGTAACGTGGTTGCCATATCAAACAGTTGAGTATAAGAACAATCCAGTACTTTATCATATTTATTAATTTTGTTGCAGTTGGCTGACCGTGGTTCTCATATGTGAAAAATTGCATATTAAGGAATTTCACATCATAGCCTATAGTGTCGTCATCACCTGCATCACCTGCCAGTGGATTAGCAAATGATGAGGACATCAATGTCTCATAGAGCATTGAGTGGCCGAACTTAGGGGGTGGTAGGGTTCCGAGTATTAGGACTTTCATTTTACCTTTCGGTAATACCAAAGGACGTTTTTGTACCAGTTAATTTGTCCCTGCGGATCATCACTGCCAACATAGCGTTGTGAAGCATATCGTGTAAAATTTTCAATTCCTTCTTCTTTAGTCTGCTTAAAATCCTTCCAGTAATGCCTAATTCGCTTAATACACTCATCCTTGCACTGCGCTTTAGATGAACACACAGAGGACTTAATGCCATAGGGAAATCTGGTTTTAGACCCGCCCTCGGCGTAATATATGGCATTAACAAGCCGTGTTTCTTCATAGCTTCCTTGTATGCTTTGGTGTCTACCCGTCCGTGAATGATTGCAGTCATATATAAACACTCCTATCCCAAGAATTAAAAACGGCATTAAAATTTCAGCCAATACTTGCCTATGCTTTGGTGATATCGACGGCTGCTCTTCCACGATCAGTCTCCGTTGATCTGAACTCTACATAGTCATTTTCCTCCGGCACGTAGTCACGTTCCAAAGCAGATTTATGGAAGAAGATGTCTTTTTCGCCTTGCACCTTGATGAAGCCAAAACCTTTTGTACTATTAAAGAACTTTACCGTCCCGTTCATCTGAACCCTCCGTAACTTGTATGATCCCTTTTTCTATTTGACGTAAACGCCTCTGTCTACGTGCTTCAGAGGTAAACTTTGGATATTGATTCCCACCGACAACATACTTTTTATCAAGTTTCCCGGATGCCGCATAACGGGTAATTGCCCATTTGTTAGGCTTGTTTATTTTGTTGATCTTAGTGGCAAGGTCGGAGACAGATAGATTCTTGATATTAAGAGGCAAGTTCTTGTCTGCAATCTTGACTTGCTCGGGCATTGGTTTTTCTTTTTTTTTGAATAGATTTAATAATTTATCAATCATATTATTCCTTAAATTGTTGGGTAGAGGGTTGGCGTGTGGCGACGCCTACGTTTTAGTTCTCACTCAACCCCTTATCATACTCATTTGGTGAGTCTCACCCGCCCCGTATCGTGACCCCTCATGGTGTTGGTGGTCATTTATGTCCAGAATACCACAATCAAGGAACCACAAGGCACCGAGTGAAAGCCCCTCTACCCAGTGTACCCGATGAACTGGGCATTAAATATCCTGGTTGACCGTATCCATCGTAACCGGCTTAATACTCACCAAATTAAGATACGTCTTGCCATCCGCAGCCGACACATCCTCAACGTACTCGACATTCAACAATACTGGATTAGGCTCTTTTAACCATTCCAGGATATTATCATAAACCTTAGAATTAAACGTCCCCATCCACTTTCCGTCAATCTTGACTCCGTATTTATTCCATGCTTTGCCGTTTGTGACGCCGGACTTGATCTTTTTATCTTCTATGATGCCTTGGGTGGAAAGGACATTCTTTGGTTCATCCTGCTGTGGTGGATGCTTAATATCTGGTACTGGAATTTGTGTGAATGGTGCTGGTTTAGGCTTTACCACTTCTGCCTCTGCGACGGCTTCTGGTGCTACTTTGGATGGAGATGGCTTGGGGGCAGGTTCAGGCGTTACATCAATAGGTTCATGTATCTCATCAATATCCTGTGTAAAGCAATCACTAGCCGCCGTTGCAGAGAGAATACCATCTACATAGGCACGTTTCTTAGCCATCTTCAAAACAGTATTGTAGGTATCCGCAATATCGGGATGTTCCATTTTCTGACCAATAGTACAAATTTCCCACGCCCCGGATTCAGTCTTAAGGATCCCATATCCCTTACCGCCAATAAGCTCTTGCATTTCAGCAAACTTGGCAGATTTCTTGAGATCCCAATATTTCCCAGGAACAGCCACACCTGTACTTATTTTTTCAGCCCCACGATACCTAAATTTGCTTTCCATCGTAGAGCATGACCCAACACCAGTCGCAATCTCAAGACCAGCTTGGTTCATAATGTGACAATCAACACGGATATTCTTATGTCCATTAGGCAATTCTTCGACTCGGACATCACCTTCATCCATAATCGGACGTAACCGGAATGTAAGAGATAACTTCTCTGCCCCTGATTTGAATAGGCAAGGCTTCTCTCCGCATCCTGAGATAGTTCCGTAGTGTTGTCCATCGGTCATCACATCACGCATGACCTCTTGGATTAAAACCACTTGGGCTTTAATTTGTTGAGGAGTTTGAGCGTATTCTACTGGTGGTAATGTTTCTGTTTTTACTGCGACGTCTTTAGCCATGATATTTCTCCTCTGGTATGTAGAGGTGCTTACTTAAATAATGTGGCATTAAGTTTACAGCCCCTGGGTTGGTGTTTATTTTCATTTTATAGTGGTCAACGTATAGGATGAGGGAACCATATAGTTTTTCGTAATATTCAGCGTCGGTCATATATCATCCGCCATCACCGGTTTAGCCGCCGGATACTTAATTAAATCCAATTCCACCATCTTCACATAGCACCGATAACAAGCCTCGCAATCAGCTCCGGCACTATGAGCTTTAAAATCTTCTCTGAATAATTTTTTATAAAGTTCTGTGAGTTTAGGCCATTTGCCTACTAATGGGATACCAGCTCGCATGGTGTCAATGCGTTTGTCTTTATGGAGTAAATCAGTAATTGAGTTAAAAAATCCTTGATCCTCTTGGAACATTTTAAGCACATTTGCTTTTATGATGCTGGTGTCAAAGTACAGATTATGGCCTATAACATAATCAGCGTCATAGCCATCAGCTAATAACTCTTGTAGAACGCTATCAAGATGATGAGGTGAAGCGTTGCACATCTCTTGGGTAATTCCGTTGATCTTAGAGGCTTCTGGCGATACTATTCTTCCCTCTTGATTAATAATAAATTCCTTTGCAGGTTCGTCGTTGATTTTCCATGCGATTGAATAAATCCAAGGGAATTTCATATAATCGGATTCATATGTCAAGCCTTTTGGCACCAAACCACTGGTTTCAAGATCAATCACACAAGTTTTCAAAAGTCCTCCTCATCATATGGCTTTAAAACTTCAACGCAAGCTAATAAATGTTTGTGAATTAAAGTTAAAGTATTATTAGCATCTTCACTTTTAAGTCCAATAGGGTAATCTATTGATTGAATGTCAGCTAAGAGTTTACACAGCTTTTCCTTATCCCCCGCCTTCTTCAAAGCCTCTTCCTTCGCAATCCTCTCCCGTTCCGCTTTCGCCTCAGCCTCTTTCTTAGCCCTTAGTTCTGCTTCCACCTCTTCCCGTTCAGCTCGTTCCTTAGCTAACTTTTCAGCCTCCTGCTTTCGTACCAACTCAAGTTCTTTTTGTCGTTTAATTCTTTCTTCTTCGACTTTTCTATCATTTTCCTTTTTAATTTTTTCCTGTTCATCAGCGACCTTCTTACGTTCCTCTGCTAATTTCGCTTCGTTGGCTCTACGTTCAACAATTAAGTCCTGTTCTTTTTGATATGCCTGTTCTTTAAGAGTTTCGTTCTCTTCCCTTATACACTGATCTTCTTTCTCTTTAATCCTTGCAGCTTCCGCTATTTCTTCTTCAATTCTCTTTTCAACTTCAAGTCGGATTAATTCTGCTTTTTCTTCCTCTTGATACTTAACAAAATTCTCTTGTTTATCAAAATAAACTTCCAATGGTTCCAATAAGGCAAGCAAGACGTTCTTTATGCCGTCAATAGCCCTACCTTCCATTAATACATCAGCCTTTATCTCTTTGTGGGCTTTTTCAACAGCAATCCTTCTTTCCCTTATAGTAAGGCGTGCGGCTCTTGCCATATCCATAAGATGTGTTTGGGAGGCATCTGTAACCTTGATTTGTTGAGTTGTTTTGGTCAACTCATCAGCAAAGGTAAAGTAATCTTGGAAGCGTTCTAAGATGTACTTGGCTTTGGATTGAGGGAGCTTTGACTCTTCGACAATGGTGACGAGTTGGTTTTTATCTGGTTCGTCAAAATTAACTTGAATATCTTCGTTCATTTCTTCTTCTCCGCCGCTTCAATACCAGCTTTTAATATTTCAGAAATTTTCCATCCTTTTTCACGTAGCTTCTCGACGCGCTTAATGAACTCCTCGGTGAGTGCCGCTGAAATTGGATATCGTGGGTTTATTTTTTTCATGCTTCAAGATTAACAGAATATGTATTTCATGTCAAGAAATATTTTTTCCTTGACACAATTATTTCTTAAGAGTAATATTGAATCATGCGCGATAAAAAAATGTTAGGAATCGGAAAAAATAAGGCCATAAAGAAGCAACGGATGAATCCTTTGCCTTTAATGAACATGACCACCTATATAGAGAAGCTATGCCAAACAAAACCGAAGAACGCGACCAAGTCCTAAACCCCTGCCTCAAGCTCTGTAAGAAGCTAGAGACCGCAGGCTATATATTAGAGTACAGGCGTTTAGATGTGTTCGATGCAACGCATGTGGATGGATCCCCAGACATTGAAATCAAATTACCAATGGAAGATGTTGTCTTCTTACTTATGGCTGAATGTAAGAAGGCAATCGGTGGCGTCCAGAGCGACGTTCAAATCGCATATGAAGAGAAGTATAAACCATACCGGAATGTTCAGTATCAGCTTATCCGTAGCCCAGAAGAGCTTGAGTATTTTGTTAAGAAGCTATCTAACAGGAAGATAGATATGACAGAATTTTTAGCTTTTGAAACCACACCATACAAGCCAGGAGATGATATCTAATGAAAGTCTACCGTTCACAATATTGGTATAAAGGTAAAAAAGGGATTAAAACTTGGTTTGCAGATTTCAAGAGTCTTGATTTGTCAACATCTGCTTGTAGAACTCAGTTTGATATAAAAAGGTTTATGGCTCATACAGGATTGGTAAAAGAAGTGGTTAGAAAGATGTTTGATGAAGCTGTGTGGTCTGATATTCCAAAAGAATTATGGCTAGAAAAATTTGGTTGGACGATGCAAGATTTAGGATTAATCGACATCTAAAAGGAGGCAATCGTGGAAACATACAGTACCATAACCTGCACCATGAAAGTTTCAGAACGTGTTTACACGTCCCAGCAAACCGACGTCAATGACATCCCATTTAAGTACGTTATAAAGGATTCTAACGGTAAATTGCTCTGTTTCATTGTCTTTAAGAGCGATGACGCGGATGGCATTACCGATGAGGACCTCGTTACCATATTGAAGGACAGGAAAGATATACAGGCGAGAGCTAAATAATGCAACCCGCAGGGGAGGGAGAAATGGACGAGGTTGAAAAGCTATCAAAAGATTTGTTTGAATATATGAATGACCCTCTGTTATGGGAAGCGGCTAACCAAGATAAGAAGTGTAAGTCGAGGTTTATGAAGTTATCCCGTTTCGTCCTGCGAAGAGAAATAGAAGCTAAAATAGAAGGTTATGAGAAGGCTAAGGCGTTCTTTATTATCAATGAACAAAATAGTGAGGCGTTTGAGATTATTAACCTGAATATTGCCGAGCTTCGCAAGCAGTTAGAAAAAATAGGAGAATAAAATGGGAAAAATTCAATTAGTAGATATCAACGACCAATCGGCTGTCAAAGTAAATTCGTTTAAAAGCAGTCGAAAGGTTTAAGATTAACCGGCATTGTTAAAGGAACGGAGAGCGTTATGCCAAAATGGTCGATACTAATTGAAAATAAAATAGATAATATCAAGGATTTTCAAGAGGCTTGTTTTGAGAATGGCAATCTTGTTATTGATATTTCTTTGATTAAAGGGATTATTATTTGTGACGAATCAGAAGTTAAATAACCCCATCACCCACAACAGTTAAAGGAATGGAGAGCGTTATGAAGAAAGATAAATTACACTTAAAAGCTACCAGAGAATTACCAGAAAAATTTTATCATGGTCAAATGGATATTTCAGAGAAAG
>Ga0182030_10028118_pt1 | contig 10070 bp, 7 predicted proteins | sample 812S3MmetaG_FD_121299 | JGI IMG/M metagenome (GOLD analysis project Ga0182030, IMG submission 121299) | Permafrost microbial communities from Stordalen Mire, Sweden - 812S3M metaG (Illumina Assembly) | ecosystem: Environmental > Terrestrial > Soil > Wetlands > Permafrost | place: Sweden... | reverse complement strand
TATCCCTTCGCCCCGTTGAACCACTTCACAGTACCCTTCTCTCTCACAAAAAACTCCTTTCGCAGCATTGCTAAGAATTGTTCTTCCGTTCCTTGTCTGTTTGCCCCGTTTCTCTTGCCCTGCTATTCAGGACATTCGATCCGGGACATCCCCTCAAAGCAACGGTAAGAATTTCTTGCTGGCGTCGCCGCGCGCAGGCCATACCGCACTAACAGAAACGGCGCCGCGGCATTCCGCCGAACGGTTGCCCGCGACGAAATTCCGTGGAGCCGCGAAAACGAAAGCTCGATATCGGACTGCCGGCACAGAAACGTCCAACCCTGTTGCACACTCGCCAACCGGGTCCGGCTGGCGAAGCACCAGATGATAGCAGGAAGATTGCCGTTGGCAAGAGCGAAATTGCTGAGAATGGGCAGAAAAATGAACATGACCCCGGGCTTCAATCAAACATGCCGTTGGGGCCGGAACCGGCGTGCCTCGACGGAAAACCGTAAGTATTTGATAATATTTGAGAAACCAGTGTCTTCCATCACTCCCATACGGCCCTCCGACGAACAGGGAGCGGCCGAGTTGCACGCCTCTCCAGCCGAAGGCATCGTGCGCTCCACCGTGCGCTATCTGCTCCAGACCGAGGTGCACACCTTCGCCTTCTCCGTCGCCGCCAACGCCATCCTGTCGTTCTTTCCGTTCCTGCTGGTGCTGATGACGCTGGTTCGATACGTCTTTCATTCCCAGCTGATGTACTCCGTAGTCGAGAACCTGCTGCGCGACTCGCTTCCGACTGGCCAGGAATTCGTGATCCGGAACCTGAATGTGCTGGTCACGGCGCACCATCGCGCGCAAGTGTTCTCGCTGGTCATGCTGCTGGTTACTTCCACCGGAATTTTTCTGCCGCTCGAAGTTGCGCTGAACCGTGTCTGGGGATTTCGCAACAATCGCTCGTACCTGGGAAATCAGTTGATGTCGCTCGGCCTGGTGTTTGCCTGCGGATCGCTTGCCCTGCTCTCGGTAGGATTGACGGCCGGAAACTTTGCCATCGTGAAGAGCGCGCTGCACGGTTACGGCGCATGGTATGTGCAGCTGGCGGACTTTGTGACCATGAAGATCTTTTCGATCGGAGCCAGCATCGCCATCTTCTTCCTCGTCTACTGGCTATTGCCGAATGGCAAGGTTTCGGCCCAGGCAGTCCTGCCGGCGGCGGTGATCATGGGATTGCTTTCCGAACTGCTGAAGTACGCTTATATCTTCGCCCTGCCCAGGCTGAATTTCGCCGAGGTGTACGGGCCCTTCGCCATCTCCGTCAGCTTGATGTTCTGGGCGTTTCTGTCGGGGATGCTGCTGCTGACGGGAGCCCACCTGTCAGCGCGAAGGACGTCGGGGAGTCTCTAACGCGACAACGTGATCCTGTCTGGGCTCACGCAATCCACTCCGCCTGCACATTTCTCTGACATGTTGGTATTCTCCCAATCACGGAGAAAACATGGATTCGGGACAATCCAAATTACAAGCGTGGGAGACGATGCCGTTTTCATCCTACGTCTTTTTTTTTGCTGGAGTTTTCTGTCTCTTCGGTGCGTTGTTTCTGACCATCTCCAGCCCTGGCTTCCAATCGCAGTCGATCGGGGACGTGCTGGGGACGGTCGTCTTTGCCGGAGCGTTTGCCATCCTGTGGGCGTATGTAGCGTCCAGGCGGAGATATTGGTGGTTCGCAGTTCTGTTCCCGCTTCAGCTTCTCGTGAAATTCCTTCTGGTCCGTTACGGGCCGGTTCATCGTTCTTTGGCAAGCGATCTTCCTGCTCTCGAACGTAAATTTCAGATGGATGCATGGGCGGAGTTCGCGCTGATTGTAGCGACCTACGTGCTCTTTCTAGTCTTCTTCGGCCGCGAGGGTAACCGCTTTTTCCGGACACAAACGGAGGTGCGGCTCGCGGGCGAGATCCACCGAACACTGGTCCCGCAAAAACACGAGACGATCGGCCCTTTCGAGATCTTTGGCAGTTCCGTGCCCAGCAGCGAGGTTGGGGGAGATCTCTTTGACATCGTCCAGAGTGACGGAACCTGGCACGCCTATGTGGCAGATGTCTCCGGCCACGGAGTGCCGGCGGGCATACTGATGGCAATGATCAAGAGCGCAGCTGCGATGCAGCTAACGAAAACTCACCGGCCGGACGATCTGCTCCGGGATCTGAACGAAGTGTTGCAGCCGGTGACCGCCCCGGCCAACTATCTCACGTTCGCCTGCGTCAGCGGCAAGTCGAGTGAGGACCTCAGCTTTGCGCTCGCGGGACACCTGCCAATTCTTCACTATCAAAAACGAACCAAGACAATCCTCGAACACTCCGACTCCAACCTTCCTATCGGGATGTTCAAGAACCAGAGCTTCGCGGTTTCCAAGCTGACGCTGGTGCCCGGCGACCTGCTCGCCCTCATTACCGACGGCTTTACCGAAGTGTTCGACTCCCATGAACGCGAAATGGGAATGGACGACTTCAAATCAGCTCTGGCCAGCTGCGCCGAAAAGGCGCTCCCTGAAATCTATCGGGAACTGCGCGATCGCACGCTGAAGTTCGGCAAGCAGACCGACGATCAAACCATGCTGCTGGTCCGCCTGGGCGTTCCGGCCGGGAATGCCGCGGCTGACTAGGGCTGGAAAGCGAAAGGGGTGCGGGGATGAGCGGTTGCGGCGCCCGTCCCCGCCCACTAAATTCCTCTACTGCACCGTCACCCCGAGTTTCACTGCCTTGACTCCCGCCGTCGAGACCGTAATGATGACCTTCCCCGCATTCGGGCCGGTCGTGTACTGCGCCGCGGCCGTTCCAGTCGAACCACTGATTACCGGAGTGGCAACGAAAGTTCCGCCGGCGCCGTTATCGGTGAAGCTCACGCTCACTCCCGACACGCCATAGCCGTGAGCGTCAACCACTGTCACGACCAGAGGCGCTGCCAGCGGCGTATTTGGCGCCGCCGTCTGGTTGTTCCCGGAAGAAATGAGTATTCGCGACGGAGCGCCCACCGTGCTCGTTTCAGTGAACGAAGTGCCGATATAACCCGTGCTGGTGCAAGTGATGGTCACTGCTTGGGGCTTGGAGGGAAGCTGATAGGTGAAGGTCACGGATCCGGTTGCATTCGTCGTCTGCGGCTGGCTTGGCGTAAACACCCCGCCAACTCCCCCGTCCTTGCAGGTCACAGGTATGCCCGCCAGCGGCGCAGAACCGTAGGCGGAGGAAGTGGCGGCCACCACACTCAGCGGCACAGGCAAAATGGCCTTTTCCACGCCCGCCTGGTGATTGCCGGTCGCCACCTTGAGCGACGGCAGCAGCCCGTACACTTGCAGAGCGGCGGTTCCGCCGACATACACCTTGCCATTCGAAATGGTTGGAGTTACGAAGCGGGCGACCAGACCCAGCTTGTCCCGCAGTTTCAGCGCTTGCGTGCTGTCATAGAACTCGTTCGCGAGGTTGGTGGGATCGAAGGCGAACAGGGCCGGGTTGCCGTGCCGGACCACCCAGAGGATTCCATTGCTGTTCCCGTTTGCGCTAATCGAGGTCGACGCCGGACCGAGGCTGGCAAAGAAAATCGGGGTCTGGGAAACCGGCTGTGGCGTGAGCAGTCCGTTGAGCAGAGAGAACTGCTTGATATAGTCCAACTCTCCGGCCACATACACGCTGTTGTTCCAGTAGGAAGGCACGCCGGTGAGTTCACTCACGACGGCCCGGGGAATTTCCTGAATGACATTGTCAGTAGTGGCGTTGAACTGCCCCGCGTTATCGCGGTTGACCAGGTAGAGAGTGCCTTGCTTTCCTCCCGCAATCAGTTCGTGCGGATAGAGGCCGGGCTGATCCGGAAGAATCAGGGGTCCCGCGGAACCCAGGTCCAGATCCGTTTGCGCGAGCTGCTTTTGGTTATAAGGCGTAAAGAAATCGAGCACGCCGAAATCATCCTGGTTCCACCCCATCTTCAGCACGCTGTCGCCAAAGTCGTTGCCTCCCACCGGTCCGTCGTACGTTCCGTTCGCAGTGGCCACGTAAATGTAGCCATTCTCGTCGGCCGCCGGACCGCTTCCACCTTGCCAGATCGAACCGCGGTTTCCATCGGGAGTAACCAGGAAAGCGGCTTCCTGTTGCAGCGTCTGGGAGTTGTAAGCAAAGAGCCAGCCGTTGTAGGCATATTCGTCGCAGCCGTTTCCACCAAATCCAATGTAGACCACGCCGTTTTGCAGCAGCAGCGCGGGCCGTTGCATTTGGAAGATGGGATTGAAGGTTCCCGACCCATTGCTCGACTGCGCCGTGCCGGTAATGATCACTGGGCCGCCTAGCAACTCGTTGCCGGTGGTGATATCCAGGGCATGCAGACTGAAGTTGCGCACCGCGTTGGTCCCTGTCCCGGTGATCGTCTTGGCCACGACGTAAAGCGTCGTCTTGCCCGGATCGATCACCGGCGTGCCCATGATCCCGATTTCGGTGTAGTAGTTCAACCCCGTGCATCCCCAGTCGGCGATCGGATCGGGAGTCCCGCCATCGTTCAGGCTCACCGACCACAGCGGAGAAGCGTTATGGCCCTGCGTGCTATCGGCGTCGAACGCGTACACCGTGTTGTTCTGCGTCGCGACATAAACGACGTTGTGCACTTGGCCATCGTTCATCAAAACACCGCTGGCATAAAGCGTTTGTCCGACGATGACGCCGTCGACACTCTGTGCGAAGAGCTTTCCGAAACTATTCACGTTGACGTTCGCGGGCGTCAGCAAGGTCTCATTTGCATTCAAACCCGACCGCGTGTTGTCGTTGTGCTGAGTCAGGACATTGTTCTGCCCCCTGGCCATGGAAAATCCCAGGCAGAGGAAGAAAATAACGGTCAACGCTGTAACCGGCTGTGGACGCGGCATATGGCTCACTTTTCGATCACGATTCATAGTTTCAGTACTCCAAATCCTGCAACCCGGAAGAGACGGCCCGGCTCGTCATGAAGTTCCCTCACCACACGGAGATCGTCTGGAAAACAATTGCGTTCGTGGGCCAGCGCCTCGGGGGACAATGCTCACTTTTTCGAAGCACCAGCCGTTTTTAGACAAACAGCAGATTTAAGGGGGAAGGAACTTCATCGCCGCAGAGACAGGAATTGCCTTATCTCTATCGGGCAGGACTCATTTTTCCATACCAGCGGCCAGACGGCAACCACAAAATCGCGCTTTCTGAAAATTGCGGAGCAACCCCCGAAACCCGTTACCAACGGGGGCTTTCACTACTATGCATCATAGTTTCCATCGGGTTGCGGACTGCGGAAAGGTCTTTTCCACGAAACCGAAGACTCGATCAGGCCGGACGCGGAAGATCGGCTCTCCCATGCCCCGCGGGTCCATCTTGTATTTCTTCATGTAAGCAGCCGCAAAGCGCTCCAACACGGCTGCGCCCTTAACTTCCTCGGCGGAGCCTTCGACGATCACCGCTTCTTCGCCATCGTCGTTCGTAATCGTGCACGCGGGATTGGCGGCGAGGTTCTGACCTTTGCGGGATTTACGCCCAGTCGAAAAGAAGAATGCGTCGTCGAGCCACACTCCCCATATCGGCATCACATGCGGACGTCCCTGACCCGCATGAAGACTAGGGCGAATCGTGGCCAGCCAGAAGGTCCGGCAGCCGTTCATTTTTCTGGCAACCCAGGCCCATGGAAGCAGGCCCTTACCCTCTTTGGCCCCAACAATGCCATAGCCGGGCGCAAACGGACGATCCGCCTTCGGTTGCGATTTCGCAGGACGTTTCGCAGAACGGACAGGCATTTATAACCTCCTTGCTTTGTGTGGCGCGGGCGCCCCGCCCGCGTTAGCCGACGCGAACGCCACGCACCCTGAGGACAAAAACCCGTAAGCAATCTGTCGTTAGATCAAAAACCCCAAAACCCAGATCACTCACTCGCCGTCTTACGCGGGCGGGGGCGTCCGCGCCACACTAATTCTTTTTCAACTCCTGCACCGCGCGATACGCCTGATCGATGGCGCAGTCGGTGTATGCGTAGGCGTCCGCGTCCGCGTTCGCGATCGCCAGGCGCCCGAACGGTTTGCGCGCCACCTGGCACGGCGTTTCACCGCCTTCCAGCCAGAACTGGTCGAACAGCGAATTGTATTCATAGGCGTAGCCGTGCGGCCAGCGATTGACCGTGATTTCCAGGATGTCGCGCGCCGGGTCGAATCCGCCCGCACCCAGCATCCGCGCCAGTTGCTCGCGGATGTTGCGCTCGTAAGTCTCGAACGTCGTGGTGTAGAACTGGATGCGCCCCAGCTTATGCTGCTCGCGCGCGGGACGTCCGGGCTTGCAGGCCGCCTTCATCATGTGCACCACGATGGGCTCGTCCGGCTTTTTCGTGCATTCATAGCCGCCAATGCTGACTGGAACATCCAGATTCACGGTGCTGTGATACATACCGGGGGCGTAGATCGCACTCGCGCCCAGCTTCTGAAACGCGCTCCAGTTGCGCACCAGCACATTGCTGTAGAGCAGCGGAACCTTCTGCGCCGAAGCCAGCGCTTCTTTCTGCGCGCCCGGCAATTCCTGCACGATGTACGGAATCACCACATGCCAGCACGCCAGAATGCAGTTCGCGGTGCGCACTGTCTGGAGGCTCTTCCCGGTAAAGTAGCTGATTTCCACTTCTTTCGCCGACGCCGGATCGCCCCGGTGATTTACCTTGACCACCGTGCTGTTCAGCCGGATGCGCATCGCGGACGACGGCTCGTCGAGCTTCGAGTAATCGGCCTTCGCCAGCACTACGTCGTTGGCCGAGTTTCCCGGAATCGCCGCTGGAATCAGCTTGCGCACCAGCAGCCGCGCGATCGAAGCGTTGCCGTCGGGAAAGTGGAAGAAATACTTTTCCGCTTCGTCGCTGCGAATGGCGTCGCGGTTCATCCCCTTGCCCGGTGCGGGATCGAGTTTGAGGCCGTCAAATCCCGGCATTCCCAGGCCCCAGGCGTCCTGTGCCGCGACCGCATCGATGCCCACGCCGAACAGCGGATGTGGGAAGGCCTGGAACAACTTCACGACTTCGTCGTTCACGCCAATCGTGCCGGTCAGGTATTTCGAATAGCTCACGCGCGCCAGGCGCGCCTTTTTCTCGTCGGAACTGAGACCGGGGAAATAATCCTTCTCTTCCGTCAACAGGTGCTGAAAATCCTGCTTGGCTTTTGCCGAAAGTGGAGCTTCTTTCAGAAACACCCGCAAGGCCGCTTCGTTGGCCTCGTCGCTGAGACCGCTCTCATCTCCTCCGGTATGCACCGCGTTCGCGACCAGCTTGTCGGTCCCAAACGTTTCCTTGTCGAAAAAGATGTGCGGCTTCAGGCCTAACGAACGATAGAGATCCTTGTTGACGTACTTGGGATACGAAGGCACATCGATGCCAAGCTCTTCGATCAGAGCCTTCGCGACTGCGCTGTATGGCGACGGGCTTTCGATGGAGTAGGTGCCTCCGAATCCGAGGATCGTGCGGTTGCCCGCACGGAATTCGTTGCGCTTCGCGTGTCCGCCGAAGTCATCGTGATTGTCAAGAATCAGGACGCGCGCCTTATCGCCAGCCGCCTTGCGGAAAAAGTGCGCCGCGGCGAGTCCGCTGATGCCTCCGCCGACGATCACCAGATCATAGGATTCGCCAGTGTCCACGGCCTTGGGAGCATCGTCCCAGAAGGCGCCGTCGCGGAGTTTGTGCATGGTTTCGAACGACCCGGCGTGACTTCCGCGCAGGCCGGCCTTGCCCGGAGGATAGTAACCTGGGTCGCTTTGCGCGGGAACGTCCTGCCCTTCCAGATCGGCGGCTGCGGCCGCCCACATTTCAGGAGGGACCAGGCCATGAATGGCGGCCGCTCCCGTCGTCAGTGCGACTCCGTTTAGAAAATCCCGGCGCGTGATCCGCGCGCCCATCCCCAGTGCTCGATCCCGTTCCTTGTTCGCTTCAGATGACACAAATGCCTCCGGCGAGGCAGTGTATCATTTCTTGTCGCTCCGCCGACGCTAGCGCCCAGTCCCGTCGCTCCCGCTGGCCGTCCCGAGCCCGGACTCCACCGTTGCGGCGAGTACTTCATCCCAGAACGAAGTATTCGGATCGACCGCTCTCACTCCGATCTGACCTTCCGCCGCCGTATCTTCTTTCCCGACCCACGCCACTCGAAACTCTTCCTTCTTGTGCAGGCGGGCAAGAGAAACGATGTCGCCCTGTCCAAGCATTCCGTGGATGCCTTCGAGCAGAGCGCCGCGACGGCTTATATTGACCGTCATCACCCTCTGATCCAGAGGACGGCCGCTCAGGTCGGTTCCGGAAAGCAACACTGGCAACGCCAGATCAATCCGCGGATCGCGGCGATTGCCGAGCCGCTGCGCTCGCAGATCGCTCAGCAACTGCTCCGCGGTCAGCGACGCTCCCGAGCGAATCAACTCCAGGAGCGGGTCGGGCCCCCCGTCATGGAGTGCGGCGTCGGGCGCATCATTCGGCGCCGCGGGCTGGCCTTCTTTTTCCCGAACTTCCTTCCGAAGTTCTTTCCGGTCTTCCTTTCTGCCCACGAAAATTTTCGGGACCTCGCGATTGCCCGTCAACCGTCCGATCAGTTCCTCCACCCGCGCCCGCCGATCGTGCGCGGGCGTTCCCGTGAACTCGACTCCCATACCGGTTTGCGCGTGAGACACGCGCACCACTCCGTCCAGCAGACACTCCGTGTCCAGCGCCCGGATACTCAGCAGCACGGGAGTGCCGGCGGGAAATGGCGCAGCCGTCTCCAGGTAGCAGGCGCCCGCGCTGATGTCGGTCAGGCGCCAGCGTCGCTTCGCCGCGCCCAGCGCTTGATCTGGGTGCTGTTCCGCAGCAGGCAGCGCGGTCTCCTCGATCTTCCAATCCGCGGGCGCATACTCGATTCCCCAGAAGTTGCCGGGCACTTCCAGTTCCAGACCGACCAGCCAGGTCTCGGGATCGCCGCCCAGTGGGACCACCTCCGCCACCAGCGCCGTGGTGTGCCGTTTTGCCGAAACGATTTCCAGGCGGACCTGAATGCCCTGCCTAATCGCGCGTGGAACGATCAGCCCACATCCGTGCGCGTTCACCAGCGTGGTGTTGCAGGGCTCGGAAAATGGCGAGGCAGCGTCTAGGCTGGTCACGAGCACCGGAACTTCCAGCGGCAGCCGCGTGCTGCGCCGAATGGCGTGCTGTGTCTTTTCCGATGGGCCCATAGAGTTAGCAGGCAAAAAATCCTTCGGCCTGAGAACGTCGATTCGAAAACCAGCGCCGGTGGCTCCGGCGACACTTATCCACGAACTATGCTAGATCACAAGAAAGCCCCGGGCACGACATTTCGCCACCCCGGTTTCCAGTTAGACACTAGCTCCCTGATCGAGTGAATTTGCACTTGAGGCGTTGTGGTCTCCCAGGTCTCAAAATCGAGACCTGGGGCACCATCCTTCGCTCGGGATGACAAATTTTGAGAGGGCGGCCTCGGCACTTAGCCGATCTTGATCGCCGTATCGGGCGCCTGGAAGGCGATCGTGTTGTGACTACCGTCGCAGAAGGGCCGGTTGGCGGAAGCGCCACAGCGGCAAAGAGAGAACGCCGTCTTGCCCGTCAAGTCGTACTGGTTGCCGTCGGCGTCCACCATTTCGATAACGCCATTGGGATCGTCTACGCGCAAAGAACCGTTCTTGCGCACCGTAATCTTTACTTGCGACATGGAACCTCCGGTGAGGATGGATAGCCTTCAAACTATCGCACAACAAAGAAAGTCGCCAGTACTCAGTACCCAGTACCCAGTTAAAGGCGCAATTCGGAATGGCGGCGATTACGGGTTTTAATCTGGGTACTGGGTACTGACTTACCGCCACCGGTCCACCGCTTCCCACCACAGCATCTTCGACCACTCGCCAAGAGTGGTCTTCGTCCATTCGCGGTTCGTCCACCACGCTTCGCCGAAATGCACCGGATCTCGAGCCGCGGCCACGCTGAACTGGTATTGCGGCAGGCGACGGCGGAAGATGGCCAAGGCGCGGCGGGTGTGATAGTCGGAGGTTACGATCAGTACCCGATGTGCGCCCAGCGACTGCAGGCAT
>Ga0182030_10028117_pt1 | contig 10070 bp, 8 predicted proteins | sample 812S3MmetaG_FD_121299 | JGI IMG/M metagenome (GOLD analysis project Ga0182030, IMG submission 121299) | Permafrost microbial communities from Stordalen Mire, Sweden - 812S3M metaG (Illumina Assembly) | ecosystem: Environmental > Terrestrial > Soil > Wetlands > Permafrost | place: Sweden... | reverse complement strand
TGTTCGCGCGCGCAGACAGCCACCGAGAGCGCGCCGTGCACCGGCCTGATGGTGCCGTCGAGCGACAACTCACCTACGGACAGGTGCTTGTCGAGCCCCTTGAAGGTGCCCATCGCGCCAAGAATCGCCAGCGCCATCGGCAAGTCGAATCCGGCGCCTTCCTTGCGCACGTGCGCGGGAGCGAGGTTCACCGTGACTGCCTGATTGGGATAACCGAAGCCCGAATTCATCAGGGCCGATTTGATGCGCTCGCGGCTTTCGCGCACCGCCGTATCGGGCATGCCGACGAGCATGAAATCGCGGGCCATGCCGCTGCGATAGAGGTCGACTTCCACGTCGACAGGCAGAGCGTCAATCCCGCAGACGGCGGCACTGCGGGTTTTGAACAGCGGCATGTAAGCAGGTTGGTGCTGTGAGGGAGATTTATTCTCTTAATAGTTTCCGGAAGAACATCGTCGCCGGCTCAACGGGGACCCTGCGCCAGGTCGAGCAAACGGGAGCTGATGTGGAGATTTTTCGCCCTGGCGGCGCGGGCATCGATCTCGATCCGGACTTTGCCGTTTTCGAGGCGCAGATTGATCACGCCACCATCGGCGATGAAGTCGTTCGTATCCCCGATGGGCAGAACGGTGGTGTTTTTCAGGACGTCCAGGATGGAGCGAAAACGCGGCCGTTCCGATGAACTGATGAACAGGATGTGGCAGGCCATTGCGTCGCGCGCATCGGCGACCGCGCGCAGCACGAAGGCGCGCCCATCGACGACTTTGCCTTCCACCAGACTCTCGAGCTGATGTCCGAAAGGATTATGCCCCATCACGCAGAAGGCCAGCGGATCGGCCGGATTCCGGAAAGCGCTGGAGGGCCATTCGATGAAACCGGCGAACTTCACGATGAACGCCGCTTTCACCTGGTACTCATCGAGCGTCTGGCCGCCGGCGCGCGCGGCGAGGAGAGCCGCCGCGATCATTGCGAATCTGAGCCAGGGGCGCATGGTGGAATCGGTATACGGCCTAGAACCACCGGGTGATTTTCGCGAAAGCGCTCCGCTCCAGGTCGGTGGCGGCGAAATAACTGTGCCGGGGCGTGGTTATTCTCCCCACTTTCGATGGCATGCGCAAAGGGCCTCATTTACCTATCGGCGCTTTGGCGGGAAACATGCGTCCGATTGTTCAGGAATTGGAATGGGAGACGGGGAAGGCGCGGGGCCCTGGCGATTTAGAATCAAGCCGCTTCGTGCGAGTGGACGGAAAAGGGGGAGTCGATGAAAGAAGGTTCTTTGGGCACCGAATGGGGCATTCCGTCGAGGCTTGCGCTGGTGCGGTCGCAAAGCTTTTCGACTCCGGAGATCAGGCGCTGGAGGATGAGTTCGAGTTCGATGGCGCGCTGGCTCAAAGAGGCTACGGCCGCCGACTGATCGACCATGGCTTTTTCAATGACGGAGATACGATCGGAAACCTTGTCTTCGAGCGTTCGCTCAAAAGTTGTCAGCGCGGTACGGATGGTCTGCTGCGTTTCGGCGCGCAAGCGGAGCTCGAAGTCGCCGGAACGGGGCATGACGAGGGACTCGATGAGCGCGGGAACTCCCGTGGCGACGTCGGCCAGACGTTTTTCAACGGCTCCGAGATCGCTCGTCACTTCCTGCCGGTGCTCATCCACCTTTGCGCGCAGCGATTCGAGTTCTTTCGACTGACGCTCAACGCGCGCATCCAGTTCGGCGATCGACTCGGCGTGGGAAGGCCGGGCGTCTCCGGCCGCAATGCGGGATTCGATGCGTTCGAGGCGGTCGAGTACCGGTTCGGATAGGGGAAACGCTTCAGCCGGAGTCTTCCTGGCCGAAGAATCGCCACGGCTGCGCTTGCCCGCCATCACGCCAACAGCGAATCCGACGCCGACTGCAACCGCTATACCCTTAAAGATCTTTCCAAACATACGGACACTTCAATGTTCTCTAAAGTATACGGTCCACAGCAGGCGACCGCAACCTGGTTTTCACTTTGAGGGCTTATTCCGGGCCGAAAACGCGGGTTTTCCGGGGAGGAATGCTGTATTGGCGCGGCTCAAGCGTGTTAAGCGAGAGCGCGGCGCTTTGCGGCTGCGTCCAGAGCGCGAAGACTGCCGGCGGCGATGTCATCAGCGATGTCACCGGGGACGTCGGGCAGGGCGCTGCTTCCGGGGGAACAGAACGCAACTTCACAGGGATCGACATGCCAGATTTGAGAGGCGTATTCGCGAATCGTGCGGTCGGACGAAAACTTCCCCGCCCTCGCCACGTTGAGAATCGCCTTCCGGGTCCAGCCGGCGCGGTCTTTGTAAGCCGCATCCACGCGGCCCTGCGCCAGGATATAGGCGCGAAGATCCGCCAGAACCATGTAGCGGTCGCCGGGTGAAAGCAGGCCCTCGATCAGGGGCTTGAAGATTCCCGGCTCCAGCATGCTGAAGAAATCACGCTCGATCAGGTCGATGGCCTGGCGGATTTCCGTATCGTAGTTGTAAATATCCCGTGGATTGTAGCCGGCGCGGCGTTTCTCCACTTCTTCCGTGGTGAGTCCGAAGATGAAAATGTTTTCGGGCCCGACTTCCTCCAGGATTTCCACGTTCGCGCCGTCGAGGGTCCCGATAGTCAGCGCGCCATTGAGCTGGAGTTTCATGTTGCCGGTGCCGGACGCTTCCGTACCGGCCAGCGAGATCTGCTCGCTCAGGTCGGCGGCAGGGATGATCTTCTCCGCCAGCGACACCCGGTAGTTGGGGAGGAAAACAACCTTCAGCTTGCCCCCCAGCTGAGGATCGCCGTTGACGACTTCAGCCACCTGGTTGATCAGCTTGATAATCAGCTTGGCCGCTGCGTAGCCGGGCGCGGCCTTGGCGCTCAGGATGAATGTGCGGGGTACGACATCCGCGGCCGGATCCCGCTTGAGGCGGCCATAACGGATGACGATGTACAAGAGGAACATGAGCTGGCGCTTGTACTCATGCAGGCGCTTGACCTGGACGTCGAACAGGGAGTCCGGCGAAACGGCGATGCCAAGCTCCTGCCGGATGTGTTCCGCCAGGGTTTCTTTGTTGCGCCGTTTGGCGCGGAAAAACCGCTCCTGAAAACCGGGGTGGCACGCGAACGGTTCCAGCCTTCGAAGCTGGCCGAGATCGGTGATCCACTGGTCCCCGATGGTTTCCGTAATCAGCTGCGACAGGGCGGGATTGGCTTTCAGCAGCCAGCGTCTCTGGGTGATGCCGTTGGTTTTGTTGTTGAACCGGGCAGGCCAATACTCGGCGAAGTCCTTCAGCACGACGTCGCGGAGAAGTTCGCTGTGAAGCTTCGCCACGCCGTTGACCGAGCAGGACCCCACTATGGCGAGGTGCGCCATGCGCACGGTTTTCTCGCCGTCCTCCCCGATGATGCTCATGCGGCGCAGCCGGGCTTCGTCGAAAAGGTAACGGGACGATATTTCTCGCATGAACCGGGCATTGATCTCGTAGATGATCTGAAGCGGACGCGGCAGCAGCGCTTCCATCAGGCTTACGGGCCACTTTTCGAGGGCCTCCGGAAGGATGGTGTGGTTGGTGTAACCGGTGGCGTGGGTGGTCATCTCCCACGCCTGATCCCACCCGATACCTTCGCCATCCATCAGCAGGCGCATCAGTTCGGGGATGACGAGCGCCGGGTGGGTGTCGTTCAACTGCATGAAAACCTTGTCCGGAAATTCATCCCATCGATTGCCGCCGGACTTGAAGCGCCGCAGGATGTCCCGCAATGAGCAGGAAACGAAAAAGTATTCCTGCTTCAGGCGCAGTTCCTTGCCCTGGAAAACGTTGTCATTCGGGTAGAGGACTTTGGTCAGATTCTCGGCGAGGACTTTGTTGGCCACCGCGTCGACATACTCGCCGCGGTTAAAGTCGTCCAGATCGAAGTCTTCGGCAGCTTTTGCCGACCAAAGCCGTAGCGTGTTGACCGTGCTTCCGCCGTATCCGACTACGGGCATGTCGTACGGCATTCCGATAACGTTCTTCGTATCGATCCATTGCCATTCCCGGCCCCTGAGCCCGGCGACGACCTGCACGCGACCGCCGAATTGCACCGGAAACGAATACTCGGGACGAGCGATTTCCCAGGGGCAGCCCAGTTTGAGCCAATGGTCCGGAAGTTCGACCTGGTAGCCGTTCACGATTTTCTGCTTGAAAATGCCGAAGTCGTAACGCAGGCCGTAGCCGATCGCCGGCAGACCGAGCGTGGACATGGAATCGAGAAAGCACGCGGCGAGGCGGCCGAGGCCGCCGTTGCCAAGGCCCGCGTCGACCTCGCACTCGCGAAGGGCTTCCCAGTCGAGCCCGAGATCCCGCATGGCCATGCGGCAGCTATCCTCCAGCCTGAGGTTGATGATGTTGTTCCCGAGCAGCCGGCCGATCAGAAACTCGAGCGAGAGGTAGTAGATCCGCTTGACTTTTTTTCTGTGGTAGGTCTGCTGGGTGGCGATCCATTGCTCGATCAACCGGTCCCGGATGGTCAGAGCCAGGGCGACATAGCGGTCACGGCCAGTTGCGGTGAAGCGATCCTTCGCCAGCGTACGCAGAAGATGTCCCTCGAAGCTCTGCCGGAGGCTCTCCGCCATCGCTCTTGTGCTGGCGGGTTGCGGGATCTCGTTCGATATAGCCACATCAGTCGCCATTCCGGTTCATCGGCGGAATCTGCCCCTGTCTTTAGATTCCTGTCCTTAGCGGGGTGCTGAAAAAGGCAACCTGGCCACGGATCAAGACGGATGAACGGATAAGACAAGTGCAAGTTGATTGTTTTCAAGCGGTGTTGTCTGTGGCCGGAGTCTTTTTTCAGCAGCCTGCCAGGCCCGGAGCCGACGGCGGACTACCGAAAGGCTCCCTTGAAGACGCGTTCGAGGAACATCCGGGAAAGCTCTGCGAAACTCATAAAGTCCCGGCCATACTGATTCAGATATAACTCGCCGCCGGCATTGACTCGCATGGCGAGGGTTCCCGACCACCCTGAGGCCGAATGCCCGGCTCCGGCGCAGAACCTGAATTCAATCGCGTTAGCGCAGAGTTTCAATTGCACATCGAGCGACGCGCCCGGGGAAAACGGGCGCGATACGCGAAAACCGTGGGGCGCGAACTTTTCCAGCACCAGTGATCTTTTGGGATCGTCCGCAAATTCCTGCTGGAATCTGATTACATCCGCTTCGACGGTGGCTACGAGCCCATCCCAGAAGCATTGACTCTTCGCCGCAATCGTCTGGGTTTCCTGCGCGCGGCTCTGCTCGCGCATAAGGAGCAGCTGGTCGTGCGCCCTCGCCGCTTCCGCCAATTCGCCGATCCAGTCGCGTGTCATGTCACTTGGGCGAGCCCACTCCGGGAAGCCTTTCCGTACATCGGCGGAATCCATGGGTGACTTTAGGCCGCCGGATTGGAAGCATGGCCCATCGCTTGCTAAAGAGACGACAGCGTGAAATATATGCTGATACGGCTCGGCTACGATATCGAACTTGAGATCTCCCAACAGATGGCGGTGGTTGCCGTTTTGAATGTTCACCCTTCGCGGACGCTCGATCTTCTGGAACCGGACGACATTCAGATCTCGCAGCGTGTGCGCCGGGATGAATATTTTGATACGTTCGGCAATAAATGCACACGTATCCTGGCGCAGCCGGGTCCGCTGCGGTTTTCGGGTTCCACGCTGATTTCGGATTCCGGGCTTCCGGATGAAGAGGGGTGGGACGCGCAGCAGATCGGGGTGGATCGCCTGCCGCACGACACGCTGCGCTTTCTGCTGGCGAGCCGCTATTGCGAGGTCGACCGGCTTTCCACGCTGGCGTGGCAGTTGTTCGGCAATACGGCGCCTGGATGGCCCCGCGTGCTGGCGATCTGTCAGTGGGTGCAGGGGCACATCACCTTCGACTATCAGTCAGCGCACCCTTCGAAGAGCGCGCTCGATGTTTACGCGGAGCGCCGGGGAGTGTGCAGGGATTTCCAGCATCTGGCCATCACGCTCTGCCGGGCGATGCATATTCCGGCGCGATATGCGACCGGATATCTGGGCGACATCGGCGTTCCGGTGGTGGATATGCCGATGGATTTCAGCGCGTGGTTCGAGGTTTATCTGGGCAACCGCTGGTGGACGCTCGACGCGCGTCACAACAAGCCGCGTATCGGCAGGGTGCTGATGGCCACGGGCCGGGATGCGGCCGACGTCGCCATCACGACATCTTTCGGCGTCTCGCTGCTGAACCGCTTCACCGTGGTGACCGATGAGGTTGCGGAGAAGCGGTCGGCAGCTTGAGTTGCGTCAGTAGCCGTAACCGTACGGAGTAACAGCGCAGGCGGTTGGGATCCAGTTGCCGTAGGGATCGCGGTAGCCACAGGGCGCGGGCGCGTAACCGTAGCCGTAACCGTAGGGAACTCCGAAGCCCAGACCGAAGCCGAGGCCGTAGCCGCCACGATAATAGCCACCGCCGCCGTAGTATCCGCCACCGCGATAGACTCCGCCGCCGCGATATGCCGGGCTGGCGCCGCGATAGGCTCCGCCACCCGAGAAGCCTCTGGCTCCGCCACCCGAAAATGCGTGTCCGCCGCCACCGCCGCTGAAGTGACCGCCACCACCACCGCCCCTGGCTGCCATTGCGCCAACAGGACTCATGAACAGAAGCGCAGTGCCCGCCACGAGCGTCGCCAGAGCCGATTTACCGAAGATTTTTGAAATTCTTTCTTTCATGGAATGCCTCCCCAATTTCACTTCGATAAGGGCACAAGGATCGCCAAATTCGTGACATTGATTACACGGGAGTTAACGGGCACCGCTGAGTCAGCTGCCTTGGCGACTACCACCAGGGCAGGCCGCAATGCACCAGATTAATGGGACTTAACCGTCTTTCGATAGCGGCGGGCTGCGCGATTCGATGGGGTCACGCTCTTTCCTTTGGAACAACGGTGCTGGTGAGCGAGCCGTACCAATCGATGGCGCGAGTGAAGTACATCACCGCGGCCACGGTCAGGAAGCTCGCCACAGCTCCTACCAGGAGAGCGTTGTCCTCCAGGCGAAGCAGACAGTAGATGAGGGCATAGAGCAGGCTGAAGCACGCCAGCGCGCGCACACCTTGAAGACGGCTTTGGAAGATCCAGAAAGCGTTGGCGGAGAGCAGGAGCACTGTTGCCGCGCCGGCCACGAAGAAGCCGGCGTCGAAGCCGATGCGCTCGCCCAGTGAAAGCAGCAGCAGGTAGAAAATCAACTGGGCCACGCCGACCAGAACATACTGCGCGAGATGAACCCGTTTTCCCGTGGTGGTCTCGAAGACGAAGTAAGAGAGATATACCAGGCCAATAAAGAGAAGCGCGTACTTGAGCGAGCGGTTGACCGACTGGTAGGGATCCGCGACCTCGATGAACGAAATGCCGAGGGCAGTGGCGTCGAGTCCTGTAATCGAACCTGCCTGCCCTTCGGCGCGGACGCCCCGGGCGATGAACGGCACGGACCATTCGGCGTTGAAGCCGCGGCTCGAGACTCTGCGGTTGACGGGCAGGAATCCGCCATCGAATCCGGGGCTGGCCCAGTCTCCCTCGGCGGTGAGCCGCGTGGTCTTCCCATAGGCGAGCAGGGCAATCCGCTGGGCTCCTGAAAAGCGCAGGACCGCGGTTGCGTTGAATTGAGCGTTCGGGTGGGCGACTGCGGCGGCTGTTGCGCCGAGGAGCGTGAGCCCGGGGCCTTTATGCTGATCGTCAGCTGTCGGCACGTCATCGGCGAGCTCTGCCGGGACAAGGACCGACGTCCTTCCGCCCATTGTCAGAGTAGCGTCGGCCAGCGCCCCGCGCGCGTCGCTGACTCCCACCTGCAACTCGGCGCGGCTCCAGTCGAGGTCGCCGCCTTGCGGCGCAGTGGCGGGCACTCCGGTCAGATCGAATGTGGCGTCCAGTTTCAAGTCGGCCTGGAACACCGGTACCTTAAAGAGCGAGCGCCGCCGCTCTTCTGTTCTGGTCTTTATGACGGCAGAAGCTTGTGCCGGAAATACCTGATACAAGCCGCGCCTCGCAGCGTAGGGGATGACCAGAACCGGTCCGAGGAAGGTCTGCTGACCGCCCAGGTGGCCGGTGATCTCGCGCACCACTTCGTCCGCGCGGCGGGTTCTGTCGCCGATCAACCCGTCGACGAACAATGCGGGGATCGTCATGAGCAGGGCGAGAACGCTGATCACGATCAGCTTGAGGCCCATGGAACGGGAAGTCGATTGCAACGTCGGGAGGCCTGGCATTTAGGCGCCTTTCTACATTCGATTTTAAAGTGCTTTGAATTTCAAAGTCAAGGGTTGTTTACGGCTGCGCCCGGGGCCGGATTTGATACGCTTGACCTCGGAGACGGATGAAGATCTTTATTTTCCTGTTGGTTGCAGCGTCGGCCCTGGCGCAGCGCGGGCCTTCGTATCGAGCGCCACGCGCGCCGTACGGCCACCCCGATCTCAACGGAATCTGGCAGGCCATTGGAACAGCCGATCAGGATCTGCAGTGTCCCTTACAGCGAGGATCTGAGGACAGTGGAACGGTTCACGCGGGTGGATGACAGGCATACCGATTACGAGATGCGGATTAGGGACCCGAAGACGTATACGGCGCCGTGGACCGTGACTTTCACGATTACGCGCAATTATGCGATGCATAACCGGCTGAGCACGGCGCGCGCGGAAGAGGCTGATGAAGCGGCGAAGAGCGGTAAATAGGGTGGTAGCTGTAAATGTCAAACGGTTCATCGGGACCGCGCAGGCGTACTGCGGCCTGATTGAGACGGGCGGCTCTCTTGAAGGATCGGCCTTCTTCAAGGAGTGCTTCCGGCTCGTCGCGAAGTTGCTTTCGGAGGCCGTCGGCCTTCCCGACGACGTCGGCAGGTGCGGTACGGGCCGTCGGGTCACGCACGGCGAGTGGCGTGAAATATACCAGCGTCTGAAGCTGGACCTTGGCGACAACGACCACTATAAGAAGGTCTTCGATGCCTGGAAAACAGAGCACCCCGAGGTTCTGCTGGGCTCGATCTCCGATGATTTGGCCGACATCTGGTGGGATGTCAAGCAGGGACTGGCAGTGCTGGCAAACGATGACGCCTCAAATGCAATCTGCGAATGGCGGCTCTCGTTCCTCCAGCACTGGGGCTCATTTCACGCCACGGGTCTACTTCACGCGCTCTTGCCGCTTGCGTTCAGAGAAGAATTAGAACCGTAGGGCGCTTACTTGGGGGCGTCCTGGCCATGCAGCCCCTCAGCGGGAGGAGCCGGAGGTGTTGGCGGAGCAGGCGGAGGGCCTCCGCGGCCGCGCCCGAAACCACCGCGCGCAGGCGGAGGATCCGGCATTTTCTCCGTGCCGCCGACCTTCAGCGCCATGAACCGTGTGCCGGTCGCGAACCCGACATACTGCGTGCCGTCAACCATGTAAGTAATCGGAGGAGCTCCGCCGGGAACGTTGAATGGCAGCGCCAGAAGTTCGTCGCCGGTATCCGCTTTATAGGCGTAGAACGTGTTGCCCGCAACCTGGAATACAAGATTCGTGGCCGTGGTCATCGTGCCACCGCCCGTCGAGCCACCGCGCCCCGTCTTCACCCATTTGATTGTGTTCGTCTTCGGATCGCGCGCCTGGAGTCCGCCGCGGCCCACGTTGTCGGGGCCCCAGATCGGCATTGGGGTTGTCTTGTTCGTGCCCCCGCGACCCAGACCGTGCGCGCCGCCACCGGCTTTGGGATCGGGTTCCTTAGCCGCTGAAAAAGTGTAGCTTCCGGCGCTGTAAGGCAGATAGACCAGGCCGGCGTTCGGGTTGTAAGACATGGGCGCCCAGTTGTGCGCGCCACCGCCGCCCGGGTAGATCAATACCGAGTTTTCCTGATCGTAGAAGGCATCCTTGTTGATGATCGGCTTGCCGTTGTTCTTCTTGTCGAAGCCGGTCACCCAGTTCACCGGAACAAACGGCTCGGCTGAAATGAACTGTCCATTAGTGCGGTCGAGGATATAAAACACGCCGCTCTTGGGAGCCTGCATGACCACCTTGCGCGTCTTGCCTTCAATCTGCACATCGGCCATGATGAAGCCGCCCACGGAGTC
>Ga0182030_10028116_pt1 | contig 10070 bp, 11 predicted proteins | sample 812S3MmetaG_FD_121299 | JGI IMG/M metagenome (GOLD analysis project Ga0182030, IMG submission 121299) | Permafrost microbial communities from Stordalen Mire, Sweden - 812S3M metaG (Illumina Assembly) | ecosystem: Environmental > Terrestrial > Soil > Wetlands > Permafrost | place: Sweden... | reverse complement strand
CCATTGTTCCCGCTGCTGGCGCGAGAACCGTTTGCGTCGTATTCGAGAAACTGCATTCATTACCTCACATCCTGCCAGCTTCCTCGGAGCAAAAATAGTATGCACCCGGCCGGACGCTTACGAATGACCAGCTTGCGCTCTTTCCATTGATAGCCATAGGGAGCCAAGCCGTTAATGGTTTTACCCAAACGGGCACGAACGAGCACGGACGCCTTTTGCCGGTCCGTTATTTCTTCCAGCTCCCAGGTGGACATTGCGGCGATGATGGTAAAAAACAGGCGCCCGGCCGGCGAACTGGTGTCAATCGTTTCCGCAATGGAAATCAAATCGGCGTTGTGGAGGCGGAAGTATTCGGAAAATTCCAACAACTCTTTGGTGTTGCGCGCGAGCCGCGCCAGCTTGGAAAAAATCAAGCCATTGATATGGCCGCGTTTTACGTCGGCTTTCATCCGTCTGGCTTCAGGGTGTTCGCTGACCGATTTGCCGGAGACGCCGGCCAGGTCGTAAATTTCTTTGACCGTCCAGCCGTGGGCGGCCGCGTAATTTTTGGCGCGCTCCAGATGATGCGCCGGGCTTTCGCCCTTGGCCTGGTCTTCGCTGCTCACGCGAATCCAAAGGCCGACATTTTTGGTCAAGGCATGGTTGTCCTTCATACACTACTTCATGGCAAAGAATAAATGGCGAAGCAAGCCGGAATTGAATTTTTTTACGGAAATTTTTCGGGCCAACAAAAAACCGGCACACGCTAGCAATGTGTCGGCTTTTCGCGTTTCGCTTTCGCGGTGTGCGCTATGCCATTTTCATTTTGATCAAGGCCCGGACTTCATGGCCGTTGACGGTGATTTTTCGGGGGCCGCCGGCTTCGGCAAAGATGAAATCAATTTCATCCGGGCGTTGCACGATGCGGGCCACCGGTCGATTGCCTTCGGACAAGGTGATGATCAATTCCTGTTCGGCCCCTTTCCGGGCGGGACGGGACAGGCGTTCGCTGGTGACGATGGCGTAAAGTTTCATGGCTGTTTTATTTCATCAGCCGCTTCACGGGCGGCGGCCATCGCTTCCCCGGCTTCCCCGTAAATGCCCCAACTCGCCATTATTTCCTCGCGGGAAGTTTGCCCGCACTGGTCGCAATGGGACGGCTTGGTGATGACAAAACCATGGACTTCCCCGGCAAGATACCGGTTCCACGTCGCGATAATTCCGCGCGCGATTTTTTCGGCCCGCGTGCGGGATTTTCCCTCCGCCTTCGACACGATGACGCAGCCGACGTGTGAACTGGTGTCCCATCGGTCGCGCGCCCCTTCCCCATGAAGGGATAATACGACGCCACCATGGACATACGCATCAATTGGAAAAACATGGAATTCGGCCCGCAATTTTTCGGCTTCGGCGAAATGCTCGTCAAAGCCCTCCGCGCGAATCAAGCCGCCAAACAGATTTTTATTGATGCGCCGATTTTCGACGGTGAAATGGCGGCTCCAGCCGCACACGTCATCATTGCCCCCAGCCGCCGGGCTTTCCGGCTCCGGGTCCTGATAGACGGCCAGGTGCAAGCCGTTCCGATCTTCTTCCAATAGGGGCCTATTCATGGCCGTGGTCGGTAAGGGATAATCGCACCGGATCAATGATGTTTTTGATCACTTCCGCGTCGCGTCCTTTGACCGGCACCGACGCGCCATCCCACCAATCCAGCAGCCAAAACTCCAGGCGGCCGCCTTCCTGATCGTAGTAGCGGAATTCTTCCGACGGTCCGCCCCAGGATAGCTGGTAACGCCAGTAACCCGGATGCTGGCCTAATGAGTCCGGCTCCACTTTGTCAATACCAAGGCCGTATTCTTCCAAACGGCCAAGGCCTGCCACCTCCACGCCATAGCCGGCCTGCCACAGTTTGCGCAAGTCGGCCATGCGGGAGCCAAAGGCATCGGCCACCCTTGCTTTGCATGTGATATTCATTTTTCAATGAGCGCCACCGCTAGCCGGCGGCGGGAAGGATTTAACTTTATGATAAGGCGTTAAACCTCCCGGGAGCGGCGCAACGAATTTACGCCGCCGGGGGGAAATTCAAAACCAATCCGTGAACGAGACGAGGCGCAAACAGGCGGGCAAATCAGCCAACGGAATTTGATCGCGGCGCGCCGTCGAATAATAGCCCTGCGATTGATAGCGTTCGCACCAGCGCGGGATGTATTCCAATGCCGCTTTTTTAGTTTTGAACGGCTCGCAAGTGATCGGGAAACCATCGGGCGAAAGGACCTCATACAATTTTTTTGCCATGGAATTTTTATTAACGAATAAACGGACGAAACCCTGACGAAGGAACACCATCACTATAGCAAAAACGGGCGTTTTATGCAAGGGCTTAAAAACCATTTCGCCTTGCAAATAAAGGACATTTTACCGGTTTGGCGTGGCTTTTATCAGCCGGCACCCCGGCGCAAAAGCTCGGTGTTAATCTCCGACAATTCCGCCAGCCGCCGCTGCCATTGCAGATGTGCGGCAATGCCGGCACGGGCCTGTTTGCGCTGCGCCGCCGTCTTTAGCAAGAATTTCCGCACCCGGCCGGTGCCCAGGCATTGCACCAGGTAGTAAAACGGGCCGTGTTTGAATCCCCGCCGGCACCGGCAATTCTTTTTGCCGCACGTCAGGTATTGCGTCACGAAGGACGCCCGCAGCAGGCCGGGCAGCGGCGGCAACGACTGCAACAACGCGGCCTTTCTCTTTTGCAGGCCGGCGGCGGACACCTGCCGCAGATCGGGTGTCTTAACCATATTTACAGTTAAGATTTGTCCGGCGCGGGCGGCGGCGTGGTGATCGTCTTGGTCACGAGATCATGGATACCCTGCTGGGTGGCCTTGAGTTCCTCGGCGCTCTGCTGCGGAAAATTCCGTTCGATCTCAAATTCTCCGCGCAGCTCTTTGGCCGCCATCGGCTGGGCCGGGGGCGGCAGTTCCGAAGCCGCCGCCAGTTTCCGCAGCTCGTCAATCAATTCATCGGGCGTGTGGTAACTAACCCTGGCCGCCAGTTCCGGCCCCAGCGCGCCCTGCACCGCCGCCGCGAGCGCCGCCAGAAACTTGCGTCCGCCGGCAACGGCGGCCACGCGGGAACAACCCGCCCTGAGACATTTTTGAATGTTGTCAAACTCATGGTTCACATTGGAGCTGGCCGAGGCGATTTCCACGGCGATGTCCACATGCCCCCGGCGCAACACGACATCGGCCGCCCGCATCGAGCCTTTGGCCAGCTGCTTTTCCGACTCGGCCGCGAACCCAAGTTTTTGGCCTTCAGTTTTTATGCGCTTTTGCACCGACTGGTGCCAGGCAAAGCCCCGCCCTGATTCTTTTGGCGTATTTTGCGAAGCAACCGGCTCCGTTGCTAGTGGCGGCGCTGACAGATCGGCGGCAGCGGCGGGCATGGCGGCCGGCTTTGATTCTTTTCCCGAATCCGTTGGTGGAACTTCGGCAACTACAGGTGGGGTCGGGGTTGCCACGGTGGCCGGCGGCACAATCGCCTTCGGCGGCGCAACCGCATCCGGTGCGGGCGATGGTGGCGGTGATGGCTTGGGTGCGGACGGGCCACCCGTTTCACCAGTCGGTGGCGGCTGGGATTTGTCGCCCCAAATGCGGGCAAGCAAGGCGGCTTCCACTTCCGCGCGGGGCGTTGCATACTTGGCGCGCGACGCAGCGATGACCTTCTCGCGCTGGCTTTGCGCCTCATCCTCGGCCGGCAATTCCGGTTTCCGCAGCGTCAGATTGAAATCAAAATCATTCCGCTCCACGCGCACAATCGCGTGGAACTTCGCCAGGTTTTTCAGGCTGCGGTCGTCGAAGGAGTCAAAGCCTTCGCCGAGTTTCTTGGCGTCCTCATCGCCCACCTTGAACACGATGCGCGTGCAGGGCTGCGTCAGCACGGCGCTGGCGACCTTGGGATCGCTTTGCAACTGGTGCAGCTCCTGGTGCGCGAGCGTGAAGCCCAGCCGGTATTTCCGCACGCCGCTCAATATCTTCGCCATGCTGGGCGTGATGAAATGATCGAACTCATCAATGTATAACCAAAAGTCCTTGCGGCTGGCCACCTGCTGGCTCTGACGGGCCATGGCCAGCTGTTGGAACTTGGACACCAGCAAGGTGCCGAGCAGATAACTGTTTTCTTCGCCGCAGCCTTCCGGCAGCCGGGCCAGGAAGATTTTGCCGCGGTCCATGATGTCCGCGAAGTCGAGCCGGTTGTGCGGCTGGCCGACCATGTTGCGCAGCGGTTTCCGGGTGAAGAAATCCTGCAGCCGCGTCAAGACCGGGCCGATGGACTTGCCGCCGGTCAACTGCGGAAACACGTTCAGCCAGTAGAAAACAATTTCCGGGTCGCCCACCGTCGGCAAAAACTGTTTGCGATATTTTGCGTCCAACAGGAACAGGCGGAGATCGGACAGCGTGCCGCCCTGCGTGCTTTCCAAAATGGCCAGGATGGCGTTTTGCAACACCGTGTCCATCTGGTCGCCCCAGGAAGTTGACAGGCGGCGGAACACCGCAATCAGGTCGGAGGCCAGCAGGTTTTTTTCCTCGTCGGAATGCGCCTGCAAAATATTGAAACCGATGGGAAAATTCACGTCGGACGGATCCACCAGCACCACGTCGTCAATCCGGTCATCGGGGATGATGCCCAGAATCTGATTGATTAAATCGCCATGCGGGTCGAGCACCGCCACCCCTTCACCATTTTCGATGTCCTGCTGAATCAGGTTGAACAGCAACGAGGATTTGCCGGTGCCGGATGAGCCGATGATGTGCGTGTGCCGCACCCGCTGGTCGGCGGTGAGATAGACGGGCACGGTGTCGCCATTGTGTTCGTTGTCGCCGATGACCACGCCCGGCGGCTGGCGCACGATGCCCGGGGCCGCCTTGGTCAAGCCGGCGTCCCGCAACAAGGCCGGCGAACGCACGGCGCTGGACGGCAGATGCACGAAGCCGGTCAGTTCCTCGCTGTTCAACACCATCCCCGTCCGCCGCGAACGGCGGCAGATCACGTCCTCCAAGTGCGGCAGGTAGGGATAGTCGTCATTGCGGATGGGAATGAGGGCGTTGCCCTGCGGCTGGGAAAAGACGCGCAACGCGCTGGCCAGGTCGCGGGCGATTTCATACAGCCGGGCGCGGCTTGCGGTTCGCGCCATGATCCGAACCACCACGGCGAACAACGGTTTGGATATTTTTCTTTCCGCAGCCGAAGCCAGTTCGGGCGCATTGACGAAAAACGGTTTGCCGTCGCCGTGCGTCACGGAAGCGGTGAGGTTCTCCGCCCACGGATTTTGCACCGGCTGCCAGAGGACTTGAAACAAACCGAGTTCGCCCGGCGGCAACTCGGCCAGGGCCGCGACGATGCCGACGAACGGATCAATCTTGCCCGTCGCCAGCGGCAGCATGAATTCGTGCCGCAGGCCAAATTCCACCGCCAATGCCTCGTTGCCTTCGCTGGCGGTCCACGCCTTTTGCAGCGTGTCCTGCCGTTCGGAAAGCTGCACGTCGGGGAAATGGGCGCCGAGTTGCCGCCGGACCATTGAAACATCTTCGGGGGCCGCCACAAATTGTGCGAGCACCCGTTGATGGATGCCCAGCAACTCGAACGCGATGGGTTCACGACACAAGGCCAGGCTGTTTAGAAAATGCTCGAATACATCCTTGGCCATGTCGAGGTCGGCGGACAAGGCCAGCTGCAATTCAACCAGCGGGCCGCGCGCCAGCGGCGTCGGCTCCGGCTCGGGTTCCGGTTCGGGTTCAACCACGGCGGGTGTTGCCGGCGGAGTTGGCCGCCGGAAAAGCGAGCCGAGAAAACTGGGGCGGCAACCGTCGTCCAACACCGGCTGGTCCGTCATGGCCCGCAGCTGGAACGGAACAAAAGGCGGTTCCGGCTGAACCGGCTGGTCAAACACCTGCCAGCCGCGCCCGCGTTTTTCCCAGTTCTGAAACTGCGCGGAAAAATGTTCGTGCGCCGACGGCATGATTTTATTTCAGCGGCGAATACAATTCGATCAGGATGGGAGCCGGCAAGGATTGCCGCACCAGTTTGACCCCCTTCGCCGCCGAAACTTCCTCGGCCGCCGCGCGGATCAGGTCGGGCAGGATATTCAGATACAAGGTCCGGGTATCGACGCGGTAATACGTCTCCACGCGAAACCAATTTTCATAGACCGTCGCCACGACGGGGATTTTCAGCAACAGGGTGTCCAAGTCGGCGAAAGGTGCCGCGCTGGCGTTGCGAAACACGGCGGCAATCGCAAATGGGAGCGTGCCCAGCGCGAGGACGGCAAAGTTAAATCCCAGCAGGCGGACCAACCCGCCGCCGGCGAGAGTGAAAAACAAAAGCACGGCCAGGATGTGCCAGAGCCGCACCAGCGCCGGCACATAAACCGTGCGGCAGGAGAAAAAGAAATGCGTGCCGAACGGGGCCGCGCAGGTGTCAATGGTCAGCCGTTCCCGCATCAGGCGCAGATACTGGCGCTGGTTGGACAGCAAACCACCCTGGGCAAACTCCTCGCGCGACACCTCCAGGCCGGGGATTTTTTGAGCGGCCACCTGTTGCTCGACGGCGGCATAAAATTCCTGGGCGGAAAGGCTGAGGCCCTCGGCGGAATAAATCCATCCGTCCAGAATTTCCCCGCGCTGGTTTTTGAAACTGAAGATGAAATCGAGGATGGCCCGAATGATTTCACTTTTTTTAGGCTTGTGATCAGGTAAAGGCATAGTAATGATTCCCGCGCAAGAATTGCATCTGGCTCATAGAAAGGTCAACTCGGATTTATGGAAAAACAAAGCGTTGGTCACTGGTGGCGGACTTTGCGTCCCTTGTTTTGGTGGAGCTTGATCGTGTTGGTGCTTTATGGCATCCACACGCATCAGCTATGGATGGAAAAAACCCGGCTCAACTTCACCGCCACCCTGGCCGGGCTGCCGCCGGCATGGGAAGCCACCGCCACCTTTGACGGCCAGTTGATATTGAGTGGCCAGAAAATCCCGCTGGGCCGTCACCGGTTCGAGCTCACGCATCCCAAAGGGGAAACTTATTCCACCAATCTGTTCATCTGGTATGGCGCCCACGACTTCGGCAATATTGATCTGAAGCGGACGCTGGGAACTTTGGCGGTGACCGCCGATCCACCGGCCGACTGGCTCTTCATTCGCGGGCCGGAATGGTCGGTGATCCTGACCAACAGTGCCGGCCTGAATAAAATCGTTCCGACCGATGTTTATGAAATCGAAGCCCGCTATCCCCGCTGGCAGAAAAAATATGCCGTCTCGGTTTATGCCCACCAGACCAGCCCTTGCAACTTCGCGCCCCACTTTGGCGGACTGAAACTGGGCTGCAACCAGTCGGATGCTACGTATCAATTGCAGGCAGCGGATGACCAGTGGGTGGCCAACGGAAATTTGCCCGCCACCCTGGGCGGGTTGCCGGCCGGCGAGTTCAAACTGATGGCCACGCATCATGGGCATCAGCGGACCGAGACGCTGGTGGTGAAACCCGACACCACGGTGGACGCCCAGATCGATTTTCAATATGGCGCGGTGGTCTTTGAAACGTCACCGGCCGGGGTGACGGTGGTGACGGACAACGGAAACAATTGCGGCGCAACGCCGCTCCGGCTGACCGAATTGCTGCCTGGCGTCTGGAACTTCACCCTGCAACGGTCCGGTTATCAATCGGTGCCGGTGTCATTGACTGTGGCCGCCAATCAGACGAGTTACCTCCGGACCAACCTGGTCAGCGAAACTTATGCCCACGCGTTGAATGCCACCCGCGAGTATCTGGCCAAGGAGGATTACGAGCATGCCTTGGAGGCGGCGGACGCCGCTTTGGCCGCCAGTCCGGGCGATGCCGCAGCCCTGACGCTCCAACGCGAAGCCACCGGCCGGGGATTGATTCAACACGCCAAAAGTCTGGCCCAGCAGGGTGATTACATTGGTGGCGGCAAAGAATTGACCCAGGCCCTCCAGTATTTGCCGGACAACGCGGAAGCCCGGCGATTGGTTGCGAACTACCAGCAGCATGAACCGGAACAAATTGCGCGCCAGCGACAGGAACGGCTGGACCAGCCGAAAAAAAGTTTCAACCGGCTGGGCGATGACAATCCGGACAGCCAAAGCTTTGAGGCACATGAACTCAAAACGAGCAAGCCGGCGGACGAGGTCGCCAGCGGCATTGTCAGGGCATTGTTGTTCACGCAGCCGCCGTTCACCATCAATCGGGATCAGAACCTGACGCCGGACATTCATTTGGTGGTGGCCACGCAGAAATTCTCCACCGGGTTTTTGTCGGGCGGGGAACGGAAATGCTTGATCGTCGTCGGGCAAACCAAAGACGACGAATCTCAAATTCTATTCAAGGTGCTGGAATATCAACGGCACCGCAGCCTGGACATGAATGTCCCCATAACTCAACTGCCCGTCTCTGAAAAACTCATTCCCTTGACGGCGGCGCGGTTCCCCGAAATGTCGGACAAGGTCAAAGCCCAGCTTCAGGCGGGAGTTTCCAATGTGACGGCCATCATTCAAGGGGTGATTGGCCGGGTGCCGGCAATGCAACCGGCGCATCTGTAGCCACGGCTGGCAGGCGGCGTCCCGGCGGAACCGGCCAATTACATGAATCAAATTCACTGCCAGGGATGCGCGAGCATGCTAATCCCTCAAGCCTTGCTTCCACCGGATAAATCGACCATTGCACGGGGCAGCATGGATAATTAAGTCAAGAGGGTTGCATGAAATCTCATTTTGGCGCATGATGGCTTCATGCTGACGGATGAGCAAACCAGTCCCGAACAAATTACTGCCTTGCGCGCGATGACCGGTCTGCGGCGGCTGCATTTGGCGGAGCGGCTTTACTGGACCGCGCGAAAAATGAAGACGGCAGGATTACGCAGCCAGCATCCCGACTGGCCGGAATCGCGTTTGAACGAGGCCGTGCGCCAGATTTTCAGCCATGCCCGAACCTGAATTATTCCTGCTGTTCGTGCGGCCGCTGAATCGCGCCAGGATCCGGTATGTGGTCAGCGGCAGCGTCGCCGCCATTTTTTATGGCGAACCCCGGCTCACCCACGATGTTGATTTTGTCGTATTTCTTAATGCGAACGACCTCCAGCGCTTGATCGAGGTGTTTCCGTCCAAAGATTTTTATTTGCCGCCCATTGAAACCATGCTGGCCGAGCTGGCGCGGGTGGATCACGGCCACTTTAATCTCATCCACCGCGACACCGGGTTCAAAGCGGATCTCTATCCCACCGGGCGGGATGAATTGAACACGCTGGCGTTTCGCGGTAAACGCACTGTCGAATTCGAGGGGGAAAACGTCGTGCTGGCCCCGCCGGAATATGTCATTCTGCGCAAACTGGAATACTATCAAGAGGGGCAGGCGGAAAAACATTTGCGCGACATCCGTGCCATTTTGTCGGTGTCCGGGGAACAACTGGACCAGTCGGTCTTGAATGAATGGATTCAACGGCGCGGGCTGGAGACGGAGTGGCGGCTGGTGGCCCCATGACCGGGGAAATTCGGATCACGGCCAACCAGAATCCCGCAGAGTGGACACCGTTTCAAGCCATCCGACCATTGGTCATGCCAATCAAAAACATTGCCGCAGATTTTACAGGTTATGGTGATTCTGGCCATGAGGGTGGATTGGAGAATTCATAATCCACGCCATTATATCACAGAGCTGAAAACAATAAAAAGCCCCGGCCAGTGATGGTCGGGGTTGTGTGTTAAAACGCGGCAAAATACCCAAGTGCGCGAAGCGACTGGAAACCCGGCCAGCCGACGACGATGTGGTCCAAGACCTCAATCTTCAAGAGCTGGCCGGCCCGGATCAAATCCCGCGTCACCTTGATGTCCGCCTCGCTCGGCGTCGGGTCACCGCTCGGATGATTGTGTAGCAGAATCACGCCCGAGGCGCTTATCAGAATTGCCGCACGAAAAACTTCGCGCGGATGCACCAAAAGTGTGTCCATCGTGCCAATGGTCACCAACTGATGGCCCTTTACCCGCTTGCGCGTGTTCAGGAACAGCACGACAAAGCATTCGCATTCCGGGTTG
>Ga0182030_10028115_pt1 | contig 10071 bp, 6 predicted proteins | sample 812S3MmetaG_FD_121299 | JGI IMG/M metagenome (GOLD analysis project Ga0182030, IMG submission 121299) | Permafrost microbial communities from Stordalen Mire, Sweden - 812S3M metaG (Illumina Assembly) | ecosystem: Environmental > Terrestrial > Soil > Wetlands > Permafrost | place: Sweden... | reverse complement strand
GCAACCGGCTGCACCTTGCCAAGCTGCTGCGCGGCGGCGGCAATGTGCTGCTGCTCGACGAGCCGACTAACGACCTTGACGTGGATACGCTTCGCGCGCTTGAGGAAGCGCTGCTCTCGTTCGCCGGCTGCGCCGTGGGGATCTCCCACGATCGCTGGTTCCTCGACCGCGTCGCCACGCACGTGCTCGCCTTCGAGGGTGACAGCCAGGTCACGTGGTTCGAGGGCAACTTCGAGGCCTACGAGGAGCACCGCCACGAACTGCTGGGCGCCGAGGCGGACCGTCCGAAGCGGATCAGCTACAAGCGGCTCGTGCGCTGAGACCCGGCTGGTCGAGCAGCGGCCCGAGCTCCCAGCCGTCGGCCGCCACGGCGTCGGCGCCGCTGAGTTGCGACGCCGGGTACGGTCCCGTCGCGACCGCCAGCACCGCAAGCCCGTCCGCACGCGCGCAGGCGATATCCAGCGGCGTGTCACCGATCACGATCGTGCCCTCGCGCGGGTGATCGCCGGCCCGGGCGCGTGCGATCGCCGGCAGCTCGTCGCGCGACTCGGCGTCCGAGCCGAAGGCGCCCTGCCCGGGCGCGAAGTGGCGGCCGATCCCCGCGCGCTCGAGCTTCAGCCGCGCGACCGGCTCGTAGTTGCCGGTCACCAGCGAGAGTGAGACATCCGAGCGCTCCTCGAGGCTCGCGAGCAGCTCGCGCATGCCTGGTGCCACGCGGTCGGCGAGACTCGCCGGGCAGAGCCTTGCGAAACGCTCCACGCAGACCGCCTTGAAGCGCTCGAGGCCCGCCTCGAAGCGCTCCGCATCGACGCCGGCGAGCGCCGCCAGCTCGCGCGCGATCGCGGTGTCGGTGCGGCCCGCGGCGTTGATGCGTTGCTGCGGGGCGTGCGTTCCGTAGACGCTCGCCAGCGCCTCGTGCAGCGCGGTGGCGTGCTCCGCGCTCGCGCGCAGGAGCAGCGTCCCGTCGATGTCGAACAGCAGAAGCATCCGGACATTCTCGGGCCTTCGAGCCCGCGGACGGTGCTTGGATCCATAACAAGGCTCAGTAAACCTCCGCAACCTGCCGACAACAGAGCAGACGATGAAAATAGTTCGCGTCCGCGAGATCCGTGCACGGCTGCGTGCACGCCTCGCGGCGTGGGGACGTTCCGAGCCCGGCGACACGCTGATCGAGGTGCTGATCGCCTCCCTGCTCGTCGCGCTGATCGCGGCGGCCACCTTCACCGGCTACAGCGCCGTCGCACACGTCGCCGGCGGCGAGAACGAACGTGCGCAGGCCAGCGGCCTCGCCGAAGCCGACCAGGCCCGGTTGCACGGCCTGACGCTCAACAGCCTCTCGAGTTCGGGCACGGGGCTCGGCTTCGGCAACACGACCTACCCCGCGACGATCGACGGCACGAACTACACGATCACCTCCACCGCCGCGTTCGTGACCGCCGCCGGCGCGCCATCGTGCACGGCGAGCACCGCGAGCACCGCCGATGAGGTCCAGATCCTCACCACGGTCGTCTGGAACGCCGACGCCGCGGGCGGCGGACCGGTCGAGATCCACGGCCTGGTCACGCCACAGGAGGGCGGCTCGCTGATCGCCCGGGTGCTCAGCACGAGCGGCAACCCCGTCTCGGGAGCGACCGTCTCACTGACCGGGGGCCCGACGTCTGCGAGCACGCTGACGACCGACGCCAACGGATGCGTCGAGTTCGCCGCGCTGAGCGGCGGCACATACACCGTCACGGCTACGGCGTCCGGGGTTGCGGAGAGCGTCACCGCGCCGACCGTGGTGCCGACGCAGACCTCGGTCGCGACGCTCACTCCCGGCGGTCCGGGTGGCATCTCGGCAACATTCACGACCAACTACAACGGGTCGAGCCACGCTTCCAGTGCCGACCAGGTCACTGCGTGGAACCAGTCCACATACCTCTACACGGCCTTTGGCTCCCCGAGCGCACTGGGCTCCAACACCTACCTGCCGACCGTCAACTCGGGCGCCGTGCTCAACCCGGGCAACTACACGGCCTACGCCGGCACCTGCGCCGGGGACTACTCCAGCAGCGGCTACCAGACGGCAGCCGTGACGACCAACACGACGCAGGCGGTCGTCCTGCCGCTCCCGGCGATGATCGTCAATGTCTGGGGAGCTACACCCAGCGTCGAGACGGACGACCCGGCCAGCAGCTCCGTGGTCTACACCGGCAGCGGCTGGACGCACGCCACCGGCGCGAGCAGCCAGTACAACAACACGGACAGCTACGGCCTCACCGCCGGCAATTACGTGAAGTTCACATTCACCGGCACGAGCATCCAGTGGATCGGCCCAAAGGCCACCAACCAGGGATACGCGAACGTGCTGATCGACGGCACGCAGTTCGCCACCGACGTCAGTACCTACGGCCCCGCGTCGTTTCAGCAGGTGCTGTTCAGCGCGACTGGCCTCACCAATGCCACACACACGATCGAGATCTACGTCGTCGGGGCGGGAACACTGCCGGCGGGCTCGAGCGCCGCCTACGTCTCGATTGACGCGTTCATCGTGGGGACGGGGGGCAGCGGCGAGGTGGACGACCCGGCCGGCAGCTCGGTCGTATATGCAGGCAGCGGCTGGACGCACACAAGTGGCACGAGCGGCGCATACGACACCACAGGGAGCTACGACGGGACAACCGGCGACAGCGTCACGTTCACCTTCACCGGCACGAGCGTGGAATGGATCGCACCGACGTCCACCTATAGCGGGTACGCCAGCATCTATCTCGACGGCAGCTCGACGCCCGTCGCGACGAACGTCACGATCTACAGCACCACGACCCAGAACCAGCAGGTGGTCTGGAGCGACGCCGGGCTGCCAAACGGGACCCATACGATCAAGATCGTCGCGCAGGGGACAAAACCCGCGGCGTCCGGGGGTACCTACGTGCTGGTCGACGCGTTCATCTACGGCACGCAGGCGACGTCGCTGCTGAGCAGCGCCCCGGTGGTCACGCTGACCGACAACAACGCCGGCTGCTCGGGCGAGAACTACCCGGCGACGCAGGTGCCGACGAGCACGCAGGGGGCGCTCGTGGACCCCGGTCAGCCGTACGGCAGCTTCACGGCCTGCGCTAGCTCCGGCGGGTACGAGAACACGGCTGCGGTTGCCAACACGAACTACGCCGCCGGCAACGTGGTCAACCTGTATCTGAACCCGGGCGCCGCAGGCTTACAGAGCGGCAGCTGTACATGACCCGCGGGCAGCGCGGGCGCGAAACCGGTTTCACGCTGATCGAGATGCTGGTGGCGATGCTGCTCGGGATGATCGTGTCCGCGGCCACGCTGGCGATCGTGATCACCTCGATTCACCTGACGTCCAACTACGACGACCGCGTCGAGGCCACGCAGCAGGGTCGCGACGCGATGCTGGAGATCAGCCAGGCGCTGAATTCGAGTTGCGTGGCAGCCGCCGTGGCCCCGATCCTCCCCGCGAGCGACTCAAGCGACGTCTGGTTCTACAGCTCCCTCACCGACGCCGCGACGGTGAAGCCCAGCAAGGTGTGGATCCAGTACACCGGCGCCGCGCTCGTGATGAAGACCTACGCCTGGGCGAGCGGAGCCTCCCCGAGCTGGGTCTTCTCGGCCACGCCGAGCACCTTCGTCCTGCTGGCCAACGCGGCCCAGGTGGCCACTACCCCCGTCTTCCAGTACTTCGGGTACGGCTCCGCAGGGGTCCTTTCGACGACGGCCTACCCGGTCACGACCACGCTCGGCACGAGCGCGGCCACCACAGCCGAGGTCCAGATCAACTTCCAGGCGATCCCATCTGACGGCTGGACCGCGCTGAGCCGTCCCGCCAGCTTCAGCGACGCGGTCGTGTTGCGCCTCTCGGCCGCCTCGAACGCAAGCGGCGTCCTCAACCTGCCATGCACGTGAGCCTCTCTTCGCGCCAACCATCCCGCTCCCGCACCCGCGATGAGCGCGGCTTCACCATGCTGCTGGCGCTCTACGTCCTGATCATCACGACGCTGTTGCTCGGAGCGGCTTTCGTCGCGGTGCTCTCCGACACCGCGCCCGCCCGCAACGACCTCGACCAGAAGCGCGCCTACGCGGCCGCGCAGGCGGGCATCGCGCAGTACGACTACGACCTCAACCAGAATCCGAACTACTGGGAGGGCTGCACGTCGCCGAGCGGCCCGGTCGGAGCCACCGACAGCGGCTCGCTCGAGACCTACGCCATCAATGCGGTCCCCGCGACCAACTCCGGCTATGCGAGCTGCAGCACGAGCAATCCGATCGCCTCGATGATCGAGGCGAGCGGAACGCCGGCCGCCGGATCCTTCCGCATCGCCTCGACCGGAACCTCGAACAAGGTCTCGCGCACCCTCGTCGCGCAGTACACGCGCAACAGCTTCCTCAACTACGTCTACTTCTCAAACTACGAGGACTCCGACCCGCAATGGGCGGCCGGAGACAGTGGCTACAGCTGTGCCGTCTACGCGTGGGCCGGCCGCAGTTCGTCCTGCGCGGGGACCGCCTTCGGGTCCGGCGACGCCGTGAACGGGCCGCTGCACAGCAACGACAACGTCAACGTCTGCAGCGGTGCGTCCACGACAACCTTCGGGCGTAGCGGCCAGTCGCCGGCGGACTCGATCGAGACGCCCAACGTCCTTGCGCAGGGAAGCAGCTGCACCGGCACGATCGTGATGAACGGCACGCCCAATAACAGCGTCGGCACGCTCCAATCGCCGCCGGACGATTCGCAGCTGCTGAGCGTCGCGGACGGCGGCGTCGGCACCAACAGCAATGGATGCTACGCCGGCGCTGGCTGCGTGTTCACGGGTCCGACGACCATCGTGCTCGACGGGCCGACAGGGGGCGTCAACGCGATGACCGTGACGAACAAGAGCTACGGCAGCCCGGCGGGCACCGCGACCAGGGTCAGTTTCCCCTCAAACGGCGTCGTTTACGTCAACGCCACGACCTCGTGCAGCTACGCCTACAGCCCGTTCGCCAGCACGGGACAGCTGTACGGCTCAACGACGCTCGACGCGAGCGACACCACCGACAACGCTGGCTGCGGCGACGCCGTCGTGTCCGCCGCCACGGCGGCCTCGAGTTGCTCGGGAACCACGCAGGTCAGCGGCGTCTGCCCATACACCCAGTCGCTGACGATCGGCGCCGCCGACGACATCATCGTCGCGAGCAGCCTGACGACAACGACCACCGCCTCCGGCTGCGCCGGAGGCGAGTCGGGCGGCTGCCCGAGCGGGACCGCGGTGCTCGGCCTGATCGCCGATCACAACGTGCGCATCGCTCACGCTCTCGGGAGCACACGCTACGCGGGCGAGACCGAGCAGTCGTGCCTGGCAAGCACCGGCGGGACGCTGGACGCCTACCTCAACACCAACGCCGCCCCATCGCTGATCAACCCGGTGATCGACGCGGCGATCTTCGCGGTCAACGACTCCTTCATCGTCGACGACTTCGACTGCGGCTCGGACAGCAACGCCAGCAAGGACAACGCCCCGAGCCAGCTCGGCACGCTCACCGTCAACGGCGCGATCGCCCAGAACTTCCGCGGACGCGTCGCCGAGGGCAACCCTCAGGTATCCGGCTACACGAAGAACTACTGGTATGACCCGCGGCTCGCGACGATCCAGCCGCCCTACTTCCTCAACCCGGTGGGCACCACGTGGGTCGTCACACGGCTGACCGAGTGCGACGGCATAACGAGCTGCTGAGGCGGTTCGCGGCTGGCGCTCGCGGGCAGCGCGTGCGCACCGCCGCCCGCTGAGCGCCACTTCGTATCCCCGCCGACGGCGCTCAACAAAAGGGCGATTCGCGCCGACAAAGAAATTGATCATGCTTAACGAAGGTACCCGCGCGGGCCCCCGCCCGTCTTTGCGTTCGCGCGTCGCGGCGTGGCTTCGCGGGCAGGCCGGCGACACGATGATCGAGGTGACCGTCGCGGCACTGCTCGTCGCGCTGATCGCGGTCGCCACCTTCACCGGCTACGCGTCGGTTGCCCACGTCGCGAGCGGGCAGAACAACCGCGCCCAGGCCGCCGCCCTCGCCGAGGCCGACCAGGCCCGCCTGCACGGGCTCACGCTGAACAACCTCTCGAGCTCCGGGACAGGCAATACCTACGGCAACACGACCTACACAACGCCGGTTGACGGCACCACCTACAAGATCACCTCCGCGACCGAATACGTGTCCGGCAACGGTGCCGCCTCGTGCACGACCACCGGCACCTCGACCGCCGATGAGGTCCAGACGACCAGCACGGTCAGCTGGAACTCCGACGCCTACGCCGGGGGGCCCGTCGTGCTGCACGGCCTGGTCACACCACCGCAGGGCGGTGCGCTGATCGTCAGGGTGGTTGACTCGAGCCAGAACGGGATCTCGGGGGTGACGGTGACGGTGACCGGCCCGACCTCGGTGTCGCCGCTGACGACCGACGCCGCCGGCTGCGTCGAGTTCGGCGGCCTTGCCGGCGGCTCCTACACCGCCTACGCCACGCAGAACGGCACGACCGTCAACGGCTCACAGACCGTGGTCGCGACGCAGACGAAGACGGTCGTGCTCACGCCGTCCGGCGGGACCGGTGGCATCCTGGCGACCTTCACGACGACCTACAACGGCTCGAGCCATGCCTCGACCGCCGACCAGATCACGGCCTGGAACCCCGTCAACCCGACCGTGTACAACGTGTACGGCACCGCCAGCACGCTCGCCAGCAACACCTACCAGAGCTCCGTCAGCTCGGGTGGTGTGCTCGCGCCCGGCAACTACACGACCTACGCCGGCTCCTGCTCCGGCGACTACTCCGACAGCGGCTACCAGGTCGCAGCCGTGACCTCCGGCACGACCCAATCGGTGAGCCTGCCGGTGCCGGCGATGATCGTCGACGTCTGGGGCGCCGGTGCGCCAACCGAGTACGACGACGCGAGCTCCGCGATCACCTACAGCGGAACGTTCACCCACGCCACCGGCTACACCAACGACTACGACGGCACGGAGAGCTGGAGCAACACGGCCGGAAACTCGGTGAGCCTGACGTTCACCGGCACGAACGTCCAGTGGATCACCTCGCTGGTCAACAACCACGGCTATGCGAACGTCTACATCGACAACAACCTTGTCGACGAAAACGTTGACACCTACGCCGCTTCGACGGTCAACCAGTTCGCCGCCTTCAGCTACAGCGGCCTGAGCGCCGGCAGCCACACGATCAAGATCGTCGTCGACGGAACCAAGGACGCCAACTCGGCCGCAACCTACGTCACGACCGACGCGTTCATCGTCGGCACGGGCAGCAGCACACAGGTGGACGACCCGCCAAGCTCCTCGGTTACCTACGGCGGCAGCCACTGGACCCACGGCGCGACCGGCAACCAAAACTACGACAGCACCGAAAGCTTCGACCAGACCGCCGGCGACACCGCGCAGTTCACCTTCACCGGCACGAGCATCGACTGGCTCGCACCGGCCTCCACCAACGATGGCTACGCCAACGTCTACCTTGACGGAAACCTTGTCGCGTCGAACGTCACGGCCTACTACTCATCGACGGTCTACCAGCAGGTGATCTGGAGCGACGCGGGCCTGGCGAACACCACACACACGCTGGAGATCGTCGTTGACGGGACAAGACCGTCGGGCTCGAGCGCGAACTATGTCCCGATCGACTCTTTCGTCTACGGCACGCAGGCGACGGGCCTGTTGACAAGCGCGCCGCTGGTCACGCTCACCGACAACAACACCAACTGCTCGGCCCAGGAGAACTACCCGGCGACACAGGTGCCCACCCTCACCCAGGGGGCGCTCGTGGACCCGGGCCAGCCGTACGGGAACTGGACCGTTTGCGCGAGCAGCGGTGGCGTCAAGAACACGGCGACCGTGGCAAACACGAACTACACGGCCGGCAACGTCGTCAACATCTACCTCGGCACGGGCGCATCCGGGTTGACGTCTGGCAGCTGCACATGAACCGGCTCGATCCGCGCAGCGAAAGCGGCTTCACGCTGGTCGAGCTGATGGTCGCGACGATGATCGCGATCGTCGTCTCCGCGGCGACGCTCGCGATCGTGATCGTGTCGGTCCACTTCAGCTCGAACTACAGCGACCGCGTCGATGCCACCCAGGAGGGGACGGTCGCGATGACCAAGATCACCCAGGCGCTCAACTCGAGCTGCGTCTCGGCTTCGCTGGCCCCGATCCTCCCCGCGAGCGATGCCAACGACGTGTGGTTCTACAGCCTGCTCGGCGACGGTGCGACGATCTACCCGAACAAGGTGGAGATCTCGCTCACGGGCGGCCAGCTCGTGATGAACACCTATGCGTTTCTGAGCGGTAGTTCGCCGGCGACGTGGACCTTCGCGACGACGCCAACGGCCTTCACCCTGCTGCCGGCGGCCGCGCAGTCCGGCTCGACCGCGGTCTTCCAGTACTACGGTTACGGGTCAAACGGCGTGCTGTCGAGCACGCCTTACACGCTCAACACGACGCTCGGCGCCACCAACGCCACTACCACCGCCGAGGTCGTGATCACCTTCCAGGCCAATCCGGCCGATAAAAACACTGCGCTGGGGCGCCCGGCGACCTTCAGCGACGCGATCGTGCTGCGCCTCTCGCCCGCTTCGAGCTCGACCTCCGATCTGCCATGCAGCTGAGCATGCCTCCAATCCGGTTGCACCGCGCCCGCGGCGAGCGGGGCTTCACGATGCTGCTCGCGCTGTACGTGCTGACGATCACGACGCTGCTGCTCGGTGCGGCCTACGTCGCGGTGCTGAGCGACACGCACCTCTCGCGCAACGACCTTGACCAGAAGCGCGCCTACGCGGCGGCGCAGGCCGGCCTCGAGCAGTACACCTACGATCTCAACCAGAACCCCAACTTCTGGGAGAGCTGCACCCCTCCCAGCGGCACGCTCGGAGCCGCCGACAGCGGCTCGACCGAGACCTACACCGACAACGAGCTGGTCGCGAGCACGGCGCCGACCGGCACGACCGCATGCTCGACGAGCAACCCGATCGGCACGGTGATCGAAGCGACGACGCTGTCGGGCGGAGGAGCCAACCCGGCCGCCGGGACCTTCCGGATCTCCTCGACGGGCACCTCGAACAACGTCTCGCGCACGATCGTCGCGCAGTACAAGCGGGACAGCTTCCTGAACTTCGTCTACTACACCGACTACGAGACGCTCGACCCGGCGGCGCTGCCCGGCAACCCGACGGACTGCAACCGCCACTACACCGACAGCCCGGGCCGGGGCAGCGACTGCGGCGGCGCGATCAACTTCATCACCGCCGACCACATCAACGGGCCGCTGCACAGCGAGGACACCCTGGCGATCTGCGGGTCACCCACGTTCGGACGCACCGCCGCCGACTCGATCCAGGCGCCGGGCTTCGCCGACGAGAGCAATTGCGGCGGCAGCGCCCCGTATTTCGGGGCGACGATGACCGGCACCTACAGCAACAGCTCGACGTCCCTGACGCCGCCGCCCACCGACGGCCAGATGCTGAACGTCGCCCAATCCAACGGCATCGTGTACACCGGCACGACGACGATCGCGCTGACCGGCACGACGGCCACTGTCACCAACGCGAACCTCAACGGCGGCACGCCGACCTCGGTCAACCTGGCCTCCACCAACGGCGTGATCTACGTGCAGAGCGCGCAGGCGCCCATCTGCTCCGAGAACTACACGCCGTTCTCGGCCAACTCGACCTACGGCTCAGACCTCGGCTGCGGCAACGTGTACGTCAGCGGCTACTACAACATGTCGCTCACGATCGCGAGCGACAACGACGTCATCATCAACGGGAACATCTGGCCGGGCAGCTCGGCCACGAACTACGCGACGTCGAGCGGATCGCTTGGCGGCACCCCAACCGGAAACAATCTGCTCGGCCTCGTCGCGAACAACTTCGTGCGTGTCCAGCACCCCGTCAGCTCCAATCGCGGGACGACCTCGGGCTCCTGCGGCAGCAACGCCAACGTCACGAGCGGGACCTACCAGACACTGAACAATCCCTACATCTACGCCGCGATCCTCGCCGTCCAGCACTCGTTCATCGTCGACAACTACGACTG
>Ga0182030_10028114_pt1 | contig 10072 bp, 7 predicted proteins | sample 812S3MmetaG_FD_121299 | JGI IMG/M metagenome (GOLD analysis project Ga0182030, IMG submission 121299) | Permafrost microbial communities from Stordalen Mire, Sweden - 812S3M metaG (Illumina Assembly) | ecosystem: Environmental > Terrestrial > Soil > Wetlands > Permafrost | place: Sweden... | reverse complement strand
TAAATTACACGGCCACCCAGATTATCGATACTTCGAGAAACTTATTCACCAATGGTGGCGACGGCGGTGCAGGAAGCGCTCCAACCTTAACTACGGGCAGCGGCGGCAACGGCGGAAATGCAGGTTCCGACGGACCAGAAATAGCGTTGCGCTCCGGCACAGCGTTCCAGCTGGCTAATGGAATCAGTGCGTTCATGGCGGACTTCTCGTTGCCCTCAGCAGTCGCCACACTGAAGCCGCTCAGCGAGTTACGTCATTCAAGCACTGCGACAGACCGCTTGCTCTTCAGCAAAGTTATGAAGAATGCTGTCATCTTGCAATACTTGAGTGCGCGCGGAGGCAAAGCACCGTACAAAGCTAATACCGTTCACAATACCAACAAAGGATATCTGGCGGCGCTCTGACCCAGCTTACTACAGCGGAAATAAATTGAAAGAATAATAGCAGCCCGCCAATCTACGATCCGGCGGGCTGCTATTTTAAGCGTCCTTGCAAATCGGATACGCTGGACAATCGGATTTGGCAACGTCTCTACAATGCGCTTCCAGAGCCACTTTTGCAACTCTATCTAAAAGCAGTGCAATAGATTATTCCTATTTAGAAGATTCGCCTGGCTTCAGCTGAATCAGCTGACTAGCTGGCTGCGTTAAAAACGAAGGTCCATTGCCAAAGAGGCCCGACCCCGACATCGTTGGACCCAGACCAGAGCTGCCAGGTGTCATCAATCCTGGCACACCGCCAAACGATCGCCCCTGCAACTCTTGCACATGCTGAGCAATCTGCCCCTTTTGTGCCTGGTTGGTATCAACGTTCATACCGTCAACAAATTTTGGAACGGCAGCATCAACCTTACCCATTTTCTCAAGACAAATCGCCATCGAATATAGGATATTTGCGTCCTTAGCTTGAATTTGCTGCGCCTTTTCCAGCTGCGCAAGCGCGTCTTCCCACTTCTGTTGTTGCTCGTAAATATTGGCGAGTCCAACCATGGCTTGCGTCGAATTGGGATCGTCACCTTGCGCGCGCTTGTATTCGGCGATAGCTTCATCTACTTTGCCGTCGCCATACAAAATATCAGCCTTGGTATTTCTCGCCTCGGCGTTTTTTCCCTTTTGCTTGATGGCAATATCCATTTCTTTCAGCGCCTCATCTTTGGCGCCTTTTCTGAATTGCAAAACGCCTTTGATCAAGTGCGCATCAGGTAGCTCATCTTTTTCTTTCAAAGCAATATTGACGTGCTCCATTGCCTTGTCGAAATCACCACCACCCAAATGCATAACAGCAAGAGTAGTGTGCACTAGAGAAGTCTCGACACCAAGTTTTTCTGCCGTTTCAAACTCGCTTGTCGCCTGGGCAAGATATTTCTTCTTCTCGTCAGCATCGGCAGTGGCGCCAACCTGATTTCGATAAAGATTTCCGAGCGCCATATGCAGATCTTTATTGTTGGGGCTGTCCTTAATTCGTTCTTTCAAAACATCGGCAGCGCCATTGAAATCTTGCTGCGCCAGCAGCAACTGCAAGACCAGATTTTGCAGTTCTTTATCATTCGCTTTGATCTTCAAAGCTTCACGGCATTCATCAGATGCATTTTTGAAATCTTGAATCTGCATATAGAGGCCAACTAGCGCCTTATGCGGATCAAACGCGCCGGGTTTAAGAGCGATCGCAAACTTATAGGCTTTGATAGCCTGCTCGGTGTTGCCATTAAACTGAAGCGTGGCCGCTAACGCCATTTTGCTGTCGTAGCTAGGCTTAGCGGCCATTGCCGCGGGCGCTGTCAAAAACGCGAGAGTCGACAAGAGGCACAGAGCAACGTTGAACTTGATTTTTTTGCTTTCCATATCACTTAAGGATAAACGATAGACTGTTTACTGAGCAACTTTGCACCCACAAATGTATCAGCTTGCGGAAGCCTAAATAAAGCTTAGCGTATATATATGTTTAATATTTGCGTGATAACCTGGCAACAGTTTGCATCAGGGGCGTGTCTCCTGAGTCGAGGCTAAGTAATTCCAAAATAGCCGGAGGGTTATATAGTGGCTGTAGTACAAGAAAAAAAGCTGCTCTCTGAAGAGTGGTTAAAAACAGACAAGAAGCTTCTAATCAATGGCAAGTGGGAAGCTGCGGAATCCGGAAAAACCTTCGAAACTCTCAACCCCGCTACCGAAGAAGTTCTCGCACGTGTTGCCGAAGGCAGCAAAGCTGATGTGGACAAAGCGGTTAAAGCAGCTCGTCATGCGGTTGAAGAAGGTCCGTGGCGCAAAATGGCTTCGGCCGAGCGCGCTCGTCTTATCTACAAGCTGGCCGACGCCATTGAAAAGCATGCTGATGAACTAGCCCAACTAGAAACCCTCGACAACGGCAAACCGATCAAAGAATCACGTTGGGTTGATGTTGTTCAAACTATCGAAACCTTCCGCTATTATGCCGGCTGGGTCACCAAGCTCGAAGGCGAAACTAGCCGCGTCAACAATGACTTCTTCACCTATACCATGCGCGAGCCGGTTGGTGTTGTCGGTCAAATCATTCCCTGGAATTTCCCCATGCTTATGGCAGCATGGAAGCTCGGTCCGGCTCTGGCATGCGGTAACGCAGTCATCCTCAAGCCAGCCGAACAAACACCACTTACAGCCCTGCGCATCGGCGAATTAGCTTGTGAAGTCGGTATTCCTGACGGCGTACTCAACATCATCACAGGCTTTGGCCCCAATGCGGCCGGCTCTGCCATTTCCGAGCACATGGACATCGACAAAGTCGCTTTCACAGGCGAAGACAAAACCGGCAAGAAGATCGTTGAAGCATCACTGGGCAATCTCAAGCGCGTTTCGCTCGAGCTTGGCGGTAAAGCACCAAACATCGTCTTTGCTGACGCCGATATCGACGCTGCAGTAAAAGGCGCCATCATGGGCATCTTCTTCAATCAAGGCCAAGTTTGCTGCGCAGGTAGCCGCTTGTTCCTCGACAAAACCATCCATGATGAATTCATGACCAAACTTGTCGAACGCGTCAGCAAGATGCGCCAGGGCAATGGTCTTGATGAACAAACCCAAATCGGACCACAAGTTTCACGCGATCAGATGAACCGCATTCTCAGCTACTGCGAAACCGGTAAGAAAGAGGGCGCTAAGCTTGTTTGTGGCGGCGAAGGCTATAAGGAAGGCGAGAATTCCAAAGGTTATTTCGTCAAGCCAACAATCTTCGAAGGCGTCAACAACACCATGAAAATTGCCCAAGAAGAAATTTTTGGACCAGTTCTTTCAGTCATTCCATTCAATAGCATGGAACAAGTCGCTGAAGAAGCTAACAAAATTCAATTCGGTCTTTCCGGCGCCGTCTGGACACGCGACATCAAGAAAGCTCATAAGTTCGCTTCGCACATCAAGGCCGGCACAGTATGGGTTAATTGCTACAACATGTTCGACCCGCAAATGCCCTTTGGCGGCTATAAGATGAGCGGCTATGGTCGCGAACTCGGCAAGCACTCGATCGAACTGTACACAAACATCAAGAGTGTTTGGGTAAATCTAGCTGAGTAATCGCCGATAGCGCAAGCATAAAACAAAGCAAGGAGCGCCACTATGGTGCTCCTTGTTTCATTTGGCAAAGCGGACAATATTAGTGATCAGTGCGAACCATTAGCGCGACGCACATCTTCAACCGCTTGATTCAATGAGTCCCAGAAATAACCGATCAATTCCCAGCTGGTACCCACCTCAAAATCGCTTGCCGAGCCCATCACGTGGTCGAGGATGCCGAGCCCGCCGAATCTTCCATGTACAGTAACATGGTCGTCTTTGTCTTCATCAAAGCTGCTTCCATCGGCATACTTTACATGTATTTGATGATCAGCAGTCTCAACTGCAGTATAGTTTTCATAGGCTTCTTTACCGGTCATCGTTATAGATTTTGAGCCATCGGAAAGACGTTTCCATTCCACATGACGGCCATCAGCATAATCAGTAGTTATCGTTCCGTCCGGAGCATAGTATGAACGGCGATTATTCGATGGATTACCGGGATCCTCCTCAGTATAGATGACACCTCCCTTTCCATCGGGAACTGCATGCCCGAGAGTTTGACTTCCATCAGCACGAGTTGATACCACAAACTCTCCGCCTTTGCCATCCGGTTTATAGTGAACAACTTGTCCGTCTGCGAAATCATCTTCTTTCTCGCCAGCTTGAGCACCACTCGTCCACTGTTTAGTAATCATCTTCTTGCCGCTATTGTCAATTGATTCTTTAACAACGAGACCATCTGATGAAGCAACAAGTCCATCTGGTGAAGGACTTGTTTTGCCTGCGTCAAATAACGTCAATTTTGGTAAGTCGATCGCGGTGGATGGCTTAGAGCCAGCTCTCTGAACATCATGAGACTGTGCCGCCGACTCGCTAAGAACCGCTCGACTCTCAGACGAAATCTCAGATGGCTTCCTTGAATTAGAATCAGCCGCTTCGAAACTCATATTACTTGCTTCCTTCCATCAACCTCACATTGCCAGAGTAGCCCAACAATCAGGTTAGAGGCACGTTTTTACGTGCATGCTTTTTGCGGACTTGCGTAAGCAGCGCTTGTGCAAAAAAGCGTTTGCAATTTCAGCCAATAAAAAAAGTGCCACTGCTTGAAGGGGCACTTTCGGTCTGGCGCAACCTGTAGGGGCGACGCATGCGTCGCCCGTTTAACGGATTCGCCCTTATCTACGAGGAACTCGGCAACGCGGGCGGCGCAAGCACCGCCCCTACGAAGAAATACTCAAAGCCCGAGTTCGCTCAAACCCGGATGTTCCACCGGCCTAGGATGCAATCGCTCCCAGTGAAAAAGGCGCTCCGACTCGCTAATAGGCACGTCGTTGATCGAGGCGTAGCGCCGCAGCATTAACCCATCGCTATCAAATTCCCAATTCTCGTTGCCGTATGAACGAATCCAATTCGATGAATCATCATGCCACTCATAGGCAAAGCGCACGGCAATGCGGTTTCCCTCGAAGGTCCACAATTCTTTGATCAATCGATAGTCATGCTCTTTAGTCCACTTACTTGTGAGAAAGGCAACTATTTCGGCGCGACCATTGATGAATTCAGATCTGTTTCGCCACTGACTGTCTTCAGAATAAGCCAATGATACTTTTTGCGGATCGCATGAGTTCCATCCATTTTCAGCTGCGCGAACCTTTTGAGTTGCTGTCTCAAGCGTGAACGGAGGGCGTATTATTGGGCTCTGACCTGTCATCGACAAATCCTCCTGTGCTCAGCTTACGGTGACTGCTCATGCTGTCAATTAGTTTCCAAGCCAGCGTGGCACAATCAAATAGAATAGCAATATAACTCGCGCCATGATTAAATCTGTATACCAAGAAATACCGTTTTCAATCCTAAACGAAAGAGGCCGGCAGGAATGACAGAACCGCAAAACAGCGAAAGCGATAAGAGCAAGCAAACTCCGGCTCCACAACAGTCGAATAATTTTTCCCAAAAAGAATATCACCATCCTGCAGCGGCTTGGGGAGCAGCATTCAGCGTCGGCCGTATCATGCTTGAGCAAAAGCAAATTATAGGTGGCATACAGGCCGTCTTTCAGATGAACCATGAAAATGGTGGCTATGACTGCCCGGGATGCGCCTGGCCTGACGATCGCAAAGGTCTAAAAATGGACATTTGCGAAAATGGTATCAAGCACTCTACCTGGGAGTCGACGAGCAAACGCGTTGGGCCGGAATTTTTCGCAAAGCATACGGTTACCGAACTTCTTGAATGGAGCGACTTCGCGCTAGAGAATGAAGGGCGGCTCACTGAGCCGATGAAATACAACAGCAGCACTGACAAGTACGAGCCGATTTCCTGGCAAGAGGCTTATGCACTCATTGCCAAACATTTGAGAGCACTGTCATCCCCGCATCAAGCTAGTTTTTATACATCAGGACGCCTCTCTAACGAAGCCACATTTTTATATCAATTATTCTGCCGAGAGTATGGCACCAACAACCTGCCCGATTGTTCAAATATGTGCCACGAAGCTAGCGGCAGGGCTTTGAAAGCCTCTCTAGGAACAGGCAAAGGCACCACAACGCTGGTTGACTGGCAGAATTCCGATGCAATTTTCATTATGGGAGTTAATGCAGCAACCAACACACCACGTATGCTGACTGCGCTTGTTCATGGTGTGCGCGAGCATGAAATGAAAGTGGTGCATATAAACCCACTAGTCGAAGTCGCGGCCACTTCGGCGATTACGCCTCACGATATTTTAGATATGCTTCTGTTTAAAGCCACACCAACAAGTTCCCTCAATATGCAAGTGCGCATTGGTGGCGACCTGGCAGTCATGCGCGGTTTCGGCAAATATCTTTTAGAAGAAGCCAAAAGCGATCCGACTGTGATAGACAAAGATTTCATTACCAAACACACGTCCGGCTTTGAAAAATATGCAGAGGCGTGCGAAGCGAGCAGCTGGGAAGAAATCGAGCGTCAGTCGGGTCTGTCCAAGCAATTAATTTGCGGCGCCGCCAGAATATACAAAGAGTCAAAGAAGAGCATTATTGCCTGGTGTCTTGGTATCAGCCAGCAAGAATACGGCGTTGACACCATTCGCGAAATCGTCAATGTGCTTCTTCTGAAAGGGAACATCGGCCGCGAAGGCGCGGGCCCCTGCCCCATACGTGGTCACAGCAATGTACAGGGAAATCGTACCTGCGGAATTCACAACCGTCCGCCTGAATCATGGCTGGCGAAAATGGATGCAGCCTGTGGTATCAAATCACCGCGGGAATATGGCTACGACACGGTCGGCACTATTGAAGCGATGATGAGCGGTGACGTAAAAGTGTTCATGGGCATGGGCGGTAACTTCGCCAGCGCCACGCCAGATACCCAGCGCACATTTGAAGCGCTGCGAAAGTGCGTACTTACTTTTCAGGTCAGCACGAAATTGAATCGAAGTCATCTTGTCCATGGTAAAGACGCATTGATACTGCCCTGCCTCGGACGCACCGAAATTGATGAACAGGCAGGCGGCGTGCAACAGGTTAGCGTCGAAGATTCGATGAGCGAAGTGCATCTTTCTGGTGGCATCAGAAAGCCCGCTTCGCCCCAATTGCGTTCTGAAATTGCCATCTTAGCTGGTATTGCCAGAGCAACGCTACCTCAATCCAAAACGCCGTGGGAACAATGGACGGGTAATTACGACCTAATTAGAGACAAAATGGCGCAAGCAATTTCAGGCTTTGAGAATTTCAATGAGCTTGTGCGGCAGCCCTTAGGATTTCGGCTACCGCAACCAGCTCGCAGACTCGTGTTTGAAACTGATACCAACTTAGCGAATTTCTCTAACGCGCCTTTGCCTGACACTCTGCCGCCGACAGGCAAGCTTATGCTTGGCACATTTAGATCACACGATCAATTCAATACCACGGTATATTCTGACAACGATCGCTACCGTGGTGTCAAAAACCTGCGCACTCTTGTGTTTATGAACGAAGGCGATATGCGCGAAAGAGGGCTAGAAGAATTTGCCCTGGTTGATATAACAAGCTACGCCAAAGACGGCAGCACGCGCTTTGTTAAGGCATATCGGGCAGTGAAATACAATGTTCCGAAAGGCTGTGCCTTTGGCTATATGCCCGAACTAAACGTTCTTATCGGCATTGGAAATTACAGCAAGCAGAGCGACCAGCCCTTGATGAAACAGATTGTCGTAGATATTACTGCGCACAGTCATAGCCCAGCGTGACGCATGAGACGCATAGGGCCAATTTTGACGAGGGCTGAATAGTGTAATGTGATGCACTGCCATGGTGGCGCAGGGCGCCTGCCCTGCTGCGGCGCGAGTACTTCTGGTTGCGCCACAGGCACCCGGGCAAACGGTTGACGACCTTTCCTTAAAAATGGCCTAGCCAAAATAATGCCAAATTCTTGCCAATTTTTAGCCCTTAGTTCCAAGTTCGTCAAAGAAGATTTGAAAATTAAATCGGGCGAACTTCCACGCTCTAAACAAGTTGATGCAGCGATCACTCCTGCCAGGCAGTCATCTGCGAAAACCGGTAACACCGACAATTTTGAACTTGAATTATCTAAAGGCTACCTGGCTGCAGGAATGAAAGCTCGCGCGCTCAATGAATTGTGCACCTATCTGGAAACGCATCACGCCAGTAGCGAAGTTGCTTCCTTTTATACAAAATTGAAAACGAGCGAAGCCCTGGTTCACACTGCGCACTAATTCAAATTTGACATTTGCCCGGTCATGCCGACGTCACGGCACCGGGCGACGCAAGCACCAGCCCTGCGATGATCCCTGAGTTTGGCATTACTTGCGCGGTCGCGGCGCAGCGTCGGCATCAGGCAGCTCGCGTGGCAGCGGCACGCGCACCATCATACTGACGGCAATGAGGCCAAGTACGCTGACCCAGGCGAGCAACATAAAAGTGTCCGCCGTCGCGAGGCTGAAGCTCTGCACCTGTATATTGTGAGCTGAAAGTCCTGCACCTAATTCGCTCGCCTGCGCGGGGCCAGGGGCCTGAGGGGCCAGTGCCGTCCCTAATGTGGCATTGCGATCTTCTAGTAAGAGCGAAGGCTGAATGCCAGAGACCAATTTTGTTTGCCAGAAGTGTTCGCGAAATAGCAGAAAACGACGAAATGCTGACACAGAGGCCACGGAGCCAAACAAGCGCACCGATTGAAAAAAAGCACCCTGAGCGTAAGCTCCTTCGCGATTACGATAAGCGCCCGACATCCTGCCGACAAAGACGATACCGCAGATGGTGCCCATCGCGACCATGCAAATCCCAATGGCACCAATCATTTGAGTTGGAATGAATTCAAATCGCATCCACGTGCTCAAGAGATGCGCATCACGAAAATTAATAAGCGCCAATATGGCGAATCCCATAATTAGAATGGTTCTTACCCGCACCCGGTTCATCATATATGCAACCAGCGGCAAAGCGACCAAGAAAGGGATAACCGAGAGGCTGAAGAGCGCACCGGTGTCAGGCGGGCGATATTGATGGACCACTTCAAGGAAATTCGGCAAAACAAATCCGATACGCACGAGCACTGCACGAAATACCAACATGAGGCAACCCATAAGTAGAACGTTCCGTCCTTTCAGATAACCGAAATTGAGAAAGGGCGTGGGTCGGCGAAATCGTCTCGTTATAGCAGCAGCCAGCAAGATTACGCCGCCCCAAAACAAACCATTGATGAGCCCGTTGTTGTACCAATCGAGTCGCTCCCCTTGATCTAGTGCAATATAGAAGAGCGTCAGAGCGCCGCTCAAGTAAAAGATCCCGGCGAAACTAAAAGCAGGCAGCAACTGCTCCTTTGGCGTCTTAGGAATACCGTAATAAACGCACAAAAGCATCGGCAGCGAAAAAATGGCTTGATTCCAGAACAGCCAGTGCCAGCTGGCATGCTCAAGATAGTAACCTCCCAGCGATTGCACTATGTGATTGGTAGCCAAAAGATCCAGGTTGTAAGCCGCTATGCCATATGTCACCAGAGAAAGCGGCAAGTTGCGGCCGATGAAGCTCAAGCAGAGCGGATAAAAGGTTCCCGAAGACAATCCACTCAACACTAGCAAAAACGTTATTGGCACTATATGCGGTGTCAACGGCAGAATCAGCGACGATAGAATATATATTGCGCCTGCGTAGAGCAAGACCTGTCGATGACCAAAACGCGCTGCAAGCATAATTGACACCGGCCCAATAAACATTTGCGCTGCGTTGAAGGCTGTAGGCACATAGGCGGCTTCATCGATGCCCAAACCCCAGGCGCCGCGTAAATCCTCGAGTCCGACAGAAATGAGCCCCGCACCTAATGTAGAGTTTATCGCCGCCAGAGAAACCGCAACAATTCCAATGATGGCGTGCCGCGGCACGACCGGTTTATCGACAAACATTTTGGAGAGTTGCGATGTCACTTAATGCGTCCACACCTTAGCAATTACAGTCATGCCGGGCTTAATTCGCAAAAGCATTTTCTGCTCTGGATTGAACACAATTTTGATCGGCAGCCGCTGCGTGATTTTCGTGAAGTTGCCACTGGGATTATCCGGAGGCAACAAGGCAAACTGAGCC
>Ga0182030_10028113_pt1 | contig 10072 bp, 7 predicted proteins | sample 812S3MmetaG_FD_121299 | JGI IMG/M metagenome (GOLD analysis project Ga0182030, IMG submission 121299) | Permafrost microbial communities from Stordalen Mire, Sweden - 812S3M metaG (Illumina Assembly) | ecosystem: Environmental > Terrestrial > Soil > Wetlands > Permafrost | place: Sweden... | reverse complement strand
TTTTTGGTATTTGCAAAGCACGAATGGCGGTCCATTGACCATTCGGTTATCGGGTTCTGGAACGGCGGCGACCGTCACCCCGGCACCGCCGACCGTGAACCTTTCAGGCGCTACGCCGGGCGCGCTGAACAGCGTTGCCGCCTCACTTTTGCCTTTCCCGTCGCTGTGGATCAATGAAATCCAAGCCAATAACTTGACCGGTATCACCAACCGCGCCGGCCAGCATACCGGCTGGGTGGAACTCTACAATTCCAGCACCAATCAACTGTCCTTGAGCGGACTTTATTTGGCCAACAACTATACCAACTTGTTGCAGTGGGCCTTCCCCACCAACGCCACCATCAACCCCGGCCAGTTTCAGGTGATCTTTGCCGACACCCAAACCAACCTATCCACCACCAACGAACTGCACACTAGTTTCCTTCTGACTGGTGGCTCCGGTTCGGTGGCTTTGACCCGCCTGGCCACCAACGCTCAGATCCAAGTGCTCGACTACGTGGATTACCAGAACATCGCGGCCAACGATTCCTATGGCTCCTATCCGGACGGTCAAAGTTTTCTGCGGCAGGAATTTTACCAGGCCACGCCCGGGGCGAGCAACAATGCCACGGCGACGCCGGCCCCGTCGTTCGTGAACTACACCACCGTTGGTTCCATTTATACTCAGGACTTCGATTCCTTGCCGGATCCCGGGTCAGCGTCGGTCAACACCGCCAATCCCGTGACGATTGATGGCGTTACGTATTCGCTGGCCAATCCTTATGACTGCGCCGGTCCAGTTCTGGCCAGCGGCAGCGGCGGGTTGGGCCTGCCAACGCTGGCCGGCTGGTACGGCACCAGCGCATTGCTTTCCCGGTTTGGCGCGACTGATGGCGACCAAACCACCGGCGGTCAGATCAGCTTTGGTCCGAACGGCAGTTCGAACCGGGCGCTGGGTTTGCTGGCGACCAGCTCCACCGGCGCCACTGCCTTCGGGGTTCGCTTCATCAATGGCACCACGACCACGTTGACGAAAATGAACCTCCAGTTCACCGGCGAAGTATGGCGCCAATCCAACCTGCCCAAGACGCTGCAATTTTATTACGCGGTGGATTTGACGGGGACCAACCCATTGCCGTCCAGCGCAACCGCGTTCCTGCCCGCTTTGAATGTCAACTTCCCAACGGTGGCGGCGGACACGGGCGGCGCGGCCGTGGATGGCACCGCGCTGCCAAACCAAACCAACCTGATCGTGTTGGAACAGACCATCACCAACTGGCCGCCCGGCGCGGCGTTGTGGCTGGTCTGGCAAATGACTGACGCCACCGGCAAGGCGCAGGGGCTCGCCATTGACAACTTGAGCTTCTCGGCCAGCGTGGCGCTGCCAGTGCCCCTGAAGGTTCAGCTTTCCGGAACAAATCTGCTGTTCAACTGGACGGGAGTGGCCGGACAAACCTACCAGCTTGAGTATAAGAACAACCTCACCGATCCGGACTGGACCCCGGTGGGGAATGCCGTCACCGGAACCGGTGGGACGCTGTTGTTGACCAACAGCCCCATCGCCGCCCCCCAGCGTTTCTTTCACCTGCGGCTGGTGGACTAGCCCGGGATCTACTCCAAATTTAGCTATGATGAATCATTCAAACCGACCGCTCAAATTAACGTCCGCATTGCTATTTGCGGCTGCCATGGTGTTGGCGCCGGCGCCATACCTATTGCTGGCTTCAACGTTTACGCCGGGGAATCTGGTGGTGGAACAGTGCGCCAGCGCTACTTCAAGTTCAACCTTCTCTATTCTGGAGCTGAGCCCTGCTGCCGTTGAACAGACAACGCCCGTCAATTCCATCGCCATTGCGGCCACCGGGGCCACGCCGATGCGGCAAAGCGCTTCCGCCGGCACCACCGGCCGGCTGGCGGACAGCAACGACGGAACCTTGGTGGCTTTTAGCGGTTTTGAGGACGCCACCGGGGTATCCGACGAAACCACCATCACCACTCGCGCGGTCGGAACGCTGGACCCCGACGCCAAGTTCACTTTGCAGTGCGCTTACACGGGAATTTCGAAAGATGAAACCCGCACCGCCACCAGCTTGGATAACCATACTTGGTATATCAGTGATAAGGGCGGGGTTTACACCAATGGCGTCAAAGCTCCGCTGATCGCCACGAATGTCTTGAGCCTGAAGAGTTTTGGCGGCACGGTCTATGTCATGTCGCAAAAATTCGGCGCGGTGGTTTCGACTTTATCTGCCGACGCCGCTGCCCTCACTCCGCTGCCCGGCCTGCCAGCCGACGGCAACACGACCGACTTCTACCTAATTTCCTCAGGCAATAATGCCACATACGATATTTTGTACTATCTGGACGAAACCAATGCGACCTCCGGCGCCATCCACAAATATTCCCTGGTAAGCGGCACTTGGAAGGGTAATGGAACCTATGCCACCTCCTTTGGCGGCGATGGTCTATGTGCCCGGACCAATGGCAGCGGGGGCGCTTTTCTCTACGCCACCACCGGCAAAGGCGGCACCTCCGCGAATGAGGCCGTCCGCCTGACCGACAGCGCCGGATACAACGCCGACGTCGCGATCGCCACCGGGAATAATATTACCCTTTATAGCACGGCCAGCGGGACCACGCTAAAGGGCATCGCCTTCGCCCCGATGCTGGCCGAGAATTCCGCATTGTTGACCCCGCCCGCAGTCACTCCGGCCGCCGGCGCCACGGTGGATAATGCGTTTAACGTTACGTTCACCAACACGGGGAGCTGGTCCCTGGCCATTACCAATATATCGATTGGCGGCGTCTCCCTCGACGCAGGCTACGCAATTTATTCCAATCATATCACTTTTACCCCGTCGGCTTCCGTGCCCGCCAACCTCCTGCAAACCGCCGGTTCGTTGGAATTGGAGGTGGACGCGACGGGATACAACCCGGCCGGAGTGGCGCAAAACTTGGGGGCCGGAGCCGCCGTGGAACTAAACCTCACTACGCAGCCAGCGTCTCCTTCAGGCAATGGCGGGACGTTGGTCACGCAACCGGTGGTGGCAGTGCAGGATCAATACGGCAACACCGTGACCACCAGCGCGGCCACCATCGTGGCCGCTGTTGGCTCCGGCAACTGGACTCTGGGTGGCATCACCAGCCTGCCCGCGAGCAACGGCGTGGCCAGCTTCACCGATTTGTCCGCCACCGTCAAAGCTTCAGCCGAGGTGGACAATGCCATGATGAATTTCTCCACGACGGGTTTGAGCCCGATAACCTCGGGCCAACTGTACATTCCGGCCCCCCCGACCCCGTTTACACCCGGCAACCTTGCCGTCTTGCAAGCGGACAGCGCCGGCTCGGCTAATTCAACCTTCACTGTGCTCGAGTTAAGTCCCGCCTCGCTGAATTCAGCGCCCGTCAACACCATTGCCATCAGCGCCACGGGCCCCGATGCGTTGCGCAACAGCGCTTCCGCCAGCTCCACGGGCAGATTGGCGGATAGCGAAGATGGGACCTTGCTGGCTTTGACCGGCTTTGCCAGCGGCAGTTCGGCGGTGACGGATGAAACCACCATCGCTAACCGCATGGTTGCGACGCTGAATGCCAACGATCAAGTCAGTTTGGCGTGCGCTTACACGGGCGTTTCCGGGAATCAGACCCGCGGGGCGACCAGCCTCGACAACCATACCTGGTATATCAGTGACAAAGGAGGCGTCTACACCAATGGCCTTAGCGCGCCGGCCAACCCGACCAATGTCCGTTCGATCCGGAGTTTTGGCGGCACCGTCTTTGTGCTTTCCCAAAACGCGGCGGTTATTTCCACGGTATCTTCCGCGGGAACTGTGTTGGCCGCGTTGAGAGACGCCTCCGGGGCAAGTCTGCCGACCAATGGCTACGCTGTTGATTTCTATATGGTTTCGTCCGGGAACAATGCGATCTATGACATTCTGTATTATCTCGATGAGACCAACTCCACCGCTGGCACCATTTACAAATATTCACTGCAAACCAACGGAACGGGCTGGCTCCCGAATGGCAGTTGGCCAACCCCGAATGGCGGCGATGGCTTTTGTGCCGTCAACAATGGCAGCGGCGGCGCGTCTCTTTTCTATACCACGGGCGCCGGCGGGACCGCGCACAACCGCCTTGTCCAATTGACCGATGCGGCGGGATGGAACACCGAAATCAACATCACCGCCACCAATACCCTCTACACCGCCGCTTCATCCGCCACTTTGAAAGGTATCGCGTTTGCGCCCGTTTCCGCCCCCACCGCGCCGATGGTGACCGCGCTCGGCGCCTCGATCATCACCGCCGGCAGCGCGATATTGACCGCCACGATCCATCCAAAAGGCGAACCAACCACGGGCACCTTCTTCTGCAATACGAACCTGGGTTCGCCGAATAATTACTACGATGTTGGGATGACGGCTTTGACCGCCAGCCAAAGTCCAGTCTCGGTCACGAATCTCGTGGCGGGATTGCTCCCGGGCGAGAATTACAGTTTCTACGTCAATGCCGTCAATGGAGCGGGTGCCTACGACGGGTCAGGTTCACCAGAGACCTTTACCACGTTGCCGGTGACGGCGCCGCGATTGGGAGGGGCAAAATGGAACAATGGGAGCTTTGCTTTTACTTTCACGAACAGCTCCGGCGCCAGCTTCAGTGTGCTGGCGACGAACAACCTCTTGGCTCCCAAGACCGCCTGGCCGGTTGTAGGGCAAGCGATTGAAAGCCCCGCGGGCTCCGGCAATTATGAATACTCCCCGGCGGCGGGGACTAACCAGATGTTGTTCTACATCTTACGCCAGCCGTAAAGTTTTCCGGTTCCTCGACGTTTGTAATTGAAAAATTGAATAGACCATTCAAAGAGCCCTTTCTGCTGTCGCGGAGCGACACCGGGGCTAAGCCAGACACGGAGGGTCCGGCGGGGCGGCTATGGTAATTCCGTCCTGGAGGGACAGGGGAAAGGGTCAAAATACGCCCGAATTCTCGCCAGCTGAAAATGATTATGTCTTTCAGCGCTAGGGAGGTAGAATACCCGGGATGAGAAAACCCGGTACCGGCATCCCCCAAGGAGCGAAGACGGTTTCAAGACCGGATAATAAATCGCGGCCGGCTACGGGGGCTGACGTGAAGCCGGCCAAGCGGGCGGCTGCTCCGGAGAAAGTCCCCGCGGACTCCAAGCAACTCTTTGGTGCCGAAGCCTCAAAACTACTCGACATGTTCCGATCTGGCCATCATGACGTGGTCCAAATTGCCGATTTCTTCGCCAAATATCCCGCCCTGGGGACCGAGGCAATCAAACGTTCCAACAGTGCGGTGTTTCATCGCAGTGTAAGGACCACGGACATTGAAAATGCGATCTTACGGCTTGGCGATTTCGAGCTTTACGACATCGTGTTCAACGCGTTAGCAAAACACCAGCGAGGGTAGCCAGGAGTCGGGCCGAAGTGTGCATCCAAACGCACATTGACTTTACCCCAGGATGGGAATAGGGTCCGAATCCTATGAGAATGTCGAACACCATTTCCTTGGTTCTTGGCAGTGCTCTGTTAGTCGGTATTCACGCGCCAAGCTGCGCTTTCGCGACCCCCGCCTATGCCCCGCTGGTCGCGGGCAACACGGATTTTGCGCTAAATCTCTATGAACAAATAGAGGGGAGCACCGCCAACAACATTTTCTTTTCGCCTTACAGCATTTCCACGTGCTTCGGCATGGTTTACGCCGGCGCGCGCGGCGAGACGGCGCTGCAGATGTCTGAGGCGCTGAGCCTCAGCACAAATCAGACGGAGGTGGGCTCGGAGTTTGGGATGCTGCAGGCAGACTTGAACGCGCAGCAAACCAGCAACGGCATCACTCTGGATGTTGCCAATGGGCTCTGGGCGCAAACGAATTTTCCATTTTTGCCCGCGTTCCTGGACAACGCCAGCGGTAATTACGATGCCAGCATACAGCAGGTGGACTTTATAACGGACGCCCCACAAATAACCGACCAGATTAACAATTGGGTGGCGGGCCAGACGGAGGGCATGATCCCCGATCTCCTTCAGCCGGGAATGTTGAATTGGACCACGCGGTTGGCGCTGATAAACGCCATTTATTTCAAGGGCGGCTGGCAGAGCACATTCGGCACCAACCTCACCCAAGTCGAACCGTTTTATGTCTCCCCCAGCCAATTCGTCTATGCGCCCTTGATGGACCAGCAAGAGGTCGTGCCGTATTACGAGGATAGTCTGCTTCAGGCAGCCGAATTGCCCTACACGAACAGCAGCATCGCCATGCTGATACTGCTGCCCAAGACCAATGGCCCGACAAACTTAACGCCTGCGGAATTGTCGGCGGTGCTTGCCGGTTTGGCGCCAAATTGGATCGAGGTGAAGCTGCCCAAGTTCAAGTTGGACCTGAACGTCGATCTCGTCCCCATCCTGAAGAATATGGGCATGATCGATGCCTTCGCCGCGGGCGTGGCGGATTTTTCCGGCATCGACGGAGGAAGGGATTTATCCATCGGCACCGCCACCCATGAGGCGGTGATCGATGTAAATGAAACGGGCACCACGGCGGCGGGAGCCACAGCGATCACGGTTGTTAGCCAGGCGGTAACATTTCCGCCTTTGTTTGAGGCCACTCACCCGTTCGTTTTCCTGCTACGCGACACGAATTCGGGCAGTATTCTTTTCCTGGGGCGAGTGAACGATCCCACGTCGGGCGGACCCCGCCTAGCGGCCGTGGCCCCCTTGATTCAAACTGGCAACGGCAGCTTTGGCGTGAGGAACCATCAATTCGGTTTTAATGTCGTAAGCACAAACGCCACCGTGGTAATCGAAGCGTGCACGAACCTCAGCAGCGGCGCGTGGTTCCCCGTCAGCACCTTAACCCTGTTCAATAATTCGGCCTATTTCAGCGAACCAGTGCCAACCAACAGTCCTGGCCGTTACTATCGGGTCCATTCACAGTAAAGCGATGGCAAACGGGTTTTGATCTCCGATCTGGGCGGCAACGACTTGGTAGTGATGAATGTTGCCAGTCGGAAGGAAATAAAGCGGAACGCTCCGGGCGGCGGCTCGGCGGGCATCCTGATGCAACCGGATGGCGCCCGCGCCTACGTGGCGGTTGGCTCCGAAAACGGACTGGCCGTGATCGATTTGAACACCTTGGAGGTGGCCGGCCATATTGCCAGCGGCCCGGGCCCGGACGGACTCGCCTGGGCCGTCCGGAACTAACGGAGGCGATTTCCGAAAACTCGATCTCCCCCCGTTGAGCGTGCGTCAAAGCCCCTGGCCAAGCTGGACCAGAGTGGCATCACATTCCCGTTCACAGCCTAAATGCTGAAATCCTCTAACGATTAAAGGGTTTCATAAAAATGGCGGAAGGGGTGGGATTCGTGCCCAAAATCACCATTTTCTATAGTCAAAATAGCTCATTTCCCCAACAATTCAACTATAATCCGTCGCTATTTCGGTTAACTCCGGAACTACAATCTACTGACACTTTTACTGACAGTGGACTGGTCAAAATCACCAGTCAAATCGGCTGGCGTGGGAGAAAACTGCTCCATATTCTTCGATCAGCACGCGTTCTTCATCTTCCAATGTTGCTGTATTGTGGCTGTAGCTCGGTGAAGCCATTTCGTGTCGTTGCTCAATTCCTCCACTGTGACCTTCGCAAAATACTTAACCGAATTAGGGCCGGATTGCCCAGCGGTTTGAGCAAGCCCTTGGCCACCTCCTCGGGGACCAGACGCGCGGGAAGGCGTCTCATGTTGAGAAACCTCTCGCGTTGCAGGAATTCTTCCTTTCGCTTGGCTTTGTAGTCTGGATTTTCGGTCGTCATATCGGAATGCCACGGGATTGCCGCAAGCTCTGCTGTTCGACCTGGGCTTGTTTCAGCGATTCGGAATTTTCGACTGCCAGTGCGCACCGCTGCGAAAGGGCGCGAACTACCTTGGCCGGATTATCGTCCGGGAATTGTTCCCAAGCCACGGTTTGCGCCTTGGCCACCAGATTCCGGGCCATTAAGCGGAGCGTGTGCCGCACCTGGGCCATGTATTCGTCCATCAACTCGCCTCGGTCGTTTCCTTTCAACAAAATATCTGTTTCTCCGTGCGCTTGCGCGTAGGGGGAATGGGGCTGGAACCGTTGGATCACCGCCCACTCCCCGCCGTTTGCCCTCTGGCAAAGCAAGCCTTCACTTCGCCACGGTTTAAGCAATTGTCCATACGCCTTCCATTCGCCTTCCGGCGTGGTAACGGTGGCAAAGGCTTCTCGTGGGGGTCGGTCCCAATGGACTTGTTCAAGCCGGTTCAAGTCCTTCCTGGCCGGTTCAACTTCCAAAAAATCCCCTTGGATGGATTCGAGGGCGGCGTTGAACGATGCCAATTCCCGGTCAGTCAACCGGAACTGCACGCCTGACACGGTGTGCATCTGTTGGCTGTCATTTCGTTTCAACATACCGCTACTCCTTTTTTGCCAACCGCTCCACTTCGCTTTTGGGGATGACGAATTCGCCCGTCGGGGAAAGTCCGGCCCGCACGCGGTCACGTTGGATAAGCGTGTAAAGCGTGTAAACGTCGAGGCCGAGCGCACGGGCGGCCTTTGGAACTGAGACGGAATCCGCTTCGCTCAACCTGCCGGTTAAAATGGCGTCTTGCTGGCTGTCCATAATGAACCAGATAACCCTAAATTTCCATTTGTCCAGTGACAAAATCAGCGTCACTTCCACGCGCGCTGTTCCTAAAAGCAAGGGCTTGGCGGCGGCGAAAAAGTCAAGGTGGAGCGCAGAGGGCAACAGGGCGAGCAATACCTTGACGTTTTCGCCGCCGCCATATAATTGCCCGCACCGACAGCGCGCGACTGGATTTTTCGCATTGCGATGGGATGCCAGTTTGGTTTCCCGTGAGTTTCACGACGGCTGGTGATTCCTTATTTGCCGTCTTGCTGCCGCAGATGTTCTTGCAACGTCCACGGCGGAACGCCTTCGGGAAAGTCGCCGTCGCGCGTCACAAACCAGCGCGGGCCATGATGTCCTCGCCGGGCTTCCTGATAAGCGGCCCATTCCAAAGCGTCTTCGTAAGAGCGGGTTTCCGGAGCGGTGGCCAGCACGGTGCGCAGGTCGTGGGCCGCCAGCGAGAGAATACGCCAAGCCCCTTGCAACATCCGGCGAATTGTTTGTCGTGCGAGCGATTCAGCGGCGTCCTCCGCGAGCGCCCGCCCGCCTTCGGCCACCGGGCGACCGGCACGAAAGCGCACATGATTGTAACTGCTGGTGACTGCCGATGCCGAAATCGTGGCCACCATCTTTCCGGTGCGCACCCGCTCGACCAATTCACAGGACGCCTTTTGGCCGACGGCTCCGAACGCCTCCGCATCACACCAATCAAACAGCACGTTCTTGTCCAGATAGCTGTGCGGAGTGCGCTGTTGCCGCCCGCCCGTCGCACGGGGCGACGCACCAAATTCATTGAGACGACCAAGCCGTTGGAACGTACGATGGTGATGCCGACAAAGCCCACGCGCGAACGCGCTTTCCTGACAGGGTTGTTCGTTCTCCATCATGCGGCAAATTGCGGAGTTTTGTTGAGATGAACTCTTAAGGGTGTAAATCGGCTTTCGTTCGGGAAGCAAAAAATCGGCCAGCCGATAGGGTTTCCGACTGCGCAAGATGCGGTAATGGCGCATACACAGGCCGCGATGTTCGGACGGAGCGGTGCAACCAATGCCGTTCTCAAGAATATGGCAGGTTCCAGGTTCGGGCGCTGGCTTGCCTGTGAAGACGGCGGCAGGCTTCGCCTTTGAAGGCTCGGCGATTTGGAGAAATAATTCGCGCTTGTCGAAAAGCACCACATAATGGTGCTGACACAGGCCGCGCGAATAAGCCGCTTCTTGACAAGGCTTGCCGTCCTCACAGACCCGGCAGCGTCCGCGCTTCAGCCGGATGCGCAGGGTGTAAACGATGGAGTTCCGATCCCGCTCCGCCAAACACTCAAACAGTTGCAGGTCATGCTCACGCAGCCACACGTAATGACGCTTGCACAGGCCCCGGGCATGAGGCGGTTCCTCGCAGGGAACATCGCGCTCCACGACCCGGCAGCAATCCGGCGAGG
>Ga0182030_10028112_pt1 | contig 10072 bp, 9 predicted proteins | sample 812S3MmetaG_FD_121299 | JGI IMG/M metagenome (GOLD analysis project Ga0182030, IMG submission 121299) | Permafrost microbial communities from Stordalen Mire, Sweden - 812S3M metaG (Illumina Assembly) | ecosystem: Environmental > Terrestrial > Soil > Wetlands > Permafrost | place: Sweden... | reverse complement strand
GAGCTCGTGGATCATGCGGGCCGTGGCGCCCCAGATCAATTCGCCCTCCACCTCGAAGAACCAGACGGTGAAGGAATCGTCCGTCGTTCCGGGGGTGGTGCGGCCGGCGATCCTCCAGTGCTCTTCGTGAAAGTTCTCGAGGTCTGCCAGGTCGCGCAGCGACACATCGAAGACGCGTTCGACTTCAGCCGGGCTGGCCACGACGCGGGGGCGCGACGGCGTGGTGGCCACGATCGGCATGATCAGCGACCCCGTCACCACGGTGACGACCGGGTGGATCCATCCTTGGGGCGTGACCCGCGACGGGTCCAGCGCGATCTCCTCGTGGGCCTCCCGCAACGCCGCCGTGGGTGGGTCCTCACCCGGATCGATGCGGCCACCGGGAAAACTGACCTCGCCCCGGTGCGACCGCAACGTCGTCGATCGCCGGGTCAAGATGAGGCGCGCCTCTCCCGCCTCCTCGAAGAGCACAGCGAGAACCGCCGCGTTGACGACCCGGTTCGCCGGTGGGGTGGACTCGTTGACGAAGACGGACGGTCCCAGAACGTGCTCTGGACCGATCCCCTCGGGAACCGGTCCACGTTGCCCCTGTGCCGCCAGGGCCTCGAGCACGCGCGCCAGGGTGATGCCACGCCGGGCGGCGGGCGGCGTCTTGGCCCACGGCGCCTCCTCACCGATGCGCCAGTCGGCCGGGCGGGGGATCACCTGCGGCGGAACCGGGCGGGGCATACCCGTCACGATATGTCCCTCCGGTGATCGGTCCATCGCTGCATCCCCGCGATTCGCCGCGGCTCAGCTACCCTCGGTCTGTGGGCGAGCGGGAAGAACTCCAGGCGCGGACGGACGAACACATCTGGTTCCACACGATCGATCTGGGTCAGGGCGTGGTGACCAAAGGTCTCGGAGGGCATTGGCACGGCCCCGACACGTTTCCCGACTTCGCCGGACGCAGCGTCCTCGACATCGGCGCCTGGGACGGGTACTACTCCTTCTTGGCCGAACGCAATGGGGCCGACCGGGTGGTGGCGCTCGACCACTACGCGTGGGGAGTGGACTTCGGGGCCCGCGACGCGTACTGGAAAGAGTGCATTGCCCAGGGTGCCCTGCCCGACCATGCACGCGACCTGGTCGACTTCTGGGCTCCCGAGCTCCCCGGCCGGCGGGGCTTCGAGTTCGCGGCCTCGGTCCTCCAGTCGAAGGTCGTGCCCGTACTGGCCGACTTCGCCACCATGGACCTGGCGGCGCTAGGCCTCTTCGACGTGGTGCTCTACCTCGGCGTGCTGTACCACATGAAGGAACCGCTCACCTGCCTCGAGCGCGTGCGCGCCGTGACCAGGGAGATCGCGGTGATCGAGACGGAAGCCGTCCACCTCGAGGGCCTCGAGGGATCCAGCCTGGTGCAGTTCCACGCAGGCGACGCGCTCCGGGCCGACTTCGGCAATTGGTATGTGCCCACCATCGAGGCGCTGCACTCGTGGTGCCGTGCCGCCGGTTTCTCCTCCGTCCGCACGGTCGTGGGCCCACCTGCCGGTCCTCCGATCGAGTCCGAGTCACGACGCGACCGGCTGGGTCGCAGGATCTCGGGCCTGCCCCCGCGCACGACGCTCTCGGCGCCCTCGGCCAACTACCGGGCCGTGGTGCACGCCTTTCCCTGACCGGTTGGCAGGACGAACCGGCCGCGGCCGGAACGTGCCACGGACAGCACTGTGGCCGGGTCCCAAGACCCGGCCACAGCCACAACCACACTGCCCATCGCTGGTGCGAGGGCGGAGTTACATCATGCCGCCCATACCGCCCATACCGCCCATGCCGCCCATGGCGGCCGCCGCGGCAGCGGCATCTCCGGCCTTCTCGGGCTTGTCGGCCACCAAGGCTTCGGTGGTCAGGAGCAGCGCCGCGATGGATGCCGCGTTCTGCAGGGCAGAGCGGGTCACCTTGGCGGGGTCGATGATCCCGGCCTTGACCAGGTCCTCGAGCTCGCCGGTGGCCGCGTTGAGCCCAACGTTGCCCTTGGCTGCCTCGACCTGACTGACGAGCACGGCACCTTCGAGTCCGGCGTTGAAGGCGATCCAACGCAGCGGCTCTTCGAGCGAGCGGGCCACGATACGGGCTCCGGTGGCCTCATCACCCTGCAAGGTCGCCGCCAGCGCGTTGACCGACTTGCGGGCCCGCAGGAGAGCGGTACCGCCACCGGCCACAATGCCCTCCTCCACCGCAGCGCGGGTGGCGGAAAGTGCGTCCTCGATACGGTGCTTCTTCTCCTTGAGCTCGACCTCGGTGGCCGCACCGACCTTGACCACGGCCACACCGCCGGCCAGCTTGGCCAGACGCTCCTGCAGCTTCTCGCGGTCCCAGTCGGAGTCGGTGTCCTCGATCGCACGCTTGATCTGCGCCACCCGACCCTTGACGTCCTCGGCGGTGCCGCCGCCCTCGACAATGGTGGTGTCGTCCTTGGTCACGATGACCCGGCGGGCGTGGCCCAACAGGTCGATCGTCGCGCTCTCGAGCTTGAGGCCGATCTCTTCGCTGATGACCTGCGCACCGGTGAGGATGGCCATGTCCTGCAGCATCTCCTTGCGACGCTCACCGAAGCCCGGCGCCTTGACGGCGACCGACGTGAACGTGCCACGGATCTTGTTGACCACCAGGGTGGCCAGCGCCTCACCGTCGACGTCCTCGGCGATGATCAGCAGTGGCTTCCCGGCCTGCATGACCTTCTCGAGCACCGGGACCAGGTCATGGACCGCGCTCACCTTGGAGTTGTAGAAGAGGATGAGCGGATCGTCGAGCACGGCTTCCTGACGCTCGGCGTCGGTGACGAAGTAGGGCGACAGATAGCCCTTGTCGAACTGCATTCCCTCGGTGAGCTCGAGCTCGATACCGAAGGTGTTCGACTCTTCCACCGTGACGGTGCCATCCTTGCCGACCTTGTCGATGGCATCGGCCAGCACGTCGCCGATGGCGGGGTCGGCGGCGGAGATCGATGCGACCTGGGCGATCTCGGTCTTGCCCTCGACGTCCTTGGACTGCTTGGCCAGGTCCTCGACGACAGCCTTGACGGCCTTCTCAATTCCCTTCTTCAGCCCGGTCGGGCTGGCACCGGCGGCCACGTTGCGCAGCCCTTCGGTGATGAGGGCCTGGGCCAGGACGGTTGCCGTCGTGGTGCCGTCACCGGCCACGTCGTTGGTCTTGGTGGCGACTTCCTTGACCAGCTGGGCACCCATGTTCTCGAACGGGTCGTCCAGTTCGACTTCACGGGCGATGGAGACGCCGTCATTGGTGATGGTGGGTGCGCCGAACTTCTTCTCGATCACCACGTTGCGACCTTTCGGTCCCAGGGTGACCTTGACCGTGTCGGCCAGCTTGTTGACGCCGGCCTCCAGCCCACGGCGGGCGGCCTCGTCGAATTTCAGAATCTTGGGCATGGCTGTAGGAAACTCCTCTCGAGTCCTTTTACTTCAGGGGATGGGGTGAGCCACCGCCGGCTGACCGAACGAACGGCCAGCTCGGCGATGTCGTCGGGGAACTCAGGCCAGCTTGGCCAGAACGTCCCGGCTGGAGAGGATGAGGAGGTCCTCACCTTCCACGGTGATCTCGGTTCCTCCGTACTTGGAGTAGACGACTGTGTCGCCGACCTTGACATCGACCGGGATGAGTTCCCCGGAGTCTTCTCCACGGCGTCCTGGGCCGACGGCGAGAACTTCGCCCTGCTGGGGCTTCTCTTTGGCAGTATCGGGGATGACCAGGCCGGACGCGGTGGTCTCTTCAGACTCGCCGGGCCGGACGACGATCCGGTCTTCGAGCGGGTGAAGCTTCATCTGAACGGGCCTCCTTGGCACTCATTAGCACTCTCGGGTTGAGAGTGCCAACGATAGCGGGCCTGAGGCCGGGGGGCAAGAGCGGTCGCCCACTGGTGCGGACCATCGGGTGGATGGCCTCCCGTGCAACCTAGTGGAGGTCCGATGTCCACCGCGGTTGGGGGAGACCTCGCCCGTCGGTACGTCACACAAGGACCCGAGCAGTGTCGGCGGCGAGCCGGCGCGAACGGAGACCTCCCGTGCGGCTCGGTACGCTCCACGTGCAGTCCCGGCCCAACGAGCCCGGAAGGGGACGTCATGGCGGCAGTTGACAGAAGGGGGCCGACTTCCCCGATCTCACCCACCTCACCGGGGTCGCCGACCTCGACCCGACGACCCCGGAATGCACCGCGGGTCGGGACGGGCACGGCGACGTCGGCTCCGGGGGCCCGCCGCGCGCCGCGCGCGGCGCGGCGCCTGGCCCATCGGGAAGGACCCCCGGCGCCTGATTCGGGCGTCGTCATCACCGGTGGCGCTTCGGGCATCGGATTGGCCAGCGCGCTCGCGCTGGCCCAGGTCGGGCGGGCCGTGGCGATCTGGGACCGGGACGGCACGGCCGCCCGTCGCGTCGCCACGCGCTGCAGCGAGGAGCACGGGGTACGCGCCCTCGGCCTCAAGGTCGACGTGACCAGGACCAGCACGCTGAAAGCAGCGGTCAGGCGGTCGCTGGCCGAGCTCGGCCCCATCGGGGGCCTGGTCCACTCGGCCGGGATAGGAGGCCCGATGCCCCTCACGCACATCGACGACGCCGCATGGGACGAGGTGCTCGACGTGAACCTCAGAGCCGGAGCGACCGTGACGCGCGCACTGCACCGGGCGCTCCTCGACGCCAACCCCGGATCGGCGATCGTCTACATCTCGTCGATCGAGGGCTGGATCGGCAGCCCCTCATTGCCGGCGTACTGCGCGTCCAAGGCCGGACTGCTCGGGCTGACGCGATCGGCGTGTGCCCTCCTCGGACCTGACGGCATACGCGTCAACTCGGTCTGCCCGGGCGCCGTCGACACGCCGTTGCTCGCCCCCCTCCTCGAAATCCCCGGGGCCAGGGAGAAACTGATCACGCGCACACCGCTCGGGCGGCTGGCCCTACCTGAGGACATTGCGTCGGTGGTCCGGTTCCTGCTCTCCGACGAGGCCGCCTACGTCACGGGAACCAGCATCGTCGTCGACGGCGGCATGACCGCGATCGGACCCCTCTGATGGCGGGCAGCCCCGAGGAAGACCGGTGGTGGCGGGGTGGGGTTTTCTACCAGATCTATCCGCGTTCGTTCGCCGATGCCAACGGGGACGGATACGGGGATCTCCCGGGCATCATCAGCCGCCTCGACTACCTGGCCGAACTGGGTGTGGCCGCACTATGGCTCTCGCCGGTCACCGTCTCGCCGAACCGTGACTGGGGTTACGACGTCGCCGACTACTGCGACATCGACCCCGACTTCGGCACCCTCGAGGATCTGGACCGCTTGGTACGCGAAGGCGCGGCGCGCGGCGTCCGCATACTGCTCGACCTCGTTCCCAATCACACCAGCGATCAGCACCCGTGGTTCGTCGATGCCCGTCGCGGTCGCGACGCGGCGCACCGGGACTGGTACGTGTGGGCCGATCCAGCCTCCGACGGTGGGCCGCCGAACAACTGGATCAGCGTCTTCGGCGGATCGGCCTGGGAACTCGACGAGCCGAGCGGCCAGTACTTCCTGCACAACTTCGAACTGGAGCAACCGGACCTTAACTGGTGGAACGAGGACGTGCGCAACGCCTTCGATGCAATCGTGCGCTTCTGGTGGGACCGCGGCGTCGCCGGCTTCCGGATCGACGTCTGCAATATGATGATCAAGGACGCCCAGCTGCGGGACAACCCACCCGCCACCGAGGACGATCCCCTCGATCAGCAACTGATGGGGGTCAGGTCGGTGTACAACAGCGACCGACCCGAAGCCCACGACATCCTCCGCCGCTGGCGGGCCATCGCCGATCGGTACGACCCACCGCGGCTGCTCATCGGAGAGACAAATGTCGAGCAGCTGGCCACTCTCATGCAGTTCTACGGCAACGGGCGCGACGAATTGCACGGGGGGTTCAACTTCGTCTTCATCAATGCTGCGCTCGACGCAGGCGCCATGCGCGCCATCGTCGAAGAGGTCGAGGCCACGCTCCCCGAAGGGTCGTGGCCCCTTTGGACGGGTTCGAACCACGACGTGTCGCGGTTGGCCACCCGATGGGCCGGCGGTGACGGGGCCAAGGTGCGCTGCGCCCTCATGATCCTGCTCTGCCTGCGCGGGACGCCCTTTCTCTACCAAGGCGACGAGATCGGCCTGACCGACGGCGCCATTGACCAGGCGGACCTGCGTGATGCGGTCGGCATCCGGTTCTGGCCGTACTACAAAGGCCGCGACGCCGAACGGACGCCGATGCCCTGGTCGCACGGGCCGGGAGGCGGGTTCAGCCCCGGAGGCGTGCGCCCGTGGCTCCCCATGTCCGACCCGGCGCGCGCCAACGTGGCCGACCAGGTCGAAGACCCCGACTCGGTGCTGTCCTTCACACGACGGGCGATCGCGCGGCGGTCGAGCAATGAGGACCTGGCGCTCGGGCCCTACGCCTCCCTCGCCTCGCCCGAGGACACCTGGGTCTTCCAGCGTGGCCGCGGGACGGTTGTCGCCCTCAACATGTCCGACGCCGCCCACGAGATCCGCGGGTTGCACGGATCGATCACGTTGGCCACCGACCGGGAACGCGAGGGCCATCGGGTGGCCGGCGCCGTGACCATGGCGCCGTGGAGCGGGCTCGTCGTCGAGACGTAGCCTCCGTATGCAGTCCCCTGCTACTCGGCTTTGGAGGAGACCTGGCCCACCGTGTTGGCCGCGTTGGCGCTGTGGCGCGACCCCTGGTCGCGGTTGGCGTACATGACGCTGTCGGCCCGGGTGATCAGGTCGGCCAATGAATCATCGGACTCCAGCTCGGCCAGGCCGAATGCGACCGACGCCTCTTCCGTAGCCGCCAGATCCCCGTTGATCCTGGCGAACCTCTCGGCGGCATCGTTCACGTCGAGAGCGGGGAACCCGCAGACGAACTCGTCGCCGCCATAGCGCACGACCAGGTCGTACGAACGGACATTGGCCCGCAAGGTATCGGCGATCTTCCGCAGGAGCTGGTCCCCGGCCAGATGGCCCAGAGTGTCGTTGCGGACCTTGAGATTGTTGACGTCGACGAACGCCAGCACAAAGGTGTCGCCGGTGCGGCGGGCCCGTGTGACCTCGTGCTCCAACTCGAGCATCCCAGCGTCGCGGCGGTAGGCCCCGGTCAACCCGTCGATCGACGACTCCACCCGTTCGATGGCCGACACGACCCGATCCAACCGGGCCGCGGCGCGGTCGGATTTCGCATGAAAGCGATCCCGGGCGGCCGCGTAGCGGTCCCGCCGCGCCTGCACCAGGGTCGCCACCATTTCAGGATCGGCCCAGCCGTGCGCCGCGTCGCGGCCACTGGCCGCCTCGTCGCGGGTGCGGGCGAGGGCGTCGCGTTCCGACGCCCGGGCATCTCGTTCGGCCGCACGGGCATCGCGCGCCCGCGCCCGGTTGTCGCGCGCCGTGGCCCGGGCCTGACGGGCCTGGGAGATTGTTTCCTGCTCCTCGAACGTCGCGCCCCCGTCCTCACCATGGGGATCGCTCAGCACCGGCACCACCCGCACCGCGGGGTTGCCGCTCACCTCTTCGCGGTGCTGGTACTCGATCGCCCTGGTCGCCATCGCCGCGAAGGCCACAGCCGGCGTGAGGAGGTTTCCCTCCCTGGTCGAGGGCCCCCAGTAGAGCGTCAGGGCACCCCGGATCTCACCGTGCCGCAAGAGCGGCACGGTGCGAGCCCCGACGACGCCATGGGGCGACAAGTGGTCGGCCAAGCCTGATCCGGTGAGCCCGCGTCGACCGCGCCCGTCCCCCTGAGTCGCCTTGGCCGTCTGGCAGCACTCCCAGGTGGGACCAGTCTCTTCACTCAGCTGGAAGTCGTCGAGGGCACACGCCCATTCCGCCGAACCGGCGGCCGAGAAGAATCCGAAGGGCAGGTCCTTGACCACGATGGAGCACGCCAGCACGCCGGTGAGCTCCGTACATTCACAACACAGTGCCGAGAGCACCCCGGCCAGATCGGCGCTCGACCAAGAATCCGCGCCGCTCTCCTCGACCGCCGGCCAACCACTCGACACGTAGTCGCATCCTTCCGATCACATGCGCTACAGATGCCGACACATCTGATCCGGTGCTCCCGCTTCGCGAGATAGGCCAGAGACTACAGGTCGTGGCACGACGCGCCATTCGGCCTTTTTGCGGGCGCGTGGCGCCCGCGACCGAAAGGGCCGATTGCGTGAGGTATCGCCTTCCGCGGACGAGCCGGATCATGATTGCGACGGAGTCAGCTCCACCAACCGTTCGGCGTACGCCGGGGTGTCGATGTCGTAGGCCCACATGACGAGGGCATCCTCGCCGGTCACCGGGTAGTAGTTCTTCCGCACTCCCACGGGGGCGAAGCCGAACCGGCGATACAGCGTCTGGGCCGGTTCGTTGTTCGCCGCCACCTCTAGTGAGAGGTGCCTCACGCCCAGTGGCAACAGCGAGCGGATCCCGTCGATGAGCAGTGTGCTGGCGACCCCGCGCCGCTGGTAGGCCGGGGCCGTGGCGATGGTCGTCACATGTGCCTCGTCGCCCACGATCATGAACCCGATGTAGCCCGCCATGTCGTCCCCGTGCCACGCGGCGCGATAGAGCCTGCCGTGGCGAAGCGCCAGTTCCGAGTGGAAGACCCCGACACTCCACGGCTCGGGAAAGACCACGGCCTCGATCGGCAGGACGTGGCGTAGGTCCCTTCGCTTGAGCTTCTCGATGCGCAGTTCCATGGCGACGGACTCAGCGCGAAGTGACCTGCGCGAAATTGCTCTTGGCGTCGGCCTCGCGCATGTAGACAGGAACGACGAGTTGAGGATCGAGCGGCGACGCCCCCGCCTCGACCAGGGCGGCCGCCCGAGCCAACAGGGTGAGCGGGGGCGGGAAGGCAAGCGCATCCATGAGGCAGGCCACACCCGGCACGGAGCCGAGGATCTCGGAGTAACGCTGCACCCCGTCGCCGACACCCACGATGGGCACTCCTCCCAACTCGAGCAACGCCCCGGCCAACTCCCCGGGCGCAAAGAGACCGGACGCAATGACATCCTCTGTCTCGTCGTGGCCGGCACGCAATTCACGCACGGAGGCGAAGACCTCACCGCGCCGGGCGTCGACCGCCGCCAGCAGGTAGCCCCCGTGACCATGCTCGACGGCGGCGCGGGTGAGGATATCGAGACTGGAAAGTCCCACGACGCCGATCCCCAGGGCCTGGGCCAACCCCTTGGCCGCCGCCACCCCCACGCGCAGGCCGGTGAAGAGGCCGGGGCCCAGGTCCACCGCCACCAGATGCACGTCGGACGGCGCCAGCTCGAGCTGCGCCAGCAGATCCTCCAACGCGGGTACCAGGGTTTCGACGTGGCGGCGCCGGCCGCTCAAGCTGAAGGCCGCCTGTGCCCCGCTCTCGGTGCGTGCCGCCACCCCGATCGTCTCGGTGGCCGTCTCGATGGCCACGATGTTCATGTGGCGTGTCCGTTGGTGTAGGCGGGCTCCGACGACGAGAGAGACAGTGCGCCCGCCACCTCGTCGACTCGCGCCACCCACCGACCCCGACCGCGGATGGTGATGACGCGGCGCTCCATGTCGCCGTCGGCGTCGGCGGGCAGCTCGAGCAGCACGTCGAGCGCATCGTTGCCCAGGGCCGGGGCGGCGAGGTCTCCCCATTCGACGAGGGCGATGGCACGTTCCTCGACCAGTTCGCCCAGCGCGAGCTCGATCACCTCGCCCAGGCTGCCGGTCCGGTAGACGTCGGCGTGGATCAGCGTGGCGACCGGAGCGGTGCCGGCGCAGCGGTACTGGCGGACGAGTGCGAAGGTGGGACTGGTCACGGGCCCGACGACGCCGAGTCCGGCTGCGAACCCCTGGGCGAACGCGGTCTTACCGGCCCCGAGATCGCCGCTGAGGAGCACGACGTCCCCCGAGGCGCACAGGCCGGCCAGACGACCCGCCACGTCCTTGGTGGCGGCCGGCGATTCAGAGAGGACGACGAGGGGCCAGGCACTCATGGGGCCATCAGTCGCTTGGCCCGGACCAGGTCGGCGCGCATTTCGGCCAAGGCCTCCCCACCGG
>Ga0182030_10028111_pt1 | contig 10072 bp, 7 predicted proteins | sample 812S3MmetaG_FD_121299 | JGI IMG/M metagenome (GOLD analysis project Ga0182030, IMG submission 121299) | Permafrost microbial communities from Stordalen Mire, Sweden - 812S3M metaG (Illumina Assembly) | ecosystem: Environmental > Terrestrial > Soil > Wetlands > Permafrost | place: Sweden... | reverse complement strand
TGGTGGTGCTCGATCCGTCGCGTGTTGCGGCGCAGATTGTTACGGGGATCGGGTTTATCGGGGCGGGGCTGATCTTCGTCAAGCAGGACCACGTCCAGGGGCTGACGACAGCGGCGACGGTGTGGCTGGTGACTGGCGTGGGGATGGCATGCGGTGCGGGGCTGCCGTGGCTGGCGCTGGCGGCAACGGTGGCCTATTTTGTGGTTGTGCTGGTGTTCCCGTCGATCATGCGGCGATTGCCTGGAATGCCTGTGCCGACGGAGCAAATAGAGGACTCCCAACACGATTAGGCGGACTCGGGTGGGTTGGCCGCCAGATGGGCGATGTCAAGCAGGGTGAGGAGGATGCGGCGGAGCGCGGAGGTGCGGCCGGTGGGGTCGTACCACTCCTGCAGGGTGTGGATGCCGCCGCCGAGGCCTCCGGCGCCGATAGCGATGGCGGGAATGCCGCGGGAGAGCGGGATATTCGCGTCGGTCGAGCCGAGGCCGGGTTCGGTGCGCAGGCTGAGATGGCGATCGACGGCGCGGAGGGTGGCGAGCAGCGGGGCGTCGTCGGGCAGTGCGCCGCTGGGTCGATCGCCGATAGTCTCGATGGCGAGGGTGGGGCTGCGGCCCGGGTTGGGACGCCCACCCCGCCCCAGCGAGCCAGGACCGCCAGCCAGGGACTCCGGATCGCTGCGCGGTGGATGGGGTTCCCGCGGGTCGAGGACCCAGTACTTCAGCGTGTCGCGCAGGGCGAGCTCGGCTTCATGCAGGCGGGTTGAATCGGTGGAGCGCAGATCGAGCAGGGCGGTCGCGGATTCGGGAATGGAATTGATGGAGGTCCCGCCCGAGATCTGGCCGACGTTGAGGGTGGTGCGCGGTTCGTCCTGGGGAAGGTCAAGGGATTCGAGCGCGAGCAGGGCGCGGGCGAGCACCAGGATGGGATTGGCGACGCCGGCGTCGATCCAGGAATGGCCGCCCGGTCCGGTGACGGTGACGCGGAAGCGGCGGCTGGCGAGCGCGCGGGTGACGACCGCACTGGAACCTCCGCCCTCCAGGGCGATGGCTGCGGCGATGCGGGATGCGTAGGGGCTGGCGGTGAAGAGATGACGCATTCCGCGGAGATCGCCTTCACCCTCTTCGCCCACGTTGGCGGCGAAAAGGATGGGGACGGCGGGAGCCAGCTCGGCGTGGCGCATGCCCGCGGCAAGGGCAAGCAGCCCGGAGAGGCCGGCGGCGTTGTCGCAAGCTCCGGGAGCCACGATGCGGGTTTCGAGTTCGATGGGCTCGATGGGCAGTTCGGTGGGGAAAACGGTGTCCAGGTGGGCGGAGAGCAGGATGAGGGGAGGGGTCGGTGTTCCCAGGTCAGACGATGTCTGACCTCCGGCACCCAGTTCGGCCAGAGCGTTGCCGGCTTCGTCAATGTGCGGATTGGCGAGGCCGAGGGAATGGAATTGCTCCAGAAACCACGCGGCGCGCGCCTGCTCACCGAAAGGCGGAGCGGGGATGCGCAGGATTTCCAACTGCCAGCGGCGGATTTGCAGCTGATGGATATGCAGCCAATGGAACGCGCGATGGACCGCCGGGGTGGCGGCGAGGCGCGCGATGCGAAGTTGAGCGGAGGCGGTCATTTTGTGTCAGGTACAAGGTACTAGGTACTAGGTTCGGGATATTCGACCGAGACGAGGAAGAGGCCGGAGGCGGGTGCAGTGGGACCGGCGGCGGTACGGTCGCGGGCGGCGAGCAGGGTGGGGATGGAGTCGGGTAAGAGGCGGTGCGCGCCAGCCTGGACAAAGGTCCCGACCAGGTTGCGCACCATGTGGTGGAGAAATCCGTCGGCGGTGACGCGGTAGAGGAAGAGTTGGTCCGCGGTGCTCCATTGCGAGTGGGAGATGGTGCGGATTGGGGAGTGGGCAGGCTCTGAGTCGGTTCTGGCGGCGAGGTCGGGGTCAACGGCAGCGAAGGTGGTGAAGTCATGTGTGCCGAGAATGTGGCGAGCAGCCTGATTGAGGGCGTCGAGCGAGAGCGGCCAGGGACAAGGCCAGACGTAGGGAGCCAGGGTGGGCGGGCAGATGTTCGAACCTATTTCTTCGACCTGCTGAAAGGAGCCCGAGGTCCGCGGTTCGAGCAGTGCAGTGCGGAGAGGGAAGATGCGGTACTCGTATGTTTTGCGGAGGGCGCTGTGGCGTGCATGGAATTCCGGCGGGACGACTTCCGCGCTGAGGATGCGGACACTGGGTGGCAGGCAGCGGTTGAGGGCGCGGCGGAGGTTGGCGGGTGGAATGGGGGCCGCAAGGGCAAAGGAGGCAACCTGGCCAAGCGCGTGGACGCCGGTGTCGGTGCGACCGGAGCCCTGGGGAAGGACGCGCTCGCCCGTGGTGCGATGGATTGCATCCGCAAGCAACCCCTGGATGGTCGACAGGCCGGGTTGGACCTGCCATCCATGGTAGGGTGTCCCGTCGTAGGCGAGGATGAGCTTCCATTGCTGCATGGTGATGCTTTGCACGGTAACACGGGGAAGACAGTTGTTAGTTCTTAGTTGTCAGTTGGGCGAGGCGGTGGCGATTCTTAGGTCAGCGGGGGGAGTGCAGGTCGCCGCGCACCGGGTAACGGGCTCTGGGAACTAACAACTAACAACTAGCAACGGAGAACTGAGAACTGTCAACTGAGGTTGGTATACTTGGGCGTTCGGAGAGCGGCGCGAGCGATTGGAGTCCCGGCGACTGGAACCAAGCGGCGTTGGGCTTCGTAGCAAGATGTGCGGCGGCGAGTGCGGTGTGTAACCGCGATGGTCTTCAGAGCCTGTGCTGCTGCGTTTAAGAATCGCTTCGCAGGCAGTACACGTCTTAATGTGACACCACCGAGTGGATGCGGGCGACCCCGCGCAGCGCGGGGATTGCGAGAGAATTCATCGGGTTTGACGGCGGAGCCTGCCCAGGTTCGGGCAGCGCTCCAAGCAAGAAGAGCTGGGAGAGTACCAACGTGAGAATAAAGGACATGCAGGCGGCGGCGGCGATTGTGCTGCTGGTGATGAGCGGAAACATGCAACCGGCGCTGGCACAGGCGGGAACCGCGCCGAGTGGATCGGCACCGCAGGCGAGTCCAGCCGCGGCAACGGCACAGCAGGCGACGGGGGCGAGCCAGAATACTCTGCCGTCTGTTCCCGCGCCGAAGCTGACCGAGCCGCTGTATTTGCGGGATACGGGCCAGGACTATAGGCACCTGTACCCCATGTTTCCGAATCCGATCAAGCCCTATACTGCGACCAGTTTTCCGGGGGCGCGGCTGGGGAACAGTCCGCGGCTGGACCAGTTGTTGCGCGACGGGAAGATTTACCTGAGCCTTTCGGACGCGGTGCTGCTGGCGCTGGAGGACAACTTCGACATCGCGATTGCGCGGATCAACCTGGACATTGCGGACACGGACATTCTGCGGGCCAAGGCGGGGTCGGGCCTGCGCGGCGTGTCGACCGGCCTGGTGACGGGCACGCAGGGCGGGTCTGGCACAACGGTAATCGGCGGCGGCGGTCCGGGCGGAACGTCGGCCGGCGCGGGCGGAGGCGCCAATGGACTGGTGTTGAGCACCAGCGGCGGCGGGCCTGCACCGGAGAATCTCGATCCCACGTTGACGGCGAATATGCAGTACGAATCTCTGAACCAGCAGCAGTCGAACCTGTTGTTCAGCGGCGGCAAATCAGTCTTGTTCACCGACACGTCAACCTATAACTTCGGCTACCAGCAAGGCTTCCTGACCGGCACGCAGCTTGGGGTGACGTTCAATAACTCGCGGGTGAGCACGAACAACCCGTTCACGGATTACAGCCCGGACATTACGACAAGCTTTCGCGCGACGGCGACGCAGCACCTGCTGCAGGGATTCGGGTGGGGGATCAACGGGCGATTCATTGTGCAGGCGAAGAACGACCGCAGAATTACGGATTCAGCGTTCCGGCAGCAATTGCTGTACACGGTGAACCAGGTGGAGAACATCTACTGGGGGCTGGTGAGCGCGTACGAAGACGAGCAGGCGAAGGAGCGCGCGCTGGCACAGTCGACGCAGCTGACCGGGGACAACCGGAGGCAGTTGCAGATTGGAACGCTGGCGCCGCTGGATGTCGTGAACTCCGATTCGGCAGTGGCGACGGACAAGCAAGCACTGGTGGCTTCGCAGTCGAACCTGGAGTATCAGCAGCTGATTATGAAGCAGGCGATTGCACGCAACCTCGAGGACCCGGCGCTGACCAATGCGCCAGTGATTCCGACGGACCGGGTGGCCCTGGACCGGCTGCCGGAAGAGGACATGTCGCAGGATGCTCTGGTGCAGCAGGCGTATGTGAATAATCCGTCAATCGAGCAGGCGGCCCTGAGCATGAAGAACAACGAGATCACGATGAAGGCGGAGAAGAACGGGCTGCTCCCGACGGTGGACGCGTATGCGTTTTACGGCGCGAGCCAACTGGCAGGCGGGCAAAGTCCGTATGCGCAGAACTTTGCCACGGGGACGGCGTACCCCCCGGGATCCTTCCCGCCGATTTCCTATGGGACGGGCATTGGGAACTTGTTCAACAGCTCGGCGCCGGACAAAGGCGTGGGAGTGAACATCACGATTCCGCTGCGCAACCGGGTGGCGCAGGCGGACCAGGCGCGGTCGCAGATGGAGTACCGCCAGGTGCAGATGCGGCTGCAGCAACTGTACACGCAGGTCCGGATCCAGGTGATCAACGCGCAGTTTGCGTTGACCAACGACCGCGCGCAGGTAAGCGCGGCGCAGGCGGGCAGCGATTATGCCGCGCAGTCGTTGGACGCGGAGCAGAAGAAGTACAAGCTGGGGGCTTCCACCTCGGCGCTGGTGCTGCAGCAGCAGAGGAACCTGGCGAACGCGGAGAACACCTTGATCTCCGCGACTGCAGCCTATGCGAAGGACCGGGCGGCGCTGCGCCAGTTGACTTCGAGCACGCTGGATGCGTACGGGATCAGCATTACGGAAGCGGCGACGGGCGTGGTGACGACTGCGCCGGTGATTCCCGGATTGACCGCGCCGGCGGCCCCGGCCCCGGTAAAGCCAATCTCGGTTGGGCCCGCTCCGACGCAGTAGGCTCGGGAAAACGGGACGGCCGCGCACTTCCGCAGCGACGGGGACCGGGCAGGATGGGTTATTGACCCGGCTGTCCGGGCAGAGCTTTTGGATAGCGACTACGCAGAACCGTTTTCGCCCCCGGACCCATTTGGGGGATGACTTTCGTGCATCTAAATTGATGGGTCACCCGCGCGGGTGACGGATGTAACTTGTGTGGTATTTGCTATTTAGCGGGCGCGATGAGACTCTTTTCCAAGTGTCGATGAGCGCAGAGAGCGCAGAGATGCAGTAGGGAACCCCGGGGTTTTATGGATGAGACGCGGAGCGACGGTGGGATGGCCGGCGCGGACCAAACCAACATTGCCGACGATATGGGAGAGGTACGAACCAATGCGCTAAGCGGGGCGGCCTCGGCCTATCTGCGTTCCGCGATGCACCAGCCGGTCGAATGGATGGAATGGGGCGAGGCGGTGTTCGATCGGGCCGCCAGGGAAGACAAGCCAATCCTGCTGGACATTGGTGCGGTGTGGTGCCACTGGTGCCATGTGATGGACCGGGAGTCCTACGAGGACCCAGCGACGGCTGAGATTATCAACGAGCACTTTGTCGCGGTGAAGGTGGACCGGGACGAGCGCCCGGATGTGGATACGCGGTATCAGTCCGCGATCTCTGCGATCAGCGGGCAGGGCGGGTGGCCGCTGACTGCGTTTCTTACTCCCGAGGGCAAGCCGTACTTTGGGGGAACATACTTTCCGCCGGACGACCGGCATGGGCGGCCGAGCTTTCAGCGAGTGCTGCTGACGATGGCGGATGCGTTCGCGAACCGGCGCGCCGAGGTGGACGAGTCCGCGGCCGGCGTGATGAACGCGATTGAACAGAACGAATCGTTTTCCGGGCGGGCGGCCAACCCGGGGCCGGAGCTGGTGGAAAAGATGGTGCTGTCGGTGCTGAAGAGCGCGGACCTGCGCCATGGCGGATTCGGCGGGCAGCCGAAATTCCCGCATTCCAGCGCGGTGGATCTGCTGATCGATGTGGCCTCGCGCGGCGGGACCATGATGGTGAAGCTGAACGGGCAGGGGACCGTGACCGTAGCGGAGGCGGCCAGGGAAACGGTGCTGCAGACCCTCGGCAAGATGGCGAAGGGCGGGATCTACGATCACCTGGCGGGCGGGTTCCATCGCTATTCGGTGGATGAGCACTGGGTGGTGCCGCACTTCGAGAAGATGGCCTACGACAACAGCGAGCTGCTGAAGAATTACGTGCACGCCTACCAGGCGTTTGGCAATGAGGAATTTGCGCAGGTGGCGCGGGAGATCGTGGCCTGGATGGACGAGTGGCTGAGCGACCGCGAACGGGGCGGGTTCTATGCGTCGCAGGATGCGGATTTTTCGCCGGATGACGATGGCGATTACTTTACCTGGACGCGGGATGAGGCGGTCGAGGTGTTGACGCCGGAAGAGTTGGGCGTAGCGTCGGCGTACTACGACATTGGCGAGATCGGCGACATGCAGCACAATGTGGCGAAGAACGTGCTCCATGTGAAGCATGGGCTGGATGCGATTGCGCGCAAAGCGGTGATCAGTGCGGAAGAGGCGCATTCGCTGCTGGAATCGGCAAAGCGAAAGCTGTACGCGGCGCGGCTCCGGCGTCCAACGCCGTTTGTAGACAAAACGATTTACGTGGCGTGGAATGCAATGTGCATCTCGGCGTACCTGGCGGCCGGGCGAGTGCTGGATGCGCCGGCGGCGAAGGCCTTTGCGCTGAAGTCGCTGGACCGGGTGCTGGCCGAGGCGCGGAATGCCAGGGGTGACTTGGCGCATGTGGCGGCGTATGGCGAGCCGGAAGAAGCAGGTTCCTCCGCTTCGCTCCACCCCAGCGAGCAAAGACCGCTCGCCGGGGACCCCGGGCTACGGAATGACAAACAAAAGGTGGCGGGTGTGCTGGACGACTACGTGTTCCTGGGGCACGCGGCGCTGGATGCGTGGGAGGCGACTGGCGAGTTGCACTACTACGAGGCGGCAGAAGATCTGACGGAGAGCGCATTGCGGCGGTTTTATGATCCTGCGGGCGGAGCGTTCTTCGATACGGAGAATCCGGCTGCCGGAGAGCGCAGGCTGGGCGTTCTGGGGGCGCGGCGGAAGCCGTTGCAGGACTCGCCGACGCCGGCCGGGAACCCCATGGCCGCGGCGCTGCTGATGCGGGTGGGCGAGTTGAACGGGCGGCTCGACTATGCGGAGAAGGCGCAGGAGACGCTGGAGACGTTTGCCGGCGTGGTCGAACACTTCGGCCTGTATGCCGCGACCTATGCGCTGGCGTTGCAGCGGCTGGTGCGGGAACCGGTGCAGGTGTGCGTGGTCGGTGAGGACGCGGGCGCGCGAGCGCTGGAAGCGGCTGCGCTGGCGCGGTATGCGGTGAACCAGAGCGTGGTGCGGTTTGGGCGCGTGCAGGCAGGCTCGCTGCCGCCTGTGCTGGAGACGACTCTGCCGCGGCTGCCCAGGGTGCAGGGCAGCTTCGCGGTGCTGTGCAGCGGGCACACCTGCCAGCCTCCGGTGAAGACGCCGGAGGAGTTGACCGCACTGCTGCAGCGCAGCCTGTAAGGGCAAAAAACTAACCACAGCGAACACAGAGAAGAAGAGAGACCACAGAGGTCATCATTCCTAATGAATTTCTCTGTGTCCTCTCTTTGCTCCGTGAACTCTGTGATTCGCTTTTTGTTCAGGCGCTGGTGAGGGGCTGTTGCGCCGGTGGCGCGGTGGGGTCGGCGTGCTGCATGACAAGCAGGCTGTTGGGATCCGTGCCCAGCGGGATGGAGTTCTCTTCGAACGCCTGCAGGGCGCGGCGGCGCAGTTCGCGGAGGATCGCGTCCTTCTGGTTGACGCGGACGCGGATGCTGACCGGATAGGTGACGACGCGACCGGAGATGGCGTCGACGCCGGGAATGTCGGGATCGGCGACTGCGACCTCTTTGAAGGCAGGGTCATTGCGAACGGCGAGGGCGGTGGCGCGCAGAATCCCGAGGACTTTGTCCGGGTCGGCGGAAGCGTCGACCGTAACGGTGAGGGTAGCCACGGAGAAGTCGCGGGAAAGGTTGGAAACAGTGGCGATCTGGGAGTTAGGGATGAAGTAGAGAGTGCCGTCACCGTCGCGCAGAGTGGTCAGGCGCAGCGTCAGGTCCTGGACGGTACCCGTGAGCGCGGCGAGTTTGACGGTGTCGCCGACGTTGTACTGATTTTCGATGAGGATGAAGATGCCATTCAGCATGTCCTTGAACAGGGACTGCGCACCCAGGCCGATGCCAACGCCGACCACGCCTGCGGAGGCCAGCAGGGAGGTGGTTGGGATTCCCAGCAACGAAAGGAGGTGGACCAGTACGACGAATCCGATCAGAGAGTATCCGGTGGCGCGGAGGACCGCAGCGAGGGTTCGTATCTCCGAGGAACGCTGAGGGTTTTCCGAGGCATTCCGGTCTGCAAGATGGTGCATGCGGTTGACGAAGAAGCTGACGGTGCGTGCGAGGACGAACGCAATGACGAGGATCACGATCAGCTTGGGGAGGTCGGTATGGACGAATGCGAGCCCGTCGCGGTGCCAGTGATGCAGGACCTCGGCGAAGGTCGCATCGGCCTGGGTGATGTCGTCTTGCGGAGCGAGCATGAAAAGGAACATGATGGAGAGGTCTCCGTATCTTTGATTCGGCCCTGGGTTTTTCGCCTGCACAACAAGTATCTCTCCTGGTTGGATGATTGCGGAGACTTGGGCGCTGTGAATGGACCCCGGGCGAGCGGGTTGACGAGGGAGCGCAAGTCTGCGAATGGTTGATCGATCGGGCCTTTATCATGGCTGGCGTGGCTTCAGGCGCACCAGGCCGGATGCGCGCCGGCTGACATCGCGGGAGGGCGGATATGAGGATGCTTCGGAGAGTTGGGATGTGGGCGGCTGCCGGCGGTCTGATGCTGGTTCTGGGAAATGCAGGATGGGGCCAGGGAACCGGCTCTGGCACGGGCACTGGAACCGGCGCTGGAACTGGAAGCGGCGGCGGACACGGGGGCTTGAGCGGCCAGTCGGGAGTGCCGGCGGTGTCCATGCCGGCGGGACCGGACGACGTAGCGCTGAGTCCGGATATGGAAGCGAGCCAGGCAAAGATGCGCAACATCGACCGGCAGAAGCAGCTAGTCGAGGACACACAGAAACTGCTGGCGCTGGCGAATGAGTTGAAGGCGGATGTGGACAAGTCGACCAAGGACACGCTTTCGCTCGATGTCGTAAGGAAGGCGGACGAGATCGAGAAACTGGCGCACAGTGTGAAAGAGAAGATGAAGAATGCTACGTAGCGGCAGCTTCCACTCGGGGGAGAGCCGGCGGACAGGATGCGAGGAGAGAGTATGAGAATTGGCGGGTTGGCTCTGGCGATTGCGTTCGCGTGCTCCGCGGCGCTGGCGCAGGACGGCGGAATTACGGTGTGGAAGAACGGGATGCCGCCGGGCGGGATTACGGAGAAGAAGGACTTCGGCGACCACCTGCTGGAGATCTCACATCGCGAGGTCGACGGCAAGGCGGAACTGCACAAGGTGAAGGCCGATGTGATCGTCATCCAGACGGGGAAGGCGACGCTGGTGACCGGCGGCGAGGTGATCGACCCGAAGGACACCGGGCCGAACGAAATCCAGGGGTCCGGGATCAAGGGCGGCGTCAAGCACGAGGTGGGGCCGGGGGATGTGATCGAGATTCCGGCGGGCGTGCCGCACCAGTTCTTTGTCGCGCCGGGAACCCAGATTACCTACCTGGTGGTGAAGGTAGTGAAGCAAGCGAAGTGATGCGCCGGCGCTTTTTGGGGCGCGCCAAGCCGGCTCCGGTGCGGGGTTGCATGCTGGGGACGCTGAATTGTGAGACATGACACGTAAATGGGGGCCGCGCTGGGGGTAGAATCTTTGACGGCAGCAGGAATCGCTGTCGAGAGGCAGGCATGGCGCGTCGCAATGGATCGGGCGTTGGCGTTGAGGTGCGGAGGCCGTCGG
>Ga0182030_10028109_pt1 | contig 10072 bp, 12 predicted proteins | sample 812S3MmetaG_FD_121299 | JGI IMG/M metagenome (GOLD analysis project Ga0182030, IMG submission 121299) | Permafrost microbial communities from Stordalen Mire, Sweden - 812S3M metaG (Illumina Assembly) | ecosystem: Environmental > Terrestrial > Soil > Wetlands > Permafrost | place: Sweden... | reverse complement strand
CCGCTTGAAATCTTCGCCGCCGCAAATCCAGCTTTGATCGGCACCTCCAGTGTAATTGAGCGCACCTTCTGACGCTTGCCAACCAGGTTGATCAAGCCCCGCCCTCGTTTAATCGGCCGATGGTTGCGATCCTGGAGGGGACAGAGGGGTGCAAAGTTGGCACCCGCTTCTTACAGTCTCTGCCGCGGAACCAAACCCGACAACCTCAGAGAGATTGCATGTCAGGAGCAGGTGCTACTGAAAACGCATAAAAGGCGAATTTGTTCGCCGGAATGGCTAGCATGGTCACTTCACGAGAAGCCCTGACACCACGAGCCAGCACTGAAATCGAGGAAATTGGGATCCAAGCCGCTCCCTACTGGCAGCGCGTCTGGCGGTGTCGCCTCGCTTGACGTTGAGCGTCCTCTGGATCAAACTGTGAGTCACCCCAGCAGGCGGCCACCTCTGGGGTATCCACTAACGGTTCTTACGAAGTTCCGCAAACGTCCTGAGAAGCCCACCGATCGAAAAGGACCGACCTCCAATTGATCAGAACTTGCAACCAAGATGACTGAGGCAAATGACGGCCTGTAGGCACCCAGCCCCATGGGCAGTCGTTCGTCCGGGGCGACACCTAGCTGCCAGTGAACGGTCTAAAGACTTGGGTGAAACAATCGTCGAATTCGAGCAACTCTCTCCAGCAATCTAACATCCGAGTTCGAACTAGGATGAACGGTGCATCGTGACGAGTGTGCGTATCTCGATCACCTAGGTTGCTCTTAGTGGAGAAAGAGTACACAAACGAGCTAGAACAATATCAGCCTAGGTTTCGGATGTAATCGTTGTTCCTGACCTTTCTCACATTGCAGAATGGCACCAGTTGCTCCTGTTAACCCGTTCAACTCTCTGAGGGGGAATCATGTTTCTTGCGACCTTGGGACTGCTTTCGATTCTTTTGCCGCATGTGAATGCATATGAAGAGCCACTTCTATCACAGAGTGTGAGTGCAAGCCTTCCGAGAGATGCCGGTCGGACGGTAAATCTGGCAGACTTTGCAGGGAAGCCGTTTCTGGTAACCATGCAAGACCCGAGTGGGATCTATGCCAAAACGCAAAAGGATGACGCGGCGCCTGTGGTGATCGCAAGCCCCGAAACCATCACCTCGACAGTAGCTACCTTTGATTCCAGCATGGCAGCGAATTTGTACGGGGAGTTTCAGGGTGGTGAAAGTGACTTCACGGCGATCATCAAGCATGTCCAAGGGAAGTCTTTGTCGCCGCAACAGATCCGATCGACGCTGAAGCCGTTTATCACTGATTTGAAGAACCCGGCTCAAGCGAATCTTGCGCTGGACCGATCATACGGAGTGACCTTGCTGGCCAGTTCTTCGGGGACTCTGGTGACGATCGACGACAACAATTCCATCTATAACATCGCATATCAAAGCCCTATCGTTCAGTCGGGACGGAGTTATGGGATCGCTCCAGGACGAAAACTTCTGGACCAATCGGACAGCGGATATTTGAAAGAGCTTGACGCCTATTTGAAGGCGTCACAGACGACGGATTCCGCCCAGTTCGATAGCGTTCTTCTTGGGCTGCTGGCTGCGTCGAACGGGAGCGGAGTAGGTCAACTCACTACACCAGGGCAAGTCGCCATTACCGATTTCTTGACGATTTATACGGCTGAATTGATGCGCCACAACATGGTAAACCTGGATATGGGAAAGGACCCCTGGGAGGTTGATCTCGGAGAAGTCACGCTACTGGCGAATTATTGCGCGCGCGCCGGTATGGTGATGGTGAATGGGAAGCTGATTGCCGGCTCGACGAGTGTCTACGGCGCGGGTGCTATCGGCAATCATAGGAAGGACTTCGCTACACTAGCGAAACAGATTGATTCGTACGAAGAAGTACATCATCCGACCTTGGTTTCGGCAGTGGAAGCTTTGACGCCGATCCCCGATCAAGCGACCGATACTTTGGTGAGCGGTGATGTTTTCCGGCGTGTCTTTGTGTACTTCAACCTGCCCGGCGCACAGGCCGGTTTACAACAAAATGCTGCGAGCCTCGTGAATGCGATGACCGCCCTGCTGGTGCAGGTGCAAAATGACACAAGTCAGATCACAGCATCCCTACAGCACTAGCTAGCTGGAGCCGACAGAAAGTGAGAAGAGAACTTCCCCAAAACCCATTTAAGGCTTCTCGCCATGCTCCATCAGCGAAATGGGTCGCGGTTGCGTGTGCCCGTCTCCACGCCGCGCAGAATTTGGAGTAACTAGCCAGGAGGGTCCAACAGTGCAATAATCCGCGCTAAACAACAGGGGTAAATTGATGTTGCCAGCCACTTTGGTAGATGAGTTGGTTTGGCGAAGCCACCAATTTCTGGCAACTCTCTCCAGCAATCTTACATCCGAGTGTGCTCAGGCTTTGACAGCCGTTCTAGGCTGGATGCCGTTCAACTCCAAAAGGCGCACATAGAAACCGCTCTTTTGAGGGACTTCGGTCAATCTCAACTAGGGAGAGGAACTTATTACATGACGGATGCTGGCGCACTCACCGACATACTTGTTTATCTTGCTCAGTCCGACGATTTGAAATCAACAAATGTATCGAAAACGAAGCTGCCCGCAGAGTGCGCGACTGCGCTCAATACATGGACGGCGAAGGTGAACGCCAACGCAGAAGAAGAGGTCGCGACGTTTGATAGTTTCGACGACAATGTCCTGAAGTGCTCTTACTACGACGATGATCGGGAGTTTTATATCGTTCAGTTCGCCTATTTTTTTCAGGACAAGATACAAGGTTGGCTCATTGTTCAGAAGCACGAAGTAATAGGTGAAACTGCTACCGCCCAATGACTTTACCGAGCACGACCTGTAGGGGGAGACAATAAAGATGGCACCTGATTGTAAGCTGCTGACACAGGTAGTGGCGTTCTACGCCGAAGGCACATATTCGAAATCGGAGATCAAGCAATCAGATCTTCCACAGGAAACCGCCGTCGCCTTGAAAGCGTGGGCGGATGGGATAAACATTTCCCCGGTGGACGACGACGGAACATCCCTAGATCTATATCGGATTGATTTTTCACATTCGGGTCTTCCTGAAACCTTTATTGCAGATTACTCCGGTGACGATCCGGACCAATTTCGTTGTATAGCTGTCTTGCAAGGTGGAACGGTTATTGGCGAGAGCATAGATGTCGCGGATTGAGGTGGATGAGATGTCTTCCCAATTTAGCAAAGGCGTTTTGGTGCATTCCGCAGTCAATGGCAATGTTGACTTGCGTTCGCCACCTTTGCGTTAGCAGTTACTGTCCTGGCTCTGCGAGAAATAGATGCGCAGCTCGCCTATTGTGAATAGTGATGAATTCTGTTTTCGTCGATTGCCAAGGAGACAATACGTGTCCGAAAGAAAGTCAGTGAAGCTATCATTCCGAGACCTAGCTTCGTTCAAGCTCGCTGGACAACCCAGTAAGAGCTCCGAAAAGCCACAGGATGACCCAAATGGCTGCCTTTGGGGCTCGGATCCACCGGGCCAATACCGTGTTCCCGTCGGAACCCAGGAGTGTATTGCTGGATTCTTCTTCGTATGTCAGTCCGGCGGTACATGGGTCAATACTCAGCAGCCTTGCGGGACCGGGCCGGATCCGGATCCGTCTCCCGATCCAGATCCTGATCCTGATCCAGATCCTGATCCCCAGGCCAAGAGCATAGAAAAGGCCGCCAGGACGCCCAAAACCATCAATAAGCCAAAGTTCGCCCAAGGTGTCGACCCAAGTAAGGATCGTTCTTAGCTTCAGGATTGCGAGGTCATGAATCCCTCTTGCAGATGGACGCAGCATACTCGTCCCTTTTTGCACTATCGAGCGTCTGACTTATTGGCAGAAGACGAATACGCTCGTTTGGCAAGATACTTCGTGAAACTATTAAGAAGTTTCGAACAAGACAATGATTCCAAGACTCGATTCGTCAGGTCTTCCGCTAGGTACGATGCGCGTGTGTTGGGTGTAAATGAAGACTTAGCTTCAGAACTAGCGCCGTTCTTCTCCGCGACATGGATAGACAATATTTACAGTCTATTTGGTTACGACAACATTCGCTACGTAGACGGAGCTCTTCACTCTAGTCTTCCAGGAAGCAGAACGGGATGGATCCACACCGACCTATGCTCAGCATGGTTCGTAGATGAACAGACAACATCGACGCTAACTTTCCCAAACCGTTCCGCTTGCGATTATTTCACTGGCGTAAGTAAGGGAGGATCAGTACCAGTCATTGAATTGAAGCGTGCGGCAGCCATGATTTACTACTTATGCAACGACGGATGGGAACCCGGGGATGGTGGAGAGACCGCGTTATACGACTGTCCGTTCGAGGGCACATTTTCTCCGCCGTTCTTAGTGCAACCGCGTAACAATAGTTTACTTCTGTTCGAATGTTCGCCACATTCCTACCATCGCTTCATTTCCAATACTCGCAACACTAGAAACAGTATCATTTTGTGGATTCACGGTACTCCTCGTGAAATCTCCGCACGCTGGCCGAGTTCAACAGGGCATGGATCGTGAGAGCCGTATGCCTCGTCACCGGCGCGTCCGGCACTCTTGGGCTAAGGCTCTGCACGAGTCTTTCCTGTGATTATGACCTAGTCGCGGTCTATAACTCCCATCCTCCCACCTTCTCATACCAGGACTTGCATTTCCTGCGGTCATTTCCAAGACGGGAAAGTGACGATAAACCCATCACCGCCTATTGTGTGCAAGCCGATCTTCGGAGACGTGACGACATCAGAAGAGTCATCGAGTTGACGATGGCGAGGCACGGACACATTGACCACCTCGTCAACCTTATGGCCGACACGAGGTTCTATGGAAATGTGCTTTCATTGTGGCGAGCGGAAGATTATGCTGACCGGCAATTCGATTTGAATGCGATCATTCCGATGAAACTGGCGGCGGCCGTACACGAAGTATGTTGGAGAGATTCTCCTGGGGAGAACTTGGCAAAGCGCAGGTCCGTTACGAATGTGTCCAGCATGTCAGCAATGGTCATCGACAAGAGCATGGGTCAAGCAGTCTATGCGGCATCGAAGGCAGCACTTAATATTCTAACAATGCATCTGGCTCTGGAACTGGAGCCCTATTCAGTTAGGGCCAATGCTATTTGCCCATTTCGATTCGTTCAGAACGAACAGAGAACATCTGCCGTGATCTCTGAAATTCAAGAACTACTGGCGGGAACTTGTTCCGGCGAAATCCGGACAAGCAGCTTCTGAATGAGCTTCGGTTTTACAGGACTCTGGCTTCATCACTTGGAGGTGGTCGATGACAACTTTGGTCGACGATTCTCGTTTTGTCAGCTACTTGCTTGGACGGGGCCAATCCCGCAACATCCGGCAACTGAATATGTACCCTGATCTTCGTGCAGAGCCGTGGTATGATCCGTCATTATTTCCGATTACGAGAGCACTCGAGGAGTCGGTAGGTGCCATTAAGGATGAGATATCCAGAATTGGCACTGGAGGATTTCATCCTGAAAAAGAGAACATTGCTCGCGAGGGAAATTGGGATACCCTCCCGTTGTATCAGCGCGGACGAAAGAATGTTCCTAATTGCTTTGCGTGCCCTGTCACCACTGAAATAATCGAGTCGTACGACACTATCAGAACGTTGGCTGGCCTCATCTATTTCTCTCGATTGGGACCGCACTCACGAGTAGCCGCTCATGCCGGACCGACAAACCTACGGCTTCGATGTCATCTAGGGCTATCGATACCTACAGGTGAATGCGGACTGAGGTTAGCAGGCATCAATTACACTTGGGCACAGGATAAGTGCATAATATTCGACGACTCGTTCGTACACGAAGTATGGAACTCCTCGGAAAAGGAGCGAGTGGTCCTAATTGTGGATCTGTGGCACCCTGACCTGTCTCAACGAGAAATTCTGTTATTAAAAACACTCCATGCATACACTGCAGTTCAAGGAGAGGCGCTGAATCGCTACTGGCGAACGTATGACGCAGGAGTTAAAACTGCTCACAGACCTCGCGAATACGATTAAGTATCGAGCTATATGAAGAAGAACAGGAAGTTGGCCACTGTCCTCCGATACCTATGAAGAACCGACAGGAGATCTGGAAAGCTGCCCACATTGAGCTCGGGGCATTGTTCTCCTGAGGTCATTGTGCGCTTTGACGTGGTTGAGAGGTGCAACATTGTTACACCTCCCAAGAAATTATGCCTTCGGTTCGAATGGGACTCTGCTGAGCCTCTGCCATTGTTTGTCGGCCCCAGGGCTTATCACTCACTTATGCGGGCTTAATCCAGCATCAAAGCAGAGGAAAAGTGCAATGTCAAAAGGCACTTCCACTAAATACCTGATTTTCAAGAAAGGTTCTATCCATGGCAGGCGCGATAACCTTAGGTTACCAGGTGCACCTTGCTGGCTTCGGCTGGATCCAAGGCTATGTTTATGACGGAATGGCCACAGGCACTGTCGGTCTTGCTCTGAGAGTTGAAGCCATTCAAATTACGGGCTTGCCGCCGAACATACAATATCGAGCCCAGGTGGAAAATATAGGATGGCAGCCGTGGGTCGGTACTGGCGAGGTGGCTGGCACAACAGGGAGAGCCTTGCGCCTAGAAGCCCTACAGTTTCAAGATACAGCGAACAGCGGTGCCGAAGTGTGGGGTCGCGCTCACGTTCAAGACTTCGGCTGGATGAGCGTGATGTGCCCGATGGGAGATAAGTACCTGGGCACCGTCGGTCAGGCGAAGCGTCTAGAGGCTATTCAGTTATCCCTCGCTCAACCTTCTCCGGCTGTGATCAATGCAGAAGGGACGGAGCCCACCACTGAGGATCAGGCTAAGACGCTCTTTGAGAGTGCAGTATGTCTGGCAACCCTTGGCGCTATAGACGCCGCGTGTATTGCCACCGACGGCCTAGCGTGCCTAGCGATTACGGATGTACTGACTATAATGGGTTGTGTAGTTACAGTAGGCAATCTGGGGAATCTAGTGGCTGGCGAAGAGAATGTTGCACCGCCCCCCCCGGGAGTAACAACAATTGGCCCAGACAATCCCCCTCCCCCAGGATGGGTTCCCGGAGGGGCGCCGTCTCAGCCACGCGATGATGATGATGATGATGATGATGACGATGACGATGGTGGCTAAACCTGTCGGCTAAGAATCTTGCGGCACGTTATCGTCGGTCAACACGGCTAATGCCCCAAGAATGGAGAGCATATTGTGTTGCACGCAATCTATTTGGATAAGCCAGCAATCAAGATCGCGCCTGAACCCTCCATGGCTCCTTAAAGGATCGTGAGTGACGAGACTTGTCTGTGCAGAGATGTACGTCCGGTGTTGGTATCCCAGCCCCAAAACGATTGCATCAATAATTGATTTCAGCACTGGAGCACTCTCAACTTTGCGTAGAAGCGAATAAGCAGCACAGAGACCCTCCGTTCTGACTGCTGTGGTCGTTGAACGTGGCTCAGGACCATAACTCCCTATCACACTTGTATCGCAGTGGCCGGTGTTTTGGTAGGAAACGATTGACTGCGCGATCTTCCGAGAGTGGTCCTTCCAGCGGTCTGAAGGTAAGGCCTCGTCCATTTCTCGGAGGGCATACAACAACCAATGATCATGGGGTTGGTTCTGTGCTGGCAGTTTGGACTGATAATCAACCAGAGCCTCTATTGACAATTTTGCAGCATCCAACCAGACCGCATCGTTGGAGAATCTGTACAACTTCAGCAGCGCTAAAGAGGCTTCGCTATCATAATATGCGGAACTGAAGGGAATGATCTCACCGGAAGAATAACGCTGTTTGTGAGGAAAGAACAACCCGCTTGAACCCTGGAGGGCGAGAAGTCTTCTGCCAAGTGTGACCGCAATGCTGAAGTACTTGCTATCGATTATGCCCCCTGCAAGTTCACAGAAAGCTAACGCTGACAGTGCTGTAGCGCCTACTTTCTCAATTCCGCCATCGGAGATTACACACCGTTGTAAGTCAGCCGGCACCCTCATGCAACTCTGCAAGTATTCCGCGGAACTAATAACCGAGAGCTCAACTTGATGTTGATGTGGAAGACTCCGTTGAACGAGTGCCATCGACCATAGGGTTCCAGCATGTCGCACATTGTTATACCCTGGAGCAAGTCGCCCGCTAGAAGCGTCGTATCTATAGACATATTTTCCATTCGGTGTGGTGCTCCGAACTAAATAGGCGGATGCTCCCACTAGCAGTTCGCGCAGTTTAGTCTGCGTGTTTTCACGTCGATCCATAGAGCTCCATCCATAATTCACGGAATCGCGTCTGGAATCTGTCAGCTGATCTCCGAGGAAACGGGATGGGGTTTGGACCTATACCCACAAATACAAACGACTCCTTAAGATCAAGTTCCCGTCCACCGCGAATCCGTTCAAACTCTTCCAGCCAGCGGTCGTAATGCTCAATAAGAAGTCCGGCATCTTCCAACAAGTCTGCAGGAGTGTAATGACCGTTTGTAAGGAGTAGATCTCGGATACATTGATTACCCTCCCTAATCACCTTAGCTTCCAAATATAAGTTTCCAGTGGTCCAACGCTGAAATGCGCGTTGCGTTCTATCAATTTGCATGTTAACTGGCCCGAGCAATTCTGCGATCGAGTGTTCGTTCCAAGCTCTTTGAGAGCTGGAAATAGCCATCAATCCATCAAACCGCAATTTGATCTGCTGTTGAACGGACGAGACATACCGCTGCGAAATTATTCCGACAATTGCGGCAGCAACAGAAGCACTAGTTACCGCCAAGAAAATAGCATCTAGGGTGGAATGCATAAGCCTCGCACGTACTGCTAACTCCGTATTGAATAAGCGAACCGGACTTCAACTACAGACGAGCATGCGACGTGAACATATAGATACTGTGGGATCAGCGGCCCGAAAAAACCGCCGGGGTGGCCTCAGCCGACTTACATGTGAGATGCAGGTTGGTTTCCGGTTGGCGCAGTATTTCTGCATTCGCTAGCTGATGTCGGCGACCTTGCTGATCGCTTCGCCAACACTACAGGAGGTTGGTAACCGGTCGTCGGGAAGTGGTCTGTCGTCCCATAGTCCGTGGCTGCAATGCGGTGAGTTCCAGCGGGAGCCTGGAACAACCGAAACTCCCGCTGGCAGGCAGTGATGGGGAGATCACCATTGCCAAATCAATTCCATGAAATGTGCGGGTAGGGCTGCGCTTGTGGCACTCAGTGGGGCAGTCTTTCTAACAGCAGTGTTGTTCTAGGCGGCCTGCGCTTCCACGATGAGCCGGTCTCTTACAGACATTAAGATGTTTCCAAGGTGGTTGCTGCCCGGCACAAGGCAGGCATCTTTACGTCCGTATTTGCCCGGTCGAATATTGCAGATGCAACGTCCCCAGAATTGTTCGTGCCAGCCGTTCTCCGCCACTATCAGTTCGTGGCGGGTAGCCAGGAGCAGTGAACGGAGATTCGGGGAGCGGCAGAATTTGTCGAGAGTGATCTGCCGGGTGAGGTCAAGCGACAGCTCAGGTGTCCAATCGCGGCGCTTCTGGAACTTCTTGGCCAGTTCGCGCGCCCGCCAAATAGGAAGGGACAGATTACGAAACATTGACCGGAAATAGGGATCATCGTACTGCGAGGCCAGAAATGCCACCTCCGCCGAGTTGTAAATTATGCCGTCGTATTCTGCCAGGCAGTAGTACGCGGGATTGAGGAATTCGTACTGTCCTTTAAATTGGGTGATCAATGAAAGCCTCCGGAAGGTTGTGCGCTGGCGGCTGTCCAGTTCTTGGGCCGGCCGCCAACGTGCGTGGGCCAGGATGTTCGTATCGGTGTGCGGGGAGAGTGAAGTTCGGCGCTGAATTGGTGAAGCCGTGAAGGCAATAGCCGGGAACGAGGTCGAGTGGAGCATCACGAAATGCGCGAACCTAGTCGGCATTTCCACTTCCCTTCGCACGCTTATACTGAGTCGCTAGTCAGCGCAACCGAGATTGCAAGGACTGCCAATCCGATCGTGAGCAACCAACTCCCACCGTGACCTGTGCCCGCTGAAGCCACCTGCACCGTGAGGCGGCGAAGTT
>Ga0182030_10028108_pt1 | contig 10073 bp, 13 predicted proteins | sample 812S3MmetaG_FD_121299 | JGI IMG/M metagenome (GOLD analysis project Ga0182030, IMG submission 121299) | Permafrost microbial communities from Stordalen Mire, Sweden - 812S3M metaG (Illumina Assembly) | ecosystem: Environmental > Terrestrial > Soil > Wetlands > Permafrost | place: Sweden... | reverse complement strand
TGATGTTTACTTGAATGTAACTCCCGTTGTTTCCACGATTGACGATATTAGGTCAATTAATCTTGGATCAAATGGTGTCCTTGAGGCCCCGGACACATCCAGCAAGTCAATTTCCAGCATGGTTAAGGTAAAGGAAGGGATGACGGTGATCATTGGCGGTTTAATTACCAAAAATAATGCCGTCACGACAAACGGTGTGCCTTTGTTAGATAAATTGCCTTTTGGTATAGGCAAGAATTTATTTACCTATCAAACAAAGAATGATGACAAAACAGAACTTGTTATTTTTATCACACCTAAAAGAGGATGACGTGACGGATCATATTAATAAGGGTATGTGTTTTGAATCGAGGACACAAGAAAATGACTAAATACTTTTTTCAAAATAACTCTGTTTATTTTCAAAAAGATGGGCAATTTGGCGTAGTGTCCAAAGATACTTTCGCCAAAGAGGCCTATCCTAAAGATGATTCTGTTCAAGTCCTTATTAATGACGTTGAGTTTAAATCTGTTTCAATTTCCGATATAGATATTTACAGGGTTGATGAAATTGTAGCCGCTAAATTTGCCATTGATCAAGTGGTTCAGGCTGAAAAAGTAGAAAACATGAAATATCAGGGCATGGCCGCAACAAAAGCGCTTGTTGCTGAAATTTATGGCTTTTTTAAGAAAGGCGCGGTTAAGAGTTTTTTGCCGTATCCGATTGCTTTAAGGGCTTTTATTAAGAATAAAGGGTATAGCGATAATGCGGGTGTTTTTATCGTTATAGACGATTTACAAGATCGTTTAATTTTAACTATTTTTTGGGGGAATAGTGTAGTTGAAACAAGGGAAATTCCCAAAAAGGAAACAGGCAAGATTGCCGAGGAAGTTGTTCGATCACAAAAGAATTTTATCGCAAACCATGCAAAGATTCTTACCAACCCATCATTTGTTTGTCTGTCAAATAACGAAGATTTATGCAATGCGATGTCGGCTATCCCAGGTCAAAAGAAGGAAAGCATTTTGTATTTTAAGGAACTTTATCCGGCGTTTTTGGCCCTTGAGTCGTCGGTCTTTAATGTGCATTTCCATTTGGCCGAAGAGGTCCTTAAACAAAAAAGATTGCGTGAGTTTAAGCGCAACTTGGTGAGTTGTTGCGTCGCCGGGGGACTGGTGATGGTTTCTATTATTTATATTCTTGTGGCGGCATATCAAGAGAGGGTTGCTGCAAACAAGAATGTTGAGTTAAATGCCAGCTATTCAGCTCTCGTTGAAAAGATAAAATCAAGAAACACGTTAGTCTACAAAGATGTTTTGGCAAAAAGAGAGAAGATCGATCTATTTACCCTGTATGAAGATTTTATTCAAAATGTCCCTCCCGGCTATTCCGTTGGAAGTTTTTCTTTGACTTTGAATAGCATTGACAATTTGTCAGGTGCGTGGACTTTTGATGCCTACATCTTGTCCAATGGCGGGGTGGAGAGCCAATTTGGTTCACAGGGATTTTTTAAAGACAGGCGTATTCAAAATGTTTTTGGGAAAGATTTGCCCGCTCAAGAAGTAGAGTTAGTTTTGACAAAACGAAAGGAGATTAATTAGATGGAATGGACATTTAAAGTAGAAAGAATGACTGTTTTAGATGAACCAACCAAGACAACCTTGGCGTTTGCTGATTTGGTTGTTAATGATGGATTGTCGATCAAGGGCTTCACGGTTTGCGCCGGTAAAACCGGCCCCTTTGTCGGAGTCCCATCCGAACGTGGTAAAGATGAGAAGTGGTACGAACAAGTTAGGTTTTCTGACAAAAAGGTCAAGAAACAAATGGTTGATACTGTACTTAAAGAATACGAGGCAAGAACAAAAAAAGTGTAATTTTACTTCTTGGGCGGGCAGAAAGGTCATACATGAGATATTTCATATGCATTGTCGGGCTTTTGATTTCAGCAGTTTTATTTACACAGGCGCAAAGCTTGTTTGGCCATGCGGCCTTGGTTGATAGTGAAAACAAATCCACATCAACGGAAGTCAGTGGTTTGCAAAAATCACTAAACGTTTTAAATCAGCTTAAAGAGAGGCAACCGCAAGCATTGATGGGTAGTTATCAGACGTCCCTAAACAATATACGGTCAATTGTCTTGGCAAACAATGCGGCCTTTTCTGTTAAATCCTCAGATGTAGTTGCCCAAAAAGGCGGCATATTGACATTAAAAGATTCCCAGTTTAGTGGTGTTGGGCAAATTGACTTTGAGGCTGATGTTTATAATTTAACAAGCGGCAATCAACTAGCCGCCGTTTTGGATGCTTTTTCAGATTTGGAAGAAAATACTCCGATTATTATTAGACAGGTTTTTTACGAGAAAGATTACGTTGTTTTTAAGGTGTCTGTATTGGGGGTGTGACATGTTAAGAAGAATGTTCGGAAATAAAAAGAATCAGATTTAATGGACCAGCTGAAAAATTAAGGAGGATTTTATGAGGGTATTTTTTATGGTTTCTTTATTTTTAATGTCAGGGGTCTTTAATAGTCTGGGCAGGGCGGATGATGCCAAACCGTTTGATTTGACAATGTCCAAAGCGCCAAGTGACGACTATTCTTCCGATTTGACACAGATGCACGACTTTGTAAAAAGTCAGCAACAAAAGCAACAAAAAATAGATTTACTAACCCTTGATCTTGATGAAGCAAAGATAGAGTTAGAACTTCGTCAAAAGAAAGTGGCGTTAGGGCACTATATGGATTCAGCGGCTTACCCGCCTTTAGGGGGTCCAACCAGTGGGAAAAGCGGTGAAGGTAAATTGAGGGCGGTCGTTGAGAATGACTCTGACCCAGAAGTTAAGTCAATTTTTATTACAAATACATCCAAGGAAGCTGTTTTGGTGGCTGATGGCAGTGAGCTTACTGTTAAAGAGGGGGACAACCTTGGTGGGGTTAAAGTTAAGGCGATTGATTCCAAGGGAGTGTCCCTGGTAAGAGCGAACAATGAAGAATTCAGAATTCTTCTTAAATAATTAAATCATTTTAAAAGCCATGAAATATCAATCTTTAGGACAAATTTTAATTGGTAAAAAGCTAATCAACCAGGCTAATTTAGACTTTTGTCTTGCTGTGCAACAGGCAGATCCAGCAGGGAGGAAAATTGGTCATTATATTGTTAATTACAATTTTGCTTGTGAGCGCGACATCGCCCAGGCCCTGTCAGACGCAAGCGGCTATAAGTTCTTTTGTGGCGATTTTGTGCCCAATTTAGATGTAGTTAAAAAGATTACAGTTCAGTTTATCACCGATAAGAAGGTTTTCCCGTTGCTGAATGACGGAAAGATAATATTTGTTTTAACGGATGTTTACAACACCGACACCACAGATTATTTACAGAGCAAGTTTGGGGCAGAGATAGAGTATTACGTTGCCGAAGAGTCGGAAGTTGTACGTGCTATTGAGTCCGTCATCCGTGAAACGAGCAAGGAAAACCCAAGTGCGTTGTTTGCGGTGTCAGACGACGTGTCCACGGACAAATTGGCCATGGAAATTCTTAAATATGCGGTGGCTGCGTCGGCAAGCGATATTCATATAGAACCCGCAGAAACAGTCATTGAGATCCGGTTACGCGTGGATGGTGTGTTGCAATTTTATCGAATTCTGCCCAGAGAAATGCTAAACCGGCTTACTAATGTTTTTTTTCATTTATCAACCATCCAGGCATCTGATTTTTTGCAGTTTCACGATAACCGATTTGATTTTGAATTTTTAGGGCACCGTATGGACGTTCGCTTGTCGCATTTACCTGGGGGCAATGGATCTGGGCTGTGTTTAAGACTTTTAGATCAGAATCAATCGGCAAAATCTTTGCAAAGTCTTGGGTATGCTCCGGCACACTGGAATTTGCTTTCTAAAGCGCTGACAAGTCCTAATGGCATTATTTTAATGACAGGGCCAACGGGATGCGGGAAGAGCACAAGTTTATACGCGATTGTTAATAGCAAAAAAGGGATAGATATCAAAATTTTATCTGTTGAAGACCCTGTTGAAGTGCGGCTGCCACTTGTAACGCAGGTGCCCGTTAACTTAAAGAAGGGACATACCTTTGCGGTGATCGCGCGGGCGTTTCTAAGACATGATCCAGACATAATTCTTATAGGGGAAATTAGAGATACAGAAACAGCACAGATCGCAATGCAAGCCTCCGGTACAGGCCATCTAGTTTTTAGCACCCTGCATACCAACGATCCCGTAAGTGCGCTTTTACGCTTGCGTGACTTAAGTGCTGACTATTCTAATATTGCCAACAATGTCCGTTGCATTGTTTCACAAAGATTGGTCCGCAAATTATGTTCTTGCAAAGACAAAAAAAGAGTTAATCGATCTGAATTAAATGAGTTCACCGCTGATTATTTGACCACTGATGAACAGGATATTTATGTGCCTGTCGGTTGTAAGAAATGTTGTGGAGTTGGGTATCTAGGCCGTACTGTCATTGCTGAAACGCTCTACATTGACGATGAGTTTCAGGCGCTTATTGGTCAAGGTAAGGTAAATGAAATTGGGTTTAGATTAAAAGAACGGGAAAGCTATCTAACAATTAAAAGCGATGCCAGGCGCCTTATCAGGGAGTCTGTTTTATCGTTGGACGAAGCTGTTCGCATATTGGGGTAAAAGCTATGTATTGGCGATATGTTGTTCTTAACAGACTTGTTGAAGAAAAGACCGGTGTCCTTTTCGGAAGTCGAAAAGAGGTGTTGCTTGAATTACAGGGTAAGAATTTCAATGTCATTTCATTACGTCCAGACATTTTTGAGGCCGTCAAGGTGTTCTTTTTTTCAAGGAAATTTAACGCGAAACAGATGTCTGTTTTATTTCGTGATTTTGCAAATATGTTAGAAACCGGCTTAACAATTACCCACATTCTTAACACATTGCGTGAGCAAACGATAGACGGCCACTTGGCCTCTCTTTATGTTGACATGGGTAAAAGGTTAGAGCAAGGAGAGGCGCTTGCGGTGTGTTTTAACGCGACTGGTAAATTCCCGGATTTGGTTATAAGCGTTTTGTCGGCGGGAGAATCCTCCGGCCAATTGCCAACAACAATGAAGACGCTTTCTGAATACTATCAAGTGCTTGGTGATTTAAAATCACGGGTTTTAGGCGCTTGTGTTTATCCTGTAATTATTATTTCTGTTTTGATGGGTTCTCTTGTTTATATGTCATTAAATGTAATTCCACATCTTCGGGACATTTTGCCAGCGACTGCTTTAAATAGTTGGTTAACCCTAATGATGCTTGGGATAGCCTGTTTTTTTCAGCATTTCTGGTTTCTTGTATTAATTTTTCCAGTAGTGATTGCTGCAGCATTCCTGTTCTTAAAGACACTGTTGCGAGAAAAAATTGATGCGTTTATTTTTAAAATCCCGTATTTTGGGTGCATTTTCCGGGATTATGAATTAAGCATTGTCTTCTTGTCACTTTGGGTTTTACACAAGGCCGGTGTCACAATCAATATTGCATTGAGGAATATTATTGACACAAATACTATGTTTGCGGCCAAACAGCTTGAGATCTGTCGTGTTCAAATGGTTGCAGGTTTTAGCATTTCAGAATCTATCCAGCAAAATCCATTCTTCCCAAAGTTAATAACAGACACTATTCGTATAGGTGAAGAAACTGGACGCGTTAATGAGTATATAGAGCGGATTTACAAGTCTTATAAAGAAACATTTCAATCACGTCTAAATATTCTCATTGAGTTTGTTCAGCCAGCACTTCTTGTCTTTTGCGGAGCTTTTCTTTTTTTGATGATAGTGGCGTTTATTCAACCTATTTATGCAAATTTAGGCAACATTACAGCTGCAACATTGCATTAAAACTTCATTAGAAAGGGGGTTGACAGATGTTCTGGGCGATTACCGGCTTAAGTGTCGTAGGGGTTGTTTTAAATATCTATAAAAATCGTTGGGGATTTGCTTTTTGGATGGTTTCTAACGCTGCTTGGGCAGGTATTGATTTTTATAAAGGCATACCAGAGCAAGGCGCTCTGTTTGTCGTTTATTTTATAACATCCTTGTGGGGGTTCCTATTTTGGACTACACAAGGCCAACAAAAGGAGAGTGTGTCATGCGTTTCAAAAATATCTTAAAGAACAACAAAGGCTTTTCCCTCATAGAGCTTGCAATTTCTGTTACTCTTTTGGGAATTCTCGTTGGGGCAGTCGTTGTAGGCGGCGGGATGACAACAAAAATGAAGATCCAGCATGAGAGTGACACTGTCAACACACTCTTGGCAGCGAGCAAGAATTACCTGAATGCGTCGCAAACAACCTACACTGGCATTTCACTTGCCGTGCTACAGGGTAACGCAGGGGCCGCTCCTGTGTATTTGCCGACCACTTTTAACATAGCAACAGGGAATAGTTGGGGCGGTGCGTATACCGTTGCGGCAGATGCAACACCAACAAACGTAGATATTAGTATTGTAGGTGTCCCTGATGCGAACACGGCGGCTCTTTTAACGGCCAATTTTACGTCAATGGCAACTTGTGCGTATGTTGCTGCATCTAAAACATGGACTGCAACGTTTTAGGAGGATAGGCAATGAGAAGCATGGCAAGGCGTAACAATTATGGATTCACTTATTTGGAGTTATCAATTGCCGTGCTTCTCCTGTCTATTTTACTTGGAATTGTTTCAGCTACCAAAGGGCGCATTGCCGCGGCCCAAGGAGAGCGCACTGTAACGGAAATGCAAAGTATTTTAACTGCGGCAAGGGAGTATTATCCGCAAAACAGCAACACATGGCCAAGTACCATGAGTCAATTACAAACGTTTTTACCAAACATTGTTATAAATGCCGCCGGAAACGCGAGCAATGTTTTTGGTTATCAATATGTACTTGTTAATAATGGCGCAACTTTTGCAGTACAAACAAAGGTCCCAAGCAAGGCGACTAATTTAATCAGGGAAGGGAGCTTTGCTTCTATTCTTAATAACGATGGTGTGACCAGCAATATACAGTGTGTAACAACAAGCCCTGTTGATACTTCTGTAGGAAGGCTCCAGTATGCAAAAACCCACCCGATTTAACAATCGTGGTTTCTCATTAATTGAGCTGTCAATAGGCTTGCTTTTGTTGAGCATTATAGCTGGCAGTGTTGTCCCAAACTTTGTCTTGGGTATTCGCCAGCAAGCTGCCAGAAAAACGGCCCTTGAGATTTCACAGGTTCAAGAAGCGGCGCGTAAATACTATATTGACAAGGGCTCGTGGCCGGCAGACTTCCCTACGCTTGCAGCAAACTATCTTGATCCTACATGGTCAGCCGCTAATGCCAATCCGTTTGGCCAACAGTATTCTGTAAATATTAATGGCAGCAATTTAAACGTTGTGACTATTATTCCCCATGATGTTAGTTCCGTGACGGGTGCAAATTTGCAAGGTGTAACAATTATCCCCATTGCCGGGACCACAAATGATACATTTCAATCATTTCTTACGCCGCCTGGCGCGCAGAGCGTTCTTCTTCCTGGGACTATCATTCCTTGGCCAACAACCTCTGTTCCATCAGGGTATCTTTTATGTAATGGACAAACGGTCAGTCGAGCAACCTATTCGGCCCTTTTTGCGGCTATTGGGACCACTTATGGAGCTGGTGATGGCGCAACAACCTTTGGATTGCCGGATCTAGCTGGTAGAGCGATTGTTGGCGTTAATACGGCTGCTAACAATGGGACTAACAGAGTTTGGTCAACGGACACAAACTATGCAGGTACGCCAATATACGCCAATGTCGCAGTAATAGGCGGAATTTTTGGTGAAGAGAAACATAGTCAAGTGGTACAAGAGTTAGCTCCCCACTCACATTCCTTTTTAAGCTACGATTACGTTAAAGGATTTAGCGGAAATAGCACGACATCTCCGAGGGATCAGCAGGGAGGCACCACAGGGACTACTGGTGGGGGCCAAGGCGCAAATGTCGTTCAGCCATCCATAGCCTTGGAGTACATCATAAAGACATAATATTATGAATTTCTATTTTTTATTTTTATTATTTTTTGTGACGTTTTCTTGTGCAAACGCCCAAGATATTATTGATCTCGGTACTGAAGGAGGTACTTGCGATATGGTTTTTGAATTAACGCCTATTGTTGAAGCTCGGTTCCCAGAGGCAGTCCAAGAGCCATCCTTCAGCGCCCATCTTGAAAAATGGACTAATGGATCATATTCAGAGCAAAGACCGGCTATGTTAAAACCGTATATTGGTAAATCGATATTTGTTTTTGGAGCTAACGATGAAGCCAGCGAAGCCGCGGCAGGGAAGATCAAAGCAGATATAGGGCTTTGTGTAGATTATAAAAATTTACAAGACATAAGTTCCTTTAGGGAACGTACAAAAATAACTTTCCCCGTACAATTGGCGAATGATTATATCGTTTCCGTATTCAATCTTAAAAGTTATCCCGTTTTGGTTAAGGTTACGGAGGATAAAGTTGAATATTCGACGGATTTTTAACCTTTTTTTTATTTTACTTTTTATAAGTAACAGCTCTTTATATGCTCAAAGCCTTAATGATCTTCAGGGTGGGGTAAGCTGGGCCTGTGTTCAATTTGCAGTTGTTCCGCCTTATGTTTGTGTAAAACCGGTCCCACCGTATGTGGGTGTTTATGTCGCTTATTGGCAGCCAGTCCTTGTTATAGAAACGTCAAAACGGCCAGGGGACAGCGTAATTTCATCAGCCGTACCCGGCATGAGTTCTATGTTACAAAACGCCACGCAATCATTGATATCAAGCGCTACAGGTGGGGCAGTTTCGTCTGTATCTAGTGGATCGAGCCGTAATGCGGATGATACAAATACCCAAATGAATGAGGCACATGTTATAGGTTTTCCTTGGGAAGAAGCCTTTAATGCAATGGTCACAACGCAGTGTCCAACCTCTATGGAGGTTAATAACACCGGTGTCATTTACCTTTCAGAATTGGATTCAATTGAATGGCGATTAGGGTTAATGGAATCCATGAATCCCAAAAGCATGTTGTCGGCCGCTTTAGGGCCCGTGTGTAGTGCTGCCGGTGTTTTGACAAGCGATTTATGTATGGGGTATTGGGGGCCGACTTATCCCCGTCGGGGCTATATGACACACCAAAGTGATGTTGTTGGAAGCGCTGCCGATAGTTTCCGGGCTGCTAGTATTTCAGGGATTGTCCCCCAAACGCCGCACGTTATAATTCGTCCGCTTCTATGGCAGCCTAATCCACAAACGGATAAACTCCAACAGCTTTACCCGAATCCGGGGATGTGCATGAACATCGGTGAGAATCCCATGTTGTGGGAGAGCGGAAAGACGTCATTAAACGGAAAATACGTATGGCTATATTGGAAAAGAAAATCGTGTTGTATTTATTAATCTTCTTTGGCTGTTTTGTTTCAACAAGCCATGCCGGGGATAATCAATTTTTTGACTCAAAAGTTGATTACTTTGCCGAACCAAAACAAGAGTGCTCAACTTGCAAGGCCCAGAATGAAATGAATAAAAACGTATCAAATATTCTTTTAAAAACAAAGTTGAATACCGAGCTTGTCCAAGGAGGGGCAGTAGCCTTGGATATATTTTTAGACCCTTCTTGCCAGTTTACGCAACCGGCTATTAAAAATTTATCAATGTTTAGTCAAAATCATCCTAATGTAGCCGTGAAAGTCTATGTTAACGGTTCTACAGGGGCTTTTTTAGGCATCGGACAGGGATTAACGCATGATCACCCCAGCTGGGTTGTTATAAACGACTTGATGGGAGCTAATGCAAAGAATTCAGGGGTTTTAAAGATTCCAGCATATATTTTTACGCTTCAAGGCAAAATGTATCGCCTATATGGTACACCGGATCTTGAAGGGACTTGGAGCAAGATCAATGCAACGGCCAAATAAAGTTCTTATTTGTGTTTGTTTTATAATCTCGTTTACTTTGCGCGTATATGCGGACGATGGTATTTATGGATTGACGGAAATTGATTATTTTAATATGAAGGGGCTTAAAAAAACAGACAAACGTGCAATCCAGGCCACAGTTGATAAAAGTGAGGCTCCAATCAGTCAAGATTTGTGGATTGA
>Ga0182030_10028107_pt1 | contig 10073 bp, 11 predicted proteins | sample 812S3MmetaG_FD_121299 | JGI IMG/M metagenome (GOLD analysis project Ga0182030, IMG submission 121299) | Permafrost microbial communities from Stordalen Mire, Sweden - 812S3M metaG (Illumina Assembly) | ecosystem: Environmental > Terrestrial > Soil > Wetlands > Permafrost | place: Sweden... | reverse complement strand
GCACCACCAGTCGCACTGGTCCTCCATGCGCGGCGCTCAGAAGTTTACCCTCCCAATGATGGGCTATTAGGGCGTCCTGGGTCGCGAAATCTTCCAATGTCAGGTTGGTTGTGTAGTTGTCTTGCGAATGGAGCAGGACGAACTTCGCGTCTGGTAGCGGGCGCACCGCTTCCAGCAGGTGGCGGGTCGAAACCCCGTCCCAGCGGTTATCATAGCGCGACCAGGTCGTGACGCAGTGAATGTCGGACACGAAATGGGACTGCGGCTGGGCATTGAAGCCGGCCCAGTCCCAGATCGTGGGATGTGGGACCGCGCCCATGATCTTGAGCTTCCAGTCCTCAAGTTCGATCTGCGGTTGCATACCCAGATCCAGCACCGGCCAATCTTTGACCAGATGCTGCCCGGGCGGCAAGCGCTCGGTCTGGGGTCGCGCTGAGCGGCCCGTCAGAAATCGCCCCTCCTCAGCCCAACGCTGTTTGGTTTGCGTCAGTTTGGTCGGGTTAGGGGGCTTCTCGTCGCTGTCGATCATGGTGATCGATAGTTTATAACGATGGTCGCCGCGGCACCACCAGCTTCATCGTCATGACCTGGACAGTATCTCCGTTCTGGTTGATCGTTTCGCTGCGCAAAAGGGCCATGCCGCGGTCGGGCTTGGACTTGGACGGCAGAATTTCGACGACTTCGCTTTCGACATGCAGCACATCGCCCGGCCTAGTCGGTTTGGGCCAGGCGATTTCGCCGCCGCCGCCGATGATGCCTCCGGCCAAGGGCGCGCCGCTTTCGACCAGCATCCGCACCGTCATTGCGGCGGTGTGCCAGCCGCTGGCAGCTAGCCCGCCGAACAACGTGGACTTCGCCGCTTCGTCGTCCAGATGAAACGGCTGAGGATCGAATTGCGCCGCGAACGCCTTGATATCGGCTTCGCCGACGGTGAGCGCCTGACTGGTAAAGCGCTGTCCAACCGAAAGATCGTCGAGGTAGTACTTTCCCATGACGGATCAGACGGTCTTATAGCGCGGGGCTGCGTGGTCTCGCGACAGGTTCGGACCCAGCTTGAGGCGCGCTGCGGTGAAGTCTTCCCAGTCGGCGATTTCGGGCAGAGCAGGAATGGTGACGAGTTCGCCGCGATCCAGTCCGGCTAGGGCGGCATCCACCATCTCGTCTACCTCCATGATCATCGAAGACGGGAAGTTCTCAAGGTCCATACCTGAACGTTCCCAGATTTCAGTACGGGTCGCACCCGGCAGAACCGCCTGAAGCCGGATGCCGGCTTTCGCCAGTTCCCGATTGAGCGACAGTGTGAAGTTCAGGACATAGGCCTTGGAACCGCTATAGGCGCCGCCGGAAATCTCGGGCGCCACGGCCAGAACCGAGGCGATATTAATGATTATGCCGCTGCCGCGGGCGACGAAATTCGGCACAACAGCGCCGGCCAGCCGCGTTACCGCGCGATGTTCAATTGGATCAGCCTCTCCTGCTGATCGAGGTCGGAACCGTTGAATGGGCCCGAAACGCTGATGCCGGCATTGTTGATCAGCATCGTGACAGTCTTGTCGGTGCGCAGACGCTCTTCGATCCGCGTCAAGCCCGCCTTGTTGGTGAGGTCGCCCTTCAGAACGTCTACGGCAATGCCGGTCTGGGTTTTCAGCTGCCCGGACAAATCATTGAGACGCTGCTCATCACGCGCAACGAGGATCAGATCATAGCCGCGCCGTGCCATTCTGTCGGCATAGACCTTACCGATGCCGGACGATGCGCCGGTGATGAGGGCGGTGCCCTTGCCGTTGGGTTCGCTCATGCAAATCTCTTCTCGGGAAAGTGACTTGCATAATAATAGTCACAGATCTATATCCATTCAATGGAGAAAACCAAACTTTCCAATATGGACTGCCCGATTGCCCGCGCCTTCGACCGCGTCGGCGAATGGTGGAGCGTTCTGATCCTGCGTGACGCATTTCACGGTTTGACGCGGTTCGATCAGTTCCAGCGGAGCCTTCCGATCGCGCCTAATATGTTGACCAGACGGCTAAATGCGCTTGTCGATGCCGGGTTATTCGAGCGCCGGCTCTATAACGAACACCCACCCCGCCACGAATATGTGCTGACCGAAACCGGTCGGGACTTCCGGCCCGTGATGATTGCGATGATGGCCTGGGGCAACCGTCATTTCGCGCCCGACGGCATACAAAGCACCCTGGTGGACGCCCGGACCGGCATTGAAGCCGATCCGGTGGTAGTGGATCGTGCAAGCGGACGTCTGCTGAGCGAGGAGGACTTCACCTTCGCTGCGGGCCCCGCTGCGACCGATGCAGTGCTAAAACGTATGAGTTTCGTCGAACGAACACGCAGAGAAAAAACCGACGGATAAAGCGGCTGCGACCTCTACTGCGGCTGAGGCGCTTCTTTCCTAAGGCTGAGGATATAGGCGATCACGTCATGCGATTCCGTTTGCGACAGAATCAGATTCGGCATGTTCGGATGGGGCGTGTGGAGAAAAACATAGAGGGAGGTCGGGGTAATGCTCGGCGTGTCGGCGATCGCCACGAAGTCCGGCGGACCATTCGGTTTGGGTATCAATGAGCGTCGCCCGGTTACGAGATGGCATTGCGAGCAGGTCTTTATTGCAAATGCACGTCCGGCGGAGACATTGCCGGGCACATCCACTTGTTGCGCGCCGGCGGTAACAAAGGTGACGGTTGCCGCCGCGGCTACGGCGAGCGCCCCATAGATCATTTTGCGCATGGCGTACGGCACCCAGAAATTTCACGTATATAGCCGACTAACAGGGTTTGACTCATACACGCACTCCATAGCAGGCAGCATTGATTTAGATCAGCCGGTCGATTGTGCGGACCGGCAATTAGAGTTTCACCAGCATTTTACCGCTATTGCCGCCCGAGAACAGTTCCAGAAAGGCTGCGGGGGTCTGGTCCAGGCCGTGGCGGAGCGTTTCTGTGCTCTGGATCCTGCCTTCGGCCATCCAGCGGCCCATCTGCGCATGGAACTCGCCGAGCCGGTGGTTGTAGTCGAAGATGATAAAGCCCTGCATGCGGATGCGGGCGCGGACGATCCGCATCATGTTCCGCAACCCCGGCGGGTTCTGGTCGTTATAGGTTTCGATCATACCGCACATGGCGAATCGGGCATTGTCCTTGGCCGCGCCCAGGGCAGCGTCCAGATGCGCCCCGCCCAAATTGTCGAAATAGATATCGATTCCGTCCGGCGCGGCGGCGGCCAGCTTGTCGTCCAGCGATCCTTCCGCCTGATAGTCGATGACCGCGTCGGCGCCCAATTCTCGCACCACCGCGCATTTCTGCGCTCCGCCGGCCGAGCCGATGACGGTCAGCCCCTTAATCTTGGCGATCTGCACGACCGCTGAACCGACAGCGCCGGCCGCTGCAGAAACGAAAAGCACGTCCCCGGCCTTGGCGGACGCGACCTCCAGAACGCCGAAATAGGCAGTCATGCCAGGCATGCCCAGATGGCCGAGGAACCGCTGTTCCGGTACATCCAATGAGGGGAGCTTGGCGAACGATCCCGCTGCGGCCACGACTTCGTCGCGCCAGCCCCAGCTGTGCAATACCAGATCGCCTACCGCAAAACCTGTAGCGCGCGATTCAACAACTTCGCCTACGGCGCCGCCGACCATGGGCTGGTTGAGCATATAGGGCTGGGCATAGCTTTTCGCGTCGTTCATCCGGCCGCGCATATAGGGGTCGACCGAAAGCCACAGATTGCGGACATGCACCAAGCCGTCCTCAAGCGGCGGCAGGGCGATATCGACCAAAGAAAAATCTGCAAGTTTCGGCAGGCCTACGGGCCGCGCGGTGAGGGTCCAGGCCTGCGCCATGATCGCTCCCTTGGTCTCTGGCTCCGGGGGCCGGATTCGAACCGGCGGCCGATCGGTTAACAGCCGATTGCTCTACCGCTGAGCTACCCCGGAAAAGAGGCCGGTCGAAAGAGATTCGACCGCCGCGCCGCTGCATATAGCAAACGACGTCTTCGCATACTACCCCAGCGAACAAGCAGTTCGGATTTTGGAGGCACGGGCCGGAATCGAACCGGCGTACAAGGATTTGCAGTCCTCTGCGTGACCACTCCGCCACCGCGCCTTACCCAAAACTAGGGGCCGCGATACAAACACCAGCAGAAGGAGCGGGTCAAGCCGTGCGGCCCCCCTTGGATGCGGAAAAAAACTCAGCGCTGCCTTTGATGCAGCGCCTGTTCGACTACCGGAAGAATCCTGTCGACCATGACTTCGACGCCCTTTTGATTCGGGTGTTCGCCGTCGCCCTGGATCAGGCTCGCATCTTGGGCAACGCCCTCCAGAATCGAAGGATAGAGCGGGACGCGGTGCTTTGCCGCCATCGCCGGATAGATCGGGTCGAACGAGGCCTGATATTCTTCGCCGAGGCTTGCCGGTGCGACAGCGCCGCACAGCAGGACGCGAACGTGGGCCGCCCGTATCCGGTTCAGCATAATGTCGAGATTCGCCTTGGAAACGGCAGGGTCGAGGCCGCGCTCGGCATCGTTCGCGCCAAGTTCCAGAATAATCAGGTCGGGTTTGCTGGCGAGCGTCTTATCCAGCCGCACCAGACCGTCGGCAATGGTTTCGCCGGGAACCCCTTCGTTGATCACCCGAGCCTTGTGCCCGTGTGATCGCAAAGCCTTCTCGAACTGCACCGGGAAACTGTCTGTCGGGTCGAGCCCATAGCCGGAAAAATAACTGTCACCGAATGCGACGATGGTTCTTTGCGGTATCGGGTTATAGGCAACTGCGCCGGTGAGCGAGAGGATAGCCAATGCGCCGACGGCGAGGCTGCGACGCGCCGGTCGCGACTTCGTCCAGCCGATCAGACGGCGGCTGAGGCGTTTGGATACGGTCAGGTTCATGTCGCTCATATCGGTCTCCACGTCTTTAACACCGCAGGGGCAATCCGGTTCAGTTACCCGGGATGTATCCAGCAAGAACCGTGCCAACGTGGAGCAGCCATTATCGGCCAACTTTGCCCGAACGACTCGGCGTTCGCGCCAAAGCCGCGAAAAGGCCTGCCTAATACTGCACCGGTTTGCCTAACTCGTGTGCAGTGCAGCGACCGGGTGAGCCTCTTGATCGGTGCCCCGATCTTAAATGTCCAACCTCCTTGCAACGTTTGCCCGACAAAATTCCTTCACCGCACGGGCGTTATCCGAACAGTTTTTGGGCTGTCGTGGCGATGAGCCCCCCCTGATACCGGGCGCCGGCCAACTCGTTTTCCGACGGTTTGCGTGAGCCGTCGCCCGCCGCAATCATTGTCGCGCCATAGGGCGATCCCCCGGTGACCTGGTCCAAGCGCATCTGCCCTTGAAAACTATAAGGCAGGCCGACGATCACCATGCCGAAATGCAACAGGTTGGTGATGATGGAAAACAGGGTTTGTTCCTGTCCGCCATGCTGCGTTGCGGTAGACGAGAATGCGCCGCCGACCTTGCCGTTCAGCGCGCCGCTTGCCCACAACCCACCGGCCTGATCCAAAAAGCTCGCCATTTGCGACGACATGCGGCCAAAGCGTGTTCCGGTGCCTATGACGATGGCGTCGTACGCGGTGAGATCTTCGATCTTCGCAACGGGGGCCGCCTGATCCAGTTTGAAATGATGAGCCTTGGCGGCCTCGTCGGAAATAAGCTCCGGCACGCGTTTGATGTCGACAGTTGCACCGGCTTCGCGCGCTCCCGCCGCGATGGCCTGCGCCATAGTTTCGATATGGCCGTAGGCTGAGTAATAGAGCACGAGGACTTTCGGCATCTTGATCTCCATCGCTAGATTATTGACTAGGCTGCGTCGACCAGGACGATTTCCGCGTCGTCCACGGCCGTGATTTGAAGGTTGGATTCCTGACTGATCGCTGCGCCGTCACGGGCGTCGATGCGCACTCCGTTGACCGTGATTGAACCGCTTGCCGGCACGAGATAGCCGTTACGATCGGCGCCGAGCGCATATTCGGCGGTTTCGCCTGCCTTCAGCGTGACCCCCAGAACCCTCGCGTCGGTGCGAATCGGCAATGCCTCTTTGTCGGTCTCGAAACCGCTGGCCAAGGCAACGAATTTGCCGGATCTGTCTGATTTCGGGAACGGTTTGGCGCCCCAGGACGGCGCGCCGCCCGGCCGCGTCGGCTCGATCCATATCTGGAATAGAGTTGTTGGGGTTTCTCCCAGATTATATTCGGCATGGCGGATGCCTGTTCCCGCACTCATGACCTGTACGTCGCCGGCTTCGGTACGTCCTTTGTTGCCGAGACTGTCTTGATGCGTGATCGCACCCTTGCGGACATAGGTGATGATTTCCATGTCCGAATGCGGATGGGCCGGAAAGCCGGTGCCGGGGGCGATCTCGTCGTCATTCCAGACGCGCAGTGCGCCCAGGTTCATCCGCTGCGGATCATAGTAATTGGCGAACGAGAAATGATGCTTCGCATTCAGCCAGCCGTGGTTGGCGCCCCCTAGTGTATTGAAGGGTCTCCGCTCGATCATGTTCGCTTTCTCCTCGCGTACTGGCCCGACCTTGAAGCGATCGGCTCGCAGCTGTCTTCATTCAAGATAATGCTGCTGATTGGGATGGAAATAGAAACCTTAGAAACTCATAGTTTCCATTTGTGTTCCTGTCCCTATTGGGCGTTTGCGCCGGCGGTAGTCATCTACGCCTCGAAATGGTACCCACGAAATATGCCGGAACGAGTTGCCAGTGAATCGTCCATTGCTCCGCCGAAGGCGCGCGGCTTGATCGTTTTTGCCCATCCGGCGCTGGAGCGGGCCAGGGTGGCGCCGGCCATGCTGAGGGCGGTATCGCCACTGCCGAACTTCGCGGTGCGCGACATCTACGATCTATATCCGGATATGACGATCGACGTGCTGGCCGAGCAGGTGGCGCTGGCGGTCAGCGACTTTGTCGTGCTGCAATTCCCGCTCTATTGGTATTCTGTGCCGGCCTTGCTCAAGGAATGGCTCGATCTGGTGTGGATACCCGGCTGGGCTTATGGCAAGGGCGGTACGGTTTTGATGGGCAAGACTCTGGCCTGTGCCTTTTCGGCAGGCGGTGCGGGCAATGCCTACGGTCCTAGGGGCACGAACCGCTTTACCATCGCCGAATTGATGCGTCCCTGGGAGCAGACCGCAGCCTTGTGCGGCATGCGATGGATTTCGCCCTTCGTCATTCATGGCGCAGGCGATCTCGACGATGCGGCGCTGGGGTCAGAATCGACGCGCTATGGAAAATGGCTACAGGTTCAATCGGCAAAGGCGATGACGGTGGCCGGGTGATCGACGGTGTACTGCTTCAGGTCTTCGTCTATCTGGCGGCAGCAGTTCTCGCCGTGCCTGTGGCGACGCGTCTCGGTCTGGGTTCGGTACTCGGCTATCTGGTTGCCGGCGCTCTTGTAGGCCCCTGTGCGCTGAATTTGGTCGGCGATGCTTCCTCTGTCGGCCATATCGCCCAGTTCGGCGTAGTGATGCTGTTGTTCCTGATCGGGCTTGAGGTCCGGCCGGCATTATTGTGGCAGCTGCGGACGGTCATCGTCGGCTTCGGCGCCAGCCAACTGATCGTCACCGGCTTTGCTATTGCCGCCGTTGCCTTGGTGCTGGGTCAGCCGTGGCGTGCGGCGCTGGTGTCGGGTTTCATCCTGGCAATGTCGTCGACCGCGATCGTCCTTCAGTTGCTGGATGAAAAGGGGCTTCGGCGCAGGGCGGTCGGCCGATCCGCCTTCGGGGTCCTGTTATTTCAGGACCTGGCGGTCATTCCCCTGCTGGCCCTATTGCCGCTCGCGGCGATAACGGGCGCGTCGGTGGTCACCGAACCGGTTGGTTTTCTCGCCGGACAGCCGGACTGGGTGAAGATATTGGCCTCGCTGTCCGCAGTTGCAGGTTTGGTTATCGGTGGTCGCTATCTGCTGCGTCCGATATTCCGCATCATCGCCGCGACGCATCTGCGTGAGCTGTTTACGGCATCCGCCTTGTTGCTGGTCGTTGCGGTCGCGCTGCTGATGGAATTGGTGGGGCTCTCACCCGCATTGGGAGCGTTTCTGGCGGGCGTACTGCTGGCCGAGAGCGAATATCGTCGAGAGTTGGAGACGGATATCGAGCCATTTCGCGGATTATTGCTCGGAATTTTCTTCGTAACGGTGGGGGCGGGGCTCGATTTTGGCCTTTTTCGCAGCCAACCGCTGATCCTCGGCGGGCTGGTTGTCGGTCTTATGGCACTGAAATCGATCATTCTTCTGCTGATCGGTCGCGTATTCAAGTTGACCTGGCGTGAAGCCGGCCTGCTTGGGGCTGCGCTCTCGCAGGGCGGAGAGTTTGCTTTCGTCCTGCTTTCGCTGGCGGCGGCGATCGGCGCGCTGCCTGCCGGGCTGGCGGCTGTACTAACTGCAGCTGTCGCTCTCTCGATGGCTGCGACCCCGCTAGCTGTCGCAGCCTATGAACGGTTGACCCGCTCAGATAATGCTGTCGCGCCTGAACCGGACGGCAAATACGATGCCGGTACGCCAGAAGTGCTGATCGCCGGTTATGGCCGGTTCGGTCAGGTGGTTACACGTATTCTCACCGCCAACGGCTACAAGACATCGGTTCTCGAGAATTCGGTCGAGCAGATACAACTGGTACGACGCTTCGGCAGAAACGCCTTCTACGGCGATGCGGGCAGAGTTGATCTGCTGCGCGCGGCCGGGGCCGAGAGCGCGCGCATTCTGGTTGTGGCAATCGACGATCGGGAAAAGGCCAGCGAAATCGTCGAAACTGTCCGGCAGGCATTTCCGCATCTGACGGTGCTGGCGCGCGCCTTCGACCGGCGCCATGCCTATGAGTTGCTGGACCGCGGCGCCCATGTAGTGGAACGGGAGCTTTTTGAGGGCGGATTGGCGATGGCGAGCAGCGCGCTCGAGGCACTCGGCTGGCGCGCCTACCGGGCGAACCGCGCGGCCCGCCTCTTTCGCCGCCACGATATACGGTTGTTCGACGAACTGCGCAGCCTGTGGGCGGACGAAACGCGCTATGTCAGCGCGGTGCGCGAGAGTTCACCGCGGATGGACGATTTGCTGCGCGCTGACATCACGAGGCTCCAGCCTCGGGAGGCTGACACGGGCTGGGACACCGAAACCCGTTACCGGCAAATGAACACAAGCCCGGGCGACGAAGAGCCCAAGAGCTGACGTTAGGTCAGCTTTCGGGTACAAGTTCCTTAACCGTTTCCCATGGTCGGCAAAGCCTGACTCCGTCCGCGGAAACGACGATCGGCCGTTCGATCAAGACCGGGTTGGCGACCATGGCGTCGAGGGCCTGATCGTCGGTCAATCCCGGCTTGTCCAGCCCTAGAGAGGCGTACAGATCGCCCTTTCGTCGGATCAAGGCAGCGGGCTTCATCTTCATTTTCTGCAGTAATGATTTCAGCGTCGCGCGATCGGGCGGCGTTTTAAGATATTCGATTACAATGGGCTTAAGCCCTTGGTCGCGCAGATATTGTAGGACATTGCGCGAGGTGCCGCAGCCCGGGTTGTGATAGATGGTGACGGTCATCGCGCGATTATGCCTTTGTTGAGGGATCTTTCGGATCGTCAAATCGTTGCACACTCGAGATCGTGGTGACAACAATGTCACACTCGCGTTGAATTTCTTCCCGCGCCAGGGAATTGATCTTATGCACTTGAATGCCGCATCTTTTGGACAATACTGTTGCATTAGAGTGACTCTAACATTCGTCTGCGAGCATTGAGTTTTTATGAAGATTTCAAGTTTCGGCTTCCTTGCCCGCAGCCTGTTGATCGGCTCGTTTGTCTGGGCCCCGTCTCTAGCCTTTGCGGCCGCGCCGCCTGCTGCGTCTCAGATCGTGCTGGCGTCCCACAAGGCGCTATATTCAGTAACTCTTACCAACACGCGTCCCGGTGGCGATTATCTCGACGTCAGCGGCAAGATGATATTGGAATTCACGGATGCCTGCGACGCCTGGACGACTAATCAAAAGTCGCTGCTGCGCACTGTTACCGGCGAAGGGACTGAGGCGCTGAGCCATAGCGATTTCGCTGCATGGGAAAGCAAGGCAGGCGATG
>Ga0182030_10028106_pt1 | contig 10074 bp, 8 predicted proteins | sample 812S3MmetaG_FD_121299 | JGI IMG/M metagenome (GOLD analysis project Ga0182030, IMG submission 121299) | Permafrost microbial communities from Stordalen Mire, Sweden - 812S3M metaG (Illumina Assembly) | ecosystem: Environmental > Terrestrial > Soil > Wetlands > Permafrost | place: Sweden... | reverse complement strand
GTGATGGGATCCACCAGGCCGGCGGCGTCTCCCACGGCCATCCAGCCTTCGCCGGAGACGCGGTTGCCGCGCCACGAAGCGGCGTCGAGCGAGGGCAGCAGATGGCTGTAGAAAGTGGCGTCCTTCCAGGAAATATCGTGCTGGCTCATGTACAATTCCAGGCGGCGGCGCAGGGAACCGGCGGCTTCTCCTTTGCCGCAGATACCTACGGACAGATGGCCGCAGCGCGGGAAAACCCAGATGTAGCCTTCCAGGTGCGGCAGGAATTGAATGTCGATGCGCGTCTGGTCGCCGGGGACGTAGTAGCCTAACGCGGACATGGTATCTTCGGCGCGGAGTTCGGTCCCGACGTCGCGCAAGGGGTTGCGCGCGCCGGTGGCGACGATGCAGAAATCGGCCTCGGCGATTCCGGCGTTGGTGCGGATCTGCCACCGGGAAGCGCCGCGCGAGAGGGACAGGATGCGGGCCTTTTCGATCTGTGCACCGGCGTGTTCGGCGCGCTCCAGCAGCAGCCGGTTGAGATCGAAGCGTGAATAGATGAGCAGCGGCTGGTCGAGCTTCAAGGTGACTTCACCGGCGTTGGGCGCGGCCAGGACGGTCTCGCTCACCACTCGCTTGGGAGTGGGGTTGTCCAGCAGGAATGGATACTGGTTATAGGCCTTATAGGTGAGGCCGCCGCCACAGGGCTTCTCCCAGGCGAGCTTCTCGTCAAAGAGTTGCACCGCCAGGCCGGCGGACGCCAATTGCGCGGCGGCGAAAGCTCCCGCCGGGCCGCCCCCCAGGATGGCAACACACTTCATTCCGTTACTTCTTCGTTGCCGGCGGCAAATCTTGTGGAGACGGCATCTTGCCGCCGTGAGGGTCCACTCCGGGAGCGGCCGCAGGCATGCCGCCGCCATGTGGATTAGCCCCCGCGTTGGGATCGGCCGCGCCGCCGTGACCGGTTTCTTTGGCCAGACCGACGACCACCCACTTGTTGTTCTGGTGCTCCATATGATACCGGAGGGTCATCGGTGGCGCCGACGTCTGGCCCTTGGCCGTCACCGTGACGGTGGCGTCCGCCTGCTCCCCGTTGAACTGCACATTGGCGACCTTGATGTCCATTCCGGGGACGTTATAGTTGCCTTTGGCGAGGTGATCGATCACACCTTGACGCACCGCGTCGGTGTTTTTCTGGCCGCCGCGTTGGCAGGCGGCGAGGCAAAGAATCAGGAGCAGGGAGGAGATAAGACGCACAAATCGATTATACCTTGAGGCGGGAATGGTATATTGATCCCCAGAGCCTATGGAAGAGCCACGAACGCAGAATCGCGCCGAGGTTTGCCATCGGTGCCTGATGCCGGTGCCGCCGCAGGCTGCGAGGTGTCCGCGTTGCGGCGAGCCTATCCACAAATCGTCCCATATACGGGTGATCCTGGGGGTATTCGGCCTGGTGATGTTCCTGGCGGTGGTGTTGGTGGCGTTCCGGCTGTTGCAGACGAGCTCCGGGCATCCGGGAGGGAACGAGGAACAGCAACAGCAAGACGGGAGCCGGCCAACCACGCCTCCGCCACCCGAAAAGAAGCCTGCGTTGGGGCAATGAGAGGGGCGTCGTGAACGCGGAACCGACGGTTTGGAAGGAGAACACCCCGCAGCGGCGGTCCCCTCCGACGAGATAATTTGTGCGGACGAATATGCACGACATCAAGATTGGGACCACCGGGGAGCAACGGCTCCTCGTCACCACGGATGTAGCAATCAGTTTCCTGGGGATTGAGGATGCCAGAGTCCTCTCCACGCCTCATCTCATCGGCTACCTGGAGCGCACCGCCAGAGATACCGTGCTGCCGTTGCTGGAAAAGGGCTACGACACCGTTGGAACGCACGTCAACGTCTTTCATCTTGCCGCGGCTCCAATCGGATCGGTGGTTACGTTCATGTCGGAGATCACAGCGGTTCAGGGCCGGCGTGTGCAATTCAAAGTGACGGCGAAGACCGACGAAGAAGTGATAGGCGAAGGCACCCACGAACGAGCGATCATCAACGTGGCGAAGTTTGCCACCCGGATTGCGGAGAAGAAAGCGAAGCTCTGACCGTTTCAAGAAGTCCGGTCACCCCATTCCCGAAACCGATAACCGGTCCGCTTCGACTCCCTGACGACTGGGGGGCGGGGTCTCGGTAAACCCAAACGGGGGAGACCTCATTGGAGATTTTCACTGTCCGATTCTTCTGGCATCGCTATTCAGATTCCGGCGGACCCGAGCGCCCCGGCAGTTCTGTAATCCGTGTGGTGTCGGGCGCATAGATAGGCATCGTCCCGAACCAGATCAAAGTTCCTTTGAACTGTGGACTCCCTCAGCGAACCTCTCTCAGGCCGACTGCTTCCGGTGGCCCTGGCGGGGAAAATGGGCTGAGCCATTCCTTTCGATGGCAAGAGCTTCGCAGGTGGGGCAGGCGGCGCCGCCTGGGTATCCATTTGACTCCGGTAGACACTACCGGTTGCGTCCGGTCAATACCTTACGGAATGTGGTCTGAGCCGCCATCTGCGGATACGTGGTCGGAGGCGTGGCCACGGCCTGCTGCATGAGTCGATAGAACAGCTTTCCGCGGCTCTTGGAGTTTCGGCGATTAAATCGAAAAGTGAACTCGTCCAGATAGTAGGGCAGATGGATCATGGAAACCGCCCCTTGGTGGGTTCCCAGTAACCATCGTTGGAGCAGTTCGCCGTGGATCTTCGGCGCGCCCCAGGTGGGATTCTCCCGTGCCATGAGTTTGATAGCTTCGTAGACTTCGGCATCGACCTTACGCCGGCCGAGGCGGGACACACGCGAGCGAAATCGCCAGTACAGTCGAAATCCAGCACGGTGCCAGCCAACTACGGTCTCCGGTTTGACCAGGACGAGAACCTCGGACCAGCGATCCCAAAAATCCTAGCTGCGCGGAGCCTCCCGATTCCTCGCGGTCCCCTCAACCGCAAGGGCGGGACCGTCACCAACCGTCCCACCCCGCCCTTTTGTCCACTGTGCCAGTGGCGTAAACACCCCCAATCGAAGTAGGCTGGAGGTTAACCCAATTTGCCGTTAGGAAGGTGCCCATTGTCTGATTCCGAGCGCAACACGCCTAAACCGCCGTCCGTCCAAACGAAAGACGGAGCCAACTCCATGGATCGGCGGGATTTCCTGCTGGCCACCACCGCCGCCGCGGGGGCCGGCCTGGCGTTCGGCGCCAAGCCCATCCGGGCGGCCAGCCTGGCGTCCAATGAGGTGCGCGTGGCGCTCATCGGAGCCGGCGCGCAAGGGCAGGTGCTGTTAGACGCTTCCCTGCAGATTCCCAATATCCGCTTCGTGGCGGTTTGCGATATCTGGACGGAGTATAACCAGAAGCGCGTCTCCCGTCTGTTGAACGATAGCGGCCACCCCAACCACGCCTACGTGGATTATAAGGAGCTGCTGGATAAGGAAAAGGACCATCTGGACGCGGTGATCGTCGCCACCCCCGATTTCTGGCACGCCGAACATGCCATCGCGGCCATGAAAGCCGGGCTCCAGGTCTACTGCGAAAAAGAGATGTCCAACAACCTGGCCGACGCCCGCCGCATGGTCCTCACCGCGCGGGAAACCGGCAAGCTGCTGCAAATCGGCCACCAGCGGCGCAGCAATCCGCGCTACCAGTTCTGCTACCAGCGATTGATAAACGAAGCCAAATTGCTGGGCCGGCTGACCGCGGCCAACGGGCAATGGAACCGCGCCAAACGCGACTTCGCCACCATCCCGGCGCGCTACGACATCAAACCGGAGATCCTGGAGAAGTACGGCTTCCAATCGATGCAGCAGTTCCTCAACTGGCGCTGGTACCGCGGTCTGGGCGGCGGCCCCATCGTCGATCTCGGCTCGCACCAGATCGACATCTTCAACTGGTTCCTCAATGCGCGGCCCGCCGGCGTCATCGCCAGCGGCGGCACGGATTACTACAATAAGGCCACCCACCAGTGGTACGACACGGTGATGGCGGTCTACGACTATATGACCCCCACCGGCGTGGCGCGGGCCTTCTACCAGACCATCACCACCAATGGATTCGGCGGCTACTACGAGGTCTTCATGGGCGACCAGGGCGCGCTGGAAATTTCCGAATCGGCGGGCCGCGGCTCCGTCTACCGGGATACCGCCAACGCGCCGGACTGGAAGTCTTACGTCAAGGAGGGGCTGTTGGTGGCGCCCAAGGAGGAACCCAAGCCGGCCACCGCGGCGCCCGTGGTGCTCGACGTGCGCGAGACCGCGCCTCCTCCCAGCTACGGCCTCCCGGTGGAGATGCGCAAGAAGTATCATCAGCCGCACCTGGAGAACTTTTTCGGAGCGGTGCGCGGGAGAAACAGGCTCACCTGCCCGGCGGAGATTGGGTACGAGACCGCCGTCACGGTCCTCAAGGTGAATGAGGCCGTGGAAGCCATGAAGCGTCTGGAATTCAAGCCCGAAGACTTCGAGGCCTGACATGGGAACAGTCCGTTTCTCGATGGCGGCGGCACTGGCTACCATGTGCCTGCTCGAAGCACAACAACCCAAGCCCAAGCTGGTCGATAACAAGCCCAAGCTGGTCGATAACAAGCCCAAGCTGGTCGATAACAAAGCCAAGCTGGTTGAGAATAAGCCCAAGCTGGGAGACAATAGCGCCGGCAGCCGTGGACAGCCGGCCCACATCATCCCGCTGCGCGATCCCGAAGGCGACACCATCCAGCCCGGCGACCGGCGGGCGCTGCCCTTTTCCGTTACCCAGACCTGCGGCGGCGATTGCCATGACGTGGCGGCCGTCAGCCGCGGATGGCACTTCAATGCAACTCAGCCGGGCGTACCGGCCGGCCGCAACGGGCAGCCGTGGCTGCTGGTGGATCGCGAAACCGCCACGCAAATTCCGCTTTCCTATCGCACCTGGCCGGGAACTTACCGGCCACGGCAACTGGGGATGAGCGATCGCGAATTCGCCGTCCATTTCGGCGGGCGCACGGCCGGCGGATTCGGTCCCGAAGAGCACGCCAGCCAGGCCGATCGAGCCCGCTGGAGCGTGTCCGGCAACCTGGAAGTGAATTGTCTGGTGTGCCACGATGCGTCGCCCGCCTACGACCAGGCGGAATACGCCAACCAGGTGGCCAAAGAGAATTTCCGCTACGCCCCGGTGGCCGCCAGCGGGATCGGGCTGGTGACGGGATCGTCCAAACAGATGCCCGATCTCTTCGATTACCTGCTGCCGAACTCCGTGGAAGACTCCCTGCAGGCCCAGATCCCCAAGGTGGAATACGGGCCTGGCGAGTTCCTGCCCAGCGGGAAAGTGGCCTTCGACATCGTGCGCCAGCCGAAGTCCAGCCAATGCTACTACTGCCATACCAATACCGATGTGGACCTCACCGGCGCGGCGCGCTGGAAGGGCCACGAGGATATCCACCTGGCGCGCGGCATCGCCTGCAACGAGTGTCACCGCCATGGGCTCGACCACATGGTGGTCCGCGGCTACGAGGGCGGCGCCACGGCATCCCTCACCTGCGAGGGCTGCCATGCGGAAGGCAATGCCATGGGCGCGCCGCATGCCGATCATGAAGGCATTCCTCCGGTCCATTTCGCCAGGATGACCTGCACGGCGTGCCACTCCGGCCCGCTGCCGGAACCGAGCACGCGCCAGTTCAAGAACGGCATGTCTCACGGGCTGGGTGAATTCAACGTCAACAAATCGTCGCAGACGCTGCCGCATCTTTCGTACCCCGTGTTCGCCCGCCAGGCCGACGGCAAACTCGCGCCCAACCGGCTGGTCTGGCCGGCTTTCTGGGGCAGGCTGCAAAACGGCGCGGTGTCGCCGATCCATCCCGATCAAGTGAAAAAGGCCATCGAAAAGGGCAAACTGAGCGCGCCGCTTACCGCCGACGGAAGCTGGTTGAACGTCGACGAGCATTGGGTGGAGCAGGTGCTGCGCGCGCTGGATGAAGAGGCGCCGACGCAGGGCCCCGCGGTCTACATTGCCGGCGGAAAGTTGCACCGGCTGGATGGCGGCAGACTCCGCAGCGAAGACAACGCGCAGGCGCAGCCGTACCTCTGGCCCATCGCCCACGATGTGCGTCCCGCGACGCAAGCCCTGGGCGCAAAAGGGTGCCAGGAATGCCACTCCACCGATTCGGCGATCTTCTTCGGAAAGGTGGCTGTCGATTCGCCGCTGGCTTCCGAACGGAAAGTGGCCTGGACCATGAGCCGCTTCGAGAAGAACCTGGACGTGGACTATCAGGCCCGGCTGGCGGGAACCTGGAAGTACCGAATCTGGCTCAAAGTCATCGGGCTGGCGGCGGCCGGATTGCTGCTGCTATTCCTGCTGGCATACGTGCTGCGGGCCGTGGAACGCCTGTCGGCCACCACCGTCGGGAGGTCCCGCTAAATGTATCGAACCGCGGTGTTGTGGGTGTTCCTTGCGGTGGTGGCAATTGTTGCGGTAGATCTGGTGCTGCGTCTGGTGCTCCGCCGCCAAGCGCCAGACGTTGGCGAGCGGCCGGCCGGATCCGGTCTGTTCGGCTGGCTGCGCGTGGCAGTGAACGTCCTCGGGTTCGCGGCCCTCATCCTGGCGGCGTCCACCAGTCTCTCCGCCCTTCTGACAACCACCGAAGGCCAGTTGACCGGCGACCGGCTCATCTGGCATGTGGGCAGCGCACCGGCGTTTGCCCTGGCGGCCGTGGCCATCGCGCTCTTCTGGGCCCATCGAAATCGCTTCTCGGCAGCCGACTGGAGCCGGCTCACTTCGCCGGGCGACTGGGCCATCCCGCTGCGCAAGCTGTTCTTCTGGATTGCCGTGGCGCTCGCCATACCCACCCTGGTCTCGATTCTGGCCGCCATGTTTCCGCTCTTCGGAACGGACGATCAGCAGACCCTGGTCGAAATTCATCGCTACTGCGCACTGCCTCTGGCGGCCGCGGGATTGCTGTTCGCGTATTTCGCGCTGGTGACATGGCGGGAACGGAGCCAGGATTGAACCAACGCCGCCGCGCTGCGTTGGTATTTCTCGCCATCGTGGCGATTGCGGCGGCGTTTCGATTTCCGCAGCTTGCCGCGCGGCCCATGCACGCCGATGAAGCGGTCCACGCGAGCAAGCTCGGAGACCTGTTGGAACAGGGCCGCTACGAGTACTCCACCGTGGATTATCACGGCCCCACGCTATACTACCTGGCCATAGTGGCGGCGCGCGCGCAAGGTATTACGCACTATGCCGACCTGAATGAGGTCACACTGCGCGCCGTCCCCGCCTTGTTCGGCGTCCTGCTGGTGGCGGCGCACTTCCTGCTGATTCCGTATCTGGGGTTGCCGGCCGCGGCGTCGGCGGCGTTGTTCACCGCGGTCTCGCCCGCCATGGTGTACTACAGCCGCTACTTCATCCATGAGACGCTGCTGGTGTTCTTCACGTTTTGCTTCATCCTGGCGCTGTTGGGGTACTTCCGGCGGCCGGGCGCGGCGTGGGCCATGACTGCCGGCGCGATGTTCGGGCTGATGTACGCCACCAAAGAGACCTGGATTCTGGCGGTTGCCTGCATGGCTGGCGGCGTGCTGTGTCAGCGCGCGGCGCCCAGACTCCGAACTCCCGATGTCGCTCGACGATTTCGGGTGGTCCTGTTTAGGCAGCGGGCTCGTGCAGCGAGGACAGGCGGGCAGGCGAGCACCGCCCGCCCCACCTCCGGGCTCATCCCAAATTCCACGACGTCAGGAGTTCGGAGACTCGCCGCGACCCTCCGCAGGCGCGGGATACGGCACTTGATATTGGGGGCAGCGACGGCAGCCGCGGTGGCCATGCTGCTGATGTCTTCGTTCCTGACCCATCCGCAAGGCATCGCCGATTCCGTCCTGGCCTTCCGCTCTTACTTCGTCAAAGGTTCCGGCGTCAACACGCCCCACGTTCATCCCTGGTACTTCTACATCAACCTCCTGCTCTACTTTCACCATGCCGGCGCACCGGTCTTTTCCGAAGCGCTCATCGCCGGGCTGGCGGTGGTGGGGTGCGCCGTGTCGCGGGGCACGGTTGCGCGCTTCCTGGCGATCTACACCGTGCTGCTGGTAGCGATCACCTGCGCGCTCCCTTACAAGATCCCGTGGAACATACTGGGATTCTGGCATGGCGCCATCCTGCTGGCGGGCATCGGAACGGCTTGGATGTGGCAGCACGCGCCCAAGCCGGTGGTCGTGGCGCTGGTGGGAATCGGGGTGGCGCATCTTGGATGGCAGGCGCGCGCCGCCAGTTTTCAATATGGCGCCAACCCGGGCAATCCCTGGGTCTACGCCCATACCGGCCCGGATGTCTCCGTCATCGTCAAGCAAATGGAGGCCCTGGCGGCGGTCAGTCCGGCCGGCCACGCCCTGAAAGTGCAGATTGTCTCGAAGGATAATCTGTGGCCGCTACCATGGTACCTTCGCCGTTACTCCGGAGCCGGCTGGTGGAATGGCGTCTCCGATACGGCCCCCCTCGCGCCGGTGATTCTGGCCACGCCCGACATGGAACCCGCGCTGCTGCACCGGATCTACGAAGTTCCGCCGCCGGGCCAGCGCGAGATGTACGTCAACATGTTCGACCGCCCCGTGGATCTCCGCCCGGGCCTGGAAATTCGCGGCTACGTCGCGAAATCGCTGTGGGACGAACTGCCATGATTCACCCGTCCGACATCGGCGCGCGCCGCTTCGCGCACCAGGCCATGGCCACCGAGTTCGAGATGTTCTGCGTACACCCGGACGGCGATTACGCCCAACAGGCCTGCTGGGCGGCCTTCGATCTGCTGGATCGCCTGGAAAGCGACTTGAGCCGTTTCATCCCCAACAGCGATATCTCGCGCATCAACCACCTGGCCACCGGGCAAAGCGCCCGCGTAAGCCGTTGGACCATGGAATGTCTGGAGCTTGCGCGCCAAGCCTACGAACAGACCGGCGGAGCCTTCGACATATCGCTCGGAACGGGACTCGAACGGCTGCAACTTTCCCCGCGAGATTGCCTGGTGACAAAGGGCACGGCGGTGCGGCTCGACCTGGGCGGCATCGGCAAAGGCTACGCCGTGGACCGCATGGCGGAAGTGCTCGACGAGTGGGATATTCGCCAGGCCCTGATTCACGGCGGGCACAGCTCGGTGCTGGCCGTGGATGCCCCGCCGGGGCTCGACGGTTGGCCGTTGACCATGGGCGGGCGGACTGTCGACGCCCGGCGCCGCGCCTTCAGCGCCTCGGGAATCCGCAGCCAGGGCGACCATATACTGGACCCGCGTACCGGCCAGGCGGTGGCGGGACGCGTGGCAGCGTGGGTATCCTTGGAACTGGATGGCAGCCCATCGCCCTCCGCCGTAGCGGAGGCCTATTCCACGGCGTTCATGATCCTCCCGGCCGGCGAAGTGGACGCCATCCGCGCCAGGCATCCGGGAATGGAAGCCTGGTTATTGGAAGCAACTGTTGTGGGAGGCCGGTTGCCGTTCGTCCCGACGCGGGCGTAGCCGTAAGGTTAATCCTTGAACAGGAAGCGGTTCTGCCAGAGTGCTCACCGAGACGCCGCGCTGCCAGACATAGGCCCGTTCGCTCATGATCGCCATGCAAAACCTTCCGGAACTCCTGACGTCGTGGAATTTGCAGTGAGCCTGCAGGTGGGGCAGGCGGTGCTCGCCTTCGCTCGATTCTATTCGAGCAGAGGGCCCAAATTCAGCGCGGGCGGGCAGGCGAGCACCGCCTGCCCCACCTGCGAAGCTCTCGCCAGCGAAAGGAGTGGCTCAGCCCATTTTCCCCGCTAGGCAGAAATTGCAAGGCGACATCAGGAGTTCTGAACGCGCTGCTCCAGCCGCAAGGGGGGCGGTGGCCCTGGCCTGAACTCGGGCAAAGCCGACGAACGAATCTCGCCCGTTTCTCCCGGATCATCACCAGCGTCGTCGCCTTCCGCCACTGGCCGCGACAACGGGTGCTTAAACAGTTTCGGGATTTTGGTTAGGAACCGCTTGCTGGCGCGCGCGGCTCAGAATGGCGTCTCAATGTTTGTAAGTGTTTACAGAGCCGCGACCGCGAGGGAGCGGTCGTTCAGAGACGTGCCTCCCGAAACCGTTTAAGCACCCCG
>Ga0182030_10028105_pt1 | contig 10074 bp, 10 predicted proteins | sample 812S3MmetaG_FD_121299 | JGI IMG/M metagenome (GOLD analysis project Ga0182030, IMG submission 121299) | Permafrost microbial communities from Stordalen Mire, Sweden - 812S3M metaG (Illumina Assembly) | ecosystem: Environmental > Terrestrial > Soil > Wetlands > Permafrost | place: Sweden... | reverse complement strand
CTCATGACGTGGTAGTTGGCTCCGGGATATTCAATGCGAGGTTGGCGCGGCATGATCAAATCCGACCACCAGCATGGGAAATTGTCAACTCAAAAGTATAAAACTATGGTTTGACCCCTTTACCCTCTCAGCGATCCTCTGGTCTCGAAACCGAAACCGTGGTCGCAAGCCGCACCCAAAAAGCTCATCAAGCCGTATGCTGGCGCTGGCAATTATTAACTTGATTGCTGGCAGGTCTCAATGACACACGTCAAATAGAAAATCTGTTACAGGTTTTTTGCCGGTTCGTATCCAAATCGTCTTTAGGCGCTGGAACAGCCCGCCGACAATTTTTTGAGTCAATTTAACGGTTTCTGCTCTTTTCGATTCACGGCGGTTGTGACATAAGCGACTTGAGGACAATATGTTATACGTATGTCATGTTAGAAAAATCGTAAATTTTCACGATTTTTAAAACCATTCTCCACCGGGAAATTTCAACGAAAAAACAACCAATGGACGGAAAATTCCTCAAGTCGGCTTGCCTCCAACCTGCCAGTACGCTCTCGACCGTTGCCCAGGGCGAAACGGTCGAACCGCCTTGCGCCTAGCGCGCACCCATGCCAACGCTCTGCACGGTCTGGAAAAGTTTGCCTTCGGTGCGGATGCTGGGGGCGATAATGATTTCCGTCTCTTGAAACTCGCGGATGGTCGCTGCGCCAACATTGCCCATGCAAGTGGTGATCGCTCCCACCAAGTTTTGTGAGCCGTCATCCACCGTGGCAGGGCCGAAAAGAATTTGTTTTAGCGAACCGGTCACACCGACTTTAATGCGCGTGCCGCGCGGCAGATTGGCGTGGGGCGTGGCCATGCCCCAATGGTTCCCCTTTCCCGGCGCTTCCTGGGCGCGGGCAAAGGCGCTGCCCACCATAACCGCATCTGAACCGCAAGCCAGGGCTTTGCAAACATCGCCGCCCTTGCTCATGCCGCCGTCAGTAATGATCGGCACATAGAGGCCGGTCATCTTGTGATAATAATCACGCGCCGCCGCGCAATCGACCGTAGCCGTCACCTGCGGAACGCCCAAACCAAGGACACCCCGGCTGGTGCAGGCCGCGCCGGGTCCAACCCCAATCAAAACCCCGGCCACGCCGCATTCCATTAATTGCAAGGTCACGTTATAGGTGACAGCGTTTCCGATGATGATGGGGATGTGCATTTTCCGGCAAAAATCGGCCAGCTCGAGCGATTTGTATTCCGTGGAGAGATGTTTCACGGTCGAGACGGTGGATTGGACAACGAAAAGGTCAGCCCCGGCTTCCTGGGCGATGCAGCCGAACCGCTCCGCTTTCTGCGGAATGGAGCTGACCGCGGCCAGCACACCGGCCTTCTTCAATTCTTCAATTCGCCGGGCAATCAGATCTTCCTTGATTGGCTCGGTATAGAACTTTTGAATCAAAGTCGTGACTTCTTCCTTGCTGGCTTTGACAATTTGAGCGAGGACCTCGGTCGGGTTCTCGTAGCGGGTTTGCACTCCTTCCAGGTTGATCACGCCCAACCCGCCCAGCTTGCCCATGGCGATGCAGAATCGAACGTCGGTCACGCCATCCATGGCGCTGGCGATGATGGGGATTTTCAGCTCGATGGCGCTGCCGTCCCGGCGCGGTATTTTGAACGAGGTATCCACCTCGTTGGGGTTGATGGTCATTTCGCCGGGCACAAGGGCGATCTCGTCAAATCCGTAGGTGACGCGCGCTTTTCGATTTCGTCCGATCCACATTCCCATAAGTCAAATTCTATTTGTTCAAAACTGGAACGGTTCGTTAAGCGTTCCGCACTGCGAGCAACGCGAACGAACTTCATCCGCATCATCCGTATAAATGGAACCGCAACGCTCGCATCGGAATATGCGGTCCTGTTTTCGCGCCGGCCCAAAACGCCGGCTGCGTATTTCAGAATATACGGCCAAAATGCAAAGAGCAGCAAGCAAAGAAAAAACGTAGGCGAAAATTAGGGCGGGGCATGACATGTTAAAAATTCGGGGTTATTTTTTCACGGCAGAATCGCCGGACGGGCGTTGGTCGCCTCCAGGGTTTGCCACTCGAAAACAGCCCTGCCCCAGACAGGAGCCGGCGCTGGCACGGGCTGAAAACGCAAACGGCGCGCCACGTCCAAGGCATTGGTGTCCGCGTCGAGCGACCGGGAACGCCCCAGCAATCGGACGGAAATGACTTGCCCCGCTGAATCGACTGCTATTTGCACGATGGAATTGGTCAATAATTGAGAGCTGGCCCACGCTGGAAGTTGTGCAGGGGCATTGAGCAACCGCCCGGACAATTCACCCTGAATATCAAAGCGCGATTGCGTCCGGATAAACTCCGGAGTGAGAAATGGCGGCCACGGTTCCGATTCCGGTCCGCGTTGGTCTGCCAGACTGAATGGAAGGGCCGGCTTGGCCCCGCCCAACGGCAGGATGTTGGTTCCCAGCCCGGCAACATCAAGCGCCAACCATGCGGGCGCTTCCTTTTCGTCCGGCGCCTCCTTCGGTTGATCGGACAGACGCAGCCAGGCGCGTTCGGAGAAACCGTGCAGACTGGGCAGGGGAAACACTGTTGGGTCGATGGCAAAAAATGTCTTGGACAATTGATCGGCATTCAGGGCGTCTCCAATCAAGCGAAAATGGCCTGGTCCCCGAACCTGCCTGGGGACTTCCCTCTCGCGTTCGCCAAACAGCGCGATCAAACCCGCCTGCACCAGGCACAACACGCCCACCACGCACCAAAAACGGCGCCGCGTCCACCCGCAAAACTGCACTGAAGCCGGGCTCATGGGGGCGAGCGCGCGGCAGGCGCGGCAAAGACGCTGGGCCGCTCTGCCAGCAGAAATTCTTTAATGCCAGCCTCCCGGGCCAGGCGGTACAAGTGCATCACCACGTCGTTCTGCACCGCCTTGTCCGCCCACAGCACCAGCGTCAGTTCCTTCGAATTGTGGCCCGCCTCCAGCAGACGGCGGCGCAATTCGGCCTTCAATTCCGACTCTTGCACCGCCTTGTTCTCAAAAAAGCATTGCCCGCGAAAATTGACCGCGACAACCACAGTCGGATTGTCTGTACCGGCCAATTTCTCGCCATCCGGAAGTTGTATTTGAAAAAGGCCGCGCACTTGTTCCACCAGCTTTGGGTCCGCGCCCGGTGCGGCCTGAATGCAAAAGGGATTGCTGCCGGGCGCGTTTTTAAAATCCTCGGCGCGCAATTGTGGCAAGTCGGAGGCTTTGTTGGTTTTGCCCGCAAAAATGATGTCGCCGTCTCTGGAAATTGTGATAATATTCGTACTGACGGTAGAGGAGCCGTCAAATTTCACCAGAACACCCGGGGTGTAAACCAAAGACCCCAGCAGCAGGAAGATGACGAGCAGAAAGAGCACGCCCACCACCGGGCCCGGTTCCAATGGCCCTCGAAAAATGGTCGCCTGACGGGCAAATCTCATGGGATTCTGTTAGTGCCCGGCTCCGGGGGGGCGGTGACAATGTTCAAAATTTCGCTGGAGATTTGCTCCATGTCGAGAACGATATTATTGACGCGCCCCACCAGATAATTGTAGCCCGCGTAACTGGGAATAGCCACCGCCAGACCGGCCGCCGTGCAGATCAAAGCCTGCCAAACCCCTTCGGAAAGCTGGTAAATGTGGGCGTTGAGCCCGCTGTCCTGGACGGCTTTGAACACATTCATGAAGCCGAGAACGGTGCCGAGCAAACCCAACAACGGGGCAATTTGCGCGATGGTGGCCAGGAGGTTGAGCTTCTGCTCCAAGCGCGGCACCTCCCAGGCTCCGGCGTCTTCCAGCGCTTCGCGCACGGCTTCACGGCCCCGCTCGCGGTTGACAATGGCCACCTTGACCAGGCGCGCCACGGGGCCGGGTGTGGCATCGCAAATGGCAATGGCTTCGACCACGTTGTCTCGTTTGAGAACGTTGCGCACACCGTTGAGAAACTCGGTCGAATTGATTTGTTCGCTGTGGTAGAGCAGGAGCCGCTCGAAAAAAATCGTCAGCGCCAGCGCGCTCGCCGCCACAATCGCCCAAATCATCAACCCACCCTCCGCCAAAAAATGAGGCATGCACTCTTTATAGGGTTCAGGCAGCCGGGATTAAAGGCTAAATTTATCCGGAGCAAAATTTCAACCGACAATTGGCTCGCGTCAAAAGGCGTTAATCATGCTATTATCTTCCAATATGAATTTGGATGAGACACAAAAGAAACAGGTGACCGCATGGATCAACGAGGGGTTGAAGCTTTCTGACATTCAGAAACGGCTGGAAACGGAGTACGGACTCCGCGTCACGTATCTTGATGTGCGGTTATTGGTCGATGATTTAAAGCTCAAACCCAAAGATCCCATCGCTCCTCCCAAACCGCCTCCCTCCGCCGAACCGGAACCGCCGTCCGCCCTGGCTCCGGACGCTCCTGCTTCCAAAGTCAGCGTCAGCGTGGACCAATTGGCGCGCCCGGGCGCATTGGTCAGCGGCAAGGTCAAATTCAGCGATGGAAAATCGGCGGAATGGGTTTTGGATCAAACCGGGCGCCTGGGCGTCGTTCCCGCTGAGAAGGGCTACAAACCGCCAACCGCGGATTTGCAGGAATTTCAAGTCGCCCTGCAAGCGGAGCTGCAAAAACTGGGGATTTAGAATAATCGAGGGCGCATGGGTTCGCTATTATTGCATGGGTTTCACCAGGCCAGGGGGGCGCAATTCCTGGACTTGAATGGCCAGGAAGCGGTGGCCAATTATGGAGACTCGCCGGGCGAATACGGCGCATTGGAGACCTCGGTGGGAATCAGCGATCTCAGCTTTCGGGCACGGCTCTGCCTCCTTGGACCGGATCGGGTCAAGTTTCTCAATGGCCAAGTGACCAATAACGTGAAGGAGTTGCGGACTGGCGAAGGGTGTTACGCAGCGCTAGTTTCGGCCAAAGGCAAAATCCAAAGCGATCTCCATATTTATATTCTGGAGGATGAAATCCTCCTGGATTTCGAAGCGGGCCTGGGCCAAATCGTGCAGCCACGTCTTGAAAAATTCATCATTGCCGAAGATGTCCAGGTCGTGGACGTCTCGGCGCTTTACGGGCTGTGGAGCGTGCAAGGGCCAAAAGCGGCTGCGGTCATCCAGAGTTTGCCGTGGAAGGTTGCCCTCCCGGAAAAGCCTAACGCCGTCGTCAAAATTGCCGATCCGGCATCAGGGGAAATATACCTGACAAGCCGCGCCCGAACTTCCGGCGCCGGTTATGATTTGTTTGTTCCCAATCAGTCCATGCAAGCGGTTGGGATTCAACTGGGCGAGGCGGCCAAAGCGGCGGGTGGACGTTTCTGCGGCTGGCAAGCGCTGGAAACGGCGCGCATTGAAACGGGCATTCCCCGTTTTGGGGCCGACATGGATGAAACCAACCTGGCCCCGGAAGTTTTGGACACCGCCGCGATCAGCTATTCCAAGGGCTGCTACATCGGCCAGGAGATCATTGCCCGCGTTCGCACCTATGGCCAGGTGGCAAAGTCGTTGCGCGGATTGCGCCTGCCGGATGATTTGCCTGCCCTGCCCGTCAAGGGCGACAAACTATTTCTTGGGGAAAAGGAAGTCGGCTATATTACCAGCGCGGCAGCGTCGCCGAAGCTCAAGGCCAACATTGCGCTGGGCTGCGTGCGCCGCGAGGCCAACCAGCCCGGAACAGAACTGCGGCTGCAAATGGCGGCGGGAATTTTTATTGTGAAAATTTACGATTTACCCTTCGCCCAACGAAACTCATAAGGCGTCCTAATTACAAAAATTGGTAACTATTTCGCAAAAATCGTGTAGTGACGTTTCGGGACAGCGGCGTAAAATGCCTTGCATGAGAACCAAAACTCACGATAAAGGCTCTTCCAAAAAAGTGCGTGTGCATCAGAATGGCAACGGCAAAGGGCATAGCGCAGCTCATTCTCTCGTCACACAGGATGTGGCCTTCGGCTACCCCAGAGATTTTCTCGACAATCAATTCGTTTACCTCGTGATTTCTCCGCGCGCCGGAGGATTGTCCATCGGGATCAACGTCAATCCGATTCTGAAATGCAATTTCCAGTGCCTGTATTGCGAGCTGGACCGCTCCAAGCCCGCGCGCATCACTCATTTTGATGTGAAAAAAATGGCGGCCGAATTGCAGGGCACTTTTGCGCTGGCTTACTCAGGGGGGCTGCGGCAATGGCCGCGCTACGCCAACTTGCCGGAGGACCTGCTGCGACCGCGCCATGTGTCTTTGAGCGGGGACGGCGAGCCGACTTTAGGCAGCCATTTTGTCGAGGCCCTGGAAACCCTCGTTGACCTTCGTGTGCTGGGTGGATTTCCGTTTTTCAAAATTGTGCTTGTGACCAATTCCACCGCACTGGACCGTCCCAAGGTCCAGCACGGATTAAAGCGCCTCACACGCCAGGACGAGGTGTGGGCGAAACTGGACGGAGGGACGCAGGATTATCTCAACAAATTAAACGGCGCAGGGATCCCGCTGGAAAAAATCATGAACAACATCCTGCTGGTGGGCCGCCAGCGACCAGTGGTGATTCAGAGCCTCTTTCCCGCCATTGACGGGCAGCCGCCACCTGAGCAGGAAGTCCAGGAATACGCGCAACGGTTGCAGGAATTAAAAACGGCCGGCGCGGATATTTCCCTGGTCCAAATTTATTCCGCGACGCGGCCCATGGCCCGGTCCGGATGCAGTCATCTCCCGTTGAAATCGCTTTCCCATATCGCCCGAACCGTTCGGAAGGTAACGGGATTGCGCGCGGAAGTGTTTTAAACATCTCTCATTGCGCCGCGCCCCTAAGGCTCCGCCCGGCAATCCGTGCTCCACGCGTCTCCCTGCGCCCTGACGAATTGCCGAGCGGTGGCACCAGTCCCTCGTGCAGTGCCGCCTCCAGCCCACCCTCGGACCCATTGGCGAAGAAATCCATCTGGCCCCACTCCGCCACTTTTTTGAGCTGGGAAATAATCACATTCGACGCGCCTTCCTTGCCGTTCTCCGCGTCCAACAAGGCCACCAGCGCTCTGGGACGAAACTCCGCCATGGCGAGGCACTGGCTCAGCCAGTTAACGACCGCGTCGGGCAGCTCTTCCCGATCGCGAACGGCAATCACAATCATGTCCGCTGCCGCTGCTTCCAGGGCCGCCAGTTTCCGCAGCGCGGTAATGGTCAGCCCGTCAAAATTCCACCAGCTATAAATCAGGCGCCCTTCCGTTTGGCAATCGCGCCCGATGCGCTCCAACACGGCGCAAACTTTTGCGGCATCAGCCGAGCCTTCGCCCGCAATGACCGCCCTCATGTCTTTGGCGGGCTCGAACGGCGCCATAAAGGGCTGATTCAATTCCAACTTCATCCTGCCAAGATAAGGCCGGCTTCGGGTCAAAAACTATTGGCTCTAGTTCCAGACTTGGCCCGGAAAATTACGTATTGGGACTAAAGCATCGCCTATTTCCGTTTTCTGACGTCCCAGCATTGGCGCAGGACGGCTGGGATTGTGCCGGCCAGAATCTTCAGGTCCAACAAAAGGGATTTCTCCTCCACGTATTTCAGGTCCCATTCCATCATCTGCCGGAATGTGGTGCGGTTCTTTCCTTTGACCTGCCAAAGGCCTGTCAGGCCCGGCAGCGTTCCGCAGCGCTGGCGATGACGAGGTTCGAATTTCTCATATTCGTAAACCATGGAAGGGCGAGGCCCGACCAGACTCATCTCGCCGCATAAAACGTTGATCAGTTGCGGCAATTCATCAATGCCTGTCGCCCGCAACCAGCGTCCTCCCGGTATCAACCGGTCGTCGCCGTTGCAATCCAGCTTCTTCATTGGTTTATCCGAAATCATCAAATCATCCAAATGCTTCCGATGAACCGTGATGTCGGCGTTCATTTTCATGGTACGGAATTTCAGGCAATAGAAAGTCGTGCCCAGGTGCCCGATGCGTTCCTGTCGAAATAACACGGTGCCCGGAGACACAATTTTGATGAAGAGCGCGACTGCAATTGAGATGGGAAGCCACACCGGCAAAGTGAGAACCACGAGGGTGAGGTCCAAGCAGCGTTTCCATTTGGGAACGTCCCTCCACGTAACGCGATCCGCAAGATCGCTTACTTTCACGCGGCTTGGTTTAATTGCCTGATTGAGCGCCAACTGCACAGGGAGAACACTATGGCCTTCCCAAATCGATTACTATTGGCGAAATTGCCCGATGTGAATGTAACGATTACGCATCCAGACTAAAGGTTTGCCTATTCGGGGCAGACCTTATTTTTCCCATTGGACGGCAAACCGGATCAACTGGCTGGTGTTCTCCAAGTTGAGTTTTCGGCGAATGTTGGCGTTGTGGACCGCAACCGTTTTGGCGCTGACGTGCAGCCGGCCGGAAATTTCCTTGGCGGCGGCACCCTTGCCCAGAAGTTGGAAGATCTCAAATTCGCGGTCGGTCAGAATCTCCATAGGCGACTGGTTCTCCTGAGCGTGCCCTGAAAACCGGCGCAGCACGCTGTCGGAAACTTCCTTGCTCACGTAGATGCGATTGCTCATCACCTGGCGAATGGCCCGGATTAATTCCGCCGGCGGCTGCTGTTTGGTAATGTAGCCGCTGGCTCCGCCACGCAACATTCGCTCCGCGTACAACGCTTCGTCGTGCATGGAAATGGCCAGTATTTTTAATGGCAGCCGAAGGGCGCTCAGGTCCTTGACCAGTTCCAGCCCGCTTTTCCCCGGCAAAGTAATGTCGACCAGGGCCAGGTCCGGCATCAGCGTGGGGATGGCTGTCAAGGCCTGTTGGGCATTCTCCGCTTCTCCGCATACCATCATGTCCGGCTCGCGGTTGATCGTGCCGCACAGGCCTTCGCGCATCAAGGGATGATCATCCACAATGAAAATCTTCATTTGCGCCAATTTGGATTTTCCTGATTTCTGGTGTGTCATATTTGCTTCTTTCTTTTCTGAACGAGCCCGACCCGGCCAATAGGTCCTCCGACCGCCAGACGCACTGAACATACCACAGCCGTGCCGCCGCCGTCCTCTTTCTGGATGGACAACGACCCGCCTATCATTCCAGCACGATAACGCATAATGCGCAATCCCATGCCGGATTCTTTTCGCCGGGCGGGCAGGCCCGCGCCATTATCGTTAACGCATAGAGTAATGCGTTCCGCCGTCTCAGTCAGTTTGATTTCGATCTGACCGGCGTTGCCATGTTTAATCGCATTGGTGACGGCCTCCTGGGCGATGCGGAAAAGATGGGTCGCGACCGCGTTATCATGAATCAAAACCGGGCGCCGGCAGCGGAACCGGCAGTTCACTTGAAACAACGATTTGGTTCTCCTGGCCAGGGCTTCGAGCGACGCCATGAGGCCGTTGCTTTCCGGTTCCACCGGGTGCAAGCCGCGGGCCAGGCTGCGAGTTTGGGAGACGGCTTCATTCAACAATTTTAATATGCGCTGCAAGGGGCGCGACAAAAGCAGGGACTTCCCCGCAACTTCCTTTTGCAACGCGCTCGTCAAATGAATTGTTCCCACCAAAAGCTGGCCCAGCCCGTCGTGCAAATCCTGCGCGATGCGCCGGTGTTCCCACTCGCTCACGTGCAAGACTTCCCGTTCCAGATTGACGCGGGCCGTGATGTCGCGCACAAAAACAGAAGAATATTGAAAATGGCCCTCATCCCAGAATGAAGTGGCATCCACCAGCACATGACAGACGGTGCCATTCTTGTGCCTTAGAACCAGCCGCAAGTTCCGCACCGTCTCTTTGGCGGCCAGCCGCTGCAAAAGCTCCAGTCCACGCGCCGGCTCCGCGCAGAACTCGGTGAAAAAACGACCCACATATTCGTGAGCGGAATACCCCAGCATGTCCAGTTGCGCCCGGTTCACCCGCAATATCGCACCACTGGCCGAAAGCCACTCCAAGCCCACCGGCGAATAAGCAAAAAAATTCGAGAGGTGATGCTCACTGTGGCTGGCGGTGAGGACGGGATGCAATTCTGGCGGTTGACAATGGATCGGGGGTTTTACTGTGATCGTCGATTTGCAAATGCAGATGGACCGGACGGGGGGCGGG
>Ga0182030_10028104_pt1 | contig 10075 bp, 7 predicted proteins | sample 812S3MmetaG_FD_121299 | JGI IMG/M metagenome (GOLD analysis project Ga0182030, IMG submission 121299) | Permafrost microbial communities from Stordalen Mire, Sweden - 812S3M metaG (Illumina Assembly) | ecosystem: Environmental > Terrestrial > Soil > Wetlands > Permafrost | place: Sweden... | reverse complement strand
GCTCCGCCGCGCTCACTCTCCTGCCGCTCTTCATGCAAGCGGATGCCGCGCTCCTGGGCCACCGCCGCTGCGTTGATGCGGTTCACGTTCTCCGAGCCCTGCAGCAGTCCATCGATGGCCGCATTGCGCACCAGGTCGATCTTGGCCTCGGCCAGAATGCCGCCATAGACGATGTGAATCGCCTCCAGTCCTTCCTTGCCCACCTGCGCCAAAAACGAGCCCAGTCTTCCGGCCAGATCGATGTAGGGCGCCAGTTGCACGTACTCCTCGTGGCTGAGCGAAGGCAGATTCACGGCATTCTGGACGACTCCTAATTTCAAGTAATCGCGCACCTGCATGGCTATCTGGATTCCCACCGCCTCCTGCGCCTCGCCCGTCGAGCCGGCGATGTGCGGGGTCAGAATCACGTTCTCCAGCGCAAAGTAGGGCGAACTTTGCGGCGGCTCGACCGTGAAAACGTCCAGCGCCGCGCCGCTAACCTGGCCGCTCTTGAGAGCCTCCACCAACGCCGCATCGTCAATCAGCTCGCCGCGGGCGCAGTTGATGATCCGCACGCCCTGCTTCATTTTGGCCAGCGACTTGGCGTTCACCACTCCGGTGGTCTGCGGCGTGAGGCCCACGTGCAAGGTCAGGTAATCCGATCCCGCGATCAGCTCGTCGAGCGTGACCAGCTTGATGCCGTTTTCGCGGGCCACGGTAGCCGAGACAAAGGGATCGCTGCCGATAATCTCCAATCCAAAGCCCCTGGCCCGCCTCGCCACTTCCAGGCCGATCCGGCCCAGCCCCAGGATGCCCAGTGTCTTGCCGCGCAGTTCCATGCCTTGCAGGTTCTTCTTCTCCCATTTGCCGGCGTGCATGGTGGCGTTGGCCGTGGGCAGCTTGCGAGCCAGCGCCAGCATCAGCGCAATGGTCAACTCGGCTACCGCAACCGCATTGGCCCCCGGCGTATTCATCACCACGACGCCCCGCCGCGTCGCCGCATCGGCGTCGATATTGTCCACGCCCACGCCGGCCCGGCCAATCACCCGCAGCTTGGGGGCGTGCGCCATCAGCGCGTCGTCCACCTGGACCCCGCTGCGCACCACCAGCGCATCGGCATCCGCCAGGGCCGCCGCCAACCCATCCGGCAACTGGTCGTGCGTCAGAACTTCCCACCCCGGCTCGGCTGCAAATACGGCCAGCGTTGCCGGAGAAACCTTCTCTGCCAGAACGATCTTCATCGCGATTCCCTTGCTCCTTTGCGCTGGTTTGTATTCGTCAAAACGGATCTCCTGCTGCTCGCACAGCAGATCGAAGATGCGCATCACGGCCGCGTGCGGCTTGCCGTCGCCCCGCTCATACTTGGCGATCGAGTTGGGATGCACTCCGAGCCGCTCGGCCATCTCATATTGATAGAGATCCATCTGCTTGCGCGCAATCAGCAGCTTCTCTCCAAAACTTAGCTCAGTCATTCTCAGATCTCCTGCTTCTTGCAAGTGAGTGTGAGTGTGAGTGTGAGTGTGAAGTGTGAAGTGTGAGTGCGTGTATTCAGTGCATACTCACACTTCACACTCGCACTCATATAGCTACTTGCTCGCTTCGGCGTAGATCTGCTGCGCCGCTGCGACGCCCTGCCCATAAACCACCGGCAGACCCAGCGTGTCCTTGGCGATGTGCTCCATCGCCCCCAGCAGCGCCACCGTATCCAGGTAATCGAAGAAGCCCAGGTGCGCCACGCGGAAGATCTTGCCCTGCATCTCGCCCTGGCCGTTGGTGATCACCAGGCTGAAACGCGCCTTCAGAGCCTTCACTACCGCGCCCGAGTCCACGCCCTCCGGCACGCACACCGCAGTATCCGCCGCCGAGGGAGAGATCGGCGCAAAGAGCGTGAAGCCCAGCGCCACCAGGCCCGCACGGGTCGCCGCGGCATTCACCTGCGCATTGTCGATCAGCGCGATGCGGCCCTTTTCCAGGTCTCCGCCGGCCTGTCCGGCAATGTAATCCAGAGCCGCACCGAGCCCGGCAATCAGCGCCACGGCGGGCGTGTAGGCGCTCTCTCCCTTGACCGCGTTCTTGCGCTCCTTGCGCAGGTCAAAGTAGTAGCGCGGATTCTTCGCCGTCTCCATCGCCGCCCAGGCCTTCTCGCTCACGCTTAAATAGCTCAGCCCCGGCGGAATCATCACCGCCTTCTGCGAGCCGCCGATCAGTACGTCGATCCCCCAGCCATCCACGTCGAAAGTCATTGTTCCCAGGCCAGTAATGCCGTCCACAATCAGCAGCGTATCGGTTTCTTTGACCAGTCTGGCGACAGCCTCCACGTCGTGGTTCACCGCCGTCGAAGTCTCCGAGGCCTGCATGAAGACCGCTTTGTGCTCCGGCTTGAGAGCCTTTTTGATTTCGGCTAGATCGAAAGTCTGGCCGTAGGGCACCTTTACGATGTCCGCTTGCAGGCCAAATGCCTTGGCCATATCCACCCAGCGCTCGCCGAACTTGCCCGCCGAAAGCACCAGAACCCGGTCGCCCGGAGAGGTCAGATTCGCAACCGATGCCTCCATCGCGCCCGTGCCCGAGCAGGACAGCAGAATCACGTCGTTCTTCGTGCCCACAAAGACCTTCAACTGGGCCAGAACTTTCAGAAACAGCGCGCGAAACTCCGCCGTGCGGTGGTGAATGTCGGCCGCAGCCATGGCAAACTGGGCCGCCGGAAGCAATGGGGTCGGCCCCGGTGTAAACAAACGCGTCTTGCGAATCATGATCTCTTCTCCTCGTTTCAGACTGGAGGCTGGGCTCAACCACCCTTTGCTCCTGTTTGATAATCACATAATACACTTTCGTGTTGATTCTGTGTTCAGAAAGTTGTGGAAAAACATTTTTAAGTAAAGCATATATCTCTGTTAGAGAAACAGAACCTTGTCGGCGTTACCGGCCAATAGCTTTTACACGCCGGAATCAGTGAGTGCCCCATCCAGTTTTCGGTTTTTCCCGAGAAGAGAATTGCAAAAAGCGGGAGAAAGCGAATGCGAACTGCCCAGCCTGCAAACCCTCCCGCTTCATCTACCATCAGAGAAGCCCATGGCTGCCAAACCCAAGCTCGGACAAAATTTTCTCAACGATGCCGAAGCGATTCAGCGCATCGCGGCCTCGCTCGGCGATCTCACCGGCCGCACCGTAATCGAGATCGGTCCCGGACAGGGCGCCATCACGACGACTCTGGCGGCCCGCGCCGGCCATCTAGTGGCCATCGAACTGGATCGCGAACTGGCCCTCCGACTACGCGCGCAGTTTCCCGCTGGCGATGATGCCCGCGTCACAGTCCTTGAACAGGATGCGCTGCAATTCGATTTTGCGGCTGCCGCGGCGGCGGCCGGCGAGCGTTTGCTGGTGGTGGGCAATCTTCCCTACGGCATCACCTCGCAGATTTTGCTCAAGCTGGCCGCCAGCCACGCCTCGCTCGACCGCGCCGTACTGATGGTGCAGCGCGAGGTGGCCGACCGCGTGGCTGCTGAACCCGGATCGCGCGACTACGGCCTGCTCTCAGTGACGGTACAGCTCTTCGGTCCGGCGCAAAAGCTCTTCACGCTGCCGCCTTCGGCCTTCACGCCGCCGCCCGACGTGCATTCGACCGTCTTTCGCTGGCGCTTTGCCCCACGCTTTGCCGAGTTGGGAGTGGACGAAACGAGCTTTCTCCGCTTCGTCCGCCAGTGCTTCCATCAGAAGCGCAAGACGCTGGCCAACAATTTGCGCGCTGCCCGCTTCTCGCCGGCGGCAATCGCCTCCGCACTGGCTCACGGAAAGGTTCCTGCGCTGGCCCGCGCCGAGGCTTTGCCCATCGAGAGCCTGGCTGCTCTCTGGCGCTGTCTGAAAACGAATGAGGCCACCTCGCAGGACGAAGAACTTATCCCTAAATAGCGTATTTTTTAGTGCCGCTCTCCAGAGCGGGGTCCCCAACGAGTGCTTTTCGTTGGGGTGGTAGAGCGGCTGTCGTGCGGGTCTCCAGACCCGCACGCATCCCAACTGGCGGCTAGGAAGCCGCCAGCACAGCCGGTCAGGAGACCGGCGCTACAATTTACGGATAAGCTAACGGTGCGGGCCGCTGCTGCCGGTTCCGCCGCTGCCGGCGTGCGAGCCGCCGCCACCTCCGCCGCCTGAGGGTCGGCTGTATGAAGGCGCCGGCTGGCTGCCGCCGGAACTTCTGGCCGAAGGCGCATAGACCGCACGGCCGCCTGCCGTGGCGGAGCCGCTCGCGGAGTGCTGCACGACCGGCGCGCCCGATCCTGCATAGGCCGACCGGGAGCGATTCACCGCACCCGCCGCGGAACCGTTATAAAGCGGGCGCGGTGAAAGTGGACGCATTGGCTGCACCAGGCGTCCGCCAATCGTCACCGGGCCATACCTTGTGTGCGTCGGCAGCGCCGCACCCCCGCCCTGTGGGAGCCGGTTGACGGCAACGATCGGGTGAGGGCCGGCTGCGAGTGCGCCATTCAGAGGACGGCCGCCGCCGCTGCGGGGCAGCATTGGATGCGGCCGCATGGGAGGACGATAGCCGTGCGGCGGGATGCCGACATTTGCAAACCATCGGCCGCCACCCCACCAGGGCTGGCAGATTCCCGGCGCCCAGCCCCACCCGAAATCGTCGTAAAAATTCCAGGTACCGTACTGGTACGGCAGATAGCCCCAGGCATCGTCGGAAACCCATATGTAACCGAAGCGTGGGGTCCACATCCAGTTACCGTTGCCATACGGCTCCCAGCCCGCGTTCGTCGCTTCATAGGGCGACCAGATCGAACCCTCACCCGGAACGCTGTACCAGCTCCCATTCGCATCCAGATCGCCCCAGGCAGGGTTGTTACTGTCCGGCAGGTTGCCGGCCGCGCCGGTCTTCGCCGTCGCCTCTGCCGCCAGCAACTGGTCGCGATCGGAGTTCCACGTATCCCAGGAGTCCGGCTCGACCGATTCGGCAACGATGGACCCGGCAAGATCGGCGCCGTTCAGGGCCACGCTTTCGCCGCCGTGCAGGTCGAGCGTCAGCGCGCCGCCATGCTGCGAGTTTCCCGATTCCAAATGGGCATTGCCAGAAAAAATTGCAAGTTCGCCGGGAGGATTGTCCAAATTGACCCGCAGAACGGTAGAACCGTCTGCCGTGACCACGCTGTCTCCGAATCGAACCCGAATTGGCCTGGGCGGGCCTTCGCTCTGCCCCTGCAGTTCAAAGTAACCCAATCCGCTTTGCAGCACGATCTCCGCATCGCCGGCCGCGTTGCCGCCAGCACTTCCCTGCCCGCGCAAGAGGGCCAGCATCAGCGAACTATTGGGTGAAAGCCGGACCACGCTGCCGTCTTCAAACTCGAGTTCAGCCCGTCCGTCGCCTGAGGTGAGCACCTGGGCTCCCTCAAAGAGCGGCGTATTGGCCAGCGCCGGATCGGCCAGAACCTGAGTGCCTTGCAGAATCCGCACCTGGCCCTCGACGCTGCTCAGCCGCACGGCTCGTACTTCCTGCGCATTGTCTTGGGCGCGCAGTGCAGGCGCCACCAAAAGCGCTGCCGCGGCAAGCGCCGTCAGCCCCAACAACCGTGCGCTCGACCGGCATCCAACCAAATTTCCGCAATTCATGGCATCCCGCCTTTCCACCGCACTGCATCCGAGTACATCATTTTCACGGATAGTGTAAAGTCGTGGGTGCCCCACCCTCGCCGCGTTCGTGATTTTGCGGCTAGGGTGGGATAGCACGACGCCCGCATGAATGGATCAGTGAAAAAGCTCTACTGATCCAGGTTTGCTTCACTGCCCGACTTCCTTTTGACCGGCCCTCAGGGCAAAAAGTAGCGCCAATAGCGGCTGGAAGCGAATTATTCTTCCGCCTTTGCCTCGAGCGCTCTGGCGCGCTTCCTGACTCGCTCCATCACGCCCGGATCCTCGGCCAGCCGTTCGAGAATTCCCCGGATCGTGCCGAGCTGCTGCGCGTTCCCCTCGCGAGCTTCCTCGGCAAGGCTTTCCATCTCTTTGTCCAGTCCGAGGCGGTCGGTCTGCAGCAGCACCTCCAGCCGCGCGCCCTCGACAATGGTCTCCGCCACTGCCCTCAGCGAATCTCCCAGCGCCTGAATTTCTTTGTCCTGGGAGTAGTTGAACTTACAATCGCCTCCACCCTCCGGAGCGCTGTAACTGAGTTTTTTCCATCCCTGAAAGGCCACTTTAAGGTGGCTATCGCAATCCAATTTGGACCAATTGCGGTGGCCGGCCACAAAGAAGACGCGCTGGACGAATTCCGCGCTCAGCCGAATATCGCGGTCCACATCCGGAGCCTCGAAGCTCTGCGGCCCTTTCGCGGGCAGCTTCCCGCGCTCGGATTGAAAGTGCCCGCTGCCATCGGGATGAATCGTCAGCGTCCAATGCGAGGGCGAGAGCCCCGGATGGGAAAAATCCATACGGAAGACAGGGGCCGGAGCGGAGCCGGACTTGGCGTATGCGGGCAGTGACCCAGCCGCCAATGCCAGCAGGGCTATTGAGACCGGCAGGGCAACCGCAATCCAAAGTGCGGAAATTTTCACCTTGGAGGCGGAAATTTGATTTGCTTTGAAAAAGCGCGGTTTTAGCCGCGCCGCCAGCCGCGCACTCATTGCACCACCCCCTGCAACCGGAGCGTCTGGGCGGTATGAATGTGGCAGATCGCAATGGCCAGCGCATCGGCCACGTCAGCCGGCTGCGGGGTTTCGGCAAGATCGAGCAGACGCATCACCATGAATTGCACCTGCTCCTTTTTTGCCAGCCCGTAGCCCACCACGCTGGATTTGATGGTCAACGGAGAATATTCGGCCACCGGAAGGCCCTGGCAGCCTGCCGCCAGCAGCGCTACGCCGCGCACCTGCCCCAACTTCAGAGCCGACTTGGCGTTCACCGAGTAAAAAACCTCTTCGATGGCTACCGCGTCCGGCTTCCAGCGCACCATCTCGGCCGAGAGCTCCCGGAAGACCTGTTCGAGCCGCACCGGCAGCGTCTTGGTCTTGGCCAGCCGTATGGCTCCCATCGCCTTCATAACCAAACGCTGTTGCCGCCCGGAGTCGTCCGACTCGACCACCCCAAAGCCGGTCACTTCCGTCCCGCAATCGATGCCAAAGACCCGCATGGGCCTGAGTGTAACTCAACCAAGCCCGCTCCGGCACGGCAGGGGATACAATCCCCCCAACGCAACGGCGGCCTGGGCGCTGTGCCCAGGCCGTCGCGGTGAACTGTGGGTATTGGACTAAGGCCATCGCGCTTCCGCGAGTGCCCAAGCATCTTCACTTCTGTTCCCAAGCCTAATAGCTCTGAGGCGATACCCGCTAAAGCGGGCTTCTTCGGCGACAGCCTTCGTCGCTGTAGTGAAGACTCGCCATCCTGCACATCGGGTCGAGGGGCGCATCTTACAGTGAAAATGCGGTAGCTTCCCATGCGGTTAAATGCTCTCCGCCGGGGGCAATCCTGGGATCTGGGGCGCGATGCCCTAGGCCTCAGTCACCTCACGTACTGTACATCTCAAAGAGTATTTCTGCATCTTTTGGATCTACCTCCTTTCCCGTGTGAAGATAACCTACCCCTCCGTCTTCGGCTTGTCAAGACATCTTTTCAGCGAACTTGAACTTTTTTCTCGCCGGCCTTCACAACCGGGAACTTCGCTGACCCCTGATCCCTGTTCCCTGTTCCCTATCTTTACCAGCTATGCAGCCACTCCTCATCGCGCCCGATGCGTACCGGCGCATTGAAGAGTTCGCTCAGCCGGGCCTCGGTCAGCAGCTCCTGGCGCGGGCCATCGGCCACGATGCGCCCGCCGCGCATCAGAATCACACGCTCGATCTCGGGCAGAATATCGCCCAGGTGGTGGGTGACCAGCACCAGCCCGGTGCCCTCGCGGGCCAGCCTGCGCAGCATCTCGCGGAGTTCCCGTTGCGCGGCCAGGTCGAGCGCGTTCGAGGGCTCGTCGAGGAGCAGTTGACGGGGGCGATGCACCAGGGCCCGCGCGATCAGGATGCGCCGCCTCTCTCCGGCCGACATCTGGCCCACCAGTCGCCCTGCCAGCTCGAGCGCTTCCATCCGTTCCAGGGCTTCGACGGCCCGCGCGCGCATCTCTTCGGTGCCATGGAGATTGGGCCAGAGCGTCGAGGCGGAGAAAAACCCGGCAATCACCGCATCCAGGCCGGTGGTGACGGCGGTCCGTTCGCCGGGCAGTTCGCTCCCCATCAGCCCCGCGCCCACCACGCCGAAATGCCGGCGCAGTTGGGTTAGATCCCAGCGCTCGCGTCCAAAGATGCTTACCTTCATTCCCGGCCGGACGATGGGATAGATCTGGCAGCTCATGGCCAGAATCAGCGTGGATTTTCCGCAGCCGTTCGGTCCCAGGATCGCCACGTGCTCGCCGGCCTCGATGGTCAGGTTCACATCGTGGAGGACCACACGGTCGCCGCGCGCCACACTCACATGGTCCATCTCAAGAAACTGCGTTTCACTGTTGTCGATTGCTGCTGCCTGACTAAAAGGGCTGTCGTCCATCACTCCGTCCATGACTTACACACCAAGGTTCTTTCCTGGAACAGAAAGATCAGGGCACTGCAATCACAAAGCACATCCCTGCCAGCCCCAGCGGGAACTACACCATTAAGCAATTGGATTCTCCCGTTGGCGATTGAGTCCCGTTCATTCTGTCGTAGCTCGCCCCCGTCCGCCGGTCTTGCTTTGGTACAGGAGTCCATCCGCCCGCCGGAACAGATCTTCCGCAGATTCGCCGGGACGAGACAGCGCGGCACCCACCGAGATCAACAGGGTGACGCGCCTCTCATTGTTGACGGGAACCGAAGTTTCCGAGATCAGGACAACACACCTCTCCGCCAGCTCACTTAGGCTTTCGAGGTCCACGTTCCGGACGATGGCCAGAAACTCGTCACCACCCCACCGTCCAACAATGTCCGTGGGGCGAAGCGCTCCAGCCAGAGTGTTCGCAGCTTCCTGTAAAGCGCGGTCGCCGCAGGAGTGGCCGAAACTGTCGTTGATTGCCTTAAACCCGTCAAAATCAAACACAAATACCCCGAAAGGATCCTTGTGCACCTGATATTCGCTCACTGCGGTCTGTAAGGACATTTCCATAAAGCGGCGGTTCGGCAGTTGGGTGAGATGGTCGAGAAAGGCCAGCCGATTCATCGCCTCCAGCTTGCGCCGCGCATCAATCTCGGCCGAATTGTCGCTGAAGATCTCGACCGCCCCGATAACGGAGCCGTCGGTACCCCTCATGGGCTGCACACGCACATTCACCGGCAACCGACGGCCCTGCCTGTGCCGCAGAAAAACATTCGCCTCGTGTACGCATCCGTCGTCAATGCTTGCAGACAAAGGACAACCATCCTGGCACACATGTTTCCCGGCAAGATCGACGTGACACAGGATGCCGTCATAGCAGTACTTGCCCAGAACCTCTTCTGCCTTGTAGCCCGTCAGGCGATATGCGCCTTCATTCCAGTACAGAATCCGCCGCTCACGGTCCACGAAGTACACGCCATTGTCGATCTGGTCCAGCAGTTCCTTATAGAACCCGGAGTCGGTCGGAACAATCGATTGCAACTCTTCAGGCTTGATAAAGACCTCCCAAAACTGCCTTGATTATCCCATTCTGCGCGAGCCTGTCGCACACAATCAACACGCCGCCCAAAGAAGAGTGCCTCATCGGGCCGCGCATTCAGCCCCATTCACCTGATAAATTAGATGGATAAACACCATGTCCGATGCATCGCAATTCGTCATCCCCCGCGGCTTCCGCTTTGGCGCGTGCAAAGCGGGACTCAAAGCCAGTGGCCGCACCGACTTCGCCCTGATTGTGGCGGATCGGCCGGCCAGCGCCGCCGCCGCCTTCACCGCCAATCGCGTCATTGCCGCCCCGCTGATCGTGGATAAAGAACATCTGCGGGCCACCGGCGGCAAGGTGCGCGTGGCCGCCATCAACGCAGGCAACGCCAACTGCGCCGCCGGTCAGGCAGGCCTGGATGCGGCTCGCGCCACCTGCGCCGCGATTGCGCAATCCTTCGACTGCCTGCCGGAGGAGGTCTTTCCCTCCTCGACCGGCATCATCGGGGTTCCT
>Ga0182030_10028100_pt1 | contig 10075 bp, 6 predicted proteins | sample 812S3MmetaG_FD_121299 | JGI IMG/M metagenome (GOLD analysis project Ga0182030, IMG submission 121299) | Permafrost microbial communities from Stordalen Mire, Sweden - 812S3M metaG (Illumina Assembly) | ecosystem: Environmental > Terrestrial > Soil > Wetlands > Permafrost | place: Sweden... | reverse complement strand
TGGCATGGAGCGCGGCGGGGAAGCAGCGGTGCCGGGTGCTGGCGGTGGCGCCGGGTGGGACCCGTTGATTTTGATTCGCTGCGTTTGGGGCGGGGAGCGGGAACCGGCGGGTTGAGGGTTTAGGTTTCCCGCCCATTTCGCACAGAACGCGAAAAGGACGGGGCACGGCCACCTGCGGTGGGGCAGACGCGGCTTGTGCCGCATCAGGATTTGCGGTTTGCCGCCCATTCCGCACAGAACGCGAAAAGGACGGGGCACGGCCACCTGCGGTGGGGCAGACGCGGCTTGCGCCGCATGAGGATTTGCGGTTTCCCGTCCATTTCGCACAGAACGCGAAATGGACGGGGCACGGGGCGTTATTGGCAGGATTGGATGAGGCCGGTTTAGGGCTGAGGCTTCCTACCTTAAGCGCGAAAACAAAGACGCGCCGGAGGTGGGGCACCCGGAGCTATGCGGCGGCGATGTCGGTGGGGAGCGCGGCTCCTCTGGACTTCCAGAAGACGCCGCCGGCGAGGAACAGCAGGCCGGTGCCGAGCAGGATCAGCGAGCCGGGTTCCGGGGTCTCGGTGACGTATTGGAAGTCGAGGTAGTCCTGGGTCTGGCCAGTGACCGAGACGGCCACTTCGTAGACGCCGCCGCCAACCGACCACCAGTTGACCTCGTCGGGGCCGACGTTGACCAGCGGACCGCCCCAGGAATCAAACAGCGGCGAACCGGGATAGTAAACCAGGTTGGAGTAGTACCACGACCCATCGGCAGAGACCAGGTAGCCGCCCCCGTCGGAGCCGTAGCCCGGGACCATGCTGTCGATGTTGGCATCTTCGATGCCCAGATTCGTATCGGTGAACGTGCCGGTAATGCCGGCGATCTGATAGAGGCCGGGAGTAATTTCGGCGCCCAGGGTGATGGTGCCGTCGATGGTGACGGCGCTGTTGCTGAGGTCGAAGTTGATCGAGTCCGCCTTCAAGGCGGGTGCGGCGGCGAGCGTCGCGCATGCAAGCAGGATGAAAGTAAATTTCTTCACGGTTTCCTCACAAGTCCGTTCGGCGCGTGCACTTGTCGATGTCGATGCGCTGGTTGAACGTGATCTCAATATAGGGGGGGAGTATCTGCCAAGCCATAGCCCTTTCAAGGGTTAGGGGTGGCGCTTCAGGCCTGCCGGCATGACGCCTGCGGCTGGATGGCATGGCGCGTCGGGTACGGTACGCGAGGCACGGAGGCGGCTGGGGCGTGGTTACGGCAGAGGGATGCGCGGGGCGCCTGCGTTGCACTTTTGGGGGATGCGCGTGGTTCGGCTGCAATTCCCAGGGACTGTGGCTTGCCCAGAATTTGTGGTTTGGGGAAGGGCCTGAGGGCCGGGACGCCCTCCGGACAGCCGATCTGGAGATCAGCGCTACCAGTTTTTGCTGGCTACCAGTTTTTGCGGACTGGGAGAAAAGTGGACTAGTCGGCCTGGCGGTGGGGGATGAGCTCGAAGGAATCGAGGAAGCGGGCGGTTTCAGGCGACTGCGCGTTGGCGGGCGAGGCGACGATCATCTGGTAGAGAGTAGTGCCGACCAGGTAAACGCGGACGGAGACGTGGGCAGACTCGCCGTCGGCTTCAAACTCGACGCCGTGATACGAGCCCAGGGCAATCTTTTTCTCGCGGGTGAGCTGGCCTTTGATGTTGCTGACGGCGCCCTTCTTGGCGTTTTCCAATAGGTCGTCGGGATCCTTGCCGGCGGCCCCGGGGCCGTAGTCACAAACGGCGGTGATGAGCGCGCCAGTGGAGTTCTCAACGACATAGGTGCGCAGTTCTACGGGGCCGGCTTCAGTGGTAATGGTCTGCTTCTCCAGAGCCGGAGCGGCCGGGAACGAGGCGCTGAAGCCATCGTCGGCGTAGCGGTACTGCTTCCACTCGGCGACGGGCGCGGGCCGGTTGGAGGGCAGGAGTTCGAAGGAGTCGAGAAAGCGGGTGGTGTCGGCGAATCTCTCGTTGAGGGGCGTGGCGACCATGGTCTGGTAGAGAACGCCGGCGGCCACGTACATGCGGGCGGTGAAGTGCAGCTTGTCGCTCTCGGCCTGGAACTCGAGGCCGGGCGCAGACCCGGGCGCGGACCCGAGGGTGATCTTCTTCTCGGTGAGGATGTGGGCGCCCATGTGGTCGACGGCGCCTTTCTTGGCGCTGGAGAGCATCTGCTGCGGATCGGCGGCAGCGCCTGCGGCACCGTAGTCGCAGACGCCGACGTAGAGCGAGGTTGAGCCGGTTTCTGCTTCGTAGGATCGCAGCTCGAAAGAATTGCCGCCGACGGGAACGCTGTTTTTGCTGACCGCGGGTTCAACGGGAAACTGGGCGCGGAATCCGTCGGCTGGGGAGCCGAAGGACTTCCACGGCGGGGCTTGCGCGGGAAGAAGGGCGCCGATGGAAAGCAGGGCGATGGCGAGGGGAAAAATCAGCTTGAACGACAGGCTGCGGGCTCGGTGCGTGGAGCGCATGGGTGGAACTCTCCTGGCCGCGGGCCGTGCGCCGGCGTCGCCCTCCAAGATTGCCACGGCGCGGGCGGGGAGGGCAAGCCACCTGCGCCACCTGCGGTGGGGCAGACGCTCCTTGCGTCGCATGGGGTCTGAGGCTTCCCGCCCATTTCGCAAAAGACGCGAAAAGGACGGGGCACGGCCACCTGCGGTGAGGCGGGCGCGACTTGCGCCTCATGGGGCTAGCGGTGGGCGGTGGCGTCCCAGACTACGGCGTCAATGAAGAACTGGACCAGCCTTTGCTGGTTGAGAGCGTGGTGCTCGGCGATGGCGTGGGAGGCGGCCTGGTCGTTGCGCTCGTGGCCTTCGATCCAGGCCAGCAGGCAGCGCTCGCGATTGTCGAGCCCGAGCAGCGCCTGGCGAATCTCGTCGCGGAGGGGGAGCTCGGGAACGAGCGCTTCCATTGGGAAGCGCATCATGGCGGGGAGCAGGCTCATCATGCCGAGGAGGTATTGTTCGTCGGGGTCGAGGCCGCACAGGGCGGCGGCAAGTTCGCAGAAGCGGGCCCGCACCAGAGCCATGTGGAGAATTTCCGGCGGCTGCTCGGCATTGAATTCGCTGAGGATGGCGAGCGTCGCGATGCGGCGGAAGGCGGTTTCTCCCACGACCAGGATGGCGCCCGCAATGGAAGACACCTGCTGGCGAAGGGCGTAGATGGGGGAGTTGACGAGGCGGAGCAGGCGATAGGTCAGCGAGGCGTCGCGGAGGACCAGGGGGCTGATCTTCTTCAGGTCAAGCGGGTCGCGATGCAACTGGCGCAGAATGTCGAGGTGGAAGAGCCGGTTGGAAGGAACTTTGGCATTCTGAATCAGCTCGGGAAAGCAGAAGTAGTAGCCCTGAAAGAGGGTGAAGCCTTCGGCGCAGGCCTTGCGGTAATCGCCCTGGGTTTCAACGTTCGCCGCCTCCATGGGCACGGAGCGGCCATGCAGGGCCTGGCGGAGGCGCTTGCAGCCATCGGAATCGAGGTAGGCGGTGTCGGCTTTGATGTAGTCGGCCAGGTCGAAGAGCGGATGGGGCATGCGTTCCCAGGTAAAGCCGGCCAGGGAAAGCCTGAATCCGGCCTGCTTGAGGCTACGGCAGGAGGCGACGAGCTGCGGGGTGGGCTCAAGGGTGGCGGGGACTTCGAGAACCGTGGTGGAGGGCGCAAGCACAGAGACCCAGCCTTCGAGGAGCGATTCGGCGCTGCAGGTTACGAAGGCGGGCAGTCCGTTGGTGAAGCGATCGATGCCGAAGATGACGGTGTCGTCGAGCAGGGTGCGCGCGGCCTGCGCGGCGCCGCCCTGGCCGGTCTCGTCGGCCGCGAGCTGGAAGTTGAGCGCGTAGCCGTGAACGCGATGATTTTCGTCGAGGACCGGCTGGCGGGTGATGCAGCGCAGCTCGCTGGTACGGGCGGGCAGGGCGGCCTGAGGGGCAGGTTGCTGCGGTTCGATTGTCGAGAGACGGGACATTACCAACCGTTATCGGCGCGGCGTCAGGTTACTTGAATACTGCTTTCCGGCTTGGGGCGTCGGGGTGGCGGGTAGTTGGGCGGTGCTGATTCAAGGAGGTGAGGGATCGGGTAGAATCCTCGGTTATGCAGGAGCGAGCGAACGTTGATGAGCTGAATGCGCGGTTTGGAATTCCCGGATTGGCGGAGGTTGTGGCCGGGGAGGGCGGGCTGCCGATGGTGCGGGTGAGCACGCACCTGGCTTCAGCAGAGATCTATCTGCATGGCGCGCAGGTTACGGCATGGCGGCCGGCGGGCCATGAGGAGGTTCTGTTTCTCAGCGGGCAATCGCGGTGGGAAGAGGGACGGGCGATTCGGGGCGGAATTCCGATTTGTTTTCCGTGGTTTCGTTCGTTAGGGTTTCGCGCCCAGTCTGAAGATGCGCAGGCTCCGGCGCATGGCGTGGTGCGCACGCGGGAGTGGCGGCTGGACGCGATTGCCGCGGAGGAAGACGGCGCGGCGGTGGTGATCTGCTCGACGGAGAGTGACGCGGCGACGCGGCGCTGGTGGCCGCATGAGTTTCACCTGACGCATCGCATCACGGTGGGGAAAACGCTGCGCCTGGAATTGATTGCGAAGAACACCGGTGCGTCGGCATTTCAATTTGAGGAGGCGCTGCACACGTACTTCCGCGTGGGCGCGGTGGAGGACGTGCGGGTGCGCGGGTTGGATGGATTGAGCTACCTGGATAATACGGACGGGAATCGCGCCAAGGTGGAGCAGGGCGATGTTGTGTTTGAGGCGGCGATTGACAACGCGTATCTGCATGCGGAGGGCGCGCTGGAGCTTGTTGATCCGGCGCTGCATCGCACGCTTCGCACCGACAAGGAAAATTCGTCGACGACGGTGGTGTGGAATCCGTGGGAGACGGCGGCGGCGGCGCTGGCTGACCTGGGCGATGACGAATGGAGGCAGTTTGCCTGCGTGGAGGCGAGCAATATTCTTGGCGCCGCGGTGACGCTGGAACCGGGGGAAGAGCATGTGCTGCGGGCTACGGTGAGCGTGTTGCCGGTGTAGTGCTTACCCACAATTGGACCCGATCGGATTTGGAGTATCCCGGGTCCCCAGGTGCGAGGGACCTGGGCACCCGGCATTTGAGGTTTCCCGCCCATTTCGCAAAGTGCGCGAAAAGGACGGGGCACGGAGCGGGTGTGCTCGTCCGGCATCGCACGAGTCCGAACGCGTTTCTTGTGGAAGCTTGAGGGGGAAGCCACAAAACTTCTGCGAGCGGATAGCGAGCGTCTGCCCCACCGCAGGTGGTGGTGTAGGATGGGTCTGGTTTTGAGGGACATTCAAGGATGCGACCTAACTTCAACCTGATGAAGGCGACGCTGACCGGCGCGCTGGGCGGCCTGCTGTTCGGCTTCGACACGGTGGTGATCTCGGGCGCGATTGATGCGCTGGTGAAGCTCTACGGGCTGAGCTCGTGGGGCAAGGGCGAAACGGTGGCCATCGCGCTGATTGGCACGGTGGTGGGCGCGCTGGTTGCGGGAACCATGGGCCAGAAGCTGGGCGGGCGCGAGACGCTGCGGCTTACGGCGATTCTGTATGTGATCTCGGCGATTGGGAGCGCGCTGGCGTGGAACTGGCCGGCGCTGATGGTCTTCCGCTTTCTCGGCGGGTTGGGAATCGGTGCGTCTTCGGTGCTGGGTCCGGTGTACATTGCGGAGCTTGCGCCGGCGAAGTGGCGTGGGCGGCTGGTGGGCGCGTTTCAGTTCAACGTGGTCTTCGGCATTCTTGTGGCGTACACGTCCAATTACTTCATTCGCACGCTGCACCTGGGCGCGAATGAGTGGCGCTGGCAGGTGGGTGTGGCGGCGATTCCGGCGATCGGATTTCTGGCGCTGCTGTTTGGCATTCCGCGCAGCCCGCGCTGGTCGGCGTCACAGAATCGCATCGACGAAGCTCTGGAAGTGCTGAAGTTGATGGGTGACCCTGATCCGCAGGCGGAACTGGCCGATATACGCAGCGCGCTCGCCGAGGAGCATGCATCGGCGCATGAGTCGGTATTTCAGTGGAAGTATCGCTACCCGCTCTTCCTGGCAATTTCAATCGGCGCTTTCAATCAGTTGGCGGGCATCAACGCGATTCTTTATTACCTGAACGACATCTTTCAGGCCGCTGGATATAGCCAGATCTCCGGGGATCAGCAGGCGATTGCGATTGGAGCAACGAACCTGATCTTCACCATGGTGGGCATGTCTCTGATTGATAAGTTCGGCCGCAAAACATTGTTGCTGATCGGAGCGGCGGGCACAGCCGCATGCCTGGCCGGCGTAGCGTGGATCTACCTGACCAATTCGCATCAGAGCACGCTGGTCTGGCTGCTTATCACATACATTGCGTTCTTCGCGATGTCGCAGGGCGCGGTGATCTGGGTATACATCGGCGAGGTGTTTCCCAATGCGGTGCGGTCCAAGGGCCAGGGCGTAGGCAATGCCAGCCACTGGATCATGAACACGGTCATCGCGCTGACGTTTTCCGCGGTCGCCGATGTGATGGGCCGCGGCGCGCCGTTTGTGTTCTTCGCGGCGATGACGGTGGTGCAGTTCGTCGTGGTTCTGTTTGTCTACCCGGAGACGAAGGGGCAGACGCTGGAAGCGCTGCAGCGCAGGCTGGTGAAGGCGGACTAATTGAAGATTGAACTCCCCAAGAGCCGAAGAGGCAGGATCGGAGCCGCCGTTACTGGCGGAGCGATTATCGCGGTGGCAAGTTTCTTTCTTCTGGACTACTACTTCAAAGCGTCGATGCCAGACTGTACCCCAGGGCAAATTGATGGGCAGTGTGGCCTTGGGAGCTTCCTTCAGATCGTCTATTCGTTTGCCGGAGCACTGCTTGTGTGGCCAATTGCGTCCCTTCTTCTTGTGTTTGGCGTGTTTAGGCGGCCAGAATCGAACAATAGAGATACGGGGCGTGGTTAACGCCTCGTATTGTTCGTGACCTGAATCACCTTCAATGCAATTAATCGAGGCTATATATAATTTGAGGGGTTGGCGCGGGTCGTGCTGCGCCTTCTTCCATTCAGAACGCGCGAGGGCAAGCGATGGAGCAGACAGCGGGATCGGCAGCGATGCAGGCGGAGGGTGTTGCGCAGCCTTTGCGCGTGCGCCAGGCGGAGAAGCAGTCGCCGCTGGAGCTTTTCAACTCTGCGGAGGCCAATGCGTTTCGCGCCGAGATTATTCGCGTGGGGCGCAAGCTGTGGGACCGCCAGTACGTGGACGGCAATGGCGGCAACATCAGCGTGCGGCTGGGCGCGGAGTTTGTGCTCTGTACGCCGACCATGCTGAGCAAGGCCGACCTTGAGGTTGCCGACATTTGCCTGTCGGATTTGAATGGCAAGATTTTGGCTGGCGACCGCACGCTGACCAGCGAGCTGCTGCTGCATCTGGAAATTTATAAGGCGAATCCGAAGGCGCGGGCGGTGGTGCATTGCCATCCGCCGTATGCAACGGCGTTCGCGATTACAGGAACCGTTCCGCCGAATGGGCTGATCCCGGAATATGAAGTCTTCATCGGTCCGGCGGCGGTGGCGCCGTATGAGACGCCTGGCACGCAGGCCTTCGCCGAGACGGTGCTGCCGTGGGTGCATGAGCACAATACCATCCTCTTGAAGAATCATGGCGTCGTCTGCTGGTCTGACACGGTGACCCATGCCGAGTGGCTGTGCGAGATCATGGACACCTATTGCAAGACCTACCTGATTGCGAAGCAGATTGGCGCGCCGCTGGCAGTGATTCCGGACGACAAGATCGACGATATTCTGCGCCGCAAGCAGTGGATGGGACTGCCGGACGCGCGCATGGCGCGGATTGGCGGCGACCCGCGCGGGGCCGATCCGAAGAACACGGCGGAGATTGTGGAGCTGGTGAAGCGGGTTACGGGGCGGATGGAAGGGCGCGGGTGAGCGAGAAGCGCCGCGCCGCATTGCTGACGTTTTCCGGTTGGGGCCTGGGGTTTGTCGCGCTCCTTCCGCTTGCCCTTATTGCAGGAGTTTGCCTTGTGGCACCGGTCGATTGGCGCACGAAACTGATTGTCATCGGCGCTCTCGCAGGTATCAGCGCCGCCCTCGTCTTTGGTTCGAGTTGGTGCTTCGCACAACGGGACAAGAGAGCCGGTTAGGGAATGCGAGACTCAGGGCAATTGCATGAAGAACGAGCTAAAGGCACGACCCGATTCGCGCCGCCCCTATGGGGCTCAATCTTCCCTTGAGGGGGGCTTTCCCAGGAGTGCGCTTCGCTTCTCCTGGACTATTTTCGATACGTCCCTACGGGACGAAGCGCCGAGGCTGGGCGCTTTCCCAGGAGTGCGCTTCGCTTCTCCTGGGCTATTTTCCTTACGTCCCTACGGGACGAAGAGCCGAGGCGGATGGAAGCGCTGAGCCTTATCGAAGAGCTCGCGTTGTTCGCGGCGGCGCGGGAGCGGATTGATTGCCCTGGTACGGCGGTCCATCGCAGAGAAATAAAAAGCGAAGCTGTGCTACACTAGACATGCGCTCAGTGATTTGGCCGTGAGCAGCGGTTTGCCGTTCATACCGGCAAGTTTGCCTGGCACAGATTTTTCCCCCAAGCCCCTACAGCGTAAACCCATCAGTCTCCTACCCGGAGAATTCGCATTGGACTGCAATGACAGTCTGAGGCGAGGGTTCGAGGATTGCAGCCTCCTTGATTGGACCGGCGCGATCCGAAGCTCACATCAAGAGAGCTCGAATGAACCGGGAGTGAACAGGAGCAGGGTAGCCCGTCGGCAGTGCGCCGTTGGGCATACCAGTAGCGTGTGGCAGCTCCGGACCTGGGTCGTTTCAATCCATGCATTCCAGGTCAGTCCAAGGGACGTTTTCGGTTCTCCCCTACGCATAGATTTTTGAAGCAGGCCCGCGCCTGAAGTGTACGTGTGCGCGCCTCACGACCGGTTCCGATTGCAAGCAGCGGCTTTGCCGCCGCTCGCGGAGCCACAGAGGAAGATAAAAACATTTTGATTACCAAATTCTCAGAGTTCTCTCTTTCGGCCGCCCTCATGGCGCGCCTCAACAACAACAAGTTTGAGATCCCCACGCCGGTGCAGGCTGCGGCCATTCCTCCGGCTCTTGAAGGCCGCGATGTGCTGGCGACGGCGCAGACGGGCACGGGCAAGACGCTCAGCTTCCTGATTCCGATTGTGGAGCAGATGCAGAAGGCCGACGTGCGCGGCGCTCAGGCGCTGATTCTGCTGCCGACGCGCGAGCTGGCCATGCAGGTGGAGAAGGCGTTCCGCGACATTCGCACCAGCTCCGCGCAGACCTGCGCGCTGGTTGTGGGCGGCTTGTCGGAAGGCTCGCAGCTTGAGGCCATTCGCCGCGGCGCGCGGCTGATCGTTGCGACTCCTGGCCGGCTTGAAGATTTTCTCAAGCGCAAACTGGTGAAGCTGGACGGCGTGAAGATCATGGTGCTGGACGAAGTGGACCGCATGCTGGACATGGGCTTTCAGCCGGCCATCGCGCGCATCGCAGGCATGGTGCCCACGACGCGGCAGACGCTGTGCTACTCGGCTACGCTGGAGGGCGCGGTGAAGGAAGTGGCGCGCAAGTATCTCAACAACCCGGTGCGCATCGAGATCGGTTCGGTCTTGAAGCCGGCAGAGAACGTGGAACTGCGCACGTTTGAAGTGGACTCCGACAAGAAGCAGGAGCTGCTTGAGCACCTGCTGGGCGCGGAAACGGGCAGCTTCCTGGTTTTTGTGCGCACCAAGCACGGGGCCGATCGAGTGGCCCGAAGGCTTTCAAAGGGCGGCTTCTCGGCGACGCAGATTCACGGCGACCGCACGCAATCTCAGCGCAATCAGGCGCTGCGCAGCTTCTCTGAGGGACGTCATCGCGTGCTGGTGGCGACCGACGTTGCCGCGCGCGGCATTGACGTAGCCAACGTGGCGCACGTGATCAACTTCGACATGCCCAAGGTTGCGGAAGACTTTGTGCATCGTGTGGGCCGCACGGGTCGCGCATCGGCGCATGGCGTGGCTTCAACCTTTGCTGTGCCCAGCGAGCGCGGCGATCTGCGCAAGATTGAGCGGACGCTGTCCATCACGATGAAGCGGTTTCGTGTG
>Ga0182030_10028098_pt1 | contig 10076 bp, 8 predicted proteins | sample 812S3MmetaG_FD_121299 | JGI IMG/M metagenome (GOLD analysis project Ga0182030, IMG submission 121299) | Permafrost microbial communities from Stordalen Mire, Sweden - 812S3M metaG (Illumina Assembly) | ecosystem: Environmental > Terrestrial > Soil > Wetlands > Permafrost | place: Sweden... | reverse complement strand
TTAGCATCTCCTGCGCCGAAACCGTAATCGCCGTTTCCGAACGGCTTGCTGAACGTCTCAAGTCCACGTTCCGTACCTTCTTGCGATCCAAGCCCCTCCGGTCGATTCCCAACGGTATCGACACTGAGTTCTTCACACCAGTCGCAAGTGCTCGTCCGTCCGGCCCTCTGCTGATGGTGGGGACGCTATCCTCCTTCAAAGACCACGCCACTCTCATTCGCGCCTTCGCCCTTGTGGCTCAAAGACATTCGGTCCAGCTTGTGCTCGCCGGGGATGGGATCCTGCGGCCGCAACTCGAGCAGCTTGCGCAGGAATGCGGTATCCGCGAACGAATCACATTCCTCGGAAATGTGGAGCGAGAAGATCTCTTGCGCCTCTATCGTGAGGCTGCCGTCTTCACCTTTTCGACCAGGGGCGAGGGGAGCCCGTTGGCACTGCTCGAAGCCATGTCCTGTGGACTCCCAGTGGTGGCGTCGGATGTCCCGGGTGTCCGCGAGATCCTGGCAACTGGCGAATGCGGGTTGCTGGTCCCGCCGGACCAGCCGGCGGAGATGGCGCGCGCCATCGAGCGCATTCTCGGCGACGCGGAGCTCGCTCGCCGCATGGGCGCCAACGCCCGCCAGTACGTGGAGGCCAACCATTCGGTGGCGCGTATGGCTACTCGATACAAGGAGGTGCTGGATGCTTTCTGAGAGCAACGGCACCTCGCTATGCCCGATCAACCAGGTTATCGAAGCTTAGACCCCGGCACTATCGGGGCCTGCTAAAAGACTCTACGTGCTACTTCTCGACTGGCAATCAGATGGCATCATCGCATGCCTCGCGCTTGTGTTGTATGGCGTCACTCTTTTGGCTCTCGTGCTGCCACACTTCCGCCGAAACGCGGCTCTCGCGCGGCTGTTGTCAGCGGCCTTGCTGTGGCGCCTCGTGGTTTGGGCCGTCACCGCTTTTTGGATTCTTCCGTACTATGCGGCTCAAGGCGCGGCCGACTGCTATGGCTATCACCACAACGGCATCCTAGTCGCCGAACTGATTCGCGCCGGTGATTGGGGAAATATCTCCTGGCACCTGGGCACGGATACAATGACGATCATCACAGGCTTTCTCTACGCCCCCTTCGGCGGGAATATCTACGGGATGCTGTTTTTTTCCGCCGTCTTGGGCCTTTGTGGTGGCCTGTATTTCTGCCTCGCGTTCAGCCTTTGGGCCAGACCTGCACAGGTCAGACAATACGCTTTAATTATCCTGTTTCTGCCATCGTTCGCGATGTGGACGGGCAGCTTTGGCAAGGATAGCTGGATAGCCCTGGGGTTGGGCCTCGCGGCCTACGGCTACTCCTCGATTCTCAAACTGGGCTCCTCAACAGGACTGGGGCATCTCTTAGCCGGAGTCGCGATCATGACCGCGGTCCGCCCCCACATTGCGGTCACGATTGCGGCATCGATGGCCGTCGCCTACGTGTGGGGCATGACAAAGGCGCGTCACATCTCGATCCCGGGAAAAGTTCTAATGGTCGTCGTGCTTGTTGGGATGTTTGCCCTGCTCGCCTCCGTAGCCCGCGGTTTCCTCGGGCTGTCGGATGTGGACGTCTCCGTCGAGAGCATGCATGAAAACTGGCAGGGCAGGGGAGCGGGCAACGCGGTAGGCGGGTCGGCTGTGGAGGTCCGCGCGGCGCCAGGCGTGGCCGGAACTCTGGTTGCGTTCCCCCGCGCGATCGTACGTGAGCTGTTCCAGCCGTTCCCGTGGGAGGTCCACAATGTCAATGCGGGCATGGCGGCAGGGGAGAACCTCTTCATCCTTTGGTTCGCCCTTAGCCACTTGGGGCGGTTTCGGGGGTTGTTCCGCGAAATCCTTCGCGAGCCATATATTCTGTTTTCATCCATCTTCGCGGTCGGGCTGCTATTCATGTTGAGCCTGACGCCAAATCTTGGGCTCATCTCCCGCCAGCGCGCGCAGTTGCTGCCCTTCCTGTTCGCGCCCCTGGTGGCGGCGGAAGTTGTGCGGCCACGTGGGGCGCGCCTCAGATCTTTGGCTCCTCCCCAGGGGGAGCACCATCGGCCGGTCCGCGCACCGGCACGCCGCCCATTCGCTCTTCCATCATCTTGGAATCGCTAACGTGATTCATCAGAAAGCAGCCGGGGGTTTACAGGTCCAGCCGGCGACGGTGGATACCCGCCCTCAACCCGCCAGGGTCTTGAAGGTACTCCACGTTACCGGCACCCTTCACCGGGGTGGCGTTGAGACGTGGCTCAGGCACGCCCTGGTCCGTTTGCCTCGGGACCGCTACCAATGTGATGTCTGCACCTACCAGTTCAGCGGAGGCGCCTATGCGGCCGACCTGGAACGGTACGGCTGCCGGCTTCACTTCATCCCGCGCGGATCTGGCCCTCGAGCACTTCTTCGCTTTTCGAGGGAGTTCCGGCGGCTTCTCCGGGAAAGCCCCTATGACGTAGTCCACTGTCATGGTCTTCTGCTAGTGGGTTTTCTTCTGTGCCTCGCATGGCTGGAGAGGGTTCCTGTCCGAATCGGCCATTCGCATAATACGGATCGAAAAACCGGTAGCGTGCTTGCAATGGCGGTGAACCGCATCGGTCTAGCCCTGAACCGGCCCCTGGCGCGAGCATTCTCGACGCACGGTGTTGGCTGTTCGGCGGAAGCGGAGGCGGCGCTTTTCGGAAGCCGCTGGCGGGAAAAGCCAAAATACACAATCATCCACTGCGGCATCGACTTGGTTCCGTTCGAAGCAGACTCGCACCCCGATTCCTGGCGTGAAGCCGTCGGTATCCCGCCGCGCGCGAAGGTGCTCGGACATGTGAGCAATCTCTCGGTCGCAAAGAACCCCCTTTTTTTGGTGGAAGCGGCGGCTGCGGTGTTCCATCGCCGCCAGGACGCCGTGCTCCTCCTGGTAGGGGATGGCGCGCTGCGGCTTTCCATCGCGCAAAAGTGCGCGGAACTCGGCATAAGCTCTCGCGTCATTTTCGCTGGTGTCAGCTCGCATGTTCCGGAACTGATGCGCTCCGCCATGGACGTGTTCGTCATGCCATCGGTTCACGAGGGCCTGCCTCTCGTCCTTTTGGAGGCCCAGGCCGCGGGACTACCTTGCCTGGTGTCCGATTCCGTGTCGCGCGAGGCTTCGGTAGTGGATGGCGCAATCGATTTCCTACCCCTTGCATCCGGGCCCGAGGCTTGGGGAAGCGCGATCTTGTCGCGGTTGGAGACCTCCGCTCAGCGACCCAATTCGCTTGCAGCCTTGAAGGACACCGACTTCAACGTTGCTGTCTCGGCAAGACGGCTCGCCGCTCTGTACGATGCTGCCTGCGCTTCCCGCTCGGGCGTTGCGTGATGGTGAACCACTCCGTATATGAGACCAAACTCTGAAACCGCAGTACCAGCCGGCTACCCTGCGCGCATATGGCGCGGCGGTTTGATATGAAGCCCCGCGTCCTGTGCCTCACCTGCGTCGATGCCATGGCTTGGGGCTTGCTCAGACCGTGGCTTCACGCACTACAGTGCGCCGGCTACGACGTGCACATAGCGTGTTCCCGGGGCCAGTACTTTGAAAGGCTGGCGGCCGAGCACTTCGAGATGCATGAGGTCGCGCTTCGGCGAACGTTCAACCCCCTGGCGCACGTCCGGCCGCTATTCCAGATCCGGCGGCTCATCCGCAAGGGGGGATTTGATATCGTGAACGCGCACAGCCCCGTTGCGGCCGCGGTTGGCCGGCTGGCGGCATGGCTGGCGGCAGCGGGGCCACGTGTGTATACGGTCCACGGGTTCTACTTCCACGAGGGTATGCCTGGACTGCAACGCCAGTCGCTGGTAGCCATCGAGTGGTTGCTGGGACGGATTACGGATCAATTCATGTTCGTTTCGGAGGAGGACAGACAGACCGCTCAGAAGGTTGGCATCGCGAAAGGCGAAGAGGACTCGATCGCGCTCCTAAACGGCGTCAACCTCGGCACGTTCCGGCCCGCGATCGTGCGCGACGGCGAGGCTGCCGGGTTGAGGCGGCATCTGGGCCTGCCGCCCGAGACGCCAGTCGTCGGAATCGTTGGCCGCATTGTCCGGGAAAAGGGGTACCGCGAGTTCCTCCAGGCCGCTAGAACCCTTACGGCCACTGGGGTGAATGCCCGCTTCCTGGTGCTCGGGGACAGCCTGCCGAGCGACCGCGACCAGTTCGGAGCGAGCTTCAGGCGCCAGGTGAAGGAGGCAGGGTTGGAAGACCGGTTCGTCTTCACGGGGCTCACCGACCGCGTTCCCGAATACCTCAGGACCATGGACATCTTCGTGTTGCCTTCCTATCGGGAGGGGCTGCCACGGTCGGTTTTGGAAGCGATGGCAACGGGGCTGCCGGTGGTAGCCACGCGCATTCGGGGTTGCCGTGAGGCGGTCGTCCACGGGGAAACCGGGCTCCTCGTTCCGCCAAAGGATGCAGTTGCATTGGGGCGGGCGATCCACCACTTGTTAGAGCATCCCGGCGAGGCGCAGCGAATGGGTGAGGCGGGGTACCGCCGGGCGGTGGAAATGTATGACGAACGCCTGGTCCAAGCCAGGTTCGTCGGAGTGTTCGACCGGCTGCTGAACAGGCAGCACGGTTCTGTTGTGGCAGGTGGTTGTGCGCGCTCTTAGCAGGTTCCTGGACTTGGCATTCTCCTTCGCGGCGTTCTTGCTGCTCTCGCCTGTGCTCGTCTTCACAGCTCTGGCCATCCTGGCGAAGATGGGAACGCCGGTCCTCTTTCGCCAAACGCGAATCGGCGGGCATGAGCGGATGTTCGTCTTCTATAAGTTCCGAACCATGACAGTTGAGCGGGACGCCGCCGGGAAGCCGCTGCCCGATCAGCGGAGGCTGACAAGGCTCGGACGGACGCTGCGCAGACTAAGTCTGGATGAACTGCCGCAGCTCTGGAACGTCCTGAAGGGGGACATGAGCCTGGTCGGGCCGCGGCCCCTGCTGCCCGAGTACCTTCCCCGCTACAGCGCAATCCACCGGCGGCGTCACGAAGTCAGACCAGGCATCACTGGTTGGGCGCAGGTCAACGGCCGGAACGCCTTGAGTTGGGAGCAGAAATTCGAGCTGGATGTGTGGTACGTCGATCATTGGTGCGTTTGGCTCGATCTGAAGATCCTGGCTATGACGGCCTGGAAGGTGCTAAATGGTGAAGGAATCAGCCAAGCCGGGCACGCAACTATGCCGGAGTTTTTGGGGACACGCCCTGCCGTCACTGGGCGGGCCACGACCCGGCCGGAAATGTAAACAATGTCGACCAAACTCAATGTCTCGCCTCCGGCCGACTTTATCGAATTGCGCAAGGATTCCTGAGGCAAACAATGCGAATAGTAATCGTCGGAGCGGGTGATAACGGCGTACAGGTCTTGCACATTCTGAAGCACAGCACCCACGAGGTAGTCGGGTTCGTCGATGACGATGCCTTGAAAACCGGCTCCGTGGTTTGCGGACGACCGGTCTTGGGTACCGGCGCCATCCTGGCTGACCTGCGCGCCGGCGGCATCGAGGGTGGCATCGTCGCAATCGGCGACAATCGGACCAGATCTTCATACACAGGCCGCTTAATCGCCGCGGGCTTTGAGATAGTGAACGCCATCCATCCAGCGGCCATGATCGATGAATCGGCAATCCTGGGCAGGGGAATCATTATTGAAATGGGAGCGGTAATACACCCGCTGGCCCGAATAGGTAATTGTGTCTTCCTCGGTGGAAGTTCGGTCATTTCGCACCACAGCGTAGTGGAAGACAACGTGCTAATCGGAGGGGGAGTTATCTTCGGCGGCCGAGTTCACGTGGGTCGCGACTCCCTGATCGGCGTCGGAGCAGTCCTGCAGCCATACACAAGAGTTGGATCGAACGTCGTCGTGGGGATCGGTGCCGCAGTGGTCCGTGATCTTCCTGACAATGTCGTGGCGGTGGGAGTCCCCGCCAGAATTGTGCGAGAGAATCTGCCCATCGTACCCCAAACCGGGGAAACTGCTGACGGCGAGGCTGCTTCGGGCGTGTCGCCGGCGTCTGGGGAAAGAATCGGGGGGACACGTGCGCAAGACTGAAGGCGCGCCCGTATTCTGCTCAGCGGAAGAGGCTGTCGCCATGATTCGCGACGAATGCACTCTCGCGTCTTCCGGATTCCGATGCGCCGGCACTCCAGAAGAACTGCTCGCGGCATTGGGCAGTCGCTACGAGACAGAAGGACGCCCGAAGGGGCTAACGCTTCTTTTTTCGAGCGCGCAAGGCGACAACGACGGCAAAGGACTCGATCATCTGGCAAAAGGTGACCTGTTGCGGCGATCCATCGGGGGCTTTTATGGTGTCACGCCCGGCCTGGTCGAGAGGATCCAGAGCGGGCGTGTTGCCGGGTACAACTTGCCTCAGGGCGTGATGGTTCGTTTGTACCAGGCCATAGCGACAGGCCAGCCTGGAGTGATCACTCGTGTGGGGCTCTGCACCTATGTCGACCCCAGATTCGGCGGTGGGCGCCTGAACTCGGCGGCGAAAGAATCTCTGAACGAAATCATAAACCTCCGCGGCGAAGACTATATCCTTTACCACGGTTTACCCATCGACGTATGCTTCATCCGTGCCACCACGGCCGATCCGCATGGCAATCTTTCTTGTGAAAGAGAGGCGATAAAGCTGGAGTGGATGCCGCTGGCGACCGCGACGCGGAACAGTGGAGGGCTGGTCGTCGCTCAAGTTGAGAAGCTCTCGTCAACGCCCATGCATCCCAGGAACGTGGAAGTCCCGGCCCATTTGGTTGATGTCGTGGTCCTAGCGACGGATCCCGACAGCGGCCATCGGCAGTGCGTCCGCCACGTCTACAACCCAGCCTACGCTGGGGATGCCGCGAACGACACACCTGGATCGGAACGGGCCTTCACAATCTCCCAGCAGTTGATCGCCCGTCGGGCTGCCGGCTACGTGCAACCTGGCGACATCATAAACCTCGGGTCGGGCATGCCGGAAGCGGTAGGTGAAATCCTGCGCAAAAACGGACTGTCAGGGAAGGTACACAGCACCCTCGAGTCCGGCGTCAACGGTGGAAGTCCTGCCGCAGCCCCGGACTTTGGCCTCGCCTCGTGCCCGGATTCCATTGTGCGCCAGGATGATCAATTCAGCCTCTACCAGGGCGGGGGCCTGGATTGTGGCTTTCTGGGGTTCGCCGAAATTGATGAGGAGGGCAACGTCAATGTCAGCCGCTTTGGGGGTCGAATCGTAGGCTGCGGCGGGTTTATTGACATCGCCCAGAATGCAAAACGCGTCGTGTTCTGTGGCACTCTGAACTCAAAGGGACTCGACCTCAAGCTCGACGGCAATCGTCTCAGTATTCTTCGCGAAGGCTTGATCCCTAAATTTGTCCGCAAAGTCGAGCAGGTGACCTATTGCGGGAGAGAAGGCCTGCGACGGAAACAGGAAATTTTCGCTGTTACTGAGCGCTGTGTGCTGCAATTCACGGACGAAGGGTGGGGCGTTACCGAGACCGCTCCGGGCGTCGACCTAAGTGCCAGCGTCCTCTCGCAGATGCAATTTGCGCCAAACATCCACCGGCTCGCGGTTTGACAACCCAACCTTCCAGGTAGGCTCTTGTGCCTACCAATCCGTGTTCGGTGTTCGTTTGTATGTCGGCTGCGTATGTTTGTAGACAGAGACGCTGCAATTGAAACGCAATTTCGGCGTCGGGGCAGCGCCGCAACCGTCAGGCGAGGGGCGTCGGAGAAGTGAAAACCGGAGCTCTTGACGCAAAGGAAGTTCTCAACATGGACCGGCGACAACTTGGTAGCAGTGATTTGTGGGTTACGCCCGTCGGCGTAGGTTCTTGGGCGATGGGCGGCGGACAATGGAAGTACGGCCTGGGACCCCAGGACGACACCCAGTCAGAGGCTGCAATCAGGCGAGCTCTTGATCTCGGTGTCAACTGGATCGACACTGCAGCCCTTTATGGCTACGGACACTCGGAAGAGGTGGTCGGCCGGACCTTACGGGCGATCTCGCCGCGCCCGTTCATTTTCACCAAATGCTCTCGGGTGTGGGACGACCGCGGTCGTATTGCCTCTTCGCTGAAATCCGAATCCATCCGACGCGAAGCTGAGGCGAGTCTCAAACGTCTCCGGGTGGACTACATCGACCTGTATCAGATGCATTGGCCCTGGCCCGAGAACGACCTCGAAGAAGGCTGGGCTACCATGGCTGACCTGAAGCGCGAGGGCAAGGTGAGGTGGATCGGCGTATCAAATTTCAGCGTTGAACAGATGGCCCGCGTACAAGCCATCGCTCCAATCACGGCGATTCAGTCGCCATACTCCCTCCTCGTCCGCGAAGTGGAGACCACGATCCTGCCCTACGCGGCAGCGAACAACATCGGCGTGATGGTGTATTCGCCTTTGCGGTGCGGCTTGCTATCCGGTAAGATGACGCGGGGACGCGCCGCTTCGCTTCCGCTAAATGACTGCCGCCGCGACTTCCCTGACTTTAGCGAGCCAGCCCTGTCGCGAAACCTTGAATTGGTGGAGGTACTTCGCCAGATCGCCGCCAGGCTGGGGCGTTCCGCCGGAGAGGCCGCGATCGCGTGGACCCTCCGCCAAGCGGCCGTGACAGGAGCGATTGTCGGCGTTCGCAAGCCGGAACAAGTGGACGACGATATGAACGCTGCCACCTTTCGCTGGAGCGAGGAGGATCTCCAGGAAATCGAGTACTTTCTGACAAACCGGTCACTCGCCACGTGTGCCGTCGCCGCGGGAGGCGGGACGGGGGCACAACACCGTCCACCCTGCGAATGACCTGTTGTTAGGCATTCGCGCAAGCGCTGCTCAAACACATACCGAGGACTCCCACCATGACAACTACGATAGATATCCCTGACTCCCTCTATGAGGCGTTGCGCAAGCAGGCCGAAAAACGGAACGTCTCGATCTCGTCGCTGGTAGTCCAGTCGATCGAGAGTGATCCCGAAGTCCACGACAGGGGCGACTACGTCAGGGTGTGGGTACGTTGTGATAGCGGCCAAACGTAACGCCACCTCCACGGCGGACACGCCCCTCATGAGACTCAGGATAGTCTACCCTTTGGCGGCAAACCGGCTTGATCCAGTCTCTCGCATGACAACCTCGAATCGCATACTTTTATCCGTTCCCCACATGGGCGGCAGCGAGCAGGCCTACGTCCGCGAAGCCTTCGCCACCAATTGGCTCTCCACCGTCGGCCCCAATCTGACCGCCTTCGAACGCGAATTCGAGGCCCGCGTGGGGCTCCCCGCTGTCGCCCTGGCCAGCGGTACCGCGGCGCTGCACCTCGCGTTGCGCCTGGTCGGAGTCGGTCCCGGCGATGAAGTGCTCTGTTCCACCCTCACCTTCGTCGCCGCCGCCAACGCCATCGTCTACCTGGGCGGCGTGCCGGTCTTCCTCGATAGCGGCCGCGCAACCTGGAACCTCGATCCCGATGTCCTGTCCCACGCCTTGCGAGAGCGCGCGGCGGCCAACAGGCTCCCCAAGGCGCTGGTGGTGGTCCACCTCTATGGCCAGAGCGCCGATATGGACCCCATCCGTGATGCCTGCGCTGCATACGGAGTCGCCGTGATCGAGGACGCCGCCGAAGCGGTTGGCGCGCTCTACAAGGGGAAGCCGGCCGGGACGCTCGGCGACATCGGGGTCTACTCCTTCAACGGCAACAAGATCATTACCACCACCGGCGGCGGCATGCTCGTCTCGTCGAACCCGGATTGGGTCGCCAAAGCCCGTTTCTGGTCCCAGCAGGCCCGCGACCCCGCCCTCTGGTACGAACACTCCGAACTCGGCTACAACTACCGCATGAGCAACGTCCTGGCGGGCATCGGCCGCGGCCAGCTCGAAGTCCTCGACCTCCGTGTCCGGCAGCGCCGCGCCATCGCCTTCCGCTATCGCGATGCCTTCGCCGGTCTCCCCGGCATCTCCCTCATGCCCCAGGCCCCCTACGGCCTCCATACCAATTGGCTTAGTTGCTTCCTCATCGAAGAGAAGCGGTTCGGCTGTTCGCGCGATCGGCTCATCCGCGCCCTCGACGCCGCCAATATCGAGTCCCGCCCCGTTTGGAAGCC
>Ga0182030_10028097_pt1 | contig 10076 bp, 9 predicted proteins | sample 812S3MmetaG_FD_121299 | JGI IMG/M metagenome (GOLD analysis project Ga0182030, IMG submission 121299) | Permafrost microbial communities from Stordalen Mire, Sweden - 812S3M metaG (Illumina Assembly) | ecosystem: Environmental > Terrestrial > Soil > Wetlands > Permafrost | place: Sweden... | reverse complement strand
TTGATCTGTGAGAGCCCGAACGCCTGCACGGCCACGGGCAGTTACCTGCGTTCCAGCACCGTCTACGAGGGCTTCACCATATCGGTCAACTGATCAACGCCGGAGCGGGCCGAGTTTCGACGCTAGGTCGGACACCTTCATCCGCGCGATGACGCTGCCCGGCGAAGATGACTGGAGGCCGCGAGACCGAGGTCTTCCGCCACCGAGAAGAACATGAACGCGTCCTCCGGGGTGAAACCCCATTCGTCCACGAACAGCCTGGACGCCTCCTCGCAGGCCGACTGCGGGGCCCCGTCCACGCTGTGGGCCGAGACGCCGTGCGTGCAGAACGAATCGGCCGTCTCGGTGATGGGCTAGCCCCTTATTTGCCCTTGAGGACGTCAACCCTGACGAGGGTGGTACCGGCGTCAGCGCCCGCGACCGGCTCGCGCTGCAGTTAATAGGACCAGACGTGCTGATCACGGGATATTTTCAAGGCAGCGTCGTCCCTTGGCCCTCCGCCGAGACGTACGGTCCAACAATTTGGTGAGGTTCGCCGAGAAGTTCCGCTTATTCGCGAAAAGTTTCATCCGCCGTCCACTTTCCGGTCGCCCGATTATCACGTTGCGATAACTCAGGCTTCTTACGTTGGCAACGTGACACGCGAACGATCTCTCACCCTCCTGCGTCATCGCGCGCGTGTCGCCCTTCGCCGGCGGGCCGACCATGATTAGCACCGACGGGCGAAGCGTCGTGCTCGTCGTGGAAGACGAACCCAGCTACCAGGAGGCCCTCAACATCGGACTCACGGTCGAGGGATTCGTGGTGGTGGGCGCCAGCACCCTGGCCCAGGCCCGTCTGCTCATGTTGAGCACGCGCCCGGACCTGGTGCTGCTCGACGTGATGCTGCCCGACGGCTCCGGCATCGACTACTGCCGCGAGATCTACGACTCCTCACGGGTGCCGGTCATCATGGTCTCGGCGCGCACCAGCGAGGTCGACGTGGTGCTCGGCCTCGAGATCGGGGCCGCCGACTACGTCACCAAGCCCTTCCGGCTCCGCGAACTCGTGGCTCGCATGCGCGCGGTACTGCGGCGCCCCGTCGCCAACGACGACGAGGAGACCGTGAGCTTCGGCGACCTGCGCATCGACGTCGTGCGGCGCACGGTGACCAAACAGGGCCGGGAGGTCGAACTCAGCCGCAAGGAGTTCGACCTGCTCGCCCTCTTCGCTTCGCGCCTCGGCCAGGTGGTCACGCGCGAAGTTTGCCTCGACACCCTGTGGTGGGGGCTCGAACTCGCGGACACGCGAACCCTCGATACCCACGTGAAGCGCCTTCGCCAAAAGATCGAAGACGACCCCGCCAACCCTCGTCACCTCCTCACCATCCGTGGAGTGGGATTCCGCCTGGACGCCTAGCCTGCGCGTATGCGAAAGGGCGACCTCGTTGGGGACTTCACGCTGAGCGATCAGTACGGAGAAGAGCGCACGCTCTCGACAATGCTCAACGACGGTCCCATGGCCCTCTTCTTCTATCCGGCGGCGATGACCGCGGGCTGCACCAAGGAGTCCTGCACCTTTCGTGACCTGGCGGCCGAGTTCACGGCCGTGGGAGCGCAGCGCGTCGGCATCTCCATGGACAGCGCGCAGCGCCAGTCGCAGTTCACCGAGAAGAACAGTCTGGACTATCCCCTACTCTGCGACGTGGGAGGCGTGGTGGCCCGTCAGTTCGCCGTCAAGCGATCGCTGGACGTGCTCAAGGTCAAACGGTCGACCTTCGTCATCGGCCGCGACCGTCGCGTGGTGGAGATCATCAACAGCGAGACGAACATGAACGCCCACGCGTTACGCGCGCTCGAGGCCTTGAGGGCGCTGGCCTAACTCGCGATGATCGCGGGAGCCGGGTCCGAGAAGTACCGGCCGATGTGCGCGAGCACCATCGACGCCATGGCACCATCGATCTGGCGATGGTCGAAGGACATGGCCAGCTCCATGACGTGTCGAACCACCACGGCGTCCTCGACCACCCAGGGGGCCTTCGCGATCTGGCCGATGGCCACGATGGCCCCGGTGCCCGGGGGAAGGATGGGCATCGCCGCGTCGACGCCCATCGGGCCGACGTTGGTGATGGTGAGCGTGGTGCCGATCATCTCGTTGGGCGTGGTGGTGCCCTGGCGTGCGGTGTCCACCAGGGTGTTCAGCGCGTTGGCCATGGCCACCAGGTCCAGTTCATCGGCGCCCTTGATGTTGGGCACGATCAGGCCGCGGTCCGTCGCCGCCGCGATGCCCAGGTTGACCGAACGTCGAACCACCACCTCGCCAGCCTGCGCGTCGAAACTCGAGTTGATACCCGGATAGTTTCGTGCCGCGTCGCATATCGCCAGGGCCGCGATGGTGAGCGGCGAGAGGCGTACGCCCGCGAGATTGGGGTGTTTCTTGAGCGATTCGAGCAGTTCCACCGTCCGGGTGGCGTCCACGCGGACCCATACCGCGGCGTGAGGCGCACTGAAGGCGCTCTGGACCATCGCGTCGCTCATCGATCGAAGGACTCCCTTGACCGCGATCCGCTCCTCCTTGGGACCGGTCGCCCAGGACTCGATCTCGCGACCGACGAAGCGTGAGGTGGTCGTGGGGCCGGTAATCGGCGTACTGACTCGAACTGGGGCGCCCGCGTGCGGCGCACCGTTGGTGTGAAGGGCGCGCTCGACGTCGTCTCGAGTGATCAGTCCATCTCGACCAGTCCCCCGTAAGAGAGCCAGGTCGACGCCCTGCTGCTTGGCGTAAAGGCGCACGGGCGGAGTGGAGCGTGGGGCCAATCCCGGCGTCGAGGCGACGGCCACGGCGGGCTGGGGCGCGGAGGCGGGCTGGGGCGCGGCGGCGCCTTGTCGTCGGTGCTTGCGCGTCGCGAGACCGTCCTCGTTGGCCACCCCGTAGCCCACGAGCACCGCCTGGCGGCCCTCGTCGCTCGAGACCTGCGGCTCGTCGATGGTCGCCGTCACCTTGGCGTCCGCCTTGCCCGGCGGCGCGGTTGCGCCACCCACCTCGAAGGTGATGAGGGGCTTATGCACCTCCATGACGTCCCCGGGATTGCCGTGCAGTGCCACGATTGTGCCCGCGTAGGGGCTGGGGAGCTCGACGACCGCCTTGGCCGTCTCGATGTCAACGAGAGGCTGGTTGAGGATGACGGCGTCGCCGACCTTCACCTTCCACTCGACGATCTCGGCCTCGACCAGGCCTTCGCCGACGTCGGGCAGGAGGAAGATTTCTTCGCTCAACTCAGAATCCCATCACTCGGTCGACCGCGTCCAGGATGCGATCGACCGTGGGCCGGTAGTCGTCCTCGAGGCGCGTCGGTGGATACGGCACGTGGTAGCCGCTCACGCGAACACCCGGCGCGCGCAGCGAATAGAAGCAGCGTTCGCTGAGTTCGGCCACGATCTCCGAGCCCACCGAGGCGGTGTGGGGCGCCTCCTGGACCGCGATCAGCCGGCCGGTCTTCTGTATCGATCGGCTCATCGTTTCGAGGTCGAGGGGCGCGAGGGACCTCGCGTCGATCACCTCCACCGAGATGCCCTCGGTCTGGGCCGTGTCGGCGGCGCGCAGGATGGTCTTGAGCGACGCGCCGTAGCCCACGATCGTCACGTCGGTGCCCTCGCGGCGAACGACGGCGTCGAAGAGCCCGCTCGTGGGGTTCTCCAGGTCGACCTCGCCCTTCTCCCAGTAGCGGCTCATCGGCTCGCAGAAGATGATCGGGTCGTCGTGCTCGATGGACTGCTGGATCATCCAGTAGGCGTCGTTGGCCGTGGAGCACGAGACCACGCGCAGCCCGGCCGTGTGGGCGAAATACGCCTCGGGGCTCTCGGAGTGGTGCTCGATGGCGCCGATGCCGCCCTGGAACGGGAGGCGGATGACAAGCCCCATGTTGTAGACGCCGTCACTGCGCTTGTGCAGCTTGGCGACCTGCGAGACGATCTGGTCGAAGGCCGGGTAGACGAAGCCGTCGAATTGGATCTCGACGATCGTGCGGTAGCCACGGATGGCCAGGCCCACGGCCGTGCCCACGATGGCCGATTCGGCCAACGGCGCGTCGATCACCCGATCCTCGCCGAAGTCCTTCTGCAGGCCGTCGGTGATACGAAACACGCCGCCGAGCTTGCCGATGTCCTCGCCCATCAACAGGACCTTCTTGTTCTTCTCCATCGAGCGCCGTAGGCCCTCGTTGAGGGCCTTGGCCATGGTCATGGTGGTCGTTGCCATCAGTGCGAACCCCCGCTGATACCCAGTTCAATCATTTCACGGCGACCTTCGTCGATCAACGGATGCGGCGCGGCGTACGCGTGATCGAACATGGTGATCGGGTCGGGTCGTCCCATGGCCAGCACGTCCTCGCGCAGCTGCAACGCCATCGCATCGGCCTCCGCGGTGATCTCGCTCAGGGCGGCCTTCTTTACCTTGTACTCGTGCACGAGCAGCGACTTGACCCGCTCGACGGGGTCGCGGTGCTTCCAGACCTCGACTTCGGCGTCGACGCGGTAGCGCGTTGGGTCGTCCGAGGTGGTGTGGGCCCCCATGCGGTAGGTGAAGGCCTCGATGAGCGTCGGTCCGCCCCCCACGCGCGCGTGCTCGATCGCGCGCTTGGTGACCTCGTAGACGGCGAGCACGTCATTGCCGTCCACCCGCACGCCGGGGAAGCCGAAGCCTCCGGCGCGATGGTACAAGGGGATCTTGGCCTGCAACGACGAGGGCTCGGAGATGGCCCACTGGTTGTTCTGCAGGAAGAAGACGACCGGCGCGTTGAATGACGCGGCCCACACGAAGGATTCGAGGACATCTCCCTGGCTCGAGGCGCCGTCGCCGAAGAAGGCCATGACGGCCTCTTCGGCCCCGTCTCGCTGCACGCCCATGGCGTAGCCCACGGCGTTGAGGGCCTGATTGCCGAGCACCACCGTCGGCACCGAGTGGCGGTACTTCTGGGGGTCCCAGCCCCCATTGCTGACGGCTCGAAAGAGCCTGAACCAGTCGACCGGCGGAATTCCACGACACCAGGCGATCCCGTGCTCGCGGTAGGTGGGGAACGTGAAATCCATCGGTCCCAGCGCCCGACCGGCGCCTATCTGGGCCGCCTCTTGACCTTGAATGGGCGCCCAAAGGGCCAATTGACCCTGGCGTTGCAGCGACGTCCCCTCGTTGCAGATGCGCCGAATGATCACCATGTCGCGATAGAAACCGAAGATCTCGTCGCCGCTGAGGGTGCTCTCATAATCCTTCTGCGCAACGCGCTCGCCCTCGGGCGACAGCAACTGGATCAGTTCCTCGTCGATCATCGACCCTCCTTCGGCGTTGCGAGACCTTGCCACCTTACTCCCGTACGATAAAGCGGTGTCCAGGCTTTTCGTCGACGTCAGCCCCCTGCGCTCGAACCGACAGTTCAGCCTCCTCTTCTACGGCCAACTCGTCTCGATGGCCGGCAGCAACCTCACCATGGTCGCCGTGCCGCTGCAGGTGTACCTGGAGACCCACTCGAGCCTCTGGGTCGGACTCGCGAGCCTCATCCAGCTACCTTTCCTCATCATCGGCGCGCTCTGGGGCGGCGTGCTCGGTGACCGGCTCAACCGCCGCTCGCTGCTCGTGTCCAACTCATTGATCCTCGCCGTGCTGAGCGCGGGACTCGCCATCAACGCGCAACTTCACCACGATCACTTCGTGATCCTGATTGGCCTCGCCGCGCTGGCGGCGGGATTCGGCGGGTTTTCGGGGCCGATCCGCACGGCGGTCATCCCCGAGCTGGTGCCGGCCAACCAGCTCGTCGCGGCCTATTCGCTCAACCAGGTCATCGTCAACCTGGCCTCGGTCGCCGGCCCCGGAGCGGCGGGTCTCTTGATCGCCAGCGTCGGTCTGTCCGCCTGCTACTGGTTCGACGCCGCCACCTTCGTTGTCTTGGCGTTCTTCACGGCCCTCATGGCCCCGCTACCCGCGAGCGGCGACCACGCGGGGACGAGGATGCTGCGCGCGATGGGCGACGGCTGGCGCTACGTGCGCAGCCACGCCACGGCCCAGGCCGTGTACATCGTCGACCTCAACGCCATGGTCTTCGGGCTGCCGCGGGCCCTCTTCCCCGCCGTCGCCTTGACGCTCTATCACGGCGGTCCTCGAACCGTGGGCCTGCTCTACGCGGCCCCGGGGGCCGGGGCGCTCCTCATGGCCGTGCTGACCGGTTGGTTGGAACGGATCCAACGCCAGGGACGCCTGGTCGTGCTCGTCGTCGTGACCTGGGGGGCGGTGATCACCGTCTTCGGGCTGGTGCACGTCGTCTGGGTGGGGCTCGTGTGCCTGGCGGTCGCCGGGGCGACCGACGTGATCTCGACGATCCTGCGAAACACCATCCTGCAGAACGCCATCACCGACGAGTTCCGCAGTCGGATCTCCTCCATCCAGATGGCCGTGGTGACCGGTGGGCCCCGCCTCGGCGACTTCGAATCGGGCCTCGTGGCGGGACTGACGACGACTGAGTTCTCGATCGTCTCGGGAGGCATTGCCTGCATCGTCGGCGCGCTCTCTCTGATCCGCTGGCGGCCCACCTTCTGGCGCGACACCGTGCGCTAGGCGGAACGCACCGGAATCGATCGCCGTGTGGCGTTGGTGACCGCGGCCAACTGACCGCAGGCCGCGTCGATCGATCGTCCGCGCGTGTTACGCACGGTCACGTTGACATCGAGTGCCTCGAGCCCTGTGGCGAACTCTCGCACGCGCCGCGCCGATGAACCGAGCACCAGGTAACCGGGCGTGGGATTGAGCGGGATCAGGTTCACGTGCGCGCGCAGGGACCGCGCGTAGTCGGCCAGTTCGTGCATGGCCCGATCGGTGTCGTTCACGCCGTCGATGAGGGCCCATTCGAAGCTGAGGCGCCTTGACGTCGTGGCTATCCAGTTGAGGCACGCCTCATGCAGACGCTCGAGCGGGTAGCGCCGATTGAGCGGGATCAGTTCGCTGCGCGTCTCGTTGTTGGCCGCGTGAAGGCTGACCGCGAGCGTGAGGGGCAGGCCCTCAGTGGCCAGGCGCTCGATCGCCGGCGCCACGCCCACGGTCGATACCGTGAGATGGCGAGCCGACATCGCGCGGTACTCGTGCAGGCGCTTCAAGACCTCTACCGTGACGCGGTAGTTCTCGAGCGGCTCACCCATGCCCATGAAGACGACGTTGGAGAGGCGTCGCGGCGTCGCGGCGCGAGCCGCGAACATCACCTGCTCGAGCACCTCGCCGGCGCTCAGGTGACGAGTGAACCCCGCCTGGCCCGTGGCGCAGAACGTGCAGCCGACGCCGCAGCCGGCCTGGCTGGAGACGCACACGGTCACTCGGTCCTCGTAGGCCATCAGGACGGTCTCGATGGTGGCGCCGTCGTGGAGGCGAAAGACCCACTTTCGGGTCATGCCCCGGTCGCTCCTCACGTCGTTGACCACGCTCAGGCCGGGTGCAAACTGCCCGGCCAGGCGCACGCGCAGGGCCTTGGGGACCGTGGTGATCTCAGCGAACTCCTGCGCCTCGTTCCAGAGGCCGTGCCAGACCTGGTCGACCCGGTAGCGGGGCTCGTCAACCAGCAGAGCGGCCAGCTCCTGCTTGGTGTACTCGTAGGCAGACGTCATCCAACCACGCTAGGAGCCGTGGGCGCGTTACGACACCTCCGTTTCTCTGCTTGACTCTTACACGGCTTCGCCGACGCGGCCAGGCCACGAACAGGAGATCACATGGAACTCAACAACACCTCGGCAATCGTGACCGGAGGCGCCTCGGGACTAGGTGAAGCGACCGCGCGGGCGCTCGCGTCGCGCGGCGTGAAGGTGGTTGTCGCCGACCTCAATGACGAACGCGGCGCCGAGATCGCCCAGGAGATCGGCGGTGCCTACGTGCACACCGACGTCACCAACACCGAGGAGGTCATCGTCGCGCTCGAGGCGGCCACGAACATGGCGCCCCTGTGGAGTGTGGTCAACTGCGCCGGGATCGGATGGGCTACCCGTACGGTCGGCAAGGATGGCGAGTACGCGTCCGCCCACGACCTCGACCTCTACCGCAAGGTCATCGAGATCAACCTCATCGGCACCTTCAACGTCTGTCGGCTCGCGGCAACCGCCATGGGCCACAACACGCCCGACGTCGACGGACTGCGCGGCGCCATCGTGAACACCGCGTCGGTCGCCGCCGAGGACGGACAGATCGGACAGGTGGCCTACTCCTCCTCCAAGGGCGGCATCGTGGGCCTCACCTTGCCGCTCGCCAGGGATTTGGCGGCCATCGGGGTTCGCGCCAACTGCATCCTGCCGGGACTGATCGACACCCCGATCTACGGCACCGGCCCCCAGTCCGACGAGTTCAAGGCTCGCTTGGGAACCGGCGTGCTCTTTCCCCAGCGCCTCGGCTACGCGTCGGAGTTCGCGTCGCTGGCCATGGAACTGCTGTCCAACAGCTACATGAACGCCGAGTCCGTGCGCATCGACGCGGGCATTCGGATGCAGCCCAAATAGGCGCTCGGCGCCACGCGCCGGGGCCCGGCCGCGACGCCACGAAGGTCAGCGCCAGTTGATGGTTCCTGCGGTGATGCCCTCGATGCCGGTCGAGACATACGAGCGGCAGACGGACCACCGGGGCGTCGAGAGATGGAACGTGGCCGGCGAATTGAACCGAACGATGACGCCGTCGACGTCGTGCGACCGGCAAGTGCTACGTGGGAATGTTCGAACCGACTCGATCGCCAGGGCGATGCTCGCCTTTCCGCCCTTGGCCCGCAGGACCACGAAACCACCCCGCTTGTTGGCGGTCTGCTGGTACGAGGCCCGACCGATCGGCGTGCGCGACGCGCCCCACACCGTCTGCACGGCGGGAATGCCGTTCAGGTAGCACGCGACGCGACCCTCGTTGGTGAAGGTGACCGCGAAGTTGAGTGTCGAGGCGGGAACGCCGGTCACCCGCCGGCCGAGGACCGCCTTGGTTGCCTTGGGCGCGCAGACGCGAAGCCCCTCGAACGTCCCGGCCGGCAATTCGGGCAGCTGCCTCCAGGTCTTGGCGTCGCGAGTGACAAACGACGCGACGTTCTGGGCGCTGACGACGGCTCCCGTGGCGCCGAAGGTGGACATCAACTCGGGGGCGCCGCCGTAGATGTTGAGCGCCAGATTGGCTAAACGCCACTGGCGACCGCCGTCGCTGCTGTACTCGACGCCGCCCGCGGCGCCACCCAGCGCGGCGAAGAGGATGCCCGAGCCACCCTGGTACAACGTGTTCGACACGTCGCCGATGCCCCCCACACTCGCACCCCCTTCGCTCGCGTGGGCCTCGATCGACCAGGACCCTCCACCGTCGAAGGAGTCCCACAGCTCCGAGTCGCCCTGGTTCATGCCGCCGCCTTGGAAGCACGAGAGCAGCCAACGACCGCCTTTCTCGACGAGCAACTGGTTGATGTTGAGCTGCTCGCAGGGGTCGCTCAGGCGACTCCACGAGGCACCGGCGTTGGTTGTCTCGAGCAACGACGATCGCTGCATGCCCCGGCCCTCGACGACGATGACCGTTGACGGGATCGGCGACGCGAGGATGTAGCCCGCGCGCCACGGACCGACACCCAAGGCGGGAATGATCGCCGTGCGAAAGGCCCTCGTGGCGCCGACGGCGTACTGGGACAGGTCGCTCGGACACCTCCACACGGCGCTTCTTCGCGTGGGGCACACGTCGCTCACGACCGACATCGTCCGTCCAGCGAGTGCGAAGGACTCCTCGGTGCCGGGCGTGTCGACCTTCGTCCAGGTGAGGCCGCCGTCGTTGCTCACCAACAGCGCCCCGTCACCGAGCGACAGATAGCCGACCTCGGCGCTGAGGAAGTCGATCGTCGGCGCGTCCCCCCAGCCGTAGGGACCGACAAAGGAGTGAACCGGCAGCGCGGCTCGCACGTTCCAGCGATCCCCCAGGTCCGTGGTTCGTATCAGGTAGAACCAACCACGGCCGTGATTGACCGGAGCGGCGACGGCGTAACCCAGCGAGCTGTTCAGCATGTCCACGTCGCCGAAGGTCGTCGCGGCCCCGAGCGTGGTGTCGGTGAGACGCGTACCCGCTCT
>Ga0182030_10028096_pt1 | contig 10077 bp, 7 predicted proteins | sample 812S3MmetaG_FD_121299 | JGI IMG/M metagenome (GOLD analysis project Ga0182030, IMG submission 121299) | Permafrost microbial communities from Stordalen Mire, Sweden - 812S3M metaG (Illumina Assembly) | ecosystem: Environmental > Terrestrial > Soil > Wetlands > Permafrost | place: Sweden... | reverse complement strand
CGATAGCATTCCGGGTCATAAAAGAGTGCTTGTTTTCTTCTATTTGCATGTCCACCTGCACAAGAGTGTCATTTATCAGCTTTACAGCCTTGACAATACCCACTTTTACACCATTAAACCGCACATTGCTCGCGACTTTTAGCCCTGTAGCATTTGAGAATCTCGCTGTGATTATGAATGTTTTTTCGAACATATCGCTCTTGGAGCCAACTGCGAATATCCCAACGATAAAAAGGATGATACCCACAATTACGAAAAAGCCAAGCAGTATATTTCTTCTAATAGATTTGTCCATTTTATCTAATGATTATTTTTTAAAGAATTTTTTAATGTCCGGATCTTCATTTTTTGTCATTTCATCAAAAGTGCCTTGCGCGTACGCTATCCCATCCTTTATAAATACAATCTGATTGGCTGCTTCCTTTGCCAGATTAACATCATGGGTAATTATAATTGATGTGGTCTTATATTTTTGCTGCAGATCAAGAATCAGTTGTGTTATTTCTTCTGAAGTAATGGGGTCGAGTCCCGTTGTTGGTTCGTCATATAAAATTATTTCCGGGTTTAAAATCAGACTCCGTGCAATACCTATTCTTTTTCTCATGCCACCTGACAGTTCAGAGGGCATAAGGTCTATTGTATTTTCCAGTCCCACGTTTTTCAAGGCTTCTCTTACAAGTATTTCGATATTTTCGTCTATTTTTTTACGATGGCTGCGACGTAGCGGAAATGCCAGGTTTTCCCGCACGGTCATTGAGTCGTATAGTGCACTGCTTTGAAATACAAAACCGATGCGCATGCGCAATTCATCCAATTCCCTGTGATCTAATGTGGAAATATCCTTACCAAAAACACGCAAGGTTCCACCATCAGGCTTTATCAAACCTATAATACATTTTATAAGTATGGTTTTACCGATGCCTGATTTACCCATCACAACCATATTCTGCCCGGAGTAAATAGTCAGGTTAAAATCACGCAAGACCACATTAGTGCCAAAGGCCTTGCTCACATGCACCACTTCTATAACAGGAGTCAGTGTTGTTTGCCGGGGCTCATCAATACTATTTTTTGTCTCTATCACCATTTTATAAATATCCAAGCATGGAAGTAATACGAGTAACGACCATATCAATAACAATTACGCTCAACATTGAAACAACTACAGAAGCATTAGCGGCCTGGCCTACGCCCTCAGTACCTTTTTTTGAGTTATATCCTTTAGTACATCCGACCAATCCTATAGCAAAACCAAAAAAGAATGTTTTAGTAAAAGAGGGAATAACATCCTTAAAGGTCAGTGCTTCAAACACGCGACTGAAAAAGAAATTTATATTGACCTGTTCAGTAATGTTCGCACCAATATACGCGCCCATCAGGGAGATAATTACCGCATAAACAGTGAGCACAGGAATCATAAACGTTGTGGCCATGATACGTGTGGCTATCAGGTATTTGAAAGGGTTTGTGCCGGACACTTCCATTGCGTCTATTTGCTCCGTCACTTTCATAGACCCTAATTCAGCACTGATACCTGACCCGATTTTCCCGGCACAGATCAGTGCGGTAACTAGGGGGCCTATCTCGCGTACTATTGAGACCGCCGACATTGCTGGCAAGTAGGACCCGGCACCAAACTCTACCAATGTAGGCCGTGATTGCATAACTAATACCAGGCCTAAAATAAATGCCGTTACTCCTACTAGAACAAATGACTTTATCCCTATTTCGTAACACTGGTTGAGTACTTCCCTGAATTCATAGGGAGGCTTGATTCCTTCGCGGAATACTGCTGTGGTAAATTGTGCCAGCTCCGCAGTGCCCTCAAAAAATGAATCCAACGATTTGGAGAAAATGGAGCGCTTATTTGATTTTTCGGTCATCAGTATGTCCTATTTTCCAAAAATAGATACAAAGATAGACAGGGATGATGACTACTGTCAGGTAATATTATGATAGTCATCAATGATCCCGGTGAAAGCCGCCATCGCCTCAAAAGATCACGAAGCCTGAAATAACGTTAGTTCTTCATTTTCAACAAGAATAGCGACATCTGCATTCATGGTGGTTTTCACTTTCACCCGAAACGCATTTTGGGCTTCCGGTTCTCCGTGCACAAGGAAAACGCTCGCTTTTTGATTGGTTTCAAACGGCTGCAGCCACCGTAATAGTTCACCCTGGTCGGCATGACCGGAGAGACCGGTAATTTCTACGATACTGGCATTTACCGCACAGTATTTCCCGTGCAGCTTTATCTCATGAGCATGGTTTTGTAAAGCCCTGCCCCTTGTGCCTTCCGCCTGGTAGCCAATAAGCAATACGAAATTGTTTTTGTCGCCGGCCATGTGTTGCATGTACTCAAGAACCCTTCCGCCCGTAAGCATCCCGCTTGAAGCAATAACAATCTTGGGGCCAGGCTTTCTAATGATGAGCTCGGTGTTGTGATAGTCGGTATTAATAGTCACATCTTTGCACATCTCTTCACATTCCTTGTCCGTAAGTTTGTGCCATTCCGGGTAGCGCATAAAAAGATTGGTAACACTGGCGGCCATGGGGCTGTCCATGAAAATGGGTAATGATTTGGGTATCCTGTTTTGTTCTTTGAGTGTGCTTAGTATGTGCATGATCTCCTGCGCCCGGCCAACAGCAAAACTCGGGATGAGTACAGACCCATGAGCGGCAATAGCGTCATTGATTACTGATTCCAGTTGCTTGGTCGGGTCAGCGTCGCCATGCAGCCTGTCGCCATATGTTGATTCCATAACAACAAAATCGGGAGGGTCCAGTGGCAGCGGTGCCGCCATGTATGTAGAAGTGTACCGGCCTATGTCGCCGGAAAAAATAAGTTTCTTACCGAAACAGCTCATTTGGATGCTGCAACTGCCGAGTATATGTCCGTTTCGGGTAAATCGCACCGTTATGTGTTCAGACAGCTTTAGCTCCACATTGTGCTCCACCGGAGAGAAGTAAGGCATCGCATTTTTTACGTCGTCAGAGGTATACAAAGGCAGTGCCGGATCATGTTTAGTGTACTTGTGTCGATTAGCATTTTCGGCATCCTCTTCTTGTATTTTAGCACTGTCATACAAAATAATTTCAGCAAGATCCCTAGTAGGTGCAGAAGTATATATTTTTCCACGGAACCCTTGCTTTACCAGCAAGGGAATATAACCGCAATGGTCCAGGTGGGCGTGCGTTAAAAGTAATACATCAATCTTTGTCACATCGACGGGAAGCGGAGTCCAGTTCTTTTCCCTTAATGCCTTCAAGCCCTGGAAAAGGCCGCAGTCAACCAAAATGGTCAGCTCCGGCGTAGTTAATAAATGCTTTGAACCCGTGACAACCTGTGCAGCCCCTAACGACTTTAAAGTAATATTTGACCCCATTGTGGTTATTTTAAAAGGTGATAAACGTCCTCGTAATAAGTGACTGATCCGTTATTATCAATGTCTGCTGTAAGATACACAACAAATACAGGAACAGCATTTTTCAACTGCAATGTTATAGGTTTTTCACCTTTGATGCACGCCTGCAGAAAAGCGGTATCCAGTTTATTGTTTAACAGAAGGTTACCTAATTCAATGGCCTTTTCCACTCGCATGCAGCCGTGACTCCTGTACCTTTTGTCGGAACTAAATAATCCCTTTGTGTTCGTATCGTGAAGATAGACACCAAAGGGCGACGTTAAGGCAAATTTTATGATGCCTAGCGAATTGTCACATCCTGTTGATTGTCTTAGCCTGTATGGAAAGGTTTTGCCACTATATTTTGACCATACTAGGGAATAGGGATTCAATATATTTCCTTTAGCGTCCAGTACCTGCATATTTTCAACATCAACGAGGGACGGATTTTTTTTATACTTAGGAAAAAGCTCTCTTGCCACAATACTCTCAGGCACATTCCAGTATGGGTAGAGTGTAATCTCAGGGCAACTCGCATCAAACCGAGGTGTTCTTGTAGATGGTTTGCCAACAATCATTTTAGAAAAGAGAACTTCCGTGTCGTTCTCATAGTACCTGAGTGTGGTTGACCCTATATTAACCACAATAAATCTGTCGAAATTGAAATGATGTATCCATCTGTAAAAGTTCATCGCAGTAGCCGCCTGACTTGCTTTTGCTATATTGTTACCCGCATACTCAGTCTTCAGTTCGTCTTTATATTCCAGATATTCTTTGCTGGCTGGCTCTAATGAATTTATGAAATCTATCAAATCATCCGGGGATTTAATGCCAACTAAATGTGAGATGAGAAAATCTTCATCCTTATCAGCATATTTCTCTGACCATTCATCATATTTCAGCCAATCACTTATTCCGCTACCCCTGTAAAGATCTGAACAATAAGCAATAGCAGCGTCGGTAAAAAGCCGGTCGTCGTTCATCAAGGTTATACTGTCATTAGGTGGCTGTATTTCACACAGTTGTTTGTACTTATACTTGCTTTTATCAGTTGCTATATAAGCGGCGCTATCCAACTTTTGCAGTAATACCTTCCTCATCAAATCAGAAGCCGGCGATGGATTAAACCAATATAATTTTTGATTCGTAGCAGCATAAAATTTGTTGACAAGAAGTGGATAGGTTAAAACCTGCCTTCCTGAACCCGCCGTGACCAATTGGCTGATGCTAATGAAAAGAACAATCGATACTAATTTAATTTCCAACTTGCACATTTCTTTCCATTTTGGCGGTTATATCGTCCTGCCTGAGCCATTCATATAGTTTCAGGGCATCTTCTCTTTTGAATAATGAGGTGCCGGGGTTCATTATTGCCGCAGTGCCACATGCCACCCCGAATTGCAACATTTCCTTCAAAGTACTCTCTTGTTGCAGCATCCATACCAGACCGGCTACCATACTGTCCCCTGCGCCGACGGTGCTTAATTTTTTTACAATTGGCGCCCCGACCTTTATCACTTCATCTTTTGTCAGCAGCAGGGCGCCGTTGTGTCCCAGTGATACCACCACAATCTGGCAATACCCCTGGTCTATTATTTCCTTTGCGGCTTTTTCAATCTTATGAAATTGTAAGTGATCAACACCATAAATGCTACTTAGTTCTGAGAAGCTCACCTTTAACACATATATATCCTCCGTGGTGGCACAGCGCAGGGTGTTACCAGAGGCATCTACGATGCAGCGGGCTCCTTTTGTCTTACAGACCGAGGCTATTCGCCCGTAAAAGTCATCCGGCGTTCCCGGCGGCAAACTACCGCTGGCTACAATAAAAGCAGGAAAAGGATCCAGGCCGGAAATGAATGATAAGACATGATTTATTTCGTCCCCGCTCAAACTCTTGCCTGGCAGAACAAAACGGAACTGAGTATTTGTACTGCCCTCCGTCACCGTGATATCTTCCCTTGTTTCCTGTAAAACGGGGATTGACTTGAAGGGTATTTGTTTATCGCTAAGTATTTCTTCTAACAATTTTCCGTTATAGCCGCCAGATGGAAACACAGCCTCGCTGATGCCGCCCAGTTCGTGTATTGCCTTACTTACATTAATGCCACCTCCCCCGGCCTCAATGGTCATAGGCCCACATCGCAGCTTCTTTTCACTGACTACCTGGCCGACTGAAGTGCTTTTATCAAGGGCAGGATTCATGGTTAATGTAACGATCATCTATCGTGTTTTTTCTGAGAAGCCAATTCTGGATTACTACTTTTGGGCTACAGTCTTTAGACATTCCTCGGCCTTGCAAATATTTTCAATGCCCTTTAATAAAGCATCGGGATTGAATGAAATACTGTCAATACCTTGTTCTACAAGGAACTGCGCGAATTCCGGATAGTCGCTGGGCGCCTGCCCGCAAAGCCCTATTTTAGTTTTTGTCTTCTTAGCCTTTTCTATCACCATCGCTATCATCGTCTTGGCAGATTTATTCTGTTCACTAAACAGGTCGGCAATTATTGCAGAGTCACGGTCTATGCCTAAAGTAAGTTGCGTTAAGTCATTTGAGCCAATGGAAAAGCCATCAAACACTTCTGCAAAATCCTCAGCCTGTATCACATTACTGGGGATTTCGGCCATCACATAGATTTCAAGCCCGTTTACCCCCTGCGTCAAGCCATATCCCTGCATTACGTTGATCACTTTTTTACCTTCCTCAACAGTCCTACAGAAAGGGATCATCAATTTTACATTCGTTAATCCCATTTCATCTCGTACAACTTTCATAGCCTCACATTCCAGGCGAAATCCCTCTTTATAAAGTGGATTATAGTAGCGTGATGCACCTCGGAAACCGATCATAGGGTTTTCTTCCAACGGCTCAAAATCTTTTCCTCCCAGCAGATTTGCATATTCATTGGTCTTAAAGTCACTCATTCTGACGATCACATCCTTGGGATAGAATGCAGCTGCTATCGTAGCAACGCCTTGTGACAATTTATCAATAAAGTATTGTTCCTTATTGGGATACTGATCCGTCAGCGCCTCAATTTTTCTCTTGGTGTCTTTGTCTGTGATCTCATCAAATTTTATCAACGCCATGGGGTGTATTCTAACAGCATCGTTAATGATAAACTCCAGGCGCATGAGCCCCACACCATTATTGGGATAAAAAGAGAGTTTGAATGCTTTTTCCGGATCACCAACGATGAGCATGGGCTGTGTGTGTTCGGGCATCTGAATATCATTTACGTCAAATGTCATTTCTTCCCACTTTAGCGCACCTTCATAAACGCTGCCTATCTCACCTTCAGCACAACATACAGTAATGACATCTCCATCCTTTATCGCCGTCGTGCCGTTATCTGTCCCTACTATGGCAGGTACTCCAATTTCCCGCGCTATAATAGAGGCATGGCTTGTTCGCCCTCCTTTATTGGTGATAATGGCGAACGCATTTTTAAGAATAGGGTCCCAGTCCGGGCTGGTTAATTCGGTCACCACAATTTCTCCCGGCTTCAGTTTGTCGCCGTCTTGCGGGGAATGTAATATTCGCGCAATACCAGAGATGATTTTACTTCCTATTGCTTCCCCGGTTACGATCACTTTGCCTTTTTCTGTCAGCTTATATTCCTCTATTTTCAGATCAGTTTGCCTGCTATGCACTGTTTCCGGCCTGGCTTGTACAATGTACAAGTTGCCGTTTAACCCATCTTTGGCCCATTCAAAATCCATTGGCTTGCCGTAATGGTCTTCTATAATCATGGCCCAGTTTGCCAGCGTAGTTACTTCATCATCGGTTAAAACAAACTTTTCTGTTAATTCCTCCGGCGTGTCTATATTGATGGTGGTACTTTCCTGGTTGTCCGCTGCATAGATCATCGTCAGCGACTTTTCTCCCAGGTTTTTCTGGATTATAGCTTTCTTTTTTGCCCTAAGCGATGGCTTAAAGACTAAAAATTCATCCGGGGTTATGGTTCCCTGTACTATATTTTCACCCAACCCCCACACACCGGAAATGTGCACAATATTTCTGAATCCGGATTCGGGTTCCAAAGTAAATCCCACGCCGGAGCAGGCCTTATCTGAGCGAACCATCTTTTGTATACCTGCCGACAAAGCGACCTTGCTGTGATCAAAACCATTGTCTTCCCTATATTTTATTGCCCGGTCTGTATAAAGCGATGCAAAACACTTTTGCACGGCATCTATCAGTGCACCTTTGCCGTTTATATTCAGATACGACTCATGCTGGCCTGCAAAGCTGGCCTCGGGCAGGTCTTCAGCAGTAGCGCTGCTGCGTACGGCAACCTGAATGTCTTCGCCATTACAAAGTGTCGCATAAGCGGCAATTATTTCACTGGCAAGGTCTGGAGGAAATTGCGCCGATAAAAACAGCGCTCTCGCCTGTGCGCCGGTTTCTTTCAGGTTGGTGTATCCTTTTCTGTCAAGGTCCGCTAACAATCCCTTCAGCCGGTCTCCAAGTTTGTTGTACGAGATAAAGTACCAAAAAGCCGCTGACGTTGTCGCGAAACCATCGGGAACGTTTATTCCTTTTGACGAAAGATGGTTAAACATTTCACCTAGTGACGAGTTTTTCCCGCCCACTTTACTAATATCTGTAGCATTGATGTTACTGTACTTTAGAATATATTCAGGCATATACTATTATTTTTTCAAAGGTGAAATAATGATTAGTGCTTTTTAATGACAATGGTCATCCTGAAATATGATTTTCATCAAATTGCTTTAGTACCACATGGATAAATCTGTTCCTTCAAAACGAAAACAGGGTTTTCGGCGACGCATGACAACAATCAATAAACGAGCTAATCACCGTCATATACTAATAGGTAAAACAAATTGACCTTTGATCAAACGAATTAACGCTATGAATAACCAACATACACCCCCGGAACTACCATCAACGCCGGGCACGCCTGAAGTAAAACCTGTTGCGCCGGAACGGCCCAAAGAAGCCCCTCATCCTGGTGTAGTACCTCAAAGAGATCCCGAGCCGCAAAAAGGCCCTTCGGAAGTGCCCCCGGGTAGGGAAAGTTATGGATAATTAGACCTATGAACTTTACTTCCTGAAAATTCAACGTAGTGGCTGGCGTATTCAACGCGTGAACGACTTATACACCTCAGCCGATGACACTTACCTTAATAAATGTTCCAGCTTTGGGGAATTGATGATTTCGATTCTGTTGTCTTTACCAACGCGTATTAGTTTTTCGTCTTTGAATTCGGCCAGGGTGCGGATAAATGATTCCTTAGCGGTTCCGGCAATGGCGGCCATATCTTCGCGGGAAATATCAATATAAAAGGTTTGCGTTTTATCGGCTTGGTATTTCTTTTGCATGCTTAATAGTGCGCCTGCTACTTTTTTACGAAGCGTATTGTAGGCTATGCCGAGCAGATGCCGTTCATTTTCGCTGATATTCTTTGCAAGCATTTTCACCAGCTTATTTGCCACCTGCACATTTTTTTGTACCAGGTTTTCAAAATCCTTCCTCGGAATCAGCACCAGTTCTGTTTCATCCATTGCTTCTGCGGTCTCTTTGTAAGGACATTCCTCCAGTAAGGCTGTATATCCCAAAAAATCGCCGTTATGATACAGCCCCAGTACCAACTGCTTACCATCTTCATGTGTTTTGTAGGTCTTGACTTTTCCCTTCTGGATATAATATAAATAGTGAGGTGCATAACCCTCCTTGTAGATCACTTGTTTCTTCCGGAATTCAGTTGTTTCTCGGTTTGCAGGCAAGGTTTCAAGCGTGTCATTATTTGCCGCTGCCATAAGCTCATTGAGGTTTTGGAGCTCGGCGCTCATTTTTTTCTTCAGCGTATCATGCCTGTTAAACCTGTTTTCTATGGCTTTAAGCAGCTCGTCATTATTAAATGGTTTAGTAATAAAATCGTCCGCGCCGGAATCCATGGCATTGCGCAAATCAGTCCTTTCGTTCTTTGAAGTAAGAAATATGACCGGGATTGTTTCTGTTATGGGATCGCGGCGCAACATATGCAGCATACCGAAGCCATCTACTACCGGCATCATTACATCGGTAACGATGAGGTCGGGCATGTGTTTTTTGGCCGTATCAATGCCCTCCTTGCCATTCGCCGCAGTCAGTACCTGATAATTAGCCAATTCCAGCATCTCGGCGATGTTTTCCCTGATGGCATCATTGTCTTCAACAATAAGGATTGTTTTCATTTTGTTTAAGATTTCTGTGGTAAAATAAGCCGAAATGTGAACGGAATTTTATGACGCACATCAGCCAATTAATTGATAATGGTCAGGTAGCCACTATCTACCAGAGGGTTCCTGATATATATCAGTGCGCTTGTTGATTAAGGTCATCGAAGGGCACCGGCTACCTAAATACCTTTAGCGTTCATAAGGATTAAAGTATTAGTTATGTCACAGCCATCCGGCAATATTTACGAAACGTTCTTCAATAATTCAGTGGAAGGAATAGTGATCTTTGATGCTATAGGAAAAATAGTAAAAGCCAATCCTAAAGCAGAGGAATTATTTGGTTATGATACAGACCTGGATAAAAAAAATATAAATAATATAATCAGCAAAAAATACAGCACACCACTAACTGAGATATGCACCGCACTCATAGCCGGAAAAGCCCAGCACCAAAGAAATAAACTGATCATACCAGATTAT
>Ga0182030_10028094_pt1 | contig 10077 bp, 8 predicted proteins | sample 812S3MmetaG_FD_121299 | JGI IMG/M metagenome (GOLD analysis project Ga0182030, IMG submission 121299) | Permafrost microbial communities from Stordalen Mire, Sweden - 812S3M metaG (Illumina Assembly) | ecosystem: Environmental > Terrestrial > Soil > Wetlands > Permafrost | place: Sweden... | reverse complement strand
GACCACGGGGCGCACCTCCACAAGGCATCGACCGAGAGCATCGTCGGCGTCGGGCGCGCCGTTCGCAGTGCCCTGCGGGCGATAGGCGAGAGCTTGGGCGACGTCGCCTACAACGTCGTGTTCCACTCTTCTCCCTACCGGGCGACAGGCACCTACCACTGGCACGTACACATCCTGCCCTGCCTCACGACGCGTGCTGGCTTCGAGCTCGGCACAGGCGTCATGATCAATGTCGTCGGGCCCGAAAAGGCCGCCGACGACCTGCGCATCGCGCTTGCCCGCGTCGAGCCTGGCCCTTCTGACGGGGTCGTGACCGCGGCATCTTGAACCCGCCCGTCGGCATTGCCGGCCGGGGATGGCAAAGGACTCAGTCAGCCGCCGCCATGCGCTTTGAGACAAGGGACTTGAGCTCATCGGCCGCCGCCGCGCGGTCAAGGACGACGAGGCTCGAAATCCCGTCCAGACCGAGATAGCCACTCAAAAAGGCACCCCGGTTGCGCCGTTCCCAGGATTTGGCGAGCCGCTCGGCCTGCGCCCACATGACCGCCGGCTGGGCCGCCACGGCCTCGGCCGCCACCTGGCGGAGCGAGTAGGTCATGTCGGCCAGGTCCTCGAGCGGTGAGGCGAAGCGGGGCTCGCGGCGCCCGGGGCCGTCCTCGGGCCTACCGATAAGCGGGTCGTCGCCGAAGCCACCGATGATCCAACCTGCGTCGCTGCGAAAGACGCGGCGTAGGTGGTAGTCACCGTGCACCCGGATGCCGGAGGGGCCCGAGCCCTTGCCAGTCGCCGGTGCGCGCACGCCGAAAGCCTCGGCGAGGGCGAGGTGGAGTTCGCCTGTTATCTCCCCGAGACGTCGCATCTCCGAGGACAGGTCGCCTCCGGCGCCGCCCACCTCGTCGTGCCTGACGTTCTCCGCCTCGAGATTGCGACCGAACAGGTCGCGCAAAGACGTGAGGGCCAGCAGCCGGCCCTCCACAGCGCCTGGGACGTACTCGCGCACGAGTGCAAGGTCCCAACCGTTGCGCTCCCAGTGCGCGACGGGCCGGAGGATCTGGCGAAAGCCGACCTCGTCGAGCTTGCCGAGAAGTTCGACCTCGGGGCGGGGAGCAGGCTCGAGCACCCTGTAGCACTTCATGAACAGGTGCTCGTCATAGACGAGCGAGGCGTGGCTCACGAGCGACTGCACAAGGCGCACCCGATTGGCGCTCTCGGAGCCGCCGCTCGCGACGGCGAGCAGCCGCGTCGCTAGCTCCTCGTCGGCGAGGGCGTCGTAGCAAAGAACGTCGCCCGCTCCGTCGTCGCACATGCCGAGCACGGCGCCTTGGTGCTCGCCGAGAGCCGCCGGGGCCTGGGTGGGGTCGCGCCAGCCGACAAGGACGTGGAACGGGCGGTCGCCGACGGTGACGACCACGCTCGCCATGCCTGGTCGGCCCTCGAAGACGATCTCGAGGTCTGCCAGCTTGAAGCTCGCCCAAACGCCCCGGTCGTAACGGGCCATGTCGATGAGGAACCAGGGCTGGCGCTCCAGAAAGGGGATGACGAGGCCCTCGAGGGCGGACGGAGAAGGTGCCATCTAACGATCCACGAGCTCGAACCAGTAGATGCCATAAGGAGAGAGCGTGACCGAGTACGCCTTGGACGACACCTTGGGAAAGGGCACCCTGCCTAGGAGCTCGATTGGCGTGCAGCCCTCCCAGCGCCCAAGGCTCAGCTCGACCGGTTGGGCGAAACGACTCAAGTTTGCCACGCACAAGACCGCGGCCGGCGCTCTGTCGAGGTCAGGCGCCTCCGAGAGGTTGGGCACGTCGTCGAAGTCGGAAACCCCGGCCTCGGCGCCGAGCTCGGCGTCGGCCAGACCGGCACCCAGCCGTTCGCCGTCGCGAGCCGTGCGGACGTAGGCGAGCACTGAGGGGTTATCGGCCGGCAGCACCTCGAGCGACCCGGTGGCGAACTGGGGGTACTGGTGGCGCACGGCCAACATGCGCCGCAGCCAGTGGAGGAACGAGGAGGGGTCCCGCTGCTCGGCCTCGACGTTGACAGCCTGGTAGCCGTGGACAGGGTCCATCAAAGGGGGCAGGTAGAGCTGGGCGAAATCGGCTCGGGAGAACCCGGCGTTGCGGTCCGGTGACCATTGCATCGGGGTGCGGACCCCGTCGCGGTCGCCGAGGTAGATGTTGTCACCCATGAGCAGCTCGTCGCCGTAGTAGAGGACCGGGCTGCCCGGCAGGGACAAGAGCAGGCCGTGGAGGAGCTCGGCAACGCGGCGGTCGTTGTCGACGAGGGGGGCTAGGCGGCGGCGGATCCCAAGGTTGCGGCGCATGCGCGGATCGCGGGCGTACTCGGCGTACATGTAGTCGCGTTCCTCGTCGGTCACCATCTCCAAGGTGAGCTCGTCGTGGTTGCGCAAGAAGATCCCCCATTGGCAGCCGTCGGGGATGGCGGGCGTCTGAGCGAGGATCTCGGTGATCGGGAAGCGCTGCTCGCGCCGGATCGCCATGAACATTCGCGGCATGAGGGGAAAGTTGAAGCACATATGGCACTCGTCCCCGTCACCGAAATACTGGATGACGTCGTCCGGCCACTGGTTGACCTCTGCGAGCAGCATGCGGTTTGTGTAGACCGCGTCGATCTCCGAGCGGATGCGGCGGAGGAACTTGTGCGTCGCCGGCAGGTTCTCGCAGTTGGTCCCCTCCTCTTTGTAGAGATAGGGCACGGCATCTAGGCGGAAGCCGTCAAGGCCGATGTCCAGCCAGTGGCGCACCACGCCGAGCATGGCGTCGGCGACCTCCGGGTTGTCGTAGTTGAGGTCGGGCTGCTGGTGGTAGAAGCGGTGGTAGTAGTACTGCCCGCGCACCTGGTCGAATGTCCAGTTGGAGGACTCGACGTCGCAGAAGATCACCCGGACGTCGGCGAAGCGATGGTTGTCGTCCGACCACATGTACCAGTCGGCCTTGTCGTTGTCGCGCGACGAGCGCGACTCGACGAACCAGGGATGCTCGTCGCTCGTGTGGTTCATGACGAGGTCGGCGATGATGCGGATGCCCCGGCGGTGAGCCTCCTCGATCACAGCGGCCAGGTCCTCGACGTTGCCGAGCTCGGGGGCCACGGTCAAAAAGTCGCTGATGTCGTAGCCGCCGTCGTGCATTGGGGAGGGGTAGATGGGGAGCAGCCAGACACAGTCGACCCCCAACCACTGGAGGTAATCGAGCTTGTCGCGCAAACCCCTTAGGTCCCCGATCCCGTCTGCGTTTGAGTCGAAGAATCCCCGGGGGAGCAATTCGTAAAAGACGGCCCGCTCGAACCAGCGCGGGTCGTCGAAGTCGCGGTGCCGACTCGGGTACACGGCTCCCTCAGCCGAACTCGATCGCAGAGAACCTGCGGAGCTTGTGCAGCTGATGGCGCGCCTCGACCATGCGCACCGTCCCCGACTTCGAGCGCATCACGAGCGACTCGGTGACCGCCCCGCGATGGTCATAGCGCACCCCGCGCAGCAGGTCGCCCCCGGTGATACCTGTCGCCGCGAAAAAGCAGTTCTCCGACTGCACGAGGTCGTCAACGCTAAGCACACGATCGAAGTCGTAGCCGGCTGCGACGGCCGCGGCCCGCTCGCTGTCGTCGCGTGCCCAGAGCCGGCCCTGGATGGCGCCCCCCATGCACTTGAGCGCCGCCGCCGAGATCACGCCCTCGGGCGTGCCCCCGATGCCGATGAGAACGTCGACACCGGACTCGGGCCACGCGGTGGCGATAGCCCCGGCGACGTCACCGTCACTTATGAGATTGATGCGGGCGCCTGTAGCCCGCACCTTTTCGATCAGCTCGGCGTGGCGCGGACGATCGAGCACGACGACGGTGAGGTCGTTGACCGCCTCGTCCTTGGCCCGGGCGATGGCAGCGAGATTCTTCGCCGGGCTGGCTGTGATGTCGATCACATCTGCCGCTTCTGGCCCGACGACGATCTTCTCCATGTAGACGAACGGCCCGGGGTTGAACATCGATCCGCGCTCGGAGACGGCGATGACGGCCAGGGCACCGCCGCGGCCCTGGGCCGTGAGCGAGGTGCCGTCGATCGGGTCGACGGCGACATCTGTCAACGGGGGCGTGCCATCGCCAATGTGCTCGCCGTTGAACAACATGGGCGCCTTGTCTTTCTCGCCCTCGCCGATGACGACGATGCCGTCCATCGGCACGCGCTGGAGGACGATGCGCATGGCGTCGACGGCAGCCTGGTCGGCACCTTCCTTGTCCCCGCGGCCCATCCAACGCCCCGAGGCGAGCGCGGCGGCCTCGGTGACGCGGACCAGCTCCATGGCTAGGTTCCGATCGGGCGGTTGGCGCTGCTCGTCCACGGCGCGACGATAGCGGGCGGGTGGGTGGTACCGCATCCGGCTCGTGCACCCTCGCCGAGGCCGGAATCGGTGCTCGAATCGGTCGTAATCGCCGCTTTGGCCGTGGCGGCTGGTGCTGGCGGCAGTACTGTCACGCCGTGGATCGCTTCGTCTTGAGCCCGTCCGGGCCCCTTTATGGAACCGTCGAGGTGAACGGGGCGAAGAACTCGGTGCTCAAGTTGATGGCGGCCTGCCTCCTCGCTCCGGGGCTCCACCGGCTCGACAACGTCCCGGTGATCAAAGACGTCGCCATCATGTCCGACGTGCTGCGAGCCATGGGTGCCGAGGTCAGCCACGAGGGCCACGGCCCAAATGGGCATCTCGAGATCGACGTCCCGACCGACGTGACCCCGATCGCCCCCTATGAACTAGTGGAGAAGATGCGGGCCTCGATCGTGGTGCTCGGGCCCCTCCTCGCCCGCTACGGCACGGCCCGGGTCTCGATGCCGGGGGGCGACGACTTCGGTTACCGCCCGATCGACTTCCACTTGAGCGCCTTCGAGGACCTCGGCGCCACCTTTGTCACCGAGCATGGCTACGTCGAGGGCTACTGCGACCGCCTCAGCGGCGCCCACATCGTGCTGCAGTACCCGAGCCACACGGCCACCGACAATGTCTTGATGGCCGCCGTGCTCGCCAAGGGCACGACCATCATCGACAACGTCGCCCGCGAGCCGGAGATATCGGACCTGGCCTCGATGCTGAACGAGATGGGAGCGCGCATTACCGGGGCCGGTACCTCGCGCATCGAGGTCGAGGGCGTCGACGACTTGAGGCCGGCCAACCACAGGGCCATCCCCGACCGGGTCGAGGCCGCCACGTTCGTAGCTGCTGTGGGCCTCGCCGGCGGTGAGGTGCTTGTGAAGTGGGCGCGCCCTGAGCACATGGCCATGTACTTGGAGAAGCTCGGGGAGATGGGCATGGTGCTGACGCGCACCGACGAGGGCGTCATGGCGAAGGCCGAGGGACGCCGGCACTCTGTCGACGTCGCCACCTTGCCCTTCCCGGGAGTGGCGACCGACTACAAGCCCCTGCTCGTGACGATGCTCTCGATCGCAGACGGCGTGGCCATCGTGAGCGAGAACCTCTTCGCCGGACGTTTCCGTTACATCGACGAGTTGCGGCGTATGGGGGCCAAGATCAAGACCGAGGGCCACCACGCCATTGTGCGGGGAGTGCCCAACTTGTCGGGAGCAAGGGTGCGGGCACCCGACATTCGGGCCGGGGCCGCCCTCGTGCTCGCAGGCCTTGTCGCCGAGGGCGTCACCGACGTGAGCGGGGCGGAGCACATCGACCGCGGATACGAGGACTTCGACGGCCGCCTACGCCTCCTCGGTGCGAACATCGAGCGTGTCCCTGAGCCGTGAGAACGAACCTCAAGGGCTCAGCTGTGTCAGAGCTCTTCCAAGCCGCCCAATCAGGCGACAGGGGCGCCCTCGCCCGCCTCCTCTCGTTGGTGGAAAGAGGCGGCCCGCAAAGCCGTGAGATAGCGCGGCTCAGCTTTTCCCGCGCCGGTGCCGCCTACGCCATCGGGCTCACCGGTGCTCCTGGCTCGGGCAAGTCGACACTGACGAGCGCCCTGCTCACCGACATCCGTCGCCGCCTCTCGTGCGCGGTCGCCGTGCTCGCCGTCGACCCCTCCTCGCCGGTGACGGGCGGGGCCATCTTGGGCGACAGGGTCCGCATGCAAGAGCACGCCCTCGACGAGGCCGTCTTCATCCGTTCGATGGCGACTCGCGGCCATCTCGGCGGCCTGGCCGCGGCCGTGCCCGAGGCTGTCCGGCTCCTCGACGCGACGCAATGGCCTTACGTGATCGTCGAGACGGTAGGCGTGGGACAGGTCGAGATCGAGGTCGCCGCCACATGTGACACCGTGGTCGTCGTCGTCAACCCCGGCTGGGGAGACTCGGTGCAGGCGAACAAGGCCGGCCTACTCGAGGTCGCCGACGTGCTCGTCATCAACAAGGCGGATCGCCCGGGGGTGATCGAAACAGCCCGCGACCTGAGGCTCATGCTCCAGCTCTCCGAGAGCCTCGAGTGGACTCCGCCAATCGTCGAGACCGTGGCCTACACCGGCGAGGGAGTCGGGAAGTTGTGGGACGCCATCTCGTCGCACCGCGCCTATCTCGAAGGCCACGGCCTGCTCGGCCAGCGCCGAGCCGGGCGGGCGCGACAAGAGTCCGTCCGGATCGCCAGGGGACGCTTCGAGGCCGCCCTCGCCGCGGCCGTCTCCTCCTTCGACGATGACGACCTGCTAGGCGACCTCGAAGACAAGCGGACCGACCCCGACGCGGCAGCCGACCACCTCGTCGAGATGGTCTCCCGTGCCCTCAGCTCGGGAGGACCTGCGGGGAAAGGGCGCGCTCCATGAGCACGAAGTCGTGCCCGTCTCGCCAATTGGCGAGACGGGCTATCACCTTGAATCCGCGGTCTTCATAGAGCTCGGCCGCTCTTTCGCCTGCGAGCGTCTCGAGCCGGACGCAGTCGCAACCGTGCTCTAGACCAAAGCGCTCCACCGCCCGCAACAGCTGGGAGGCGATCCCCTGCCCGCGCCACTGCGGACCCACGATCAAGCGGCCCAGCTTCAAGGCGGTGCCCCGGATGTCACCTTCGGCGTAGCCAACAAGGGTGCCTTTGGTCCTGGCAACGACGGCGAATCGCTCGAAAGCGTGCACCGCAGGCCCGTAGAACGCGCGTGAATAAGCCGCCCACTCGCCCTCCGCCCACGCCATAACGACAGGGTCGGGCTGCTCAACTACGCAAAGCTCCAGGTCCAGGCTGCCTCGCCCGACCAGCAGAGGGCGACCGAGGGCGGTGTCGGCCATGGGCAGCCAACGGTGATCGGCGTCCTGCTCCAAGATGGTGACGCGCTCGAAGCAGTAGCTCGACCGGTAGTCGGCGAGGGCGGCGAGAGCATGGGGCAAACGGCGCGGATCGATCCTTTGGTCCAAGGTGACATGGGGCACGAAATCTCGTTCGACCCGGCCCGGCGGCGGGGCAAGGGGGCCGCACACGAGGCTGCGCTGCAGCTCGCCGAGGCCCTCGAGGTCGCCGCACAGCTCGAGGTAGAGCACCGGCGTGCGGGGCCAGAACGTGGCCGGAGGGCCGAGCTCTACGGCCATCGGACCGTTGCGCGCCGCTTGGCAACGGACATGGGAGAGGACTTCTTCGAGGTCCTCCTCGTGGACGTTCACCGGGGGGACGAGCGTCACGTGGGGGGCGATGCGACCCAAGGCCTTTGCCCCGAGCGCCCGGCGCATGCCGTTGACCTCGTCCGCGACCGGGCCCGTGATCACAAGGGCAACGGTCAGGCGGCGTCTTTCCCCCATGCGCTCAGCCGATATCGGCCAATGCCTGCGCCAAAGGCTCGAGCACCTCGGGCGTGTGCGGAGGACGGAGATGGACGATGGCGAGCTCGCAGCCGACATCGGCGAGCGCGGCCGCGCTCGCTGCGGTCGCTTCTGGGTCGCCTTCGAAGCGCACGTGGCTGGAGCAGACGATCTCGGCCGGGTCGCGCCCGATATCGGCGCAGTGGCGGTGAAGGATCTCCCGCTTTTGAGCGAACTCTTCTGGTGGGCCGCCGACGAAGTTCCAGTGCTGGGCGAAACGCGCCGCTGTGCGAAGTGTCCTTCGCTCACCGCTTCCGCCGATACAGATGGGCGGATGGGGCCGCTGCACCGCTTTGGGGTTGCAGCGCGCCTCGGTGAGCTCGTAGTAGGTGCCACGGAACGACGTCGTCTCTGCCGAAAGGAGGCCGATCACGACTTCGCAGGCCTCCTCGAAACGGTCGCTGCGCTCTTTGGGCGTACCAAGGGGAATGCCGTAGGCGCCCGACTCCTCCTCGTTCCAGCCCGCCCCGATGCCGAGCTCCAGCCTGCCCCCCGAGATGACGTCGACGGCGGCTGCCATGTTGGCGAGCACAGCCGGGTGCCGGTAGTGGATTCCTGTCACGAGCGCGCCGAGGCGCAGGCGTCTCGTCGCCTGGGCGAGGGCGCTCAGAACCGTCCATCCCTCGAGGCAGGGGCCACTCGAGTCGGAGAAGATCGGATAGAAGTGGTCGAACACCCAGCCGGACTCGAAGAGCTCGATGTCGTCGGCAGCACGCCAGACGGCGAGCATGTCCTGCCAGGTCGTGTTCTGGGGGGCTGTCTTGATGGCAAAGCGCATGGCCACGAACCTAGGCCCCGAGAGCTCGCCCGTGCCCCTCCATGTGGCTCAGGGTCGACTCCAGCCGGGCGGCCGCCTCCAAGCGTGCCCGGGCCCGCGCGGCGGCGCGGTCGAGGGCGGCCCGATCGGGGGCATCTGTGACTCGGAAAGTCTCGTCGCTGGCCGGGCCCGCGACAGCCGGGGCGACCTCGGCACCGGCCTGCGGGTTGCCGCCAGCAGCTTCGGCTGCCCTAAGGGCACGCTCCGCGCGGGCCACGTCGATCTCCTGAGCGAGCTCGGCGACGCCTGAGACGATCGTCACCGTGTTGTGAGCCACCATGACGAAGCCACCGTGCACTGCGGCGCGCACTTCGCCCGTCGTCGCGCCCTCGCGATCGGGTGTCTCGCCAGCTGTCGCCCTTCTCGGCGCAACACCGTCTTTGGACGACGCCTTCTGCACGCCTTGGAGGCGCACGACACAGATGTCGACGGCGGCTATGTAGTCCATGTGGTTCGCAAGAAAAGTGACGTCGCCCCCGTCGGTGCGCATCACCACGGCCTCGGCCTCGCCGGAGAACAGGAGACGTTCGGGCGTTATCAGCTCGACGTGGGTCAGATTCGCCATAAAGCCTCAGCCCTGCTCGATCGACTTGGCCTTCGTCATCACGTCGTCGACGCCGCCCACGTTCAAAAACGCCTGTTCCGGAACGTCGTCGAGGTCGCCGCCGACTAGGGCCTCGAAACTGCGCACCGTCTCGTCGATCGGGACGTAGATCCCGGGCAGGCTAGTGAAGACCTCGGCGACGAAAAGGGGCTGGGACAAGAACCGCTGGATCTTGCGCGCCCGAATGACGCTCAGGCGGTCCTCCTCCGACAGCTCGTCGAGGCCGAGGATGGCAATGATGTCCTGCAGCTCACGAGCGCGTTGCAGCACCTCTTGCACCCGACGGGCGCACTGGTAGTGGCGGTCGCCGACGACCTCGGGGGCGAGGATGTTGCTCGTCGATGCCAGCGGGTCCACCGCCGGGTAGATGCCGAGGGCGGCCGTCTGGCGGGAGAGCTCAGTCGTAGCGTCGAGGTGAGTAAAGGTCGTGAAAGGTGCCGGGTCGGTGTAGTCGTCAGCGGGGACGTAGACCGCCTGCATCGAGGTGATGGAGTGACCACGGGTGGAGGTGATGCGCTCTTGCAGCTCGCCCATCTCGTCGGCGAGGGTCGGCTGGTAGCCGACCGCCGAGGGCATGCGGCCGAGCAGGGTCGAGACCTCGGAGCCAGCTTGGACGAATCGGAAGATGTTGTCGATGAACAAGAGCACGTCCTGGTTCTTCACGTCCCGGAAGTACTCCGCCATCGTCAATGCCGAGAGCGCCACGCGAAGCCGTACGCCGGGCGGCTCGTCCATCTGGCCATAGACGAGGGCCGCCTTGGAGATGACACCTGACTCCTGCATCTCGAGCCACAGGTCAGTGCCTTCACGGGTGCGTTCACCGACTCCGGCGAACACCGAGACACCGCCGTGCTCCTGGGCGACGCGGTGGATCATCTCTTG
>Ga0182030_10028091_pt1 | contig 10078 bp, 6 predicted proteins | sample 812S3MmetaG_FD_121299 | JGI IMG/M metagenome (GOLD analysis project Ga0182030, IMG submission 121299) | Permafrost microbial communities from Stordalen Mire, Sweden - 812S3M metaG (Illumina Assembly) | ecosystem: Environmental > Terrestrial > Soil > Wetlands > Permafrost | place: Sweden... | reverse complement strand
TGGTCTTTTACGCGAATCACCTGGCGCAGGGGCTGATCGACTTTTCCCGACGAGTAATCGATCAGGGCTTGGCGGATGGCTGGAACGAGGGCCTTGTAGGTGAGATGGGGGCGGACTTGCTCTTCAGAGAGGTACATTATGGGCTTGTACCAGTGTACTTCTGCGATTCAGAGCAGAATCGGCATAGGTGTGTCCTATCCCGGGCAATCGCATGAACCGGCCTGCCCCCCGGAGGAATTGCGATTCGAGCCGGAAACGTCTCAAAAGCGCCTGCCAAACCAAGCGCCAAAGGCGCGACGCTATCCCAGCCCAGGCCATCGGCCTGGGTAACGGGCGCTAAACGACACAGAAAAGGGCTGAAGGCCCGACATATCGCCTTACAATTCCATTCATGCGATTGCCCTGGGGTCCGATCCGGCATCTGGAAGTTGGATTCTTCTTGAGAAAAAATCCAGTCTGGCATCACTGGCGCTGGGTAAAGTTGTGCCGATTCTGCTCCAGTGTGCGTAGCAGCGCCACTACGCCGGCGGCGGCGAACATGGTTAGTCCCAGCACGGCCAAGCCGCTCTGGTAGCTGCCAGTGAGGTCGCGCGCCCAGCCCATCAGGGGCGGTCCGATGACGCCGCCAAGAATGCCGACCATATTGATGGTGGCAAGGCCCGCGGCGGCTCCCTTCCCTTTCAGAAAGGTGGTGGGCAGCGCCAGCAGCGGCCCCTGAATGGCGTTATGCGCGAAATACATGACTGCCAGGATGGGAACTGCGATCCAGGCATTGACGGTGAAGGCCACGGCCACCAGGCAGGCCGATTCAAGCAGACTGGGAATGATCATCTGCCGGTAGGGCTTGCCGTTTCGGTCCGAGAGCCAGGCGTTCAAGAGCATCCCAAAAGCTCCCAGCAGGCCCATGCCGGAGATGATGTAGCCGACCAGCGTCACGTTGAGCCGTGTGAGGTTCTGCACAATGGCCGGCAGCGAGAAGGTGTAAGCGTAGTTGACGCCGAGCATGAGCAGGTTGGTGAGTCCAAAGAGCCAGACGCGGATGTCGCTGAGCGCCGAGGCTACGCCTGTCCGGTGACTGCTTGTCGGCTGGCCGCCGGGGGTATCCGGGCCTTCCTTGGCAAGCTGCGCGGCGATCCAGGCGCGCTCGGGGCCGGTGAGCCATCTGGCCTGCGCAGGCGAATCGGGCAGGCAGGTGAAGAAGACCACGCTGAGGATCACCGCCGGCATCCCTTCCACCAGAAAGAGCCATTGCCAGCCGCGCAAGCCAAAGATCCCGTCGAGATTGAGCAGCGCGCCGGCTACCGCTCCCATGAAGACCGCGCTCAACGGCAGCGAGACATAGAACCGGCTGATAGTGCGGGCGCGTAGATTGGCCGGAAACCACTGCGTGAGGTAAAAAAGCACGCCGGGAAAGAAACCCGCCTCGGCCATGCCCAGCAGAAAACGCATGGCATAAAACTGAAACGGGGTGCGGAGAAACATCATGGACATGGCCAGCAAGCCCCAGGTGAGCATGATGCGGGCCAGCCAGCGCCGCGCGCCGAAGCGGTAGAGCAGCAGGTTCGAGGGGATTTCGCAGGCCGCGTAGCTGGCGAAGAAGATGCCCGCGCCTATGCCGAAAACGGTGTTGCTGAAGTGCAGATCGGCGTTCATGCGCAGCGCGGCAAAGCCAATGTTGACGCGATCCATGTAGGCCACGCCGTAGCCCAGAGCGATCAGCGGAATCAGCCGCCAGGTGGCCTTGCGCATGGCCGAGCGGCCGGTTGCTTCGTCCGTGGCGACGACGTCCAGACGCGGTAGGGGTGGAGGCAAAGACGATTCTCCCGTGGGTGGAATGCATGATCGCTAAGAGATTGCAAAGGGAACGGCAGGGACCAGACTGACTGGAGCGTACCACGAGGAGCGCAGATTCAGGCAGCAGAAACAGGAAGCGGAATTGCCCCGCCAGTTGAGATGATTACACGCATTTGACGCTTGGAGTCCGCACAAGCGCGCAGTCTATCGCGGCGATTGCTCATTGCGCCGCACGGATTGCACGATGCAACGCAAGGATTGCGCAGTGCAACGCACGGATTGCGCAGCGTTGCACACGGATTGCGCAATGCGGCGGCCTAATTCTGCGGGGGAGTGGCTGGCGGCGGCGTTGCAGGATCAGGCGAGGCTGGTTTCGAAGCTGGGGACGTGGCGGCATCAGCTTCCTCGGCATCCGGCGAAGTGGGCGCTGGATGCGCGGGAACCGTCCGCGCCGGTTCATTGGTTGTGTTCTTGGGGAAAACTACGGGCTTCATCGCTCCGGTGCGATTGGCCGCGTTTTCCTTGGCGGTTTCGTCATCCGCGGGCAGTTTCTCACCCGGAGCGCGCAGCGTCGGGGGAGCAGCCGGAGCCTGACGGTCTGGATCGCGATGCGCGTCTCCCAGTTCGATGGTGCGCTTATCGTGCAGCGTGGCGTCGGCGAGAACCGGTGTGCCATCGGTGGTCATCAGTCCCTCCACCTCGTTCCTGGTGAAGACCTCAAGCGGCTGGCCGACCTTAGCTAACTCCACTCGAATCACGCGGTTGCCGTTGATGCGCACAAATTGCACATCCTGCGGAGAGTGGCCGTAAATCCACTCTTCAAAGGGCATTTGCCCCTCGATTTCGCGCGATTTTGTCTCCGGCTGGCCCATGGCGAAGAGCACCATTTCAGTGCTCATGCCGACCAGCACATGGTGATCGAGGATGGCAGCCTTGAGCTGCGGCGGCAGCGTATCCGTATACGCCTGCACCGGGTTCTTGATGTCAAAAGAAATCAGCGGCGCGAGCAGCGCCTTCACCTGAGCCGGGGTGATGTTGGGAACGAACTTGGAAAAGGTCAGCGTGATGCGCGAACCGACCGGCTCCTGGCCTGGGTCCTGCACCACCGGCGAGGACATATTCGGGCCACCCACGCCGACCTGCACATGGCGCATGAACTCGTGTTTACGTTCCGGTCCGCCATTGATGTCGAAGATCAGCCTGTCTTTGTCGATGCGCACATTCGAAAGCACAACGCGGTCGCCGGGCTTGACGGAGAGGCCCTGTTCGGTGACCACCTCCACGTACTTTTCACCCGCGGGCGCAAGTTTGCCGTTGGCGGCCAAGATCAGTCCTTTTTTGCCGCGCGGCAAAGGGCGCATGGCGAATCCCTGCTCGGCGGTGAGCGAACGCAGCATATCCTGATGACCGCGAGCATCGAGTGGATCTGCCTGCAAGGCTACATTGGTGGGATCAATCTGCGCGTAGCGGCGGTCGATGGAGTGGGTGGAGCCGTCGGCGGGAGCGGTGTTGACCAGGATGATCTGGCCCTGAGTTGAGGCGAGCGCGACGGAGATCGCTGCCAGAAGCAGGGCGACTGACCCGTTGCGAAGACTGTGGAGAAGAATGCCGGAACCTTGCCGCGCCATAGCGCACCTCCCGCAGATTCATTCACTTTGCGCCAAAGGTTACCGCCAATCAAGCGAAAAGCGCAAGAGGGGGAACGGATTGAATTCCATTCCGGCAAAAGTTGTTCAAATTGGCACGAAGATTGGGGATATTAAGGCGTTTTCCCAAGATGATTATTCTTCATCTAGCTCAGGCGGAGAGGATGACGCAGGCGCAGGATGCGTCTCGAAACGATCGAATTCCGTCGGGGGCTAAAGCCCTGTTGATTCGATTGGCTTTATCGGCACGACTGAAGTCGTGCCCTGTTACAAAGCCAAGACAATTCCATCGTTCCGTGCAGATGCCTGAGCTAACCGGATAGTCATTTTTCCAAGTATGCACTGAAGGCGCAAAATTGTCGAAAAGCAGATCCTTCACTACGTTCAGGATGACAACTCTTCTTGAGCGAATTACAACTCTTCTTGAGCGAATTACAGACTCGGGACACTAGCGGGTTGAATCACCTAAATCGCCGGCGCGATCCAAACCGCGATCCAGATCTGAAGCGAGCGGCAGGGGAGCCGATACCGGGAGGATCTGTACCAGCGGTTTGATCTCCGGCTGGTCGGGGCGGGTGGCCTGCTCATGCTGGCGCTTGGCTGCCGCGTCCAGATCGACAGGAATCCCGCCGGGTACGAGAACCGGCGCGTTGTGGACGAAGCTGAGTTCCCGTGTGGCGCTATAGACGAACGGAATGGCGACCAGAAGCACGGCGAAGGAGAGCCAACTGCCGTCGAGGCCAAAGTCGCCTCCGCTCATCCAGTAGGGCGAGAGCGGGTCGCCCTGGACTACCGGCGAATGGTTGCTGATGCCCATGACGGGCAGGCCGAAGAGCAACGCGCGCGAGGCGGCCCAGCCAAAGGCCAGTCCCCAGGGGAGCCAAAGGGCGCGGGTACGCAAGTAAGCCATGGCCAGCAGCAGTCCCAAGACGATATTCACGGCCATGCTGGCGCGGCTGGCTCCCGGCGCCCAGGCATAGAGGATACCGACAACCACCGCGAACATCAGCGCGGCGGGCCACTCACCAATGGCGCGGATGGCGCACTGAAAGGGATAGCCGAGCAGCGCGATCTGCATGGCGAGGGTGCCAAGCGCGAAATACGCCAGGTCGACGATGAACCAGCCGAAGGACGCGAGATGAAGTGAGAGATGGATAGCAATGCCGCCGAAGACGACCATGGGCAGCACGCATCCGAGGGCGATAGCCCATCCGATGGCCAGCCCCACGCCGGCCTCTCCAAACCACCCCTTGCGCAGCGGAAGGCCCTGCTGGGCCAGCGGCGTGAGTTGGCGATCGAGTGAAAACCCCATCCCGGCGTAGCCGAAGAGCAGCAGGAACGCAAACATCGCCTCCTCCACCAGCGGGCTCCAGTCGGGAGAAACCAGGCCGTGGGCTCCGTGGTGGGCCAGCAGACGCGCCAGAAGGAAGTAGAGAGCCGCAAAGATCAACCGACCGAACGCGCGAATCGATCCGAAAGCCGGGCTAGTAACACGCGTCAATGTCGCCTCTGCCGCCATCGCTTAGACTTCCGTGTAGAACTGGGCGATGTTGCGGAACTTTGTCCGGCGCCGCGCCAGACGTTCTTCCGCGGGCATCGCGTTCAACTGGCCCAGATGCCAGGCCACGCAGGATTCGAGCAGTCCGGCGGCCGCTTCGCGATCTTCGTGTGCGCCTACAGGTGGCTCGGGAACGATGTCGTCCACGCAGCCCAGCTCTTTGACTTCCTGCGCGGTGATCCTCATCGCCTCGGCGGCGCGCTCCTTGTGTGCGGCATCGCGCCACATGATGGCTGCACAGGCCTCCGGAGTAATGACGAAATAGAGCGCGTTCTCAAGAATGAGCACCCGGTCAGCGACGGCCAGCGCCAACGCACCGCCCGAGCCGCCCTCGCCGGAGATGATGGCGATCGTCGGAACCTTGAGTTTGGCCATTTCGACCAGGTTGCGGGCGATGGCTTCGGCCTGGCCGCGCTCTTCGGCTCCGAGGCCGGGAAAGGCTCCAGGCAAGTCGATGAACGTAATCACAGGGCGATTGAACTTCTCGGCGATCTTCATTGCCCGGAGCGCCTTGCGGTAGCCCTCGGGATTGGGCATCCCGAAGTTGCGCCGGACGCGCTCCTTGGTCGAGCCGCCCTTGCGGTTGCCGATCACCAGCACTTCCTGGCCATGAAAGCGAGCCATTCCGCAGGCGATTGCCTCATCGTCGCCATAGGCACGGTCGCCGTGGATCTCGCTGAAGTCGGTGAAGAGCCGCTCAATCAGTTCCATAGGATAGGGGCGCTTTGGATGCCTGGCGCGCTCGACTTGGACCCACTCGCGCGATATTGCCTGCGCCTCGATTTGAATGCCTGGGGAGGATTCGCTCATGAAGGTGAAAAAACTCCGGGTCGAACCGTTACCCGGTCCTCCCTGATTCTACGGTGCTGAGCCTCAAGCTACAAATCGGGATGCGGAAGAATCCGTCGCGTTACCGGTAATGGCTCACATCGCGGTCCGTCTTGCGGAAGCTGGCGAAGAACTCCCAGGTATCGCGGGGCCAATTGGGAGGAATGCCGTGTCCGAGCTTGGCGCTGAACGGGCATTCGACATAAGTTTTGGCGCAACCTTCAAAGACGCGGCAACTGATCGCCGGATCGCTGGATGGGACGGGTTTGGAACTGGCGCTGCATTGGTTCTGAAAAGCCAGGAACCGAGAGGCCGTGGCAAATTCAGGGGCTCGATAGGCCTGGTCCTCGATCTCGGCATGTTCGTAGCGCACGGCGGGGTGAATGTGGCTGGGACAGGGGAGATAGCGGTAGCTCCGATAGTCGATTTTGTCTTTGAATTCGTCGCCGCCGGAGTTGACCTCGACGGCGCGAACGGTGTCGCCGCGGGCGCAACCCAGGGCGATGGCGAAGTCGCCTCCCCAGGAAAAGCCTGCGACAAAGACTTCGTCGGTGTCGATACAGTAGCTGGATTCGACTTCGCCGACCATGTTGTCGAAGAGCGGCATATCGTACCCGCGAGGGCTGTCGTCCCAGCCGGCCTGCCCACCGTAATATTGAATACCCTGGGGGAAGACGAATACCGCAGATTCCGCCGCTCCTGGAGCACTTTGCAGTCCCCAGGACATGCTGGTCTCAGCCGACGCGCCGGAACCGTGAAAGACGAAGACTAAGGAATAGGTCTTGTGCGGGTTGTAGTCTTTGGGGACCAGCGTGAGGTAGGTCCGGTCGATCTGCTTGCCGTCTTTGGTGACGACTTTGGACAATCCTGTAGAAGCAGGCCCCTTGTAGCAGCCGGAGGAAAGCGCGAATCGCGACTGGCTTGGGCGGGCGGTTTGAGCGGGCAGCGTGGCTGCGCAGATGACCGCGACGAGCAAGAGCCAGTGTTCAAAGTGTAGGCTGCGGGCGCGGGATGGTCGGCTCAACGCAGCACCACCTCGGACAGCGCGCTATCGATCCGCGCCAGCGCTTCTTCGGGCAGCTTGACGCCGCTGGCTGCTACGCCGGCCGCGATCTGCTCCGGACGCGACGCGCCGATGATGGCTGAGGAGACCTCTTCCCGGCGCAGGACCCAGGCCAGCGCCAACTGCGTCATGGTCAGGCCGAGGTCGGCGGCGATGGGATTGAGCTGAGCCACTGCCGCCAGCAGAAAATCGCTGCGAAAGTGGCGGCCGTTGGTCTCCATGGTGATGTTCATCTCGGGATTGGCCGCGCGGCTGCCTTCCGGCGGCGGCTGCCCCGGCTTGTATTTGCCGGTGAGCACACCCTGCGCCAGCGGCGAATAGACGATGTTGCCGAGCCCATGGGCGCGGCAGGCGGCAAAGACCGCTGCCTCCGGCTTGCGCCAGAGGAGCGAATACTGCGGCTGGCTGCTGGTCATCGGCGTCCATCCGTGAGCGGCTGCGCTTTCCGCTGCGGCGACGATCTTATCCACCGGCCACTCGCTGAGGCCGATCGCCCGCACTTTGCCCGACTGGACAGCGCGGTCAAGCGCCTCCAGAGTTTCGTCGAGCGGCGTCTCTTTGTCGTAACGGTGGCACTGGTAGAGGTCGATGTAGTCAGTGCCGAGCCGTTGGAGCGAGCGGTCGAGTTGTTTGACGACCTGCGCTGCCGAGCAGCCGCGATCCGGCTCGTCGCCGACGGGGTTGAAGAGCTTGGTCGCAATCAGGTATTGGTCGCGGGATTTTGAGGAGGAGCGCAGCGCTTCGCCCAGGCAACGCTCCGCCTCGCCCGCGCCGTATTGGTTGGCCGTATCGAAGAGCGTGATGCCCTGCTCCAGCGCTTCGTGGACGCAGGCGATGGCCTGGGCGCGCTCTACACCACCGGCGAGGGTGAGCCAGGTGCCGAAGCTGATTTCTGAAACGGTAAGAGGGCCAGTGCCCAAACGACGATATTGCATTCCCGAACCTCTCATAGACTCACTTCAAGAGGGCGATAGCGTCCCACAATCCAGCCGCGCCGGCCAACCTTAATGCTTTAACTCAACACTTGCACAGCGCCCCGCCCCAACAACTCTTCAATTGACTCGACCCAGCCGCGGTCTGCTGCCACTTTCATCCCTTGGGGTTCGAGGACCACTTCGTAATGCCCCTTCTTTTGCAGGTGCATCATCAGCTTTCCCGGCCCTGGTGAGGAGGTGATCTTTGTCCTCAGAGCGGCAAACATTTCCTCGCTGGCGATCTCCAGATTCAGGCGCAAGCGCACGCCGGTTGGCAGCTTGATCTGCACGTCATCGAGCGGTTGTATTCCACTGATGGCCAGTTTAGGGGCCGATTCTTCTTCTCCGGTCAACACGCCGCGCACCAGCACCGCCGATTCAGTCTTCAACTGCTCGGCGAGTTTCTCGTAGTCCTTGGGAAAGCAGACGACTTCGATCTTGCCGTAGCTATCTTCGAGATGTCCCTGGGCGTACATCTTTTCCGTGCGCTTGCTCTTGGCAGCGCGTACGCCGACCAACACTCCCGCGATGGAGATTTCGTCGGAGGGATCGCGCTGCTGGCCCCAGCGCGGGGCTGCCGGAGGCTTCATTTCAAGCGCCGTCGCCGTGCTGACCACGTTGGTCAGGTTACGCAGCTTTTCCGCGTACTTATCCAACGGATGCCCGGAGACGAAAAAGCCCAAGACCTCTTTTTCGCCATCGAGGCGCTGCTTTTCTTCCCAGTCGGCGACGTTGGGCAGGTCGTTGCTGCTGTGGCCATTTGCCGGGGCTTCATTGAACAGGCCAAAGAGGCCATGCTGCCCTTGCTCGGCGTCTTTCTGCGCCTTCTGTGCGCGTTCCATCGCCCGGTCGACGACTGCGGAAAGTTGGGCCCGCGCGCCCATCGAATCGAAGGCCCCGGCCTTGATCAACGATTCGAGTACGCGCTTGTTCAACAGGCGCAGATCGACCTTCTCGCAAAACTCCCAGAAGTTGGTGAAGGCAGTTCCCTTCTCTTCCAGCGCGCGCCGGGCGCTGAGGATCGACTCGATGGCGTTGCCGCCGACGTTCTTGATCGCCGTGAGCCCGAAGCGGATCACGTCTCCGCTGGGGGTAAATTGCGCGTCGGAAAGACGCACGTCGGGCGGCTCGACAGCGATGCCCATTTCCTTGCATTCCTGAATGTACTTGACGACGTTTTCCGGCTTCGAGATTTCGGAACTTAGCAGCGCGGACATAAATTCGACAGGATAATGCGTCTTGAGATAGGCCGTCTGGTAAGCCAGCAGCGCATACGCTGCCGAGTGCGACTTATTGAAGCCGTAGCCGGCGAACTTCTCCATCTGATCGAAGATTTCGCCTGCCGGTTCCTTGGGCAATCCCAGCCCAGCCGCGCCCTCCATGAAGCGATCCCGCTGCTTGGCCATCTCCTTGGGATCTTTCTTACCCATGGCGCGGCGCAGTAAGTCGGCTTCGCCCAGCGAGTAACTGGCCAGCCGGTTGGCGATCTGCATCACCTGCTCCTGGTAGACGATGACTCCGAGCGTCTCCTTGAGCAGCGGCTCCAGCTCCGGAAGCGTGTATTCGACCTTGCGCCTGCCCCATTTGCGCTCGATGAAGTCGTCGATCATGCCGCCCTGGATCGGCCCCGGCCGATAGAGCGCATTGAGAGCGGTGAGATCTTCCACCGTCTCCGGCTTGTAGCGTCGCAATACATCGCGCATGCCGCCCGATTCAAACTGAAAGACCCCTGAAGTCAGCGCCTTGTGAAAGACCTTTTCATAAGTCTCCTTGTCGTCCAGTTCGATCAGGTCGATGTCCAGCACAACGCCGCGATTCTTCTCGATGAGCTTCAGCGCATCGTCGATCACGGTCAGCGTCGTCAGACCCAGAAAGTCCATCTTGAGCAGGCCCATCTTGTCGATGGCGAACATATCGTAAGCGGTTACGATTTCGTCGTTCTTGGTCTTGACGATAGGGACCAACTCGGTAAGCGGGCGAGGCGCGATGACGACTCCGGCTGCGTGGACGCCAGAACCGCGCACCAGGCCTTCGAGTTTCTTGGCGGTATCGATCAGCTCGCGAATCTGCGGGTCGGAGTTATAGACCTTGGCTAACTCCGGCTGCTCTTCGAGCGCCTTGTCGATGGTGATGCCGATGGTGGCCGGGATCAGCTTGGCAATGCGGTCGACGTCGCCGTAAGGCATATCCATGGCGCGGCCACAATCCTTGATCG
>Ga0182030_10028089_pt1 | contig 10078 bp, 10 predicted proteins | sample 812S3MmetaG_FD_121299 | JGI IMG/M metagenome (GOLD analysis project Ga0182030, IMG submission 121299) | Permafrost microbial communities from Stordalen Mire, Sweden - 812S3M metaG (Illumina Assembly) | ecosystem: Environmental > Terrestrial > Soil > Wetlands > Permafrost | place: Sweden... | reverse complement strand
TACGTTTCCCCAGTAGCTCTCGGGCTGGGGATGCACCTGCGGGTCTCCGTACACCTCCGAGGTCGAAGCCTGGAGGACCCGCGCCCTGAGGCGCTTGGCGAGGCCCAGGCAGTTGATCGAGCCCATGACGGATGTCTTTATCGTCTTTATGGGGTTGTACTGGTAGTGCGGGGGCGAGGCGGGGCAGGCCAGGTTGTAGATCTGGTCCACTTCGAACTTGAACGGGTCGATTACATCGTGGCGGACGAGCTCGAAATTCGGGTTCCCGATGACGGACGCTATGTTGCTCTTGCTGCCCGTGAAAAAGTTGTCGAGGCAGACGACCTCGTGGCCGTCCCCGATAAGCCTTTCGCACAGGTGGGAGCCAAGAAAGCCCGCGCCCCCGGTTACAAGAATGCGCATACGGCGTCAGATTGAGCCCTACTTGGGCGCCGTTGGCGAGCGCTTTAGGGCATGCGCGGCAGGCGTTTCCTCGTCGCGGCAATCATCGCCGCTAAGGTTGCTCGGAACCTTCATAGCGGCTGATCCAGGCCCTGTGCCAAGGCCCGAAGTCGCCGGACTCGATGTGGGCACGTGCCTGCTCCATCAGGTTCAGGAAGAAATGGAGGTTGTGGATTGTCACCAAGGTTCCGGCCAACATCTCCTTGGACGTGCACAAATGGCGGAGGTAGGCCCTTGAGAAATTGCGGCAGGTGTAGTTGTCCAGTCCCTCGACGACCGGCCTCGGATCCGCCCTGAACTTCTCGTTTCGAAGGTTGATCGTCCCCTCGGGCGTGAACGCGAGCCCGTTGCGCGCGACCCTGCTAGGGAGCACGCAGTCGAACATGTCGACGCCAAGCGCGATCATCCTGAGGAGCTGCGGCGGGGTGCCCAGGCCCATCGCATAGCGCGGCCTGTCGGCGGGAAGGAACGGGGTCGTGGCGGCAACCTGCTCGAGCATCTCCGCCTCGGGTTCGCCAACGCTGACTCCGCCGACCGCGTATCCGGAAAAATCGAGCGCCGAGAGCGCCTCGGCAGCTTCCCGCCTGAGGTCCCCAAACATCGAGCCCTGCACGATTGCGAACACATGGCGGCCGGAGGCGAGGAACCCGTTCTCCTGGGCTATCTCCCTGCACCGCCTCGCCCAGCGCAGGCTCCGGCTGCAGGCCTGCGCACAGGCGTCCCTGGAAACGGGCCACGGCGGACACTCGTCGAGCACCATCGCGATGTCCGAGCCGAGGTCGGACTGGATCGCCATGACCTCCTTCGGCCCGAGGAAGAGCTTCTCACCGTCAAGGTGCGACTGAAAGGCGACGCCGTCGTCCCTGACCTCCCTGAGCTTCGAGAGGCTGAAGACCTGGAATCCGCCGCTGTCCGTCAGCAGGCATCCGTCCCATGCCATGAAGCGGTGCAGTCCGCCCAGCTCGCGGATGAGACCGCTCCCCGGCCGGAGACTGAGGTGATAGGTGTTCCCGAGTATGATCCGCGCCCCGATCTCGCGCAGGTGGGCGGGCGTGAGGGCCTTGACGGTTCCCTGTGTTCCTACAGGCATGAACACCGGGGTCTCGACCTCTCCATGAGGGGTGGACAGGCGGCCGCGCCGTGCGCCCGTGACGGAATCCTTACCTAGCAGTTGAAAGTGACTTGCCATATTCGGGGCAACCACCCTACCCGCATCCTTGACCCCCTTGTCAATCCGTGGGTCAATCTGGCAACGATGCTCCTAGTGATCGATAACTTCGATTCCTTCACGTACAACCTCGTCCAATATTTCGGCCAATTGGGCGTCGAGCAGAGGATTTTCCGCAACAACGAGATCACGCCCGAGAAGGCTTTGGCTCTGAATCCCGACCGGATCCTCCTCTCGCCGGGTCCCTGCACGCCTAGCGACGCCGGCGTCACGCTCGACATCATAAGGGCCTTCGCGGGGCGAAGGCCCATCTTCGGGGTCTGTCTCGGGCACCAGGCGGTAGGGCAGTTCTTTGGCGGACACGTCGTCCGCGCCGGCCGGCTGATGCACGGGAAGACCTCCCCGATCGCGCACCGGGGCACCGATCTCTTCCAGGGCATGCCGCAGGGGTTTCCCGGCACGCGCTATCACTCCCTCCTTGTCGAGCGCTCCACCTTCCCCAAGGACCTGGAGATCACAGCCGAGACTGCCGAGGGCGAGGTTATGGGCCTGCGCCACCGCACGCTCCCGATCTGGGGCGTCCAGTTCCACCCCGAGTCGATCGCCACCCAGGGCGGAATGAGGATCCTTGAGAATTTCCTCGGACTAAACTGAACCCACTCCGTCCACCATGCGCTGCCCCAAATGCACTTCAATTGAGGACAAGGTGATCGACTCCCGCATCAGCAAGGAGGGCAACACCATCCGCCGGCGCAGGGAATGCCTCGAATGCGGGCACAGGTTCACGACGACGGAGACCCTGGTCCTCGACGGCATGGTTGTCATCAAGCGCGACGGCCGCCGGGAGGAATTCGACAGGGAGAAGCTCGTCCACGCGGTTCGCGCCGCCTGCCACAAGCGCCCGGTCGACATCGAGCAGATCACAATGCTGGTCGAGGACGTGATCGACGCGATCGAGGCCCGGTTCGAGAACGAGATCCCGTCGCAGGCCATTGGCGAGGCCGTGATGCAGCGGCTGCGCGCCGTCGACCAGGTCGCCTACGTCCGCTACGCCAGCGTGTACAAGGAATTTCGCGATGTCTCCGAGTTCATGACGGAAATCAGCGCGCTCGGTAAGAATAAGAAATGACGATGGACCGCGACGAGCTGCGTCGCCTGCATTTCATCAACGCGCTCTTTGCCCATGTGACCGGTCAGGACCTCTACTTGGCCCACCAGATCAAGTCGGCCATCGCGTTCAGCCTTGCAGAGCTTGAGGAGAAGACGGCCGCGGACCCTTCCCCGGCCCTGAGCTCCGCGGCGTTCAACGCGGCCGCGGCCCGCCTGCTGGACCGGCTGTACTCCCGGTTTCCCCGTCACGGGTTCTTCCATTGGGACGCGCTGCGGACGATCCATTCGGGGACGCCCCTATTCGCCCGCGCGGAAGTCATGGCCGGGCTGAAGCAGCTTGCCCCGTTCCGCTCATCGACGCTTCTCATAACGAACCTCAGGCCCGCCGTCCTGCCGCCCGAAAGGCGCGAAACGCCGCGCCGGCGCCAGGAATACGGCGACCTTCTGGCCTTCCTGCGGGACCTGACGGCGGCGCGCTCCCCAGTGGGATCCGAGCTCACGCTCTTGTTCTTGTGACGCACGTCCTGGCGGCCAAACTGGGGGAAAGTACGATTCCGAGATGACCAAGACCCTTTTCCAGAGGATCATCGACCGGGAAGTCCCGGCGAAGATCGAGCATGAGGATGAGCGCTGCATTGTGATCCACGACATCCAGCCCCAGGCCCCCGTCCACATTCTCATCATACCGAAGAAGCTGATCGCGCGCCTGGGCGATGTGACGGATGCGGACGAGTCCGTTCTCGGCCATCTCCTCGTCGTCGCCTGCAAGGTCGCTGCAAAGCTAAAGCTCGAAAAGGGGTTCCGGATTGTGGTCAACAGCGGACCGGACGCCTGCGAGTCCGTGCCCCACCTTCATGTCCATCTTCTCGCGAAGCGGCAGATGAAGTGGCCGCCGGGCTGAAGGCCCGCGCACGGGCCCGGGAAAAGGAGGGTTTTGCAGCATCCGCCTTTTCGTTTGGCGTTTTGGAAAGCCGGTTTATTTGGTCGGTGAGGTTCCCGAGTTTCCCCGAATAGCGGGTCCGCCGGGGCCATCTCGGAGGTTCGGCTGCTCGATAATCGGGGACCACAACCAAACCGAGGGCCCTCTCGTGGTTGCTTTGATGATAGACATCGAACAATTGCGAAGCCCTGCGACTCAACGGTGCCTGAGGGGAGACTCGAACGCCCATTTGCGATTTCTGGGCTGAAGAATCCCTTCTCCATTCATGAGATACGACGGCAAATATTCCAAAACAATCCTGCATCGCGTAAGCTTGTGTGTAACTTTTCTCTTGGCGGACAGACAGCGCCAGGTGCGGCGACTGCGTCGGCTGGATCGCTACGCCGCCCTGTGCGAGTAGGCTAACCTGGACGGCATCGGCATCCCGCATACTTGCCCTCACGGAGCACATGCCGTCCTTTACGGCCGCTTCAACGACCTGCTTCCTGTGCCCCGGGGGAAGACCTTCCTTACGCGAGGCCCACCTTCTTGAGTACCTCAAGCGGTGGACCGTCGAAAGTCGCCATGGCGACGTTACCGACGTATTTCAGGTCTTTCGTGCCTTCGGGTGTCGTGTAAAATCCGCCAGCCGTGAGTTCTCGAAAACGCGCGAAGAATTTCGCCGGCTGGAGAAATTCTGGTCTCGCCCTTGCGAGATTGCAGATGTCGTCGCAGATCGCCGAGCGCTGCTCGTTGGGCAGATCGGCGAAGGGTTTTCGGAAACGCTCAACTGACTCCCCATCGAGCCACGCCAGGCCGTCGAGGAACAGCGCGCGGTCGTCCTGGAAGGAATATTCGCCGCCGTCCGGCGCGTAAGGCGCGCTGATCCATTCGTCGAGGAAATCCACGACACCCACTTGGGAAGCGCTCGGCGATTCCGCATCGGCTGGAATTATCGTGTCGCAGAGCGCCGTCGCGGCCCGGCGTTGGGCAGACGTGAAGGTGAGCGGCCAGAGTTCTCCCGGCTTGTAGATGCGCTGAACATCGGGGCTCGGGCCGTAACCCTTGGGCATCGGAATCGGACCGTAGCCCCCGGCGCGCGCCAGGCGCGGAAGAATCGCCGCCGAGGCGGCAGCGGTTAGCATCCACTTGATCGCCCGGCGGCGGTCCACGATCCCCTGAGAGGGGGCCGCAGCGCTCAAAGCGGGGGTGACGGCGCTTGGCTCTTTCATGAGATTCCCTTCTTCATTTCCTCCGCGAGGTGCTCGGCGGCACGCCAGGAAAGTGCCATGATCGTCAGCGTGGGATTCTTGTCGGCATTGGAGACAAATGACGCGGCGTCGGCGAGGACCACGTTCGGCACGTCGTGCGTCTGACCCCATTGGTTCGTGACGGATTTGTTCGGATCGGAACCCATCCTGGCGCCGCCAACCTCGTGCCACCCGCGGCCGCCGTTATAGATCAACTTTGCGCCGTCGGTCTGCGCATTCGTTGCGTCCGTGCGGCTGTGGATCTTCGGCTTCGCATTGGAGGCTTCGAGGTCTCGATAGGTCTTGCCGCCCATCGCCTGGATGATCGCGGTGAAGGTACTTTGCATATGCGCTGCCTGGCGGATTTCGTGTTGCGACCACTTCCAGTGAAACTGGAGTACGGGAATCCCCCATTTGTCCTTAACCTTGAGGTCCAGCTCGCAGTAGCAGTCTTCGTTTGGGATCATTTCACCGCAGCCGGCTAAGTCGACGACACTTCCATAGTAGCGGCGGAAATCCTCCTTATATTTTGTCCCATAGCCGCAGTGGGGCAGCCCTTCCATCTGGGCCGCGGTGTATAGGGACGGCATCTTCCGTCCGCCTTTAAAGTCAATATGGTAGCCGCGGGCGAAGCCCAGTTTGCCGGCAAGCTGTTCCTTGTAAAGCCACGACGGGGCATAAACGTGCCCCCAGGTGGCACCGTCCTCGTTGTGCGGTGGCAGATTTTCCAGGAGCGGAATCTGCCCCAATGTCGACGAGATGCCGACCGAATCCATGATGTATTTTCCCAGAAGGCCAGAGGAATTGGCCAATCCGTGTGGAAATCGGGCTGATTTGGAATTGAGCAGCAGGCGGACCGACTCCATGGCGCCGGCGGCCACGACCACGGCGCGTGCAGAGGCGTGCGCTTCCCCGCCCGTTGTCTTGTCGATGAACGTAACGCCGTTCGCCTTCCCATTCTTTCCCAGTGTGATTTCGCGGGCCATCGCATTAGGCAGAAGGTCGAGGTTGCCTGTGGCCATCGCCGGCGGGAGGTGAACCGTGGTCGATTGATAGGTCGCCCGGATCGAGCAGCCGCGCGAGCAATCGGTCGCCCAGAAACAGGCTGCTCGCTGTTCCATTGAATCACGGACGATTCTTTGGGCAAAGGCGTTTCCCGGATGAAGTTTCTCCGGGAGTTTTTCGAAGGCGAGCCGCTGGGTGAGGACGGCGCGATGGTTCGCCACGACGGGTATCCCGAGAGATTTTCCCGCCTTTTGAAACAAGAGATCGCTGACTTTTGGCTTGGGCGGAGGGAGAAGGCATCCGCTCGGCGAATCAGGTGTATTTTCCAGGCCCTCGTTCGTGCCATAGACGCCGATCAGCATTTCAACCTTGTCGTAGTAAGGCGCCACGTCCTCGTAGGATATCGGCCAGTCGAATCCGAGCCCGTCGCGGCTGTATGGCTTGAAGTCGTAGGGACCGTTGCGGAGCGAAACCTGGGCCCAGTGGTTGGTGCGGCCGCCGAGCATCCGCGCACGCCACCATTCAAATTTTTCGCCGTCCTTGTCGGAGGCAGTGGTGTAGGGTTCGCCCTCGATCTTCCAACCGCTGCCACGGCTCGCATCATAGAACCCATTCTGCATGTCCGGCGTCGGGGCTCCGCGGAGGGGAGCCTGTCCCGGTGTTTGAAACATCGGGGTCTCCGTGCCGGGATCGTAGTTGCCTCCGGCTTCGAGCATCAAAACCTTGGCGCCTTCGAGAGTGAGCGTGTAGGCGGCCTGTCCGCCTCCGGCGCCAGAGCCGATGATAATGACGTCGTAGGAACCCTTGAGGATTTTCGCGGAGATAAGGGGCATGGGGAGAGTGAGTCCAACAGCAAACAAATCCCTCTTTTTGAGCCGACCATCAGGATCGGGCTCGATGGCAGGTCGATGTTGATTCAGCTGACGCCGGTTGTCCATCTCTGGCAGAGAAAGAAGGCCCGGCTTGGCGGGTCTACCTGATGCGCTTCTGGAGCACGGCCGGTCTCACAGAATGCGACCCCCTGGGAAACCGTGGGTTCCTCAAAGCCTTCTTTGTCGGCCCAGGTCCGCCGGTGATGGCATTCCAGGCGGCTTGAATCCTGCTGCTGAATCCAGCAAATATGTTGTGCCTGCCGAAGGCCCCGCTTACGAAAATGCCGTTGTCCAACGCGGCCTTCTCTTCCATCCGATCCTGAGCACAGGTCGTGGCGGGGCTCAGCCTTTTTATACAATCTGCGATCGCGCAGCCGGTGCTCAAGGTTGCAGCGATTTGCACCACGCCGGCCGAGCAGCAGTGGGTGAGCTGCGTTCACAAGGCTTTGAATGCCGCAAAGGACCGAGGCGAGATCGACTACGATTTCTCTGAAAACGTGTCCAATGCCGACTATGAGCGCCTCCTCCGCCAGTATGCCGACTTTGATGGGTTTCATGATGGGAGTTGAGGCCTGGGAGCGTGCCGCGAATCCTGCAGTATACGTCGAGGGCCGGGCGGTCGCCTCCTCTGCCTTCGGGAAGGCCTCCAGAAAAATAGGGCACGTCGCTTCAACGTGGTGCCGTTCGCAGTGACGCAGACGGCTGGGCTATCTGCCGGCGCCGGCGGTCGCCGGCGGCAGGAAGTTGAAGCTGACGAAGTCCTCGATTGGGACCGGTGCTTCGAGGACCTTCAGGTCCACGAGGGTCTGCACCATGGTCCTCGCACGCTCCGGGGTGAGGAGCCCCATCCGCTCTCCCTTCGCGGAATCCCCCTCGACGAGCTTGTAGCGCTTCAGAGTGGCGATCGTGTAATCCATGAGCGAGGAGGACTGCGACGGGTTCTCCTTCTGGATTCTGTCGCGCGCTTCGCTGCCATCTCCGTTGAGGAATTCGGAATAGCCGCGGATGGTCGCAGCCACGAATGCCCGGACCGCTTCGGGGTGGCTCTGCGCGAATGTGCGGTTCGTGACGACCACCCGGTAGGGGTCGTAGCCCCCGCTCGCGATAAGGAGCACCCGTGTCTTGATCCCCTGCTGCTCCACGAAGAATGGCTCACTCGAGATGAAGCACTGCTGGATGAAGTCCTTGTTCGCGATGAACCGCCCGAGGCCGTAGTCCATCGGGATGATGTTGAATCTAACATTGAAACGCTTCTGCACGTAATTGACCCAGTTAGACCCAGGGATGCTCATGACCGAGCACCCATTCAGGTCCTTGAAGCTTTTCACCGGGCCGTCCGCGTGCACCATGATTGCCTGCGGATCGTGTTCCATCTGCGCGCAGACTGCGACGAGCGGCAGGCCCTGCCTCACCGCAAAGATCACGTCGTCGAAACGCCCGAGGCCGAATTCCGCCCTTCCCGTGGCAACGAACGGGAGCGGGTAGGCGCCCGGCCCGCCTGGGAGGATCGTCACGTCGAGGCCCGCGGCCCGGTAGTAGCCCTTCACGAGGGCTTGGAAGAATCCCCCGTGCTCCGCCGTCGGGTACCAGTCAAGCTTGAAGCCCACCTTGAGCAGCGCCGGCGCGCCCCCATTGCCGTCCTGGGCCGGCGCCGCAGTCTGCGCCGAACGGCCGCAGCCCGCCGTCGCGATGGCCACCGCCGCCAGGGCGCAGAGCAGCGGATTCGAGTATGCCTTTGAAAACATTGGAGGAGCCGCGCCGCCTCGGGCGGGCGGCCGTGACTCGAATTGGAATCCGCGGTGGGATGCAACAAAATCCATGCCGCGGCCCCCAGTCCCGGCCCTGATTTCCGAACAGGCTTGCCCTGCGGCGCAGCCTCAAGAGGGTCTACCCGACGCCAGGCCCAGAAATCCGGACCACCCAATGCATCTCTTCCGCCACGCCCGCATTCCCCTGGCCTGCCTGCCGCCCCCGCTGAGCGAGCCGCGGGATTCCGGGGAAAGCCTGATCGAGCCCTGGCGCGAATGCGACGTGCTGGTTGACGGGGACCGCATCGCGCAGGTGCGCGACTCCGCGGCTTCCGGGGGCGAGCCCGCGGGCACGCGTGTGACCGACCTCGGCGGCCTCCTCGTGTTTCCCGGGCTCCTGGAGGTCCATACCCATCTCGACAAGTGCCATACCTGGGACCGCGCCCCCGGGATTCACAGTGACTTCTGGGAATCGAGAGGCATCCTCCAGGCCGACAGCGTCCACTGGAACGAGGAGGACGTCTACCGTCGCGCCGACTTCGGCCTGCGCAGCGCATGGGCCCACGGGACGTGCGCCCTACGCACCCACCTGGACACGAACCTGCGCACCGGCACCGGCGCCCACGCCGCGCTGTCGCGCCTGCGCAGGGAGTGGGCCGGGAGGATCCACATCCAGACCGTGAGCCTCTTCGCCTTCGACGACTTCTTCAACGGCGGAGCCGACCACATCCTGGCGCTCACGAAGGAGCACGGGGCCACGGCGATTGGCGGTTTTCCGCAGCCCAATCCCGCGCTGCCCCGCCGGCTGGACAGCATCATGGCCGCGGCCACGGAGATTGGCGTCGGGCTGGACTTTCATGTCGACGAGAGCGGCCTTGCCGAGGCCGAGTGCCTGAGGGCCACCGCGGAGGCGGTGCTCCGCAACGAGTTCCCCCATCCTGTCGCCTGCGGGCACAACTGCTCCCTTTCCGTGCAGCCGGTGGAGCGCGCCCGAGAAACCATAGCGCTCGTGAAGGAGGCGGGGATCGGGATCATCTCGCTCCCGCTCACAAACCTCCACCTGCAGGGCCGCTTGCGGGCGCCCGCCCCGGCGGGGACCTTCGGCACACCACGCACGCCCCAGTGGCGCGGACTCACGCTCATCCACGAGTTCATCGATGCGGGCGTGACGGTCGCCTGCGGAGGCGACAACGTGCGCGATGCCTTCATCGGCTGGGGCGACTTCAACATGGTCGAGGTCTATGTAGAAAGCGTGCGCCTGGCGCACCTTGACTCGCGCCTCGCCTTCTCACCCTCCGTGGTCACGACCGGTCCCGCCGCCATCATGGGCCTCCCAGGCCATGGGTGGATCGCCCCCGGATCGCCCGCCGACATGGTTGTCTTCTCAGCCCGCGGGCTCTACACGCTCCTTGCACGGCCGTCGACGCCTCGCAGGCTGATCCACGGCGAGGGCATCCGCGAGGCGCAGCTCCCAGACTTCGACGAGCAGGCGAGCTGGCCGAGGTTCTAGGACGCCATCCTGCGCCGCAAGCCCTGCGGGGTGTCGCGCATGACCTTCACGTACG